>Ga0265316_10001630_pt1 | contig 23883 bp, 14 predicted proteins | sample 4522metaG_FD_202092 | JGI IMG/M metagenome (GOLD analysis project Ga0265316, IMG submission 202092) | Rhizosphere microbial communities from Carex aquatilis grown in University of Washington, Seatle, WA, United States - 4-5-22 metaG | ecosystem: Host-associated > Plants > Roots > Rhizosphere >... | reverse complement strand
CCTCGATCGTCGCGCGCAAATTGCCACCGGTGTCGTTGGGGCGCACGCCGGGCGGGCGGTCCCAGGGGATGTCGCGCAGGGGCTGGCCCGCGGTAGTTTCCGACAAAAAGCGCGCGGCCATCGGCACAGTCAGCATGAAGGCGGCGTCTTTGAAGCCGAGTGGGCGTTCGCGTCTGTCGTCACCAATCCAAGTCGTAATCATTGACCGCGAGGTGTAGCCGACAAACCAAGTGTCCATTGTGGCGCTTGACGTGCCGGTCTTGCCTGCCACCAACAGTCCAGAGCTGCGCAGGGAAGGGGCATGGCCCTTGGTCACCACATGCCGCAGAAGCTGCGAGGTCAGCCAGGCGGTGCGCGGCGGAATGACGTTCTTCACTGACTGACCCACGCGCGCCACCATGCGATCCAGGCGCGCATCAGGTGGCCCCATGGGATCGGACAGACTCGTGTTGTCTTCCACCACGTGGCCGGCGCGGTCGCGCACCCGGCGCACGTACACAGGCTCTTTCAGTGAGCCATTGCGGGCAAAAGCGGAAAAGGCGCGCGTCAGTTCGTCAATGCGCGTGCAGGAAGCGCCAAGCGCCAGGGCCTGGTCAGGAATGATCGGCGTGGTCATGCCCAGTCGACGCGCCCAGGACTCTACGTCCTTGCCGCCAACCAATTTGAACAACTGCACTGAGGGCACGTTCTTCGACCACACCAATGCGTATTCCAGATTCACCTGGTATTCGACTGTATTATTCAGGTTCTGCGGAATCCAGACCTCGCCGGTAATGGGGTCGACTTCCGCGCGTGGGGTGTCGTTAAGCAGGGATCCGTAGCCGTAGCCCCGGTCGAGCGCCAGCGAGTAATAGATCGGCTTGTAGGTCGATCCTGGCTGCCGGCAGGCCTGCACCGCGCGGTTGAATTCCGAGCGGTCGAAATCCAGGCCACCCACCATGGCCGTCACGTAGCCGTTCTGGTGATCATAGGAATAGAGCACGCCCTGCACGCGCGGGGTCTGTTCCAGACGCAATTGCGGCGGCCCGGCCGGCGGTTTGCGATTGTCATAGGCGGCCAGCCACTGCACTTCGCCGGCGCCGTCGTAGCCCCAATCAGAATAGCGGCGCAGGCGCGAACGATGGGCATTGGCCACCCAAACGACATCGCCGGGCTTGAGCACGCCGACAGTACTGCTCAGGGCACGGCCATTGGTGGAATCGACCATGCTGAAGGCAGAGGCCCACTGCATGCCCGCCGACGGCAGAAGATAGATCTTCTCGCCCACGCGTACTTGCGCACCCGCGCCCGTCGCCGCCTCGACCAGCCCCAGATACAGGCGGTCCTCTGTCGGTGGTTCGGCGCCATAGCGCTGGACCGAGCGGCGGCGAAATTCATCGGCGGCCGCACCGGCCAGACGCGCCACAGGTCCGCGCCAGCCTTGCCGCTTGTCGAGTTTGCGCAGCGAAAAGTCCACGTTCTCCTGGGCCGATTCGTCGACCCAGGGAATCAGCGTGGTTTCCACCTGCAATCCGCCCTCCCACAGGGCCTTCTCCCCGTAGCGCTTGCCGATGTCGCGGCGGACGTGCTCGGCAAAGTAGGGCGAGCGATCACGAAAGAAATCCGGCGGCGGCCGCACGGCCAAGGGGCGCGCAGTGGCGGTTTGCGCCTCATCCGCACTGACGAAGCCCGAGACGACCATGGCGGCCAGAACCTGATCGCGGCGGGCGCGGGTCAGTTCCGGCTCATTGAGCGGCGAGTAGCGACTGGGGGCTTGGGCAATGCCACCCAGGGTGGCGGTTTCGGCCAAATCGAGATCGGCCACTGCCTTGTCAAAGTAACGCCGGGCAGCCGCGGCCACGCCGTACGACTGATGACCGAGAAAGATTTGATTGAGGTAAAGGGTGAGGATCTGGTCCTTGGTGTAGCGGGCCTCTAGCCGGCGCGCCAAGATCGCCTCGCGGACCTTTCGTTGCATGGTCTGCTGGGACGTGCGCAAAAGGGCGCGCGCCACTTGCTGGGTGATGGTCGACCCGCCCTGCACCACGCGGCCGGCGCGCAGGTTGGCCAGGGCCGCGCGCAGCATGCCGCGGTAGTCGAGGCCGCTGTGCTCGTAGAAACGGCGATCCTCGATGGCCACGAAGGCGTTGACCAGGCGTTTGGGAAACGCGTCGAAGGGCAGGATTTCGCGCCGCTCGCTGGCGAATTCGGCCAGCGGCGTGCCGTCCCAGCCACGCACCAGCGTCGATTCCGCCGAGTCCTGCCGAAATTGGGCAAAACTAGGCAAGGCGGGCAGGGTGCTGGCGAAGTACACGTACACGCCGATCCCGCCCATGACCAGCAGTCCTGCCAGGCAGCACGCACCAAACCCATAGAGCTTGAGCAACCAGTGCCAAAAGCCGCCGTCAGACGGGTTGGTCACTTCGACGCGGTCAAAGCGGGCGCTAGCAGGAGGCAACAGCCGAAACACGCGCCGAATCTACGCGAACACCCGAAAATCGCCAGCCCGCTAGTTACCAGTACTATGATCGTTGACGGATTGGGTCTCGGCTGCGAGACTTACGCCTTCCGCCCCGAAACCGACTTCTATTATTGGAGACAAGCCGCAATGTCTGAGTACCTGTTCACGTCCGAGAGTGTGACCGAAGGCCATCCCGACAAGCTGTGCGACCAGGTGTCGGACGGCGTGCTCGATGCCATCATCGCTGAAGACAAGACCTGCCGCGTGGCCTGCGAGACGTTGACCAAGACGGGCTTCGTCATGGTGGCTGGCGAGATCACGACCACGGCCAAGGTCGAATTCCCGGCCATCGTGCGCGACGTGGTCAAGGGCATCGGCTACGAGGATTCGGGCATGGGCTTCGACTGGAAGACCTGCGGCGTGCTGGTGGCCATCGAGCGCCAGTCGCCTGACATCGCCCAGGGCGTGGACGGCCACGGCGTCTACACCCACGACGAGCAGGGCGCTGGCGATCAGGGCATGATGTTCGGCTATGCCTGCGACGAGACGCCTGAGCTGATGCCGGCGCCCATCATGCTGGCGCACAAGCTGGCCAAGCGGCTGGCGGACGTGCGCAAGAAGGGCATCGTGGAATTCTTCCGTCCCGACGGCAAGAGCCAGGTGACCATTCGCTACGACGAGAAGAACCAGCCGGTTGCCATTGATACTGTGGTCATTTCCACCCAGCACAGCGAGACCGCAAAGTACAAGACTTTGCGCGAGGTGGTCATGGACGAGGTCATCAAGCCGGTGCTGCCCACCCGTCTGATCACGGGCAAGACCAAGTACTTCATCAACCCGACCGGTCGCTTCGTCGTGGGTGGCCCCATGGGCGATTCAGGCCTGACCGGGCGCAAGATCATCGTGGACACCTACGGCGGCATGGGTCGCCACGGCGGCGGCGCGTTCTCGGGCAAGGATCCGTCCAAGGTGGACCGGTCGGCTTGCTACTACGCCCGCTACATCGCCAAGAACCTGGTGGCGGCTGGCCTGGCTCGGCGCTGCGAGGTGCAGCTGGCCTACGCCATTGGCGTGGCCCAGCCGGTGTCGTTGCTGGTGCAAACCTTTGGCACCGGCACCCTGCCCGATGATCGCTTGTCCGAGCTGGTGCAGGCGAATTTCGACGCGCGTCCCGGCGCCCTGATTCGCGAGCTGGACCTGCGCCGTCCCATCTTCCGCAAGACCGCTGCCTACGGCCACTTCGGCCGCAACGACGCCGAGTTCACCTGGGAGCGCACCGATCGGGCCGAGGCACTGCGCGAGGCCGCGTCGGAGCCGTCGGGCAAGAGCAACAAGAGCAAGCCGGCCGCCAAGGGCGCCAAGGCCAAGCGTTCGGGCAAGAAGAGCTCGGCGCGCGGCAATGGCGCTAGCGCCGACGCCGAATAAACGCCGTCGCCTTCACGGCTTCGACGACCTGTGCGGCCGGCGGCCGCGCCTTGAGGCACACCTGGGTTCGCGCCAGGATGTCGTGCAGGGCCAGCCTCCGGGGATGAAAGGGAACCAGCAGAAATCCCGCCAGGTAGGCCACCAGGATCACGGTTGCCAGCGTGACATAGAGCGCTGGCAACGCGAGTTGCGACAACGTCAGACTGGCCATGCGGAAATCCACCCGTTGGTTGCGGTGTACGAAATAGACGACCGTGGCCAGCACCGTCCAAGCCAGCGGGCCCCAGGCAAAGACGAGCAGGCGAATCGCCGCTGCCTTCCACGACACGCGGCCGCCCGCCGGATCTTCCACCCGGATACCGAGCAACCACTTGCCTGGGGTTTGCCCGAGCAGACGGTGGAAGAGCAGAAAATAGGCAAGCACAACCGGGATCACCCAGAGGCCGGCGAAGGTGCCGACCGCCGCCAGCAGGAGCGCGTCGGTGGCGAGCGCGATGCCGCGGGTGAGAAAGCCGGACAGCTCGCGGCGATCGGCCCGCGCCGATTCCAGCGCCGCCAGCAGATCGTCGTAGTTGGCAAAACGGCTGTCCGGCTCCTTGGCCATCATGCGTTCGACGATGCGGGCCAGGACATCGGGCACGGCAGGATTGACGATGCGCACCGGCTCGGCCTTGTCGGTGACGTGCATCGAAATCACGCCCACCGGCGAGGGACCGGAAAACGGCGGGCGGCCACACAGCATGTGGTAAAGCGCGCAGCCCAGCGAGTAAATATCCGAGCGATGGTCGACCGCGCCGCCGCGTCCCTGCTCGGGTGACATGTAAAGTGGCGAGCCGATGATGGCGCCGTCGCGCGTGAGCTGCGAGTCGCCGTGCATGCTCTTGACCAGACCGAAGTCGAGGATCTTGATACCAGCCTCGCGATCGAGCATCAGGTTCGACGGCTTGACGTCGCGATGGACAAAGCCGTGGGCAAAGGCCGCGCGCAGGCCACGTGCCGCCGCGATGGTGTATTCGAGGGCCTTGGCCCAGGGCAAGGGTTCTGGCTGCGTCAAGAGCGCGTCCAGCCCCGGCCCTTCCAGGTGTTCCATCACGAAGAAGTGAAAATCGCGGTCCTCGCCGATGAAGTAGATCTGCGCGACATTGGGATGGCGCAGCCGGGCCTGGGCGCGCGCCTCGCGTTCAAAACGCGCGACAACCTCTGGATCATGGGCAAATTCGGGCGCCAGGACCTTGATAGCGATCGGACGTTCGAGGGACGTGTCGTTGCCGTAGTAGACCGCGCCCATGCCCCCGCGACCGAGCAGACGGATGACCTCGAAGTGCTTGAGGTTGGTGCCTTCCAGTCCGTCGACGGAGATCATGGTCTCGGCTTCGCCCGCGTTCCTGACCAGGATCGTCGCGTCGAGAGACGGAAGGCTTTTCTCGACGTCGCCCATGGACAATCAGGATAGCGCACAAGGGACTGCGTTTGGGTCTGATCCGCACCGCCATAGGCCAATAAGCTCTTCGACACGCCTTGGAGGGATCGTAGCTCAGCCCGAAAATGCTGACGCGCACGCGATCGGCGCAGCCTTGCGACCTTCTGATATGGGAACCCTGAAAGGGTTCGCTCTGCCCTTCGGCTCCCCACGCCCTCCCCCACCCTCCGAAGCCCCCGCAGGGGGAGCCGGCGGGCTCCCCACGCGACTAGGTATTCACGCTGATGCCCGCCTTTTGCAAGGCGCTCTGGATCACCTGGGCCAGGCTGAACGGCGTCTGCTGCGAAGAACTACTGGAACCAGTCGCCGACGTGTCGGCTGAGCTTGCCGCTTGTTCCTGGTAGCTTTGAACGTGGTGGTGATGGTGATGGCCGCCGGCTGCTGACGGTGCCTTGAACTGCAAGTCCGGCATCTGACCGGTCTGCGCCGCCTGATCGAACTTGCTCGCCAGCTTGTTGAGGAATGTCGCATCGGACCCGGTGGCGTTTTGCGCATCCGCCTTCAGTTTGTCGGCGATGTCCGACATTACCGACTTGAACTTGTCGGGATCGCTCTGCTGAAGCTGTTGCAGTTCGTTCATCAGTTTTGCGAGCGGCGACAGGTCGTTTGAATCTGTGGGCACGCTGCCAGCAGCGGAAGAGGCGCTGGTCTGATTGGTCAGGAGCTGAGAAATAGCACTGGAGCTGTTGATGCCGTTGATGTCCATGAGAGCGTCCTTTGTTCGGGATGTTGAACCCGTCCACTGACGGCGGGATGCCCTGGTCTATCGGCACATCTCAGTGCGGGACTGAGGGCGCGGCCAGAAGACTGCAAGCCGCAATAGGCCAATAGGTGCTTCGACACGCTTCGGAGGGATGATAAGCCGCTCTACGGCACGTGCGGGCGGAGAATGTCGAACGGGGCCAGGGGGATGTTGCGCGCAACGGCATAGAGGATGAGCGTCACGACCAGGATTTGCCCAAATCGGGCTGTGCCGCGGGGTGGGCCCAGGCGCCACCCCGTCAGCGCGTGAATCGCTTCAGCGGCAGCCCACGCCAGTCTGGGTGACGCTACCAGATGGTCACCGGCTGCTGCCCGTCGACGATCTTGAAGCAGGTCGCGCGCGGCTGCACCCACTTGATCATGTTGTACCAGAACTGGGCGGTCTGATAGGCGTCCTGGGGCAAGTGATTCGCGCAAGTCGGATCACTCGCGCTGGGGTTGCCCTGGCCATTCCACTGGGTGGTGTACGTGATCCATTCGTCGGCGTACGCCAGCACGCGCCCCTTGCCCACCACCTTGCCCACGAGTGCATTCGCGCCCCCCGCCGCCGTCGCCGCCACGTGGGCATCCGCGGGCGCAGTGATAGAACGACCGTTGTCAAAGCCCACCCAGGTAACGCTGTTGCTGAGGTTGGCAATGACGGGATCTGTCCTTATCCAGTTCGCAAGTGGATTGGAATGGCAACATCCACAATAGTTCCAGTCCGGGCAGTCGGCGTAAATGCCATCCATATTGTACGCGATACCGGAAAAGGCGATCAGTTGATTGGGGGCGTTGACTTCGCTGCCATTGCCCGAGTAGCCGGTCAGCACGACCACACCCCCGCCCTTGTTCTGCACCCAGTCCGCAAAGGCCGCGACCTCCGAGTCGTCGAACGTCCAGAAAGGCCCTGCGTTCGATTCATCGGCAAGCGCTGCCAGAATAATGACACTGTAGGGAGCGAGAAAATCCGGGGTCAGCGTAACCCTCTGGGTGAAGTTGTCGGCCTTGGCGGTCCCTGCGCTGCTTGAATTGAGCCACTCTTGCAGGGCCGTGTCGCTGTCGCCAGCGGGATTGGCGCCCCATTTTCCGGGCTTGCCGATGACCGCCACGTTGAGGGCCGGACACTGGCAACCGACGCCATCGGTACACGGGACCGCCTGGGTGATTCCGCTATCGACCGTGTCGCCGGTCGATGGCGCGGTGGATGGATCGATGCCCAAGGGGATGCCGCCGGTGCCCGATCTGCCGCCGCCAGCCCCCCCGCCCGACGGCGTGACCGGCGCCGAGCCGGTCGCTGACGGCGATTGCGCCACAACGCCTGCCTTGCTGCAGGCAAGACCGAGGGCCGCCAGAACCATGCCGCGAAGGGCCAGATGTGCAGTTGGCTTGCGCATGTATGCAAGTCAACCAGATTCTCAGTCCGGGTCAACACCCAGGATCGCCAGCGACGGTGATTCGCGGCGTGTGAGATACTGGCGCCGTGCCCCTTTCGGATCGAACTCGAGCCCGCCTCCCTGTCCTGCTTTGGTGCAGCGCCTATCTGACGGTGGCTGGGCTGGTGCAGATGGCGCAGCCAGGCTGGTTCGACGCGGACACCAGTTTCCACTTGGCGGTCGGGCGCCTGATTCGGCAACACGGGATCCTGCACGCGTTTCCCTGGACTTCGTTCAGCGTCATGGCGGATCGCTACGCTGACACCGAGCTGCTTCTTCACCTGATCCTGGCGGGCTTGGATGGTGTCGTGCCCGGATATGCAGTCGGCGTGGCCGGAACCCTGCTGGGCGCGCTCCTGCTCGGCACTATGATGCTGGTCCTGCGCGCCGAGGGCGTGAAGCGGGCCGGTCTGTGGCCGTTGTTGGCGCTGGCTTCTTCTGGGGCTTTTTGCGTTCGCTTCGCGCTGGTACGGCCGCACATGCTCGCTGTGCCACTCTCACTTTTCATCACCTGGGCGGCGGTGCGTCGGCGGCTGGTTCTGGTTTTCGTCGGCGCCGTGCTGTACCCCTTTGTTCACCTGGGCTGGATTTCCGCCCTCGGGCTGGTGGCGCTGGCTGAGATCGCCCATCTTGTGGTCAGTCGGCGATTCGATCCGCGGCCTGTCCTTGCCGTCGTGGCAGGCCTGGCCACGGGGCTGCTTGTGCATCCCAATTTTCCCGCCATCGTCGAGCACGCCTGGATTGAGATCGCCCACACTCTGTTTTCGGCGGCGTGGGGCGGGACGGGCGCCATTCCCATCGGTGGGGAGTTCAATCCCTTCGTCTGGAAGAGTGCGCTTCGCTTCGTCGCCCTTCCCGGCATTTTGGCCGTGGCCGCGCTGGCATCCACCCTGCGCCGCCGTCCGCGCGATCCCGCGACCCTCACATTTGCGCTGGTGGCCTGCGCCTTTCTCCTGATGACCCTGAAGTCACAGCGGTTTTTGGAGACTCTCGCGCCGTTTGCGGTGGTGGCCGCGGCGCTGGCCTTTCGCGATTGGCGACCTCGAACGGTGGGCGGGGTGCTGGCCGCAGCTTTGGTTTACACGGCGCTCGTGAGTCAGCCCCTGGTGGCCATGGTGAAAAGCCGGCCGCAGCCCTTCTCGGAGCGTGCAGTGGCGGCGCTTGACCAGGCCGTCCCGCGCGATGCGCAGGTCTTCACCTGTGATTGGCAACTCACCGGCGACATGTTGCTGGCCCTGCCCGAACGCCGGTTCATGGTCGCGCTCGATCCGATGCTGTTCTATCGCAAAGATCGAGAGCTTTTTGAACTGTGGCAGCGGCTGGTCCGCCAGGGACCGAAACAGGCGGCGCAGACCATCCGCGATCGATTCGGCGCCCGTTTCGTCTTGTGCGAGGACAACCCCGCGTTCTTTCCCCTTTTGCGTGCCCTGCTTGCGGATCCCTTGGCCACGCCACGAATGCGCCTTGCGCCGCTGACCCTGTTCGAGCTCGCGCCCCAGGGTGGTGGCAAAAGGCCGGCCGAGAGTCGGTAGGTTGTACAATGGCCGTGGCGCAATGACAGCCGACCCATCATCCGACCACCAGGCTGCTCCATCGACAGCGCGCGCCTTTCTGTGGGTCGCGATCGCACTGGCCGCGGTCTACCTGCCGATCCTCTTTGGGCGGATCATCTTCTTTCGCGACATTGCGCACTGGAACTTTCCCGCCCGGATGCTCTTGCGCGATTCGCTCTTGCGCGGCGAACTGCCCACCTGGAATCCCTATGAGGGGCTGGGCTTTTCCGTTCTGTCCGATCCACTGTACGGCGTCTTCTATCCTCCCAATTGGCTGTTCTTGTTGGTTGGTCGTGATTGGGTCGGGGCCATGCTCACCTGGCAGGACTTCGCGCACCTTTTGTGGGGCAGCGCCGGGGTCTTCTGGCTGGCGCGACGATTGCGGGCCACGCCGGTCTCGGCCGCCCTTGCGGCACTGGCCTGGGCATTGTCGGGCTATGTGACGTCACAGTGGACGGCGGGCTTGCGTTTGCACGCGGCGGCGTGGATTCCTTGGGCTGCGGTCGGGCACTTGGCCCTGCTCGACAGTCTGCGCGCCGGGGCCACGCGCTGGCGGCTGGGTGTGGTCAAGGCCGCGTTGCCCACGGCCTTCGCCTTGCTCATGGGCGAGCCATTTTTGGCCCTCATGGGCGGAGGCTTTGCCCTGGCGTTGCTGGCGGCCGTGCAGGTGTTGGAGAGAAGCGCGAACCCCGCTTTGCCCTGCTTTTCCCGTCGCTTCGTGGGTGCGGTCGCGCTGGCCTTGGTGCTGGGTGGCGGCGTGGGATCGGCCGCCTGGGTTCCGGCCGGCATTCTCATGTCGGGCAACAGTCGGGCGGCGCCGTTTGCGCGCGCCGAGGCCGAGGTCTATTCGTTGCACCCGCTGCGCCTGATTGAATTCGCCGCTCCGGGCTCCATGGGCGATGCTTACGGCGAGTATCCCGCAGGTCGCTGGGTGGGCGAGGCGAGTCGGGACGGCTTGCCGCTTTCCTATAGCGTGTACATGGGAGCCAGCGTGCTGGCATTGGCGCTGGCCGCGTTTCGCCGCGGGCGTCCGCTGGTTCTGGTCCTCGCCGGGCTGAGCGTCTTTGCCCTGCTCGTCGCCTTGGGCAGGCACCTGCCCGTCCACGCCGTGTTCAGGCGCATCGTGTTTCCGTTTTCCTTCATGCGCTCTCCTGAGAAGTTCACAGTCCTGGCTGTGCTCGGCCTGGCGCTTCTGGCTGGCGAAGGCGGCCGGCGCATCTTGTCCGCACAGGCGCAACCCTGGCGGCGCACCGGGATCCTGCTCGCGCTGGTCGTCGGGCTGGGGATAGCGTCGCCCTTTGTCTTTCCCTTTCCCTGGTCCGGCTACATGATGCATGGACTTCGTCACGGCGCCGTGGCTGTGCTCGCGGTGCTGGGGGTGCAGGTTCTGGCGGCGCGCGGATCGCGCCTGGCGCCCGCCGTGCTGTTGACCGTGGTGACGCTCGATCTTGCGGCGGCCTGCTGGCCCTTGCAAGGCTTTGTGCCGCGGACCCTGGCCGCTGACCAGCCGCGGGCGGCGCAGGTCATCTTGGCCGATCATGCCGGCCACGCTGAACCGCCCCGCCTGTTTCGTTCAGAGGCGGTGACCGGCGCTGTAATGGCGTGGACTCGGGCGTCGAATCATGCGCAGGGAGAGAGTCGTCTGTTGCAGACGCTGGTCAACAACACGTCCAACGCGTGGGGCATTGCCATGATGCCAGGCTATGATGCGGCCATACCCCGTCAACTGTTGCGTGCATGGGACGCGGGCCAGGCTGATCAATTGGCCGCATTGCGCCTGTTCGGGGTGGATTATGCCCTCTTGCCAGTTGCCGATGCGCGTGCGCCAGCCGCTGCGCGCGACGGCCTGCGGCCGCTGCTTGATCCCTTGCCAGGCGCGCGCCTGTATCGCGTGACCGGCAGTCTGCCGCGCGTGTTCTTGGTAGCCCACACCGAGGTTGTGTCTGACGAGGTCGCCCTGTCTCGGCTGTACCAGCCGGCGGTAGTTGCCGGTGAAAGCGCCTGGCTGGCCTCTGGCCAAGACGCGCATGAACTGTCTGCGTCACCCGGGCGCGCCGGAGTCTGCCGACTGGAGTCCTTTGGCAATCACCGACTGGAGGCCCACTGCGACTGTGAACAGCCGGGGCTGGCGGTGTTCAATGAGCAGTACGACCATGGGTGGCGAGCTGAAGTGGATGGCCAGTCGACGCGGATTCTGCGGGCCAATCTCACCATGCGGGCACTCTGGCTCGCGCCAGGGGCGCATCACATTGTCATGCAATACAACCCGCCGGGCTTGCGGGCCAGTGCGGTTCTCACCGGCTTGTCGGTCCTGACATTGCTGGGCTTGGCCTTTGCGCGGCGGCGTAAGCAGAGGTCATCGTGACCCTGCGTGGTCGCACTCTGGCGCCAGCATGGCGGCTGCTTCTATTGACTGTGGCCATTCTATGCGTGGTCTATTTCCCGCTTTGGCTCGGACGGATTGTCTTTCACAGTGACGTGGCCCACTGGACACTGCCGGCGCGCTGGCTGGTGCGGCAGGCGCTGCTTCGCGGGGAATTGCCCGGCTGGAATCCCTTGCAGGGAATTGGCTTTCCCGTTTTCGCCGACCCCCTGTACGCCGTCTTCTATCCGCCCAACTGGCTCTATTTGCTGGCGCCGCCCGGCTGGCTGGCCAGCCTGGTGACGTGGCAAGATTTCGGCCATCTGGTGTGGGGCGGGGTGGGGATGTTCATTGTCGCGCGGCGGTTGGTCGGATCGCCGATCGCCGCTTGCGTGGCGGCCCTGGCCTGGTCGTTGGCGGGCTACAACACCAGCCAGTGGACCGCGGGGATGCGGATGCTGGGGGGCGCCTGGGTGCCGTGGACGGCCGCGGGCTACCTGGCCTTGTTGGACAGTTTGCGGCTGGGCAAGCGCGCCTGGTGCCGGGGTGTGGTCAAGGCGGCCTTGCCGACCGCCTTTGGGCTGCTGGTGGGCGAGGTCTTCGTGGCCATGATGGGGGTGGGCTTCGGCCTGACAACAGTCGCTGCCGTTGCCGTGATTGAGCGTCGTCGTGATTCCGCGCGCCTGCCGGCTCGCTGGCTGGGCGCACTGGCACTCGCGCTGGCGTTGGCTGCGGGGATAGGCGCGATTTCAGTGGTGCCGGCGCTCGCGCTCAAGGGATCGACCGAGCGGTCAGGGCCGCTGTCTCGGGCCGACGCCGAGGCTTGCTCGCTTCATCCCGCTCGCCTGGTCGAGTTCGTGGCTCCGGACAGCATGGGCAACAGTGAGGATTTTCAGCCGGCGGCACGATGGATTGCCGAGGCTGGCCTCGACTATGTGCCGTTGTCGCAGAATCTATATATGGGCGCCAGCGTGGTGGCCCTGGCCTTGGCTGCCTTCGGCCGGCGCCGACGCCTCGCCACTGTCCTCGGCGGGCTTGCCGTCGCAGCCCTGGCAGTGGCAATGGGCAGACACTTGCCGGCGCATGCGCTCTTTCGGCGGGTGGTGGTTCCCTTCGGGTACATGCGCTTTCCCGAAAAGTACACAGTCATTGTCGTGGGCTGCCTGGCCCTGTTGGCCGCGCTGGGTGCCGTGCGGATACTCGGCTGCGATCGGCCACCATGGCGGCGGGTGGCGGTCTTGCTTGGTCTTGTGCTGATACTCGCCCTTGTCGCGCGATTCTTCTTCCCGGGGCGCTGGGCCGCGCAGGTCACCCGGGGTGCGCTTTCCGGTGGTCTGGCTGTGGTCGGTGTTTTGGCTGTGCCGTTCGTCGCGGCCCGGTGGCCGCGGCTCGCCCCGATCTTGCTGGTCGCGGTCGTTGGCCTTGACCTGGCAGCGGCAACATGGCCGCTGCAGGTTTTTACCTCTCGCCAGATGGCAGCCGTGTTGCCTCAAGCGGCGCGGGTCGTGCTGGCGGACAGTGAAGGCCACGGCGAGCCGCCGCGGATCTATCGCGCCCACAATGTGCTGCAATACCTGGGTCGGTTTGCGCCTGCCCTTCCGCCCGAATTGAGCGAATTGTGGCAATTGCAGAGCCTGGTTACCAACACGGCCAATATTTGGGGCATTGCCACTTTGCCTGGCTACGACGCCGCCATTCCCGCCGGGCTTGATCGCATTTGGGCATCCGGGCTGCGTGAGGGACAGTCGGTGCTGCGCCTGCTGGGGGCGCGCTACACCCTTTTGCCCGTGGAAGATCCCAAGGACCCCCAAGAGAAACGCACTGGCATTGATCCCATACTCGATCCCTTGCCCGGCACGCGCCTTTATCGGGTTCCTGGCACCTTGCCGCGGGTCTTTCTGGTCGGACACGCCCAGGTGGCAGACGATGCGACTGTGCTGCGCCGGATTCTCGATCCGGCGGTGGTCGCCGGCAGCTCAGCCTGGCTTGCCCCTGAATCGGGCGTGCAGCCGCTGGTGGGCCCGGCCGGTGCGCGGCCCGGCACCTGCGTGCTCGATTCCTATGCCGACAATCGCCTGCAGGCAACCTGCCAGGTCGAGCGGCCCGCGCTGGCGGTCTTTGTCGAACAGTACGACAAAGGCTGGCGCGCGACTGTAGACGGCCAGCCGGCGAAGATCTTGAGGGCGAATCTCATCATGCGAGCCATCCCTGTCGGTCCCGGCGAGCACAAGATCGTGATGGAGTTCCGGACGCCTGGGTTGAAGACCGGGGCAGCGGCAGCATTGGTGGCGTTGATCGCGTTGTTGGCACTTGCCGCGCGAAAGCGCCGAGAAGCGTGAGAGGCTGCTTTGTAGCCCCAAATAAAAACGCGGCGGACCAGAATGGCCCGCCGCGTTTGTTACAGTCTATTTGTCAATCTTCGGTCTAGTTGCCAGTGTGCACTGGGTCTTTGCAGCAAAGGATGCCGCCCCAATTCGACGGCTCGCCACCCAGGCTGCCGCAGTTCGGGGCGTTGGTGTCCACAGGCACAACGCCCGCCCAGCCGGTGAAATCCGAGCATGAGCTGCTCTGATCAGCTCCGGTGCCGCAAGCGACCGGAGGGGCCGCGGTATCGGAACCAGCAGAACAGACACTCGTCGAGTATAGGGTGTCATTCGGGCAGGCGAACGTGGCTGGCTTGGCTGCCGGACAGCACGAATCCTGGGTCGTGTCGATGGGCGACAGTGCCGCATCGAAGGACTGATTGTTGGCCTCGCTGGCAGAGAGGCAGTCGGTCAAGGTGATTCGATCCGTCAGATCCTTGGGTGCGCCGTTGCTGCCACAGATGTGCCAGCCTGGCGAACAAGCATCTTCAGGCGCGTCGCAGGTGCCGAGATTCAGACCACCGTACGGGTTCCCGCACCACTTGCCAGTGCGCGTCTTGCGCAAGTTCCCCGAGTTGGCCGCGGAAGTGTTGTTCCAAGCACAGCCGGCGATGTCAGGATACTTGGCCGTGTCCAAGTAGCCAGCGCGCATGCCAGCGGCACATCCCAGGCTCTGGTCAATGCAGGTCCAAGCCACATCGGTCAGCGTGGACGCCACCACGCTGGTGTCGGCGCAGATCTCGGGCCACACGCAGTTGCCGCATTTGCCGCCGCAGCCGTTGCTGCCGCAGGTCTTGCCAGCGCAGTTCGGGACGCAGGTCGCGCCACAGGTTCCATCAGCACCACAGGTGCCGCCGCCCTTGCAGCTACCAGTCGCGCACTTGCCGCCGCAGCCATCAGCATCGCCACAGGCTTTGCCGGTGCAGCTTGGGGTGCAGCTCGTGCAGTAGCCGGTGGCCGAGCAGGTGCCGGTGGCGCAGGTTCCCGCGCAGCGACCGCCGCAGCCGTCGGCATCCCCGCAGGCCGCGCCAGTGCACTTTGGCACGCACGTCTGGCAGGAGCCCTGAATGCAAAGTGGGTTGGCGGCCGTGCACGACCCGCAGAGTCCGCCGCAGCCGTCAGAGCCGCAGACCTTGCCAGTGCAATCGGGCGTGCAGCCCGCTGTGCACACGCCGGCCGTGCAAGTCTCGTCGGTCTTGCAGCCATTGCCGCAGATGCCACAATTGTTGGTGTTGCTGCCCAGGGCAACGCAGGTGTTGTTGCAACAGGAAAGTCCGTTGGCACACGGGCAGGCCCCGCTGCTTGCGGTGTCCGGCGTGGAGCCGGAGGCATCAGTCGTGGCGTCCTTGGCCGCGTCGGTCGAGACAACCTGGCTATCCGTCGCCGCATCAAGGGCAAGGACAGGCGCATCCGGGCCAGGAGCAATCGGGCCGTCAAGGGCGGGGACATCAGGAAGAAGCGAGCCCGAGTCGACCACGACCACAGGGCCGGAATCGACCGCAATGGCAGCCGTGTCGGTCGCCAGGGGAGGGCCGTCCACAGTCGGGATCGCGGCCGTGTCGAGCTTGAGAGTCGCAGCATCGGCCGCCGCACCATCGGCCATCGGGGCCGGGGCTGCATCCTTGTTGCCGCTGTTGCTGCTACCGCATCCCGCGAACACGAGGGGAGCCGCTAACAATAATAGAGCGAGCGAACGTTGTACTAGCCTAGTCATTTTCCTGTTCCTTTCTTTCGGACCATTGGATGCCGAGACGCACCGCAGGGTCGGTATTCTACACGCGAAGGGTTTCTTCGCCACTCGTCTGACGGGTAAGGGCGGCAACCTATTCAAAGACGTGTAACGCTGTGCGCCTGTCGATTGTTCGCGTGATCCGCGGCGTCGAGGTAGGAGAGCTGCGGCTCGTGGCGATGTTGTGTTTGCTCGCGTAGAGTGAGCCCCATTCCCCGTACCCCATTGCACATTGACCTGGAGGATCTTCCCATGCCTAACTTCTTGAAGGAGAGTTGCTGGAGTCGCTGTTTGGTCGTCATTGGGTTGCTGACCCTTGGAGGGTGCTCGAGCAGCAGCGACAAAGGAGACGGGGCAAGCCCCAGTTCCAACGGTGGCAACGGTGGCAACTCTGGCAACGGTGGCTCGACGGCGAAGGACGCCAGCGTGACGCCGCTCAGCCTGCCGGCGTTTTCGCCGCCAGCCGCGAACGTCATCATCGGGCGTGTGGTCGACACCACCGGCAAGGGGATCGCTGGCGCCACGGTGACCTACGCAGGCGGCGGCACTGGCGTGGCGAACTACGACGGCTTCTACTACATCGACAATGTTGCGGCCGCTGATCGCATTGTTCTGAATTTCGCCGCTACCGGCTACATTCCCACCACCGGCATCGGCACAATGTTCGCCAGCGGTCAGGTCACGGTCAACGCGGTGATGCGCCAGCGCGGCGCGGGCCAGCCGGCTGACGGCACTACGGGCGGCCAGGCCAAGTTTGCCCATGGTGTGGTCACGCTCCCGCCGGGATCGGTGACCGATGCAACGGGCGCCGACTACGCGGGCAGCCTCATGGTGTACGTCACGCCGGTCGACATCAAGGGCGTGGGAATCCAGACCGCTCCGGGCGACTTCACCGCCACCACCGCCACCGGCGCGCCGGTGCAGCTCGAAACCTTCGGCATGGGTGCCTACGAGCTAACCGACGCCGCGGGCAATCCCCTCAAGGTGAAGGCGGGATCGAGCGTCGGGGTCGAGATGCTGCTTCCCGTGGATACCAAGTTGGTTGTGGGCGCCGTTGTTCCGGCCTGGCATTTCAATGAACAGACCGGACTTTGGGTCGAGGAAGGGACCGGCACAGTCGGTGTATCGTCCATTGACCCAACCCGCCTTTCTTTCACATTGAATGTTGGCCATTTCTCCAATTGGAATTGCGACCAGCCGCTTGAAACCACCTGCGTGAGCGGCTCCATCACCTCGGCCTGCGACGGCAATCCCATCGGCGCCGACATCCGCGCCAACGGCGTTTCGTACGACGGCAACAGCACTGGTTTTGCCAGCAGCAGCGGACAGTACTGCATCGCCGTCAAGAAGGGATCGACCGTCATGCTGACCGTGGCGTCGGGCTACGGAGTCAACCGCGTGGTCAAGGCGGTGCAGGTGACAAGCGGTGGCGCGGTTTCCCAGTGCCCGGGGCCATGCACAGTCCAGGACATCGTGCTGCCGTGCACGCCCGCCGACAATGACGTCGATTGCGGCGCCGATGCCTTGAGTGGCTGCAAGTCCTGCATCCAGGGCAAGGTGGTCGACGAGAATGGCAATCCGGTCGCGGCCATGCTGAAGGTCAAGACTGGCGTCAACACCCTGACCGCAGTGACCGATTCATCCGGTCACTACTGCTCGCCGGCCGCGCTTGACACGTTGACGACAGTTATTGCCAACGGGGCGGATGGCGTCGGCTCCGTCTCCACCACGGCCACGACCAAGGGATCATGCCCGAACTGTGACAAAGCCGCTGATATCGTGATCAAGAAGAACCAGAGCAGCACCAGCGACTCCGGGCTCGATTTCAGCAAGTGCCCAACCGACGTCGGTGGCCTCAAGATCACGCGTCTGCAGGCCAACGGCACCGATCCGGCGCTGGGGGCGCTCGATTCCGGCTGGCTCATGGTCCAGAAGGGATCCTCCTCGGGCACGGCCTACACGCTCTCTGGCGTTCTCGTGTCGAGCAAGGCCAGCGGGGTTTCCTTCGCACCCCAGGCAACTTTCACGCTTGAGCTACCGGCCGCGCCGACCGCAGGCGCGGTCTACCCTGTCACGGCCGTGTCCAGCAGCTCGTATCGGATCTCCGGCCAGGCGTCTTCGTCGAACGGCGCGCCTGAAGGAATGGGCAACGAGACGTACAAGATCGACACCGCGACAAGCTATAGCAGCACGGTGGCCATGGGCTCGGGACAGATCACGTTCACCACGGCCTTTGCCAATGTCGGGGATCCGGTCAAAGGCTCGCTCAGCTTGACCTTCGCAGCGAACTGCGCGGCCCCGAGTGCGTCGCTGACCCTCCAGGCGACCATTGACACGGCTGTCACAGACGCCAGTTCACTCCTTCCGACGTCGTACGACCCCAACAGCCCGATCTACAAGGACTGGGTGTGCGGCTTCTTTGAGCTGATGTCGTGGTCGACGCAGGGATTCTCCACTGGGGCCGCGCAGGTTGTGGTCGACGGCGTGCCGCTGTCCGGTGCCAACCCGTTGAACTCCGTGGAGTACCAGTGGAACACGGACACGCTCAATATCAGCTACTATGGCGACACAGGCACGTTCATGGCGACGGTTGACAAGCCGAAGCTTGGGGCGAATACCTTGTCGTCTGCCATGTACACCGAGAGCGGCGGTGCAAACGACTGCCTGTTCATGCTCAAAACCGGCACGGTTACAATCACCGACTTTGCCGGGAAGGAGAATACGCGCTGGATGACGGGTTCATTCCAGGTCGACTTGAGCGTGCCCGACTATGCCGGCTCAGCCGCGACATGCGGTACCCGCAGTGCGATGGGCCAATTCGGCGCACCGGTCTGCGCGGGGTACTAGCCCGAATTCGATTGACTTGACGAAGGGCGGTCCCGCTGGGATCGCCCTTTTCTTTGAGGTGCCCATGGCCCTGTTTCAGAAGCCCGCACAAACGCCTGACGAAATCGCGCGCGGACGCCCGCTCGACATCTCGCCCACGGAAGTGGCATTGCTTGACGAAGACGAGTGGTACCGTCGGGTTTTTCGCGGCGACCAGGTGCCCCAGCTTACTGTGCGTGCCGTGGTCATGGGATCGCTGCTCGGCTTCCTGCTCGCCTTCACCAATCTCTATGTTGGGCTCAAGACTGGGTGGGGCCTGGGCGTGGCAATCACGGCTTGCATTGTTTCGTTCACTCTGTGGAACGTTTGCCTGAGGATCGGTCTGGCCCGCACACCACTGTCAATTCTCGAAAGCAATTGCTTGCAATCCACGGCCTCGGCCGCGGGCTATTCCACGGGCAGCACCATGGTTTCCGCGACGCCGGCGCTGCTCATGCTGAGCGCGACCCCACAGGATCCGGCGGGCCACCACTTGCCCTGGGCTGTGCTGGCCGGCTGGATTTTCTTTCTGGCAATTCTTGGGGTGGCCCTGGCCGTGCCCATGAAGCGCAACATGATCAACCAGGAACGGCTGCGCTTTCCCTCGGGCATCGCCGCTGCCGTGACCCTGCAGTCGCTCTTCAACCAGGGCCGCGAGGCGACGAGCAAGGCCCGGGCGCTATTCTGGGCGGCGCTGGTGGCCACTGTACCGCCGATTATCATGGATTTGCCCTGGCGCACGGGTGACGCACCGGGGACACGCAAGGGCCTGGTTCCCGACACTTCGCCTATCTTCAATTGGCTGCCCATGCGCGGGAGCGACCCGAAGACGGGTGCGGACTTCAGTGCCGCTGACTGGAATATTCTGCTCGAAAACAAGCTGGTCATGATTGCCGTCGGTGCCCTGACGGGACCGCGCATCTGCCTATCCATGGTCATCGGCGGGTTGCTGCTGTGCTATTGGATCGGACCGGCGGGACTGGCTGCGGGGGCGGTACACAATCCCGGCCATGCCTGGCGCGAGATCGGCGTCTGGGTGGGCGCGCCCATGATGATCGCCGAGGGCTTGTTGAGTTTTGCTTTGCACGGACGAACGGTCGGGCGTGCTTTGCGGGGGCTGTTCGCGCGCGGCGGCCAACAAACCCATGCCGCGGTTGAAGTGCCGACAACCTGGTTTGCCACGGGCACAGTGGTGGCCACAATCGGCGTATTGACCATTGGACACCTGTACTTTGGCATTCCCTGGCACCTCGGTCTGTTGGCCGTGTTGCTGACTTTCTTTCTTTCGTTGGTGGCCTGCCGGGCCACGGGCGAATCCGACATCACGCCCATCGGCGCGCTCGGCAAGGTCACGCAACTTGTGTACGGCGTGCTGATTCCGCAGAACGCGACCGCGAACCTTATGACCGCCAGTATTACGGCCAACGCCGCCGTCGCCAGTGCCGATCTGTTGACCGACCTCAAGTCGGGCTACCTGCTCGGCGCCCATCCCCGGCGGCAATTCGTGGCCCAGGCATGCGGCATTCTCACCGGTACGGTGGCCACCATCCTCGGCTTTCGCCTGCTTGTCCCGGACGCCACGTTCTTGACCGGCAGCCCGGGCAGCCCGGCCGCATTCCCCGCGCCTGCGGCCCAGGCCTGGCTGGCCGCCGCCCGCGTCTTTCAAGGGGGACTACAAAACCTGCACCCCATGGCTCGCACTTGCATCTGGTGGGGCCTTGGCGCCGGTGCCCTGCTGGTCGTGGTCGAGTTCGCCTTGCCCAAGTTTCGCAAGTGGCTGCCCTCGCCCACGGGACTGGGGCTGGGGCTCATCCTGCCCTTCTTCAATCCCTTTTCCATGCTCATTGGCGCCCTTGTGGCTTGGTTCTGGGCGCGCCGCCGTTCCGCGCAGGCCGACCACTATGTGGTTCCGGTGGCCTCCGGGATCATCGCGGGCGAATCCATTGTGAGCGTCGTGATTGCATTGCTCAAGACGCTGCTGCTGCGCCACTAGCTCACTTGGACCATGGTATTTGACCATGGTATAAGTATCCCCATGGACTCGATGGCGATCTCCAAGTTCAAGGCCACCTGCCTCGCCACCTTGGAACGGGTGCGCAAGACGGGGCGTCCCTTGCAGGTGACCCGATTTGGCAAACCCATAGCGGAGATTTGTCCCCCGACGCCCGCGCCCGCTCCGCGCAACTGGCTGGGCGCGCGCCGCCACACCGGAAAGATCCTGGGCGACATCGTTGGTCCCACCGGCGACTTGGTCGACTGGGAAGTGCGCAGGTGAAGATCCTCCTCGACACGCACATCTGGATCTGGAGCCATCTCGACCCTGATCGCATCGGCAAGCGCCTGACCCAGCACATTTTAGATCCAGGGAACGAACTCTGGCTGTCGCCTGTCAGCCTCTGGGAATTTCTGATCTTGGTTGGAAAGAAGCGGCTGGCGATCTCTGGCGATCCTGCGGACTGGATCGCCGCCGCTCTGGCCGACGTGCCCATGCATGAGGCCCCGCTTAACCACGAGGTCGCGCTGACCAGCCGGACCGTCAAGGTTGGGCACGAAGATCCGGCTGACCGTTTTCTCGCCGCGACGGCTGCTGTCTACGATTTGGTGCTGGCGACCGCCGACGAGCGACTTCTGGCGGGCAAGGGATTCCGGACGCTCGCCAACCGGTAGCCTTCCTCCGGAGGATCTCTGATCCCGGGCTGCTATGATGCGCGCGTGACCTCGGGCGCCACGTTCCGCTCGCGCATGCTGATCTTCGGCGGGCTGTACTTCGCCCAGGGGGTGCCTTGGGGCTTTTGCACCGTGGCCATGGTGCTGCGCCTGACTTCGCTCGGTCTGTCGTCCGCCGGGATCGGTGAACTGATGTTCGTGTGCTGGTTGCCGTGGGTGGGCAAACCCCTGCTCGGTGCGCTGGTGGACCGGCTTTCCTTCGGCCGGCTGGGCCGGCGTCGGCCTTGCATCCTGTTCGCCGAGGCGGGCATGGCGGCGAGTCTGTTTGCCATGGCACTGGCGCACCCCACCCGCGACCCCCTGGTGTTTGCCGTCCTGCTCTTTGTGCACAACCTGCTGGCCGCGACCCAGGACGTGGGAACCGACGCCCTGGCCATCGATCTGCTGCCCGAGAATGAGCGCGGCCGCGCCAACGGCCTCATGTCCGCCGGGAAGTTTGTCGGTATGGTTGTGGGTGGTCAAGGCCTGCTGTGGATCGCAAGCGTGGCGGGCTGGCCGGCCGCCTTTGGATTGGCCATCGCCCTGCTTCTGGTCCCCGCGACACTGGTCTTGAATGTGCGCGAATTGCCTGTGTTCGCCCGGCGCCCACGCCTGCTCGGTCTCGCGCTGCGGACGTTTTCGAGCCGGGTCGTCTTGCTGGCGGTCGGCTTCGCCCTGGTCGTGAACTTGGCCGATAGCCTGACCTTCCCGCTCACCTATCCGCTGTTTCGCAATCAGCTGGGATTTTCTGAACAGCAGGTGGCGACGCTGGCCAGTCTTGGCGGCATCGTGGGCGCCCTGGGCGGTCTCGTGGGCGGCGTGCTGGGTGACAGGTTGGGCTGCCGCCGCACCATTCTTTTCGCCTGCCTGGGTGTGGCGGGCATCAACCTCGGCTTTGCCGCCTGCAGCGGGCTGTGGGGACACTTTGCCGTGCTGATTGTGTACACGGTTGTGGGAGGAATTTTGGCTGGCGTGGTCTACGCCTCAACCCTGGCTCTCTTCATGGACCTCACTGACCCGCGCATGGGCGCGACGCAGTTTCAGATCTACATGTCGCTGCTCAACCTCAAGGACGCGGGGGCGATGAAATTGGGCGGGGGTCTGTCCGAACGCATGTCCGCGCCCGCCATGTTTGGCCTGAGCGCCCTGGTCGAGGTGCTGCCCCTCATGCTTCTGCCCTGGCTCGACGCCCGCCGCGCCCAGGCAGATTTCGCGCGCAACCCGGCATCCGCCGCCAAAGAGGCGAGCTCCTGAGATAGCCGTCTTCAGGATCGTGAAGTAGGCTGGGGCTAGTGTATTTCACCAGCTCGACTTGTTGTTTGCGCTTCAACCGCCTGACCCTGTTTGCCGCTGCCGTTTCGGCCTTGGCCACCGCGTGCGTGCAGAACGCGGGCCAGAGACCCACGCCCGATTCGGCCTCCGCAGAGAACCTGCCGGTGCAGATCGATCTGGCAACCCAGCACCAGGTCATCGCTGGCTTTGGCGCCTCCAGCGCATGGACGGCTGGTTCACTCACCGACGCCGAGGCGGATCAGTTCTTCTCGCCTGACAAAGGCATTGGCCTTTCACTCCTGAGGGTGCGCATCACGCCCAATGCAACCACCGATGAATTGGCCACGGCCAAGAAGGCTGCGGCTCGCGGCGTGGCGGTGTGGGCCGCGCCCTGGTCGCCGTCGGCTGACCTAAAAGACAACAACGACACAATCAATGGCGGCTCTCTGATTCCCGGCATGGAGCAGACCTGGGCCGATCGGCTTGCCGGTTTTGCCAAGGGGATGGCGGACGCCGGAGTGCCGCTTGCGGCCCTCTCTGCGCAAAACGAGCCGGGCTTCAAGGCCAATTGGGAAACCTGTATTTACACGGCTGACCAACTCGCCGCGTTCATTCGCGACAATCTCGGTCCCGCCCTGGTGGCGCAGGGGCTTTCTATTCCCATCCTGGCGCCTGAAACGCAGAACTGGAATAGTTTCCCCAAATACGCGGATGCCATCCTCGCGGATCCCGCGAGCGCGGGGTACGTGGCCATCCTGGCGTCCCACGACTACGGCAGCGCGCCTTCTCTGTACGTGCCTGCCCAGACCGCGGGCAAACAAGTCTGGGAGACGGAAGTGTACGACGCGACGAAGGCCGTCGACCCCGGCATCGATTCGGGCCTGCGCGTGGCGCAGAAGATTCACGATCACCTTGTCAATGCCGAGGTCAGTGCCTGGCACTATTGGTGGCTCAAGCCGCGATTCGACGACAATTCGGCGCTCACCGGCCTTGATGGCCAGCTCACCCGGCGCGGTTATGTTCTTGGCAACTGGAGCCGTTTCGTGCGCCCGGGATTTGTCCGCGTGGAGGCGACGCCGAATCCACAGTTCAATGTCGCGGTCACTGCATTCGCCGACCCGGTCAGCGGTCGACTGGTCATTGTCGCCATCAATCGGGACACTGTGGATCTGGAGCAGGTCTTCTCAATTCCCGGCACGGTCGTGGCCGCCGTGACACCCTGGATCACATCCGCCGATCTCGCGCTGGCGGCTGCGGCCCCGGTGCCAGTCAGCGATTCCACATTCACCGTGACGCTGCCCAAACGCAGCGTCACGACTCTTGTCGGGGATCCGTAGTTAGAGCTTGTCGGGAAATTCGGACGGCTGTTCGCGCGGGCAGGCCATCCCATGGCGCCGCTGGCGTGGCCAGTTTTCGCTTTCCGCCGGGAGAGGCGCCCTGATCCCCTCGCTTCGCTCATGCCGCGAGGACAATTCCCCGCTTTCCCGCGGCGCCCCGAAGCAGCTTGGTGA
>Ga0265316_10001629_pt1 | contig 23907 bp, 18 predicted proteins | sample 4522metaG_FD_202092 | JGI IMG/M metagenome (GOLD analysis project Ga0265316, IMG submission 202092) | Rhizosphere microbial communities from Carex aquatilis grown in University of Washington, Seatle, WA, United States - 4-5-22 metaG | ecosystem: Host-associated > Plants > Roots > Rhizosphere >... | reverse complement strand
GCGTGAACCCGCTGGCCGTGCTGGAGTCGGTGCAGGCCCAGCACTTCAACGTCTGGCAAACCAGCGGTCTGGTGCTGCAGGCCGACGGTTCGCGCCGCGAGTGCCGCACCAGCTTGTCCAGTGTCCAACTGGCCGAGCGCGCAGTGAACGGCCGCGACTTCAAGCCGCTGGCCCGCACCAACGCCGCCGCCTTCAGGCTTGCGCTGGAAGCGGCGATCCAACGGCTACCAGAGGGGCTCCGCACCGCCTTCCACGGCCTCATCGCGGGCGCGGTCTTGAATCCCGCAGCCACGCTGAGGGCAAGCACCAAGGTGATCCCGTCGCAGCCCCTTGCAACCCGCGAGGATGCGCTCGCGCTGCTGGAGGTCGGATACGTCCTGTGCGCGGGGGCACCATTTCGGGCCAGTCTGGTGCAGGCCTGGTGCAGACGGCTGGAACTGGCTGACGAGACCTGGGCCCTGTTCGCGTCGCAGTGGGCCCGCTACTTCGGCTCGCTGGCGCTGCTGGGTGCAAAGCCTATCCTGGGAGAATTCGACTTCGATCGCGCAACGAGGCCCTCTGACCATCGAACAATCGCGCGCCGGCTGCTGCGCTTCGGCCAGTGGCTCCAGTTGAAGAGCCCCGTTGCCCTCGCTGCTTTCGGTCCCCGTAGCAGTCTGGGGCCGCAGCTGGCGCTGGCCAATGTCCCGCCACCAGAGGGTCGTCTCCGGGAGGCGCTGCTGATTCCTCCGCTGGCCCTGGCGCTCTGGCCAGCGCAGGAGGTTCTGGGTTCGAACATGGCCGTGGGACTCGCGCGCGAGGCCAAGGATCTCGTGCTCCGGTCGGGGCAGCCTCGGCCGGCCGCCTTGCCCGGGTCGATAACCAATTTGCGTCGGAGCGACGTCCGGGGCACAGTGGTGCCGGAAGAGACTACATTGGGCGCCGACTCGAAGCTTCCGCTGCTGACGTTGGCGGTAGGGCAAAGCCAACACTCTACGGTGATGGTGTCCGCCCGCGGCCTGTGGGATAGGCTCGCGCCGCCCGCGAGCCGTGATGCCCTGGTCCGGGCCTACCAGCGGACCCTGCCCTGCATGGTCACGGTGGGCGCCGCCACGTCTGCGGCGGCGCCGGTAGTGGATCCGGCGCAAGTCCGTGGGACGATGGAAAGGTGCGCCCAGTACGGTGCGGCTAGGATCGAGGTGCCATTCATCTTCGACGTTCTGGCCGAAGAGACCGCCGCAACGCTGGCCGGACTCACGCGCGTCGTACCCGGCTGCAAGCTGGTCAGACGCTGGCCAGGCGCCGCCCAGGGAGGGCTGTTCCCGGCGGTGGACCTCATGTCGGGGGACATTTGGGCCTGGCGCCTTCCCATCGAGACGGTCACCGGGGTTTCTTTCGACGACATTGCCCGCCTCCTCGACGAGCTGGATGCGAAACGCGTCGTTGTCGACTCGGTCAACGTGATGACAAGAATCGCTGACGCTCGGGCCTTTCCAGCCGAGTATGAGGAACGGCTGCTCGACCGGCTCGTCGCGGGGAGGCCGAACCTGGAGATCTGGCGAGTCAGCGATCTGCTCGAGGCCGAGGTCTTGGACCGGTCGTTGCGGGAGCCGTTGCTCTAGGACCGCATGCCGCTGCGTGAGTTCCCTGAGCGGCAGGGTTGGCACCAGAGTGCACTTGGGCGGCCTTCGGCGCCGCCACACGACACGGCCCGGGATGTCGTCATGATACAATGGTCCGACATTCGATGACCGTCGACGGCAAAAGCCTCTCCATTGTGATCCAGGGGCAAGTCACCGGGCCGTCGTCCGCCCCGGCCCACCAGCAGGTTACTCGCAGGAACATCGAGAACATCCGCCGCATCTTGCCCGCGGCTGAGGTGGTCCTTTCCACCTGGAACGGCGCCGACACCGAGGGTCTCTCGCCCGACGTGATCGTCCTCAACGAGGACCCTGGAGCATGGGTCCGAGGTTGCGGTCGCACGAACAATGTCAATCGCCAGATCGTCTCCTCGCGAGAAGGACTCAGGGCTTCCACGCGTCGCTACGCGGTGAAGATGAGGACCGACTGCGAGTTGATCCACGATGGATTTCTCTCCCTGCTTGCCCAGGAAGGACCCCGGTGCAGCGATCTCCGCCTTTTCCAGCAGAGAATCGTGGGCTGCCAGTTCTTCTTCCGCGATCCCTGGAAATCGAGCATGCTCTTCCACATCGGCGACATCTTCCAGAGCGGCCTGCGGGACGACCTTCTGGACCTCTGGGACATCCCCCTCTCGCCTGGCGATCAGGGACACAGCCTCGCGGACGCGGTGAGGCGGGCGTCGCCGCCGGCCCTCGTCTTCAGCGTGCGCAACTTCAGCCACTACGAAGAACAGTACATCTGGCTGTCTCTTCTCGCCAAGAAAGGCGTTCCCGTGACGCTTGTGTACCCTTTCGATGCCACGGCCGATCTCGTGAAGCAATCGGAGTTGAGTATCGCAAACAACTTCGTCATCGCGGGACCGGAGCAGTTGGGACTTGTCTTGATGAGCAGGGTGATGCGCCTTGGGGATCCCTATTCAACTTACACTCCGGAGGACTGGAAGGTCCTTTCGAAGATCTATTGCGCTGGCAACGAAGCCGCAATCGCGAGGCGGATCTCGACGGTGATGCGGCGGCATTTCGCACAAGAGTGGCGATGGCTGGGACAAAGAATGTTGCACCCGGGTCGGATCCTTCGCTTTGCTCGGAACCAGATCAACGGCACCCGTTCGCTCGCGCATGTGGCCGACTTCGACGAAGAGTGGTCTCACCTATTGTGATCTTCGTGGGTTGCAAAGACACTCATCAGTTGGGCGCTCCCCCCGAGCGAAGACCGTCGCAATGAATATGCGGGTGACCGGCAGGCTTGGCGATGCTCGATAGATTCGGTCTCTGGCTCACCCGGTCTCCTCTCTGGCGCCGCTATCTCGCGCAGTCGCTTCCGGGGTACATCGCCAGGCGTGTGGGGAAGGAACTCCTCTCCGCGATGGCGCCTAGCCCGAACGCCGCCCCGGGATCACTGATTCGTTCGCGCGTGGGCCGGGACGGCAGCCCCAGCGTCCTTCTCGTGCATCTTCCCTTCCCCGCGAATCGCAGGCACAAGCGCGTCGTTCCCATCGGGCCAGCGTATCTTGCCTCGTACCTCATCGAGCACTCACCGTCGCTTCACGTCGCGCTGCTCGACGCACACGTCTACAATCTAAATGAGCCGGCGATCTTGCGGGAGATCAACGCGCGCCACTGGGATGTCATCGGCCTGTCCTATTGGACGGTCCAGCGCTCGCTTGCGGCCCGGATGACCCGCGCCTTGCGCGAGACGCAGCCTGGGGCGCTGATCGTGCATGGTGGGGTACACCCGACCCTCTGCCCGGCCGATGCCCTCGAGACCGCCGACCTGGCCGTGATGCACGAGGGAGAGGAGACGCTGCTCGAGATCGTGAACGCAATCGCATCCGGCCGATCCTGGCGCGACATCGCGGGAACGGCTGTTCGCCCACCCACAGGCGGGTTTTCGCTGGTTTCGGGCGTGAAGATGAATCCCGCGCGCGAGCCGCTCGACCTGGACTCGCTCCCCTTCCCGGCAATCGATCTTCTGCCCATGCACAAGTACTCGACACCGCTGCACGTCGTGGGCGGGCAACGCTGGCCGATCCTGGGCTCGCGCGGGTGTCCGTATGCTTGCGCTTTTTGCGCTTCCCCCCACATTTGGGGCCGTCGCGTGCGTTTCCGCTCGCCGGCCAACATCATCGATGAGATGCGGCACGTGCTTGGCCGCTGTGCGATCTCGCGTTTTCATTTCTGGGACGACAACTTCACCATCAACCCGCAGCACACGCGGGATCTCTGCCAGGCGCTCATCGCGGCCAATCTGGGTGTGGAGTGGGTGTGTCTCGATCGCGGAGAGCACATCCACCGCAACGCCGAACTCCTTCCCCTCATGCGAGCGGCCGGCTGCATCGGCGTGGAGGTCGGTGTCGAGAGCGCAAACCCTGACACGTTTGCCCACATCAACAAGAACCAGGACCTCGAACAGAGCCGCCTGGCCATCGACGACCTGAAGCGAGCGGGGATCGCGCCTCTCTACACCTGCATGACGTTCAATCCGGGCGAGTCGATCGTCGGCTACTACCTGCAGAAGGAGCTGCTCGACGAGGCGCAGAAGGGACTGCCCTGGCACAACTACTTTCATAGGCTGCCGTTTCCCGTGTACATCGGCCAATTCGCGACGCCCTACCCATCAACCGAGTTCGCCACGCAGGCCCGCGAGAACAGTCTGGTCGTTCTCGACGACGACGAGGACCTGTTTCATCACCAGATCAACACCATCCCGAACTCGCTGCTCGATGACGTACCCGTCCGGACGACGGATGGGCCCTTGTCGCGGGATCATCTCACGATTCTCTTGCTCGGCACCGAGGCCGCCCTGTACCGCGAGTTCTCGCTCGAGGAGTCGCGCAGGGAGAGAAACCGTCGTCTTGTAGTCGCCGGACGCTACTACCTGAAGTTCTGGACGGCGTGCGACGGGGTCCGCACCCTGCGCACGATCGCCCAGGAGCTGGCGCCATCCCAGGGTATCGCCCCGAACCGCAGCTACCGCTACGCCGCGCTCGCCGCCTACCTGCTCGGCCAGATCGGCGCGTTGCGGTCTGCCACCCACCACCGCGACCTGCGCATGGCCGCCAAGCCGATCGCGATTCCGCTCGCAGCACGTCTCGACGTTCACTCCGCGGTACTGGCCGCTCTGAGGTCTGGCTACTGAGGCTCAGGGGTTGGCTCGCGGCAGCGGTAGATCCGGTCGGCCCATGTGAACTCCTTGCTGGCGGAGACCAGAAGATGCCCAAAGGGGCGAGAGTAGTTCTCGCTATGGAGCTTGGCGGTTAGTCTATTCGTTCGAAGGTGTAGTCTCGTTCACAGTTTGCTAGCTTGTCTCCGAAATCACAGGCAACTTTCTCGGTCGGGATGAAACCAAGCGACTTCATCTGCTGCATAACTGCTGAGCATCTGGGGGCATCCTTGTAGAGGGTAGAGCAAGTATCAGAAGTCACCTCCATCGAAAGCTTCCGCAGATGACGTAGTTGGTCCCCAGAAGACTCGATGACCTGCAGGTCATAGCCTTGCACGTCGAGCTTCGTGAACGCTATGTCGCGTTCGGCAAGCCAATCATGGATCACTGTCCACAGCGACACGGAAGGAACGGGCCGTTTCTCAACAGTTTTCATACAGTTCTTCTCCGCCCACTTTGCCCACGTCGCGGCGCCTGGCGGCGCAGCTAGCTTGTCCGAAAAGTCGAGAAGCGAGCTGCAGCCGTCCACTGCAGACACATTGAACATCAGCTCCTTCTCGGCTCCGTTGACGATCGCAAAGGGAAAGACTGCCACGTTTGGCAGCGGTCTCCCGAGGTCAGATCGGACATCAGGTTTCTGATTGCGTGAGACGTACCACGCGAACTTGTCGAGCAATGGTTCGAAGGCCAGAAGAAAGGTATCAGGGTGCTGCTCGAGGTGTCCCTCGTCCATGCGCACGTCGCGGCTGTTCGCTCCCACCTCAAGTTCGATATTGCGGACGTTCGGCGGGAGCGCCAAGTGCCCGCGGTCATCGAAATTGGCGAGGGCAAGACGCGCCGAAAGCATCCCATGTGCTACGACCCAAGGGTCACTTGGACTTGGAGGAGCAGCATGAACCCGAGAGATGGCAATCGGGATGGAAGGATCGGGCTTGCCCACGTGATGCATGCCGAACAAACCCCCGGCAGCAAAGCCAACGAGCAGCCCAACCACGAGGCAACCAACGAGCACGACCTTGGCATTCATTACATTACAATACACCCTACCAACTTCGGCTAGTCGTTGTCGCCGAACAGCTTCGCGTACTCGCGCTCGTAGATCGAATCCCAGTCGAACCAGACGCGGGCCCGGTCTCGCCCGCTGGCTCCCAGCCTCGCGGCGAGAGCGCGGTCGTCAAGAAAACGCTCGAGCGCGGCTGCCAGGGCTGTCGGATCGCCCGGCGGGACGAGCAGGCCCGTCTCACCATCGATCACGGTGCTCGCCAGTCCGCCGACGGCGCTTGCGACCACGGGACGTCCCGCGGCCATGGCCTCGACTGCCACGATCCCGAACGGCTCGGGCCAGATGGCGGGCACGACACACACATCACAGCGTGCATAGGCAGCCAACAGTGCATCGGCATCGAGCCAGCCGAGACCCTCTGCATAGGGGCGCAGCCATGGGCGGCGCATGGTGAGAAGAAGGCGAAAGTCTTTCCGCCGCGCCCACAACCTGTCGCAGGCTTCGAGCAGCACGGCGCCACCCTTCACCGGATCGCTGAGCCGTCCGGGCGCCAGCAGGACAACCGGGCCCTCTGCCGACACGCTCGCAAGCGGTGGAACCCGTGCATATCGACTGGTGTCTACGCCGGACGGAACGACGCGGGTATCCTGGTTGAAAGGCAGCACCCGTCGCCGCGCCTCTTCGTTGTAGACGATCACCGTCGAGGCCGCAGCAAGCCCCTGGATGATCGCCTGACGGTGCGCGAGATTCCAGGCGCGCGCTGAGAGCAACTCATGCACGATCGAGGGGCTGCGCAGCAAGCGAACGTCCCCGAGAGCGCACGCCCGGCAAAGTTTCCATGTCTCGTTCTTGCCATCGAGTCGGTCAATGCCTTGGCACTGGGCCCCCTTGTGGAAGAGCACGCCGTAGCGCCGCGCGCACAACATCTCGTAGGCGTAGAGGCGCACGATGGGGCGATAGCGAGCGAGGCTCAAGGTCAGATGCGGCTTGAGGTGAAGACCGTCCGCGATCCACACCCGGTCCGGCCGAAAGGCCGAGACGTGCTGCTCGAGCAGACCCACCGTCGACTCGATGTTGAACCCGAACGCCGGGAGATCGACAGGCTCGACCGCGAAGCCCACGTCGCCCTGGACGCGCCCGCGACCGATTCGCATCCAGTGCCTGGGAACGAACAACCGCACGTCGTGCTGTCGAGCCAGACGGGCGCCGATCTCCTTCACGTCGACCCGGGCGCCCCCGTCAGGAGGCCAACGGAAGAGCAGATCGATGATCGCGACGCGCGCCATTTCCGAGCGAGTGTAGACCGTCGAAGCAAGTCCGTCACGGAGACCCCGAGAAACATGCCGAGATCCCGATTCCAGGCTACCATCATGAGTCGATGTTCCGGAATACTCTGGTGACCGGTGGCGCGGGCTTCGTGGGCTCGACGCTCGCGCTCGCCCTCAAGTCGCGCCACCCCGACATGCAGGTGGTCGCCTTCGACAACCTGCACCGGCGGGGATCCGAACTTTCGCTGGCACGCCTGCGGACCGGCGGAGTCCGCTTCGTGCACGGCGATATCCGGATCCCCGAGGACGTGGCCTCGGCCGGTCCTTTCGATCTGCTGCTCGACTGCTCGGCCGAGCCCTCGGTGCTGGCCGGCATTGGGGAGAGCCCGGCCTACGTCACGCAGACCAACCTCCTCGGCACCCTCAACTGCCTGGAGGCCGCGCGTCGGCACGGCGCCTGCCTGCTGTTCCTATCCACCAGCCGGGTCTACCCCATCGAGCCCATGCGGCGGATCCCACTCTACGAGGGCGAGTCGCGCTTCGAGATCGACGGCGCCCGATGTGAGGGGCCCGGCCTCAGTGCCGCCGGGATTGCGGAGGATTTCCCCCTGATTGGGCCTCGGTCGATGTACGGGACGACCAAGCTCGCTTCCGAGCTCTTCGCCGCCGAGTACGCCGACAGCTACGGCGTGCCCGCCATCATCGATCGCTGTGGCGTGCTCGCCGGGCCCTGGCAGATGGGCAAGGTCGATCAGGGCATCGTGGTTCACTGGGTGATGAGCCACTTCTTCGGCCGGCCCTTGCGCTACATCGGGTACGGCGGCAGCGGCAAGCAAGTTCGCGATATCCTTCACGTCGATGATCTGCTTGCCCTGGTCGAACGCCAGCTCAAGGTGCTTCCCAGTGCGCACGGCGAAATCTACAACGTGGGCGGCGGCCGCTCCTGCTCGGTTTCCTTGCGCGAGTTGACGGAATTGTGCCGGCGCGCAACCGGGAAGACAGTCGAGATCCAACCGGTGGCCGAGGTTCGCGCGGCGGACATCCCGGTCTACCTGTCAAACACCGAGCGAGTCAGGCGGGCCTTCGACTGGGCTCCCGTGTACACGCCCGAGTCGATCATCACGCAGATCGCACAGTGGGTCTCCTCGCACGCTGCCGAACTCGAGGCGATCACCGGCTAGAAGACGGCGCGACGGCTACGAACCGCGCGGATTTCCGAGAGATCGCTGCCGAATGAATGCGCAGGCGACCGCGTTATGGGGCCAAAAATGCGAATCTTCGTGGCGATTCGGCGCAGATGTGATACAAATTTGCATCACAATCGTCATGTTTGTACTAGGTGATAGCTGAAATCTGACGATCTATTAAGAAGAAGGCAAAGATGGCAAAGACGGCGGCGAAGAAGAAGACAAAGTCGCGCCAGAAAATGCAACTTCGTGGCAAGGCGGCGGACGCCAGCCCGGCGACGAAGATCCCCACCGGCGGCGAAAAGCTGGTGCAGTGCCTCGAGCGCGAAGGCGTGGAAATCATCTTCGGCTTGCCCGGCGGCGCCGCCATCCCGCTCTTCGACGCGCTCATCGGGTCGAAGATCAAGCTGGTCCGGGTTCGCCACGAGCAGGGCGCGACCCACATGGCCGACGGCTACGCACGCGCCACCGGGAAGCCAGGCGTGGTGCTGGTGACCTCGGGCCCGGGCGCCACCAACACCATCACCGGGCTGTACACGGCGCTCATGGATTCGGTGCCCATGGTCGTCATCACAGCGCAGGTGGTGCGGGCGCTGCTGGGCAAGGACGCCTTCCAGGAAGCGGACGTCACCGGCATCACCTATCCCGTGGTCAAGCACAGCTATCTCGTGCGCCAGGCGGCCGACATTCCTCGCATCATCAAAGAGGCTTTCTACATCGCCAGCACGGGCCGGCCGGGCCCGGTGCTGATCGACGTGCCCAAGGATCTGGCGGCCGGCCCCTGTGATGCTCCCTTTGTCGATTCGGTCGATTTGCCCGGCTATCACGTGCCCCAACGGGCGGAGACGCAGGACCTCAAGCGGGCCGCGCAGTTTCTCGCCAAGAGCCGCCGGCCCGTGCTCTACGTCGGCCACGGCGCGGTCGCCTCCGACGCGGGCCGGGCCATCCTGCAGCTCGCCGAGAAGCTGCACGCGCCGGTGGTCACCACCCTGCTGGGCAAGGGCGCGGTGCCCGAGGATCAGCCGTTGCACCTCGGGATGCTGGGCATGCACGGCACGGCCTACGCCAACAAGGCGGTGGCTGACTGCGATCTCATCATGGCCATCGGCGCGCGCTGGGACGATCGCATCACCGGCAAGTTGTCCGAGTTCTGCCGGGACGCGGTCAAGATCCACGTGGACGTCGACCGGGCCGAGTTCGGAAAGATCCTCGTGCCCGACCTGGCCGTGTCCGGTGATGCCCGTCTCGTGATCGAGGATCTCATTCCCCTGGTCGAGAAGGGCGAGCGCGCCGAGTGGTTGGAGCAGATCGCGGCCTGGCGCCAGCAGTTCCCGTTGCACTACCCGAAGAAGGGTGGCCTGCGGCCGCAGCACATCCTGGACCGGCTGGACAAGTTGGGTGGCCGCGACTCGATCGTGGTCACCGACGTGGGCCAGCACCAGATGTGGGCGGCCCAGTTTCTGCGCACCACGCGCAATCGTCACTGGTTGTCGTCGGGCGGCGCCGGGACCATGGGCTTCGGTTTCCCGGCGGCCATCGGCGCCAAGCTGGGCTGGCCCGACCGGTCGGTGTGGGCCATCGTGGGCGACGGCGGGTTTCAGATGACCCTGTCCGAGCTGGCCACCGCCGTGGTGCACAAGCTGGCGGTCAAGGTCATCATCATGAACAACCACTACCTGGGCATGGTTCGCCAGTGGCAGGAGATGTTCTACGACAACCGCCTCTCGGGCATCGACCTCGACGGCAATCCCGATTTCGTCAAGCTGGCCGAGGCCTACGGGGCCAAGGGCTTGCACCTGCGCCGGGCGGCTGACGTGGATCGCGTGCTCCAGGCGGCCATGGAATACAACGATGGCCCCTGCCTGATCGACGCCGAGGTGGTGAAGGAGGGCAACGTGTTCCCCATGGTGCCCGCGGGCGCCAGCCTGCGCGAGATGATCATCGATCCGCCGCGCATCGAACCCGACGAAGAGGGAGAGCCGTCATGACCGCGCTTGCGTACCTGCCATCGACCCTGAATCAGAGGAAACCATGAGTGCTGCACTTGCCGTCCCCGCTGCGGTCCCTGAAAGCAATCCTCTGCACACCATCTCGGTTCTGGTGCGCAACCAGCCCGGCGTGCTGGTGCGCGTGGCGCTGGTGTTCGCCCGTCGCGGCTACAACATCGAAAGCCTGGTGGTCAGCCCCGATCCCACAGACGCCGGCTTCTCGCGCATGACCATCACCTGCCGGGGCGCGGCCGAGACTCTGGAACAGATGATCCGGCAGGTGGCCAAGCTGGTCGACGTGGTCCACGCCATCGACCACACCGGCCAGTCGGCGGTCGAGACCGAAATCGCGCTCGTCAAGCTGCAAGCCCAGGTGAACGAGCGAACCGAGATCCTGCAGATCGCCGAGCACTACAAGGCCAAGGTGGTGGACTGCGGAACCAACTCGCTCATCCTGCGGGTCACGGGCGGCAGCGAGAAGCTGGACAGCTTCATCTCGCTCGTGCGCCCATTCGGCCTGGTCGAACTGGTTCGTTCCGGCAAGATCCTGATGACCCGCGGTCCAGAGACGACATAGGGACGATTTGGTGACTACAATAGCTGGGTGACCGCTGAGGTTCCCGCTGAAGCTGCCGTGCGCGTGTCGCCTCGTCGCGAGCAAGCGGAGGCGTGGGATTTCGTGCTTGAGGCGGTGGTCATCCCGCACCGGGTGGGCCTGACCGAGGAGGGTTGGGCTGTGCTGGTGCCGCCCCAGCTGGTGGCCACCGCGCTGGCCGCGCTCGATGCCGCGGACCAGGAAGCCAGCGAGGAGCCGGCGCGCGAGCCGCAGGCTCCTGACCATGGTCGGTCGTTCGTCGGGCTGGCCGCGGCTGTGACCATCGCAGCCTTCTTCTGGGTGTCCGGGCCGCGCGCTGGCGCCGATGCGGGCGGGTGGTTTCGAGTGGGAAGCGGCGTCGCGGGTCCCATCGTGCACGGACAGTGGTGGCGGGCCGTCACGGCGCTCACCCTGCATTCTGATATTAGCCATGTCACGGGCAACGCCGTGGCGTTCCTGGTGTTCCTCTCGGCGCTGGGACGCTGGCTGGGCGGAGGAGTGGCGCTGTTTGCGACTCTGCTGGCGGGTGCAACCGGCAACCTGCTCACTGCGTATGTCTATGGAAGCCCGCACAACGTGGTGGGTGCGTCCACCGCAACCTTTGCGGCTTTGGGACTACTGGCTGGTTTGCAGTTCCTGCGGCGCTACAGCGCGCGCACCGTGGGTCGAGGCAAACGCGCCTTTCTGGCCGTTGCCGCCAGTCTGGGCCTGTTCGCCATGCTGGGCGTGGGCGAGCGGTCGGACATGCTGGCGCACGCCTCGGGCCTTGCGGTCGGGCTGGGCTTCGGTCTGCTGCTGGGACACTTCGTGCGCCGCCCGGTGAAACCGCCCGCACAGGCCATCTGCTTGCTCGCGACGGTGGCCACGGTCGCAGGGGCATGGCTGCTGGCGTTCAGACACTGACGCCCGCTAGAGCCTGCTGCGAGCTCGCGCGGTCCGTGGTATGTCCGCGGGACCATGAGCAAGCGAAAGTCGACGTCACGAGGGAACCTGCGCAGCCGCAGTGCCGGCTTGCGCCGCGAGTTCGAGGAGAAACTGGCCGCCCTGGTCGAAATTCCGTCGGTGAGCATGGATCCCGGCTGCCGGGGCGATGTGGAGAAGGTCGCGCGCACCGGCTGTGCGCTTCTGCGCGAGCTGGGCGCGCAGGCCACATGTATCAAGACCGCGGGACTGCCCTTGGTGCTCGGCCGCCTGGTGCAAGACCCGAAGTTTCCAACGGTCACCATCTACAATCACCTCGACGTGCAGCCCGCTGACGCCGAAGATTGGCGGAGCCCGCCTTTCAAGCTGGTCCGCGACGGCGATCGGTGGCGCGGCCGCGGCACCACCGACGACAAAGGGCCAGCCCTGGCCGCGCTTTTCGGGGCGCGACTGGCTTTGCAAGACGGCGTGCCCCTCAACTTCCAGTTCCTCTGGGAAACCGAGGAAGAAATGGGCAGCCCAAGTTTCGAGGCTGCGCTTGCCAAACTGGCCAAGGGCCACAGCCCGCTGCGCACCGATTCCATCGTGGTCTCCGACAGCTTGTGGCCACAGGCGGGCCGGCCAGCGATCCCCTACGCCCTGCGTGGGCTTGTGGGCTTTTGCGTGCGCCTGCAGACCGGCGACAAGGACGTGCACTCCGGGACCACCGGCGGCGCGGCCCGCAACCCGCTCGGCGAATTGTGCGCGCTCATCAACGAATGCTACGACGCCCGCACCGGCAGGGTGAAGATTCCTGGTTTCTACGACGACGTTCGTCACCTCAGTGCGACCGAACGCCGTCGGCTTGCGAACGCCGGCTTTGCTCGTCGCCAGTTTGAACGTGCGCACGGTCTTTCCAGCGTGCGCTTTCCCGACGACGCGCATTTGCGCGAAGCCATCATGACTGCGCCCACCTTCGAGGTCCACGGCCTGACCGGCGGCTACACCGGCGCGGGCATCAAGACCATCGTGCCTCATCGGGCCGAGGCCAAGCTGTCCTGCCGGCTGGTGCCTGACCAGACGCCGGCGGGCGTGTTCAACCTGATCCAGCGCTTCGTGAAGCAACGCTGCCGCGACGCCGAGGTGATTCACGAATCCTCGCTGTCGCCTTTTCTCGCCGATCCATCGGGTCCGCACCTGGAAGCCGCCCAGCAGGCCATGTTCGAGGCCTTTGGCAAACGCCCGGCGCTTACCCGTGAAGGTGGCTCCATCGGTGCGGTGGTGACCATGGATCGCATCCTGCGCGCGCCGGTGGTCTTACTCGGCTTGTCGTTGCCCGAGCACGGCTACCACGCAGTCAACGAGAACTTCGACTGGGGCCAGGCCAGCCGCGGCATGGAGATGTTCTGCCGTTACTTTAGGAGACTGGCCGAAATCCCTCGACGTTCTTGACCCGCGCGATCGGTCGACTGGCGCCACGCGCTCCGGGCGCTATTCTTTGGTGATGCCTTCCCCCGACGACCAGCACGCCGACGGTGACCGCGCCAAGCCGCAGCCCGCGGCGCCGCACCAGCGTGGCGCGTGGAAGATTGTCATCTCGGTGGTGGTTGTCATGGTGGCCTTGGGCGGACTGTTGTGGGCATCCACGCGCGAAGGGGCCGAATACTACAAATACGTTGACGAGGTCTTGGCGGACGCCGCCCGCTACCAGGGCAAGCGCCTGCGCGTGCACGGTGACGTGGTGGAGGGATCGGTGGAATCGGACAAGGCTTCGTTGCGCTATCGTTTCAAGATCGCCAGTCGCGCTCCGCGGACGCCCGCCATAATCAGCGCCGAGTTCCATGGCATTCCGCCCGACACCTTCAAGGCGGGCGCCGAAGTCATCGCGGCCGGGGTGCTTGCATCTGACGGTCACCTGCAGGCCGACAAGATCGAAACCAAGTGCCCGTCGAAATACGAGGCCAAGTAGGCACGGCCTACGGCGAAGGCGAGGCCGTCGCCGCACGGACGCGTGCTGCGCGTTCCGCGACCTGGGACGGAACTTTGGAGCAGCAGACCCCGCCCTCGCGGTCCATCTCGGCCACGCACTGGTTGCAGGGCACGCAGCCGCTCTCGCGCGCCAAGCCCGCGGCGTACTTCGCGATCAGCCCCGGATCGTGGATCAGCGCGCGCCCCATGGCGGCCAGCTCGAAGCCCTCGCGCATCGCCACGTCCAGATCGTCCTTCGACTTGATGCCGCCCAGGAGGACCAGCGGCATGCGCAACCCACGCCGCATCTCGCGCGCCAGGGGCAGGAAATAGAGCGGCTCAAAGGGGTAGGCGTGGATCAGGGCCGGGCCGAAGAGGGCCAGCGCCAGCTTCTGCGCCCAACTCTTCTCCACTGCGATCATCTGGCGCAGCGGCCGCTCGCCGCGAAACAAGTAGAAGGGATTGCGGCTTACGAACCCGCCTGACAGCACCAACGCGTCCGCGCCGCGCGCCTCCAACCAGCGCGCCACTTGCACGCTCTCGTCGAGTTCCAGGCCGCCGCGAAATCCGTCGCGCAGGTTGACCTTGGCCAGGACAGGCATCTCTGGCGGCAGGGCCGCCCGCACCCGCTCGACCACCGACAGCGGGAGACGCGCGCGGTTCTCCAGCGATCCGCCGAAGCGATCGCGGCGCTTGTTGGTACCTGGGCTGAGGAACTGGCTCAACAAATATCCGTGGCCCAGGTGTAGCTCGACGGCGTCGAAGCCGGCCTCGCGGGCCAGCCGGGCCGCGCCCACGAACGCCCCAGTCACGTCCTCGATTTCCGCTTCAGTCATCGCATCGGCTATCACGCGGCCCGAAAGCGCGCCGACCAAATTGAGCGCGCGCGACGGGCCCACGGGTCTGCGCCGCTCCAGATCGTGGTTGTTGCAAAAGGCGCCGCAGTGGCCGAGCTGCAGCGAGGCGGCCGCGCCCCCGGCATGCACGACCGCGGTAAGCGCGCGCAGATCCGGGACCAGCTCGGGCCGCATGTGAAGTTGATCGCGAAAGGTGCGCCCGTCAGGCGCGACCGCACAGTACGCAACCGTGGTCATGGCCACCCCGCCCTTTGCCAGCGCGCGATGGTGCTCGACGAGCGCCTCGCTCACGCAGCCACCTGGGCTCATGCCCTCGAAGGTCGCGGTCTTGATGATCCGGTTGCGCAGCGAAAGCCCGGCCAGCTTGAAGGGCGAAAATGGATCAGTCACGGCGTGCCTCCACGCTTGGGCGGCCACTGCTGTATTTCACAAATACCGCAGCCCATCGACCACGCGCAGGCGGGCGGCGCGCACGGCCGGGTAGAGGGTGGCCACGAAACAGATGAGCTGGGTGCTGGCCGCCACCAGGAGGATCTCGCGCACCGAGATCTGCACCGGCAGGCGCGCGATCAGGTACACCTTGGGATCCAGGGGATAGCCGTAGAGTGAGGCCAGGCCGCAGATGGCCAGGCCGTACAGGATCCCGAGGCCGGTTCCCGCAAAGCCCACGAAGGTTCCCGCGGCCAGAAAAACCCGCAGCAAGGTGGCGGCGCGCGCCCCCATGGAAGCGAGAATCGCGATCTCGCGCACCTTGGAAAGCACGATGAGCATGAGCGAGGCGATGATGTTGAACGCGGCCACCACGATGATGAAGAAGAGCAACACGGCGATCACCAGCTTCTGCATGGACAGCGCCGCGAAGAGATTGCGATTGAGCGTCTTCCAGTCGATCACGCGCGCCTCGGGACCCAGTCGCCGCTCGACTTCGGGCTCGATGCGCACCGCCTGCATCGGGTCGGTGAAACGCAGCTCCACCCCGAAGATGGACTGGCGCGCGTTGCCCATGCGGCGCGCGTCCTCCAGGTTGATGAAGGCGAGGCGCGCATCGTATTCGTGAAATCCCAGCGACGAAATGCCGACCACGCGGAAGGTGTAGGCGCTGGGGGCCGAGTCGATACCCCCGGAAAAGGGCACCAGAATCTGCAAACATTCGCCCACGCGGCTGTGCAGGCGGTGAGCCAGCTCGCTGCCCAGAATGATGCGACCTACTGGTTCGGCCGCCGGGTCTGGGACAGGCTGCGCCGCCGCGCAGTGGGCCGGCCGGCCGAGGTCAGCCAAAGATCCGGCCACCATGATCCGTTGTAGCTCGGGCGCGCCGTCAGACAGGTCGACCCCTTTCAGATTGGCCCCAACTTTTCCAATCATGACCTCGCCGGCGGTGAAGCTGAAGGTGGACATGCGCTCCAGCCCCGGCAGGCTGGCCAGCCTCTTCTTGATGACTTCAGCGTCCTGCTCGGCTTCGGCCATGTCTCGCTCCAGGCCGTACGAAGTCACGATGAGGTGTGCGTTCACGGCCAGGACCTTGTCCTGAAACTCGTGCTCGAAGCCGCTGGTCACGGCCAGCACCACCACCAGCGACGCGACCCCCAAGACCACGCCCATCGTCGAAACCGTGGTGAAGACTGAAAACACCCGCAGCAGGACGAACAAGAGCATGGCCAGGGCCGCCACCAGCGCGAAGACCACGCCTGCGGTTTCCAGGCCCCGCGCGCGGCCGTGAGCCGCCGCCAGCATGATGAGGCCGGCCGCGACTCCCGCCATCGTGACGGTCAGGCCCACGCGAATGGCTCGCGATGGCGAGGTACGCTGCAGGTAGCGCACAGCCACGAATCGTTCGAAGCGGTAAGCAAAAAATAGGAAAACGCTCGCGGCCAGAATGGCAAGCCCAACGCCGACGGGGCCGAGCCAGGGAGCCGATTCGCCTAACAACCTGGTCGCCAGAGGGACAGATGACATGTGCCCCGCAAGCTACGAGACGAAGAGCACGCGGTCAAACCCGCGCGAGCGAGATCCCGCGGCTGGTCGTGCATCTGAAACCTTCGTCAGAGCTTCCTTGACAGGGCTTGCCAGCAAAACTTACCGTTGCACTTTAATGGGCTCGGTTCGTTCCCGCCTCATCGCGTTATCCGTCGTGCTCGTAATGGTCACGTTTGCCTCCCGCGCGTGGGCCGGAAAGAACGATCTGAATCTGCTCAACTTGTGTCCCACGGTGGCCTCGAACGGGAAGTGCCCATGGGTGCAACGCGGAAGCGACGGCTCGATAAGCCAGCCGGTAGAAACCTACCTCCAGGGCCCCCTGGGCGTGCAGGGCAGGCAGGATTTCCGCAGCTTGATGTCCGAGTTGGGCGTGGTGCTCGCGCCCCGCATCCCTATGGTGGCCGACACGGCAGGCTTCGGAGGGTTCCAACTTTCCGCGGAGCTGGGCCTGACGGAAATCAGCAACCACCAATCATTCTGGAACGGCGTAGAAGCGGTGTCCCCGAACAATCCCACCCAGGGACCACGGCCGGATCCCATGCTGACGACCGTGGGGGCCTTCGTGCGCAAGGGGATCTGGTTGCCGGTGCCCACCATCGAGCTGGGCTTCGGGGCGGTGCACCTTCTCGACTCACAACTCTTGGCCTGGCAGAGCTATGCGAAGTTTGCCATCCATGAAGGCTTCCACGACTGGCCGGTCCCTTCCTTTGCAGTGCGCGGCGCGGTTTCGTACCTGACGGGCACCAACCAGGTTGGCATGACGGTCACCAGCCTTGACCTGCTCATATCCAAGAGATTCGGGCTTCTCAAGACGGCGCGGCTGGAGCCCTTTGCCGGCTGGAGCCTGATTTCGATCTTCGCCCACAGTGGAATTCTCGACGCAACACCCTCGTGTGACGCCACGACAGCGCCCCTGGGCAGCAATCCGGGAACCCCTTACTGCTCATCGACTCCGACCGGCAAGAGCAACGACTTCAACGCGAACTTCCGCTTTCCGGGGCAGAACTCCATCACTCGCTATCGGCTATTCCTCGGGTTCAAGATCAAGTTCGCAGTCGCCTTCTTTGCGGTGCAATACGAAGCCTATTTCGCCGGCTCAACTCGAGACGGAAGCGCATTCAGCGCCAGAGATCAGAGCAGCACACAGAACGCCTTGTCACTCAGCACCGGCCTAGATTTCTGATGATCGCGGGGAATCCCCGCGCTGTTGGTAGTGTCTCCCGCCGCTCACTGAGGATGGGCGAGCGATTTCTGCCCAGGAAGCAGTACTACACGTGAGCCGTCAAGCCACTGCGGATGATACGACGCAGGCCTTCGGCAGGGAGGCGGGGACCCCGCTTCTCTTCCTCGAAAATGATCTGCGCCATCGTGGCAGCCGTCAGATCCTGCTGAGTCGTCTTGTCGATGACCCGGATCTCATCACCATTGCGAATCAGACCGGCAATCTGTTGCAAAGTGACATAGTGGCTGTCGTGGGTGTCGTACAGCTTCCTGTTCGAATACCGTTTGATCGTGCGTACAGTCATGCCACTAATCTGCCCTGCCTTCGTGGCGCGTCAAGGGCTAAATTACAATCCCGCGTTATCAAAGCGGAATTTTCCAGCAACCCGCAACAGCTGTTTAGGCCGCGTCTTCGCCGGATGGGCCGGCCGAGACTACGGCTTGGTCGCCGGCTCGCTGGACTGGTCTGAAGCAGGCTTGGTCTGCTCGCCAGGGATCTCACCCTTTTTGGGGGAAACCTCGATCTCGTTCGCGCTGGTGACAGCCCGCTTGAAGTTCTTTATGGCGCGGCCCAGACCATCGCCGAGCTGGGGGAGTTTGGTTGAGCCAAAAACCACCACAACAACGAGAACAATGAGGACCAATTCGCCAGCGCCGAGTCCAAACATTTTTTGAGTACCCAGGGTGTCTATACCACCGCCAAACCGGAGAGGCAATCGCGCGAATGGGGCATTTCTTGGTCCCTTGTGGTCGATCCTGTACGATCTGGTCTCATGCGGCTCACGGCGCACGCTGCCCAATTCCTGATTCCGATCGGCGTCGCCACATTCGCGACCTCTGCGCTCGCTGGCCCAGGCCGCGCTTCCGGCCCAGCGACAACCGGCAGTGCCGGCAAAGCCGCGGAGGCAGGCGCGGATCCTGTCCAGGAGAACTCAGCCGAGCGCAAGGCGGTGCGGGGCGCTCCGCTCGAAGAGGCGGAGGCCAACGAAAGCCCCGAGCTGCGCGAGGTGCACCGTTTCGAGGCACGAGCCTTTCCACGCCTGGGCGAGCCCGAACTGCTGGACGCCCAGCCAGACGATGCTGCTCTGCCACTGCCACCCGGGCTTACCGGCCGCTGGGGTGGCACCGGCGACATTCCCCGTCAGTTGCGCAGCCCCGAAGGGCCAACCCGGACCGACAAGGCGGCTGCCTCGGCACGACCCGCGTGGGCCCAGGCTCTCACACTGCCCGAGCTCCCGGTGCGATGGGCGCCCCAGGTGATCCGCTACCTGGACTTCTTCAAGAGCGATCCCAAGGGCCACGCCATCATGTCCTCGTGGCTGCGCAAGATGGAGCGTTTTCGCGCGATCTTCGAGGCCGTGCTCGCGCGCAACGAGCTGCCCAAGGATCTCATCTACCTCGCCATGGTCGAAAGTGGGTTCGAGCCAGGCGCAACCTCGAACAAGAGTGCAGGTGGGGTGTGGCAATTCATGCCGCAGGTGGCGCGGGCCTACGGACTGGAAGTGAGCCACTGGGTCGATGCCCGCCGCGATCCCGAACGAGCCGCCGAATCGGCCGCGCGCTATCTCAAGGATCTCTACGTGCGCTTCGGTTCGTGGCATCTGGCCTTCGCCGCCTACAACGCGGGGTATGGCGCCATTCTCCGGTCCATCGCGCGCTACAACACCAACGACTACTGGGAGCTTTGTCGTCACGAGTCGGGATTGCCCTGGGAGACGACTCTCTACGTGCCGAAGATCCTGGCCGCGGCCATCGTGGGCCACAATCGCGCCGCTTTTGGTTTTGCCGATGTGGCGCCCGATGCTCCCTGGGCGTACGACACGATCTCGGTACCGCCGGGCACGTCGTTCGCCACCCTGGCGCGGGCCGCGGGCACCAGCCCAGACGTGATCCAGGCCTTCAACCCTGAACTCTTGCGCGATCGCGTGCCGCCGGATCGCGGTCCCTGCACGGTTCGCATCCCGCCGGGCTCGTCCGGGCTCTATGCCCAGGCCGTCGCGCAACTTCGCCGATCAGGGGAACGGGTCGAAACCTTGGTCTTGCGTTTTGGCGATACCCTCGACAGCGTGGCCAAAGCGCGCGGGGTTTCGCTGCGCGAACTCAAGCGCCTCAACGGCGTGAGCGACACTGCCGATCTGCGCGGGGGCACCACCATCCTGGTCCCGGTTCGGTCGGGCGCCCCGGCACCCGCGCCCAACGCAACCGACGAGAGTGAAGACACCATCCTGGTGGCGGTTCCCGATCGCGCGGTGGGCTGCCCTGGTTGCGAACGTGTCTTCTATCGCACGCGCGAGGGCGACACGTTGGACGAGATCGCCGATGTTTTCACTGTCAGCGTGGACGATCTGATTGAGTGGAACAACCTCGACCCGGAGGCCAGGCTCCAGCCCAAGCTGGTGGTGCAGGTTTTCGTCCGGGATGGCTTCGACCGGGCGAACGTGGCCCTGCTCGACCCCAGCAAGGTGCGCGTGGCCACGTTGGGATCGCAGGAGTTTCTCGACCTGGAGGCAGCCCGCCGGGGCAAGACGCGACTGCAATACACGGCACGCGCAGGCGACACGCTGGCCAAGATAGCGAAGCGCTACGGGCTGGCTCCGGGCGACCTGGCCCGCATCAACCGGCTCTCGGCCACCAGCGAGTTGGGCGAGGGGCAAAAGATCGTCGTGTACTCTCCGACATCGGAAATGCCACGCGAGATCACCGCAGCCAACAGCCTGACTGGCAAGCGCCCGGTGCCGACGGGCAAGACTATCTTGGCGAAGAATACATCGACGCACGCGACGCCCAAGGGGACGGTGGCCCACAGTCCGGTCAAGACCGTGGCAACGACGGCAGGCGCACGGCCAGCGTCACCCGCACCCGCGGCCAAGCCAGGCGCGAAGAGCGACGCGAAGCCGGCGAGCAAGCCCGCGCTCAAACCCGGCCCAGCCCCGCGCCCGGCATCCGCATCCACCAAACCCGCAGCAGCAAAGCGGTAGTCTTGGCAGCCTTGCGTTTTGTTGTGGGCGCGGCCGAGGCAGGGCTGCGCCTGGATGCCTTCCTCTTGCGGCAAAAGGTGGTGCCCAGTGCAACCGCAGCCCGGCGGGCGATTGCCGAGAGAATCGTGTTGGTCGCCGGGCGGCCCGGCAAGAAGGGGCTGCACCTAGGCGAGGGTCAGGTGGTGGAGATCGCGGCCTCCATCCCAGACCGAGTCGTGCCAATCCCCGCGGCCGAGATCCCGCTGGTTGTGCTCTACGCTGACGATGACCTGGTGGTTGTCAACAAGCCGGCTGGCTTGCCCTCTCACCCGCTGCGGGCCGGCGAACGGCCGAGCGCGGCGGGTGCGCTGGTGGCTCGCTTTCCCGAGTGCGCAGTCGCCTCGCCCGATCCCAGGGAAGGAGGGCTGGTCCAGCGATTGGATCGCGGCACCACTGGCGTGCTGGTGGCCGCGCGCCGCCGCGCGGTCTGGCCAGGCCTGCGCAGCGCACTCGCGGCGCCGGACTGCGAGAAGACCTACCTCGCCGAGGTCGTGGGTTGCTTTCCCGATGTGGGGGCCGGTGAGAAGGACTTCGTGAGCCCGGGTGCCCGGCCTGGAACTCTGTCGGTGGCGGTGCCCATCGGCCGCGTTGGCCGTCGCGGATCGCGGGTGAAACTGGGCGGCGGCCGCCAGCCCTTGCCCGCAGTCACCGAGTTTGCTCTGGTGGAACAAAGATCCACGTCCGCACTCATTGAGGCGCGACTCTGCAAGGGGCGAACCCACCAGGTGCGTGCGCACCTGGCCTATCTCGGCGTGCCGGTCGTGGGTGACACCACCTATGGCGAGACCGGCGCCGATGCCGAGCCTCGGGCCGCTTTGCATCTGCACGCCGCCGCCATCGTGTTCAAGCACCCCACGACTGGCCAGCTTCTGCGCATCGAAGCCGCACTCCCCACCTGGGCGCGGCCCGCTTTGCGATCTGGTTAGCTTTTTTCACCAGCTTGCTTCCCTTACTCGAATTGTGCGAGGCTGGTCTCCACCAGCAGGTGCAGAGTTCGATAGAACGTGAGCAATTCATCCGACGAGCCAAATCGCTCGGTCCATTCTGCCAGGGTGCGGCTCCCGTCGAGCAAACCCCAAACTTCACGCGGTGTGGGCCCCAGGCGAAAGGCCTCGGGGTTGATGCGAGGGTTGGGCATGGCACGCGGTCGGAAGACCGACAGCGGCGCGAACCGGCTGGCCAGAAAATCGTAGCTCAGGGTCAGCACGCCGGCACCTAGGATCTCAAAGCTGCTAAGCCCGAGCGGAAACGCGGCCACAGGGTTCTGCAGGCCACGGAAGAAGCTGAACTCGCCCTCGGTCCAGCTGAACAGCTCCATCACGCGCTCGCGCACCTGCTGCGACAAGAGCCGGAACACGTCGAGCGGCCGCATGAGTCCGAGCCCGACCAGGGCCTCGCCCAGCTTGCCCGAGAAGCGAGGCATCTCAGCCAGGGCACGCTCGAGATCGGACAGGCGCAGAAAGCCGCGCGTGACGAGGTACTCGCCAAAGCGATCACCGGATGTGTTGGAGTTGACCGACTCGGGCGCCCCGCGCACCAGGTACACGTCTTTCACCAGGATGCCGCGGGTGAAGCGGACCAGGCCGGTTTCAGCCATGACCGCCAAATCGGCGATGACGCGAGTCGTGGAGCTGAGCGATAGATCACCGATGTTGTCCGGCGGCATGGACTGCTCGTCGCTGGGCACGCTCTCGGGCGCGCTCGCCACGGAGTTGGCCCGCACCTGGCTTGGCCTTGGCCGCAGGCCGCTCGCCGTCGCCCGATAGGTGGAGGTGTCAGTAACAGGCGTGCTGTCGAGAGGAGACGGGGCGCCCAGGCCGCCGGTCACATGATCGACCGATCCCGGGGTCCAGCCGGGCGTAGGAATGGCCGCTGGGGTTGCATACTGGTCCAGCTCGACCAGAGACATCGGCCGGGACAGGGCATCGTCGAGCGCGGCACCCACCACGGTGGCCGCGGGCGATGGATCGGCCCCCTCGGGGGAGCCTGCGTCCTGATCATCGAGGTCGATGGGGATGGAGGTTTCCTCGGGCTCATCGCCATCTCTCCTGCGTGACTGGGCTTGCTCCCGCTTCGGCTTGGAGCCTGCGCCGTGCCGCCGCGCCGGGGTGTCGTCCGTCTTGATCTCCCACTTGCGTGAGTGCTCCTGGAGCCGCGCCATCGCCTCGGGGCTCTTGTCAAACAGATCAGAAGCCAGAACACCGACATCGGCCGGGCCCACGCGTAGGCCGAATTGGAATTCCAGGTCGTGCAGCACATCGCGAAACTCGGCGGCAGTCTGAAAGCGCTCGTCCGGATTCTTGGCCAGCCCTTTGCGCACAATAGCTTCGAGGGCTTTGGGAATGTTCTTGCCGTATTTGTCGAAGCGTTCCAAGCGGCCGTCGCGCACCATGAGCAGAACGTCGAGATCGTTCTGCGCGGTGAACAGGCGTTTGCCCATGAGCATCTCGGCCAGGACAATGGCCACGGCGAAGAGATCGCTGCGACTGTCCAGTTTCGCGCCCCCGACTTGTTCGGGCGACATGTAGCCGTACTTGCCTTTCAACGTGCCGGCCTGGGTCTTGGACTCGCGCTCCTGCGCGTGAGCGATTCCGAAGTCGCCCAGTTTTACGTCACCGCGTTGGGCGATGAACACGTTGGAGGGAGAAATGTCGCGATGAACCAGGTGCATGGGCTTGCCCTCGACGTCTTTGGCGTTGTGCGCATAATCAAGCGCGTCGAGAACCTCCATGGCGATGAACATGCAGATGGCAGCCGGCAGGCGAACCTGCTTCTGCGAGGCCGCCCGGAGTAAGGCCAAGCCATCGAAGCCGTCCACGAATTCCAGGGCAATGAAGTACTGCCCGTTGACCTCGCCAAAATCGGTGACCTGCACAATCTTGGGGTGGATGAGCTGCGCGGTCAGCTTCGCCTCGTCGATGAACATCGACACGAAGGTCTTGTCCGCAGCCAGGTTGGGCAGGATGCGTTTGATGACCAGCAGCTTCTCGAAGCCATGGCCCGAGAGGATCTTGGCCTTGAAGACCTCGGCCATACCCCCGGTGGCCAGGCGCTGCACCAGGGTATAGCGCCCGAACTGCGAGGGAAATGTGGTGTCCTTTCCCTCGTCTGGCATCAAGCCCTCATCTTAACACGTGAAGATCG
>Ga0265316_10001628_pt1 | contig 23917 bp, 15 predicted proteins | sample 4522metaG_FD_202092 | JGI IMG/M metagenome (GOLD analysis project Ga0265316, IMG submission 202092) | Rhizosphere microbial communities from Carex aquatilis grown in University of Washington, Seatle, WA, United States - 4-5-22 metaG | ecosystem: Host-associated > Plants > Roots > Rhizosphere >... | reverse complement strand
TTGGGACCGCCCTTCGCCACTGTCAGGCGGTACACCGGAAGTTGTCTGGTCTCCCGGTGAAATCGCAATTGAAAGCGATCCGCCAGGAGCGTTCCCAGCATTTTCATCTTTTTGTCGAGGCTGACAGTGCCCGCTGCCTTTGCATCGATATCCCACCGGTCTGAGTCTACCCACGCTGGCCCACCCAGGACCTGATAGTCTTTGAGGCCGTAGACCTCCTCGATCAGGATTTTCAGGGGCGTGTTCGTCCACCGCATGCTGTCCGGACCGAACCTGTTGCCTATGGCGTTGTAAATCGACGTGTTCAACTTGACCGAAGCCACTTCAAACGCCGGGGGCGCCGGGGGAGCCGAGGATGCCGGGGATGCCGGGACCGCCGAGGGTGCCGGGGAGACCGGGGGCGCCGGGGGCGCCGAAGGTGCCGAAGGTGCCGGGGGCGCCGGAGCCGTCTGGCGGGACAATCCTGGCCACGCCGCCCGGAAACAGGCTGCCGCGAGGAGCCGGTGCGCGATTGCAGGCCTCATCTTGTTATTGTAGACGCGGCCACGGCCCGGCCCGTGGATGTGGTTCGCGGCCAGCGTGTCCGCCGAGCCGCAGTGGGTGGCCCGGACTTGCCAAATCGGACCGACCGGGTAGAATAAGATATTAACACCCGAAAAAAGAGTGTTAACCCTGGAGGCACCATGGATTCTTCTCGCCGCAACTTTCTCGTGGCCGGGATCGGATTGCCCGCAATGGCGTCCGCGTCCCGCTTCACAAGTCCCGAACCGCAGGCTCCCGCAAAGCGGGCCCCGGAAATCAAATTCGAATATCGGATTCTTGGCAAGACCGGTCTGAAGGTCACCAGCGTGGCCTTCGGGTGCATGGTCACGTCGGACGGCAGCGTGGTGGAGCGCGCGGCCGATATTGGTATCACCTATTTCGATACGGCCCACAGTTACCAGCAGGGCAACAACGAGCGCATGGTGGGCGCCGCGCTCAAGGGCAAGCGCAACAACATCACGCTGTCGAGCAAGACTCATGGCCTGACCAAGCAGGACGCGCTCAACGACCTGGATGCCAGCTTGAAGTCCCTGCAGACCGACCACCTGGACATCTGGTATCTGCACGCCAAAAGCAAGCCGGAAGAGGTCACCGACGACCTGATCGACGCTCAGCAGACCGCCAAGAAGGCCGGCAAAATCCGCTTCGCGGGCGTCAGCACGCACGCCGGCCAGCCGGTGCTGGTGCCGTGGCTGGCGAAGAATCCCAATGTCGATGTCATCCTGAGCGCCTACAACTTCACGCTGGAGCCGGCCGTCACCACGGCACTGGAGCAGGCCGCCGCGGCGGGCAAGGGTATCGCGGTCATTAAGGTCATGGCCGGCGGCTTCCGCACCCTCAAGCCGGGCGACCCGGCCTACGCCAAGCTCAAGCAGGATGGCGGCTTGCTCGCGGCCCTGAAGTGGGCCATGCGCAACCCCAAAGCGGTCCACACCGCCGTTCCCAGCATCACCGACGGCGACCAGCTTGAAGAGAACCTCACGGCCATGCAGAAGCCCTACGGACCGGAGGACGCGAAACTGCTGGCCGCGCGCCTGGAGTTTATCCGGCCACTCTACTGCCGCACCTGCGGCCAGTGCGATGGCGCCTGCCGCCAGGGCCTCCCGGTGGCCGACATGTTGCGCATTCTGACCTACGCCGATGGCTACGGACAGTTCGCTCTGGGCCGCGAGCGCTTCCTGGAGCTGGCTCCCGAGCACACCAGCGTGAAATGCGCCGATTGCTCCGGGTGCACGGTCCAGTGCCCGCACGGCGTCAAAGTGGCAGAGCGCCTGATGAAAGCGCAAGAACTGTTCGCTTAATAAGACTGCCGGGCGGCGCGGAAGAGGCTATCAGCGTTCAGCTCTCAGCGGTCAGCTACTGCAGCGCGGGCTGACCGCTGAGAGCTTGTGCCTGGCGTAGGCGCGACCGGAGCGGTGAAAAGCAGACTCACATCAAGGAGACCAGGATGAAGAATGACACCGGACTGACGGATTCTCTGAGCCGGCGCAGTTTGCTAGGGCAGGCAGTTGGAGCGGCCGGCATCCTGTCGGCATTGGGAGCCACGGGCCAGGCCAACGCGCAGACGCCGGCGGCGCGCGGTGGCCGCATGGGGCCGCGCATCCGGGAGTCGTTCGACTTCGGCTGGAAGTTCTTCCAGGGAGATGCGTCCGGCGACGAGCAGCCGAGTTTCGCGGACGGGGGCTGGAAAGACGTGGACCTGCCTCACGACTGGAGCATCGAAGCGTCCACCAGCGCTCCAGGAGTGGCGAGAGGCGCGGCTTTGCCCACGGGTATCGGCTGGTACCGGAAACACTTCAACGTCCCTGAATCTTATAGCGGCAGAAAGGTGTCCATACAGTTCGACGGCGTCTATCAGCTCAGTGAGGTCTGGATCAACGGTCAATACCTGGGCAAACGGCCGTACGGGTACATCGGGTTTTCCTGCGATCTTAGTCCGCACCTGAAGTACGGCGGCGATAACGTGATTGCGGTCAAGGCGGACAATTCCCACCAGCCTAACTCGCGCTGGTACACCGGCTCGGGGATTTATAGGCACACCTGGCTGCAAGTTACTAACCCGGTGCACGTCGCCGAGTGGGGCACTTATGTCACTACGCCCCGCGTGGAAATGGATTTTGCCACGGTCGAAATCAAGACCAGGATTCGGAACGACGGCGAAAGCCCCGTTGAGTGCCGGCTGACCAGCACCATCATGGATCGCGATGCCAACGTGGCCGCGGCCGCGCAGGTGACCGAGATCCGGACCGTCGCCGCCAACGCAGAATACGAGTTCGTGCAGCAGATGCGCGTGGAACAGCCGAACTTGTGGTCGCCCGAGAATCCCTTTCTTTATACGCTGCGCACGTCGGTGATGGGCGGAGGCTCCGACTCCTACGACACGGTTTTCGGGATCCGGCGGGCCGAATTCGACGCGGACCGCGGATTCCTGCTGAACGGCAAACACGTGAGACTGAACGGCCTGTGCCTGCATCACGAGGCCGGTGCGGTGGGCGCGGCGGTGCCGGAGCGGGTTTGGGAGCGGCGGTTGGAGATCCTGAAGGCAGCGGGCTGCAATTCCATTCGGACCTGTCACAATCCTTACGCGCCGGAATTCATGGACCTGTGCGACAGGATGGGCGTCCTGGTGATGAATGAGATCTTCGACGAGTGGAAGCAAAACAAGACGGCCAACGGATACGGTCTGTATTTCGACGAATGGTCGGAGCGGGACGTCACGGCCTTCGTGCGCCGCGACCGGAACCACCCTTCGGTTGTGATATGGAGCGCGGGCAATGAGATCGGCGAGCAGGACGCCCCGAACGGCGCGGCAGTGCTCAAGCGCCTGGTGGATATCTTTCACAAGGAGGACCCGACGCGACCCGTCACCGCGGCGTGCGACCGGATCGCCGCCAATCTGACCGGACGGGAAGTCGGCACTACGCCGGAGTTCCTCGCGGCGCTAGACGTGGTCGGCTACAATTACTCGGACCGGCGGCGCGAGCGGGCGGAAACAAACTACGCCGACGACCGGCACGCGTATCCGAAAAGGAAGTTCATCGGCACGGAGAACGCTGGGATGGGCGGCACCAGGGGCGACTATGCCTACCTTTTCCCGCCGGTTCCCGGGGTGGTCTACCGCAGGTACGAACATCGCGAGACCGATTGCGAGCAGTTATGGAGATTCCGGAGGATCTACGAATATGTGTCCGGCGACTATATGTGGTCGGCTATCGACTATCTGAACACGCCCGGATCGTCCGCGACCCCCTCGGGCGCGCTGGATACCTGCGGCTTTCCCAAGGACGGTTACTATTTTTATCAGAGCCAGTGGACCGATAAGCCCGTGCTGTATGTGTACCCTCATTGGAATTGGAAGGGCAAGGAAGGGAAAGTAATCCCGGTACTTTGTTACACTAACTGCGACACCGTAGAGTTATTTGTGAACGGCGAATCTTACGGCGTGCAGAGTTACTGGTTCCCGCGTGTGGGTTACTGGCCCACCCAGAGTTCGGCGCGGGCCGCCATCCCACGCACCACGTCGGATCTGCACCTGGCATGGACGGTGCCGTATCAACCGGGGACGCTGAAAGCCGTGGGCATGAAGGACGGCAAGGTGGCCGCGGAATTCGTGGTCGCGACCACGGGGGAACCGGCTGCTATGGGGCTCTCCGTGGACCGGGAGGCCATCGCGGCCGACCGGCGCGACGTGGCCCACGTTACGGTGAAGATACTCGACGCCCAGGGCCGCGTAGTGCCGATTGCGGAGAATGAAGTTACTTTCGAGATTCAAGGCGAGGGTAAGATCATAGGGGTAGACAACGGAAATCCGCAGAGTCATGAGGATTTCAAGGGCAACCGCAGGAAGGCGTTCTACGGGCTGTCGCTGGCCATCGTGCAATCGACGGCGAAAGCGGGCCGCATTCAAATAACCGCGACTTCGCCCGGGCTCCAGTCAGCCAGCGCCTCGATCACTACGAAGGCATAGGCGGGGACGGTGCGGGGGCGGCGCTTCCCCATCCGGCCGGACGCAACCCGCCACTGCGAAGACACAAGCCGGAACTGCGGTTGGGGCGTTCGCCCCTGACCCATCCGGCCGGCCGGGATCTATCGCTACGAAGGCGTAGGCTGAAACCGCGGCCGGGACGTTCAGCCGCGGCCCCATCCTCGCGCGCGGCCGCAGTCGATTGCGGCTGTTGACGTGGCCGGCCGCGCAGGGTCCGCCAAGGGCTTCCCGTGTTGACACCCTGCCGGCGTACAGCATATATTCGACTCTGGCGCGAAGGAGCAAACGAGTGAGTATCCCTGTCCGGCGTACAACTTTCCTCGCGGCCTCGATGGCCGCTATGGCACTTTCACAAACTACGGGCGGGTTGCGGCCGGAGCCCATCGTGTCCCCCGGAATTGCCTCCGATAACCGGGTCACTTTCCGGATCAGGGCGCCGGAGGCCTCCGCGGTATTGGTTTCGGCGAGCGTGGGGACGCTCGAACCCAAGCCCGCGGGCGCGGTCAAGGATCAGCCGGGCATGTGGAGCGTGCCGATGCAGAAGGACCCGAGCGGTCTTTGGACGGTCACCATCGGTCCGCTGGAGCCGGACGTTTACCGCTATGCGTTCTTCGTGGACGGAGTTCGCGGTATCGACGAAGCCAACCCGAACGTGCGGCCGGGCGGCGCCATCCTCTGGAGCTATTTCGAGATCCCCGGCAACCCGCCGCGCTTCGACGAGCTGCAGGACGTTTCTCACGGCTCGGTGCAATTCCGGACGTACCGTTCGACGCAGTCGAAAACCTTCCGCAACGTGGCGATCTACGTTCCGCCCGATTACGACCGGTATCCCAGCCGCAAGTTTCCGGTTCTTTATCTCCTGCACGGCGGCGGCGACTCCGAGGAAGGCTGGGTACGTCTCGGCCGGGTTCCCGCGATCGAGGAGAACCTCCTGGCCCAGCACAAGACCGTGCCGATGCTCGTGGTCATGCCGTACGGGGACACGCCGGGCGACGCCACCGCGCTGGACGCAATCGAGGCGTTCGGCCGGGAATTGTTCGGCGATGTGTTCCCGATGGTCGAGAAGAATTACCGGGTCGAGGCCAATCGCGAAAGCCGGGCCATTACGGGATTCTCCATGGGCGCCGGCCAGGCGTTCACCTTGGGACTGCGGAATCTCGACAAGTTCGCCTGGGTGGGTGAATTCAGCGCGGGCGCCTTCGGCCAGGCAGGGTTCGACCTGGACAAGCAAGTGCCCGGATTCCTAAAGAATCCCGCTTCCGTAAACCGGGAGCTGAAGCTCTTTTTCTTCGGGTGCGGCACCGAGGATACGCGGTACCAGGCGAATACCAAGCTGGTCGATCTCCTGAAGAAGAACAACATCCGCTGCGAATTCCACAGCACTCCCGGCGAACACGAATGGACGGCATGGCGCCATCTTCTGGCGGAGTTCATGCCGAAGCTGTTTCGCAGCACCCGGTAGCCGTTAGGGAGCGCCGCGCCTATTCATACCGCAGCGCATCCACCGGGTCCAATTGCGCCGCCTTCACCGCCGGCCACACGCCGAAGAACACTCCTATCGCGACCGACGAAGTGAAGCCGGCGACTAGCGCCCACGCCGGCACCGTCGATGGCAGCGAGGGCACCAGCGCGCCCACCAGCATGGTGATCGCGATGGCGATGAGAATCCCCAGCGTGCCGCCGGCCCCGGTGAGCGTCATGGCTTCCACCAGAAACTGCCCGACGATGTCGCGGCGCCGCGCGCCCACCGCCTTGCGCACGCCGATCTCGCGCGTCCGCTCGGTCACGCTCATCAGCATGATGTTCATCACCCCGATGCCGCCCACCAGCAACCCCAGCGCCGAGATGGCAATTGCCACCAGCCCGATCAGCCCGGTAATGCGGTCGAACTGCTGGATGATCTGGTCGGGCGTGGAAATCGCAAAATCGTCATCCGCACTGGTGGGCAGGCGGCGAATGCGCCGCATGGCGCCCTCCACTTCCTGATAGGCCTCTTCGCGCATGCCGGGTTTGGCCTTGGCGGTAATCATGAAGCGGTCGATCTGCGGATAGCGGGTGCGCGCCGTATGGAGCGGAATGTCCACCGCGTTGTCCATGCCGTTTTCGCCGAAGAAGCCGCCCTTGGCCTTGGCGTAAACGCCCACAACGGTGTACTCCGCGCCATCCATCATGAAGGCTTTGCCAACGGCGTGCCCATCGGGGAACAGCGCCTCGGCCACGCTGTCGCCGATCAGCGCGACGTGCGCCCCGCGGTGGTCCTCTTCGGAGCTGAAGAAACGGCCGGATGAGAAATCGCGCGGCGAGATTTCGTCCATGTTGGGCGAGCGGCCGGCCACGTTGATGGTGTCGGTCTCGTAGCCGGGAACGCGCGCGGTGAGGGGGTTGCCATCCACGGCGGGCGGCAGGATCATTTCCAGCCCCACATCCTCAACCGAAAAGCACCAGCGCTTGAGGTAATCGGCATACTCCGGCCTGAGCGCCCGGCGCTGGCGTTCCTTGGCGTTGCGCGGCTCCGTGCTGGGATCGCCCGTGCTCTTGAAGAGGAAAATGTTGTCCGGCCCCAGTTCCTGGAAGAAGACCACCACTCCCTGGCGCAGGCCGGTGAGCAGCGACGCCACCGTCACCACCGTGGTGATGCCGATCACGATCCCGAGTATGGTGAGCAGCGACCGGAAGCGGTGGGTCCACACCGCCTGCATGGCCATGTGCATGTTTTCCGTGGGGCTGATGTTCACGGTCTACTCCGCACGAAGCGCCACCACCGGGTCCAGTTTGGCCGCGCGCGAGGCTGGATACCAGCCCGACGCGATCCCCACGACGCTCGATACTCCCAGCGCCAGCGCCACGTATCCCGCCGTGATGTGCAGCGAAAGCTCGAAGGCGCGGCCCAGGATTTCCGTCACTATGGCGCCCAGCGCCACGCCCGCGGCGCCGCCCATCACCGCCAGCACCACGGCTTCAATCAGAATCTGCAGCATCACGTCGGACTGCCGCGCGCCCACGGCCTTGCGGATGCCGATCTCGCGCGTCCGCTCGGTCACGCTCACCAGCATGATGTTCATGATGACGATGCCGCCCACCACCAGCGAAATGCAAGTGACCGGCACCACCACCGCCGCCACCATGGAGAGCAACTGGTCGATAAAGCCACGGATGGCGTCCGGGGTAAGGGTATCGAAATTGTCGGGCTGGCCGGGCCGCGCATGGAAGCGCGTGCGCAGCGAGACGCGCGTCAGGTCCAGAGCGTCTTCCAGGGTCAGCCCGCTGCCCGGTTTGGGCCGGCCGAACATCGCGAACCCGCTGCCGGGGCCGTACAGGCGGTCGAATGCGGTGATGGGAATGTATACCGAGTTGTCCTGATCGCGGCCGAAAACCGAGCCCAGCTTTTCCTGCACTCCGATCACCGTGAATTCCACGCCCTCAATGCGGATCAACTCGCCCAGCGGCGACGTTTCGCCGGGAAACAGCGTGGTCCGCACCGTATCGCCGATGACGGCCACGTAGGAGCGGCTGCGCTCCTCCTGCTGGGTGAAGAAGCGGCCCTCCACCACGCCGATGTCGCGGATGCCCGCCAGGTCGGCCGAAGATCCGAAGATGGTGCTGGCCTCGCAGGTCAGGTTCTCGCGCTTCACGTCGGAGGAGTGATTGCGGTACGGGCTGTAGAGCACGCGGTCGCCATTCAGCGATTCCACGAAGCGGGCGTCCGCGGTGCGAATCGGCTTATTGTGTTTGATCTTTTCGAAATACTCGCGGCGGCTCAGCCTTCCGGTAGCGGCGATCTGCGCCACCAGGAACGATTCCGACCCGAAGGCCTTGGCGGTGGATTGCTCGGCGTAGACGCCCAGCCCTTCGATGGCCGCGCCCACCATGATGACGCTGGCCACTCCGATGATCACGCCCAGCAGGGTCAGGAAGCTGCGTAGTTTGTGCGTGCCGATGGAATCCACCGCCAGCCGGAACGCGTTTTGAAATTGACGCCAGGAGCGAGCCACCCCGGCACCCGATGAGGCCATGTAATTCCAGGATAACGTAAGATGAAGGGGGTCCGGCACGCTGCCATGTCCACACTCCGTCTCGCCTACGCCGCAGAGTTTCTGATCGCGCTGATCGCCGTCTTCGTGCTCTGGAGCGAGGTGGGCGGCCAAAGCCACCTCGACCTGATGCCCTGGTACATCAAGCTGGGGTTGGGCGCCGGCGCCGCCTTTGCCGTGGTGAAAGCCACCGCCGCGGCGGTGGCGCAGGAAAACGCCTGGAACGGCCGGACGCTGAAATGGTTGGGCGTCCTGCTGCTGCTGCTGGTAGCCTGCGGCCTGGCCAGCTACTACTGCCACCTCTACCTGGAAGACGACAGCGACGATCAGCAGGACAATTCCGCCGCGGTGGGGCAGTTGACCGCGCCGGCGTTTCCGGGGCGGGTTCGGACGAGCGAAGGCGCCGCCGGGCGGACCCCATCAGAACTGGAGTCTGGCCTGCATGTCGTAGAAGCGGTTCACGCTCAGGGTCGTGCCGGTAACCTTGCCGAACTGGGCGCTGGTTGGACTGGTGTTCGGGTCGCTGAACTGCGTCCGGTTCTGCAGGTTCTGCACATCCAGCCTTACCTGCAGCCTTAGGCGTTCCTTGATGGTGAAGTTGCGCAGCAGATTCCCATTGGCCAGGTTCTGATGGTCGCCACGGACTCCGTCTATGACCTGCGGGAACACGCGAGCCTGGTAGGCTGCGGGGGTATTGCTGGAGTTCTTCTCAAAGGGAAGGTTGGCGTTGAACCAGGTATTGATCTGGTTGCACGACGGAGTGCAGCCGGTTTCGAGATCGTGACCGAGTGTGGCGAGGTTTCCGTAGTAAAAGAGGTTGCCCCAACCGATCAGATCGCCGGGCTGGTATTGATAAGTCCCCGCTAACTGCCAGCCGCCAACTACCTTTCCGAGTATGCCTCCTCCGTGCAGAAGGGGCTTGCCCTTGCCGAACGGGAATTCGAAGATACCGGTCATCGTCAAACGCCGCGGACGGGAACTGTTGCTGGGCAGCCAGATCGGCCCGGCGTCATAAGGATTGCTAAAGGTTGTCTTATCCACGCCGTGCAGCTCCGTGTAAGACGCGTTGAGATTGAAGCCGGCGGAAAGCCTCTTGCTGAAAGTGAACTCGCCGGCATTGATCTTATCCCGTCCCAGCGGGACATTGGCTTCCGTGAGGCCGTTCATTTGCGGATACGGCACCAGCAGCTTATTCAACTGGATAGTCTTGCTGGTAAAGAAGCTGCTCGATGACATCACCTGATACAGGCTGGGGTTCGACGTCTGGATGGACGCAAAGTTCCCTATGTAAAACGGATTGGTGACGTTGGCGTTCAGCACGTTGGCCGGGGTGTTGTTGCGCACCTCCGTGGTGTTGTAGTACGAGCCCGGCAGCGGGTTGACGGGCTTGCCTGTACCGAGATCGCTCCCGTACTGCCCCCAATACGCCGCTTCCACCACCATGTTTCGGCCCACCTGGCGCTGCACGCCGGCGCGCCACTTATGGACATAGGGGTGACGCCGTTCGGGATCGGGCCAGGAGAACCCCCGGCCCACTTCGTACGACGCCCCGAGCGAATTGCCGTAGGGCGTGTCATAACGGGTGCCGTCCGCGCGGATAGGAAACGGATCGGACAACGGGGAAATGCCCGCCGCCGGATTGCCCAGGAGCCAGGTCTGGCCGAAGTTGTTGCTGGTGGTGGACGTGGTGGTGCGCGAGAAACCGGCCTGGTTGATGCCTTCGTTGTTCACGTTGAGGGTGTCGTAATATTTGCCGTAACCGGCGCGGAGCACCATCTTGGGAGTGAAGTGCCAGGCCACCGAGGTGCGCGGCATGAACATCAACTGGTTGCCCCAGAGTTGCCGCGAAGCCCCGTTGACGCCGGCATATTCGTTGCCGCCAACCACCACGAAAGCACTGGGCGCCAACTGCGGCTGCGGGTTGGCGGCATAGGCAGCCATGGCCGCCGACGCGATGGGAAGCTGGGCGGCCGGGTTGAAGCCGGTGACCATCCGGTTATAGCGGTCCGTCGGCCCCAACTCATACTCCATGCGCAGACCGAGTGTCACGGTCAGGTTGTTGCGCACGCGCCAGTTATCCTGCCCGTACCATCCATAATATGGATTGGACAAAGTCTGGGCCGTGTTATTGTCGAGAGTCGCGACGGTCGGAATGCCCATCTCCAGCGCCGCCCAGGTCAGGCCCAGGCTGCTGTTGGGGGCATTGCCATCGTCGTCTTTTCTGACAAAGGTATTGTCGAAATTGAACGCGCCGGAGGCGTTGCCGGGCGCCCCCGGATCGCTATGGATTTGCTCGCGGAAATCGAGACCGGCCCGGAAGCTGTGCTTGCCCCTGATCTGGGAAAGGTTGACCCTGGTATTGATGGTTCGATCGAACGGATAGCCTTGTCCGCTGTTGCCCATGCCGGAATAGCCGCTGAAGTTCAACACCGGCAGCTCGCAGGAGTTTCGGGCCGCGCAGTAGTCGTTCATATACGAGGGCAACCCGAGATCGGTCGGTTTGACGGCGTGTTCGGCGAAATACGCCATGCGATCGATGAAACTGGTAGCCGATACGGAAAAATCGAATACCGTGGCCGAGTTGAAGGTGTGGGTCCAGGTGGCGACGGCGGTCTTGGAATAGCGCTGCTCATCGTCGTTCAGCAGCCCCGTACACGTATAATCCCCGGTGATTTCAAGGTACCTGGTATAACTCCAGCGCGCGCTAACCCGGTCCCTTGGGTTCACCTGGTAATCGGTTCGCTGATCGAAGGCGCTGTAGTTCGTGTTGTCGGCCTGGCAGGTGGAGATGAAGTTGACGTTCGTCGGGTTGCTGAACGACGTGTTGGGGAGCGGCATCATTTTGTTCACGAAGGTGAGGATGCCGTTGTTGGCCGGGATTCTGCTGGCCGGGACAATATCTCCGGGCAACGGCGTCCGGACATAGTGTCCGGGTCGGGCCGGGTCGGCCGTCACGCTCAAAGGATCGTAGACCGTATATTGCACGCCGTACGGGAGCAGGTCCGAGAAGTTGCCGGCCCGCTCCTGCTGGGTGGGCACGGTGTAGTTGATGGCGGCAGACCGCGCCGGCTGGCGGTCCTTCGCGCCGGCATAACTGAAGAAGAAAAACAGCCGGTTCCTGCCGTTCAGAAGCTTGGGAATCCGGACCGGCCCTCCAATAGTTCCTGTATAGTTATTGGAGTGCCCGCCCGGCAGGATAGGGCTGTTTTCAATCTGCTGCGCCCGCGCCGTATTGCCGGCCGCCAGGGCCTGCGCGATGGACGTGTAATAGGCCTGTTTCTGATAGAAGCCGGCGGCATTGAAGTGGGTGTTCCAGTAAGTGTCCGAAGCCGTCCCGTGATAGCTGTTGGTGCCGGACTTGGTCTGCATCTGCACGCTCAGCCCGGTAGTATGGCCCACCGATGCGTCGAAGTTCGAGGTTTCCACTTTGAGCTCTTCCACGGTGTCCGAACTGGGCGTGTAGTTGGTCCGCCGCTGGTCTCCGTTGTTCGGAGCCCCATCGATGCTCCACTCGTTGCCGCCCACGTTGCCGGGGGCGAAGTACGGCTGGGAACTGCCGTTGACCATGCCCTCCGTCACATATCCGTTGACTCCGTTGCTGGCTGCGCCGGCCGCGAGGGTCGCCTGCACCACAATGTCGTTGCTCATGACCGGCAGGTCCATCAGGTCGCGGCTGGTCAGAGAGCGGCCGGTGGTTACGGAATCGGTTTCCAGGATGGGCGATTCCGCGACCACCGAAATCGAGTCCGAGGCCGCCCCGGGTTGCATGGTGAGATCGACCTGTATCGCCAGGCCAAGCGCCACCACCAGCCCCGCGCGCACTTCCGTCTTAAAGCCGGGGGCCTGGCAAGTAACGGAGTAGTTTCCCGGATCGAGAGGGCGGGCGGCATAGAGGCCGCTCGCATTGGTTACCAGTTTGGAGGCAGTGTTGGTGTCCGTGTCAGTGACGGTAACTATCGCCCCCACCATTACCGCTCCCTGCGGATCGGTTATTCTTCCAGTGATTGCGCCTCTGGTATCCTGTGCGGATAAGAAGGAGGCAAAAGCAACGATCGCAATTGCAACGCGGCAAAACTTCATGTCTACCCCTCCACAGAAGCGGATACCCCTATCTGCCTCCGGTTTTGGGTAAGCATATCACAAGCCGATGAATTTCGATCCGCGAATTTTGATTTTTCTTTCCCGCGAATATTGGCTCAGTCAAGAGGGGGTAAGGCGGCCGGTGCCGGTTACGGCTCCGGCGTGGCCGCTTCCAGCGCGAGGTGCCGGTCGCGGTCCCCTTCGGGTTCGGCCTGCCGTAGGCCGGCCAGTCCGGCAGGCCGGGACCGTTCGGGTCCGATCTTCGTAGGCGGCGGGCTCCCAGGTGTAGCGCTTGTCGAGATCCAGGTTGCCCATGGCGTATTGGATCTCGGAGGCATGCACCGCGCCGCGGGGGGCCTGGGGTCTGGCCGCCGGGCACGGAGGGCGCCCTGCCGCCCCTCCTGCCGCCTCTCCCGCGGTCCGGTCATGGAAAGACTGCACAGTTGGCTGGAGGCGCAGTTCTACCGGACGCTGCACGGGGCCGAGGTGGGCGACCTGTTTATGACGCTGATCCACACCGGCCAGTTATGTGGCGTCAACTCGTGCAGCGCCGCGCCCGGGAACGGCCGCTCGGCGGGGCTGGACGATGGCTCGGTAGACCTCGCCCATACCGCCCGCCCCGATCGGTTCGAGGATTTCATGCGCCCCGGTTTTGTGACTCGACGAGAGTGGCATTGCCCGAAACCGGATAAGTGCAATCGATCAGGACGCGGACCGTGATCGTGTGGCAACGGCTGCGGAGTCTAGGATAAAGTAGTTTGAAGAACTCAGGAGAACCAGCAATGGGTGAGCCAGACACCAGGTCCCGGCAGGCGGTTGGCATTGTGAGACCGTGCCTCCTTGCGCTTGCTGCGGCGCTTTCCATGCACGGGCAGCAGATTACTGGCGTGGTCGATCCTTACACGGGAAGTACCAATCTCGCTCCTGGAGGACTCGCGAAAATTACCGGGGTCGCCGGCCAACCCAGCGTCACGATCGCGGGGATCAAAGCAACTCCGGTGGTATTGCCGGTCAATCATCCGACGTTCATCGTGGAGATTCCCGTAACTGCACCCGTCGGACCGGCCAACGTGATTGTCAACCTCAGCAGCACCGTCTCGACCGCGCCCTTCCCGATTACCCTCACGCAATACGCGCCCGTCCTGATCTCCTCCACATCGGGGACGGTGGTTTCCCCGGTCCATCCGCAGTCCGGTCTGCCGGTGACGCAGGCCATCCCCGCGGCGCCGGGGGAGACAGGTGGTGCTCTCCGCGATCGGACTGGGCCCGACGAACCCGGCTGAGCCCTCCGGCGTCGTATCCACGCCCGGCGTCTCCACCACTACGCTGCCGGCCGTGAACTTCGGGTCTACCCCGATCCCCGCGGCGCAAGCGACCCTCGCCACGGGCCAGACGGGGATCTACCAGGTCACTTTCGAGGTGCCGACGAATGCCGCCGCCGGCAGCTACCCGGTCTCGATCTCCATCGGCGGAGCGACCAGCAACAGCGTCTCGCTCTACGTCGGCCAACCGCCGGCCGGACCGGTGATTGCGTCGGTGGTGGACGCGGTGACGTTGACCACGGCGCTGTGCCCCGGCGGCCTGGCCATTGTCAGCGGCGCCAACCTCGGCGGCAACTCCACCGTGACGGTGGGCGGCGAGGCCGCATACAACTTCCCGTCCGGCAATGGATACCAGATGACCATCGAGATTCCGGTCGATGCCTCGCCCGGCAGCGTGAATGTCACCGTGAGCACGGCCGCGGGACAGGTCTCCCCGCCGTTTCCGGTCACCTTGGCGCAGACTGCGCCAGTGCTCTACAGTGTCTCGGGCGGTGGGAAGTTTGCGCCGGTTCATATCAACACCGGCGCTGCGGTCACCACGGCCAACCCAGCCTTGCCCAACGAGCAGATCGGGGTCTTTGCGATCGGCCTCGGGGCGACCCTCCCCACTGTCCCCACGGGGACGCCCGCGCCAACGGGCGTCTCAACCGCCAGCGCAGTGCAGGTGTACCTGAACTCGCAGATTGCCATCGCGCAGGTCACTGCCACATTGGCGGTCGGACAGATCGGGATCTACGAGGTTGTGTTTACCATGCCGAGCTCGCCGGCAAGCGGGAATCCTTTTCTATGGCTGGGCGTGGGCACGAATAGCAACGCCGTGCCGTTGCCGGTCGCGCTCTCCACGTCGCCTCCGTCCATCGATCACCTCTCGAATAACTATAGCTACATCCTCCCCGGCATGCCGAATTACGGCATTGCGCAAGGTTCCATCTTTGCGATTTTCGGGTCGCATCTCGCCAATACCCAAACCAATCTCCAAAGCCCGCCGCTCGGTGTTTCCCTGGGCAATGTGACGGTCACGGTGACGGTGAACGGCGCGACTACGCAGGCGATCCTCTATTACGTGACGCCGAACCAGATCGGCGCGATTTTGCCCTCCGCCACTCCGGTGGGGGACGGAACCATTACGGTGAACGACGGCTTGGGCAGCGGCTCCGCCCCGATCCACGTGGTCCAGAGCGCCTTTGGAATCCTGACGCTGAACGGCGTGGGAACCGGCGCGGCGGCGGCTTTCGATGTCAACAATCAGTACTTGGGTTTCACCAATGCGCTCAATCCGGGCGATTATTTCGTTCTCTGGGGCACGGGCGTGGGGCCGGTCACCGGCGACGAAACGGTCGCGCAGACGCCTGTGAATCTGACCAACATTCCTTTTTCGATTGCAGTGGGCGGCATCGAAGCCCAACTTGTATACCGTGGACGATCGCAATATCCCGGCCTGGACCAGGTGATCGGCATCGTTCCGGCAGACGTTCAGCCCGGATGCTGGGTGTCCGTAGTGACAATCAGCGGAACCAAAGTCAGCAACTTCGCCACCCTGCCGGTGGCGTCGAGCGGGCGTACGTGCTCCGATGCGGCTCTCGGACTGGGCACGGCGGATGTTCAAAACCTGATGTCGAAGGGAACGTTCCGCCTCGCCTTACTGGACGTGATCAAATCCGGCGATACGCATTACAACATCGCCGGCAATGTTACGGTGTTCTACGCGGCATTGGCAGATTTCCTGGCAGTGACACCGTCGGCATTCGCCACCGCGGCCCTGGGGCCCTCGATCGGGAGTTGCACCGTGCTGGTGAATTCGAACGCTCCCACCACGGCGGGGCTGCTGGCGTCGACGCCGTTGGACGCGGGCTCCGGAATTACCGTTGCCGTCGCGAATGCCTCAGCCACGCTTCCCTACCAGAACAATCTGGCTCTTTCGGGGATTGGCGCGGAGGGAATCTTCGGCGATCTCTTCCTCTCTTCCGAAATCGTCTACAACTCCAGCGCGGGACCCTACACGGGTGTGACCGGAGCTTACACGGGCCCGCTCGGAGACGGGACTTCGACTTCGAACTTCGCCGGGGTGGACACCGGCGGGACCTTCACGGTCAGCAACGGAAGCGGCGGGGCCGATATCGGGCCCTTCCAGACCGGCGTTACGCTCGCCGGCACGTCTGCACTATGGCCGCTGTGGCACACGCTGAACACGAGTACGATCGCCCTGTCCACCGGGCTCACGGTGACTTGGACCGGCGGCGACGCCAACAGCTTCGTGGAAATCACCGGCCAATCCTACGGTTCGGCCGCGCAGGCGACCGCGATGTTCAATTGCGCGGTTCCGGCCGCCGCCGGGCAGTTTGCGATTCCTCAATCGGTCCTGCTTTCATTGCCGGCGAGCCTCACAAGCTTCCAGAATCCGCTTCTCGTGCCGTTGCTGCAGGTGGCGCAATGGTCGCTGCCGCAGCGGGTGACGATCCCCGGAATCGATTTCGCTACCATTCAAGCGGGCGCGCAAATCACCATAGTGTTGTTTTATGAGTGAGTTCCAAAGCAACTCGGTCAAGGCGTGCCGTCTTTCGATCCGGCAAGCCAGGCGGAGAGGCATACGAACTCACGCTGGAAGGTTGTCATGGTGCAAAAAGGAACGCTCGCCGCGGACCGCGTCCGTATCGAAATTGAACCTGGGCTGCCGACGGACAGTCAATACAGAGAACTGGCGCAGCCCGGGTTGAGCAGAACCTCCCAGGGACGGCTTGGCCTTGCCGCAAGTCCGCCCCGCTGCCGGCCGCCGAGGAATGTGCAGGCCCGCCGGTACCCCCAAATCTGTATTGGCGCAGCCAAGAGGGGGCAAGGCGGCCGACGAATGCGAGGAGCGAGGCGCCGGTTACTGCGCCGGCGTGGCCGCTTCCAGCGCGAGATACCGGGCGCGGTCCCCTTCGGGTTCGGCTTGGGACTTCACATCGATGCGCATACGCTGGTAACTATTGTCGGCGCGGTAGGCAGGCCAGTCCGGCAGGCCGGGGCCGTTCGGGTTGCCGGTTTTGATGAAATTCACGAAGTAGGCCTGCATGGTTTTGGACACTTCGTGGTCGGCGGGCTCCCAGGTGTAGCGCGTGTCGAGATCCAGGTTGCCCATGGCGTATTGGATCTCGGCGGAATGCGGCGCCCCGCGGGGGGCCGGGGGTAGCTGAGCGCCGGTGCCGGAGGGCGCCCTGCCCCCCCTCCTGCCGCCTCTTCCGCCCGCGCGCGCAGCGGGTGTGGGTTCGCCCGGTATGCCGAGATAAGCCGGGCGGGGACGGGCGTACAGGTAGCGGTATACGGGTTTGCCGCCGGTCTTCATCTGCAGCTCAGTCCACTTCCAGGTGCCGTACGAGATGAAACGGGCGCTGGCCAGGTGCGTGGAGGCTTCGTACACCTCATCGGTGGTGGTGGCGGCGTAGGCCTTCAGCACCGGGTCGGCTTTTTCACCGTAGAACTTCCGGATGGCGTTGGCGAGGGTTTCCGGCGTAGGATCGCCCTCGCCCAGAACGGAGCGCGCCCCTTGCTCCTCGGTGTTCGTACCCGCAAGCAGAGGGACCTTGGCCTGCGCGCCCGCTTCGAAAATCGCCGTCAGGGACTTCGCGAGGAAATAGCCGTCCATGGCTGTGCTGAAGCGGACGCCCTGGGCTTTGGCGGTGGCGTCCTGAATCTGCTCCGCGGTCATGGCGCGAAGGGCGGCCAGCGTGGCCGCGCCGGCTGCGGCGGCGAATTTGACGCCATTCTGCTCGGCTTCGGCAAGCGGCTGCGGCGGCAGGGTGGCGATTGCCGCGCCGCTCTCGCCGATGGCGCCGGCGATCAGGCCCCGCGAAAGCGGCGAAGCCATCAGCGCGCTCACGGAGATCGAGCCGGCCGATTCCCCGGCGATGGTGACGCGTTTGGGATCGCCGCCAAAGGCCGCGATATTCTTCTGCACCCACCGGAGGGCGGCCACCTGGTCCAGCAGGCCGTAGTTGCCGGCGGCGTGGTGCGGGGATTCCTTCGTAAGCTCCGGATGGACGAAGAAGCCGAAGACGTTGGTGCGGTAATTGACGGAGACGGCGACCATGCCCTGGCGGGCCATGTTCCCGCCGTCGTAGCGCGGCTCCGACCCATCGCCGTTTTGGAAGCCGCCGCCGAAGATGTAGACCAGCACCGGCAGCTTTTCATTGCCCGATTTGGCGGGAGTCCAGACATTGAGGTAGAGGCAGTCCTCGCTCATGCCGTCGCTGCGGAACCAGTAGTCGGCGCCGGGTGAGGTGCGCTGCATGCACCTGGGGCCGAACTTGTCGGCGTTGCGGGCGCCGGTCCAGTTCCTGACCGGCTGCGGCTCGCGCCAGCGCAGGCCGCCGACCGGCGGCTGGCCGAACGGAATGCCCTTAAAGCTGCGCACGCCGTCCTGGGGTGCCGCGGTGGATTCGAGAATGCCGTTGGCGATCTTGACGCGGTCGGCGGCGAGCGCCGGCAATACCGCGGCGACTGCGAGAACGAAGGCGGGGACGAGAAAGCGCATAGGGAGCCTCATTTCAGATGTCCGAGTTCGAAACCTAACACCTGAGTGTCTCCGATTGCGCACGCGGGGTCAATGCCGATCCGCTGAAGGTATTCGTCGATCGCCAATACATCCGGGCGCGACGCAATACTCGCACGGGTTCTCAGACACCTCGGCGCCATTCATCGTGCTTTGGATCTGGTAACCCGAGGCTTCTTCGGCCTGTTCGCCCGGGGCTTTCCCGGATTCTTTGGAGCTTCCGAAGGGACCTGCACCAACCGCCCGAATCGCGGAGGCACGGCGGCGGCACTGACGATCGGGCCTGCAGCCACCAGCCTTTTCCGGCGTGAATCCACTTGCAGGTTCAGTCCTTCCAGCGCGCGCGCGCCGAGCGGTTGGAGATCGCCCCGTTGGGCGAAGACAACTTCATCTACGGTCTCTGCCTTATCGACCTCAAGCACGGCATAGCCGACCGAGCGCGAAACGATCTGGCCGTTCGCCAACTGAAATTGGAGATCCTTCTTGCGCGGCTCGATCCCGACCGCCTCCAGCACCGCCGCGTCGATCCACGTGGACTCAGCACCCATGTCGACCATCAGCCGCCGCACGACGGTCGACTTGGAAGTTGCCGGATTGATAACCCGGCACCCGACGTAGAAGAGTCCTATGCATCCGCAATGATAGCGCAAGGAATCCCTGCCTCGCGGATTCACGGAGCCGGAGCGCCGGGTCGGAGGAAGGTGGGTTCGCGCGGATGCAGTTTGAGTCACGGAGGGTCAATCCGAGGGTCGCGCGTGTTACGGCCATGCGGCTGGCCGGGGCACTGCGATCGGAATCAGCCGGCCCGCTTCAGACCATCTCTAATGGCTTGCTTGAGTACGGTTTGGTAGCCGACGCCGGTCTTTTCGGCGATCTGCCGCGCTTGTTCGAGGTCGGCGATCGGGACGCGAATTGAGATGGAGCGAGTGGCGTTCCGCTTAGCCTCTTCCATGAGCTGTTCCAGCAGCCTCGGGTCGCTTCTCTCAATTCTCGATCCGGCCGAGCGAATCAGGGTCCCTTCCTTGAGCGCGCGGGCAAACTCTCGCTTTGTCTGCAGACGACCTTGGGGGGTCGCGTACCAGTCGGCTTCCCCGGCCTTGGCCTTGAGTTTGACAACGTCAGTCGATTTGCGGGGCATAGTGGGTCCTTTCTGCGGTATTCATTTCGTAAGCAGTCACGGTTCGAAACAGGTTTCGGCGGATGGTGAACACCACGACCAGATACCTCCCGGAGATCGTCTTGCCAAGCAGCTTCCATCGCTTCTCCCGTTCGACGGTTTTCGCGGGGATGACAACGTATTTGCCGCCCGTGACCTCTTCGACTTCGAAAGGCGTGACAGCGTGGCGCACAATGTGACCGATGTTCGCGTTGTCCCAATCGAAGCCCTCGATCTTGTCCAGCACAACTTCAGTATATACGACCCGCGTATATACGCAGGATCAGCCCAAGTCGACCCCTCGTCGCCTAAACTGCACAGGGGCCGCGGCTGGCCTTCGAGGAGATCCGGCGCGGCAACGCCGGCGGCCGAAACGTCAGGGACCACAACGGAACCTCCCAGGCCTTTGGCGGTGCGAAGGGGATTCGCGACAGCAATCGGCGAGCGCCGGCCGGGCAGCCGTTCCGGCCATTCTCCGTCTGGCGACAATACACCCCAAGCGAAGCCTGGCGCTTCCGCGCACCCTGAGGCTTTCATAGTGCATCATATTGGCACGGCCCAACGGTGATGTACGATTAACGAAGCGGCGGATCGCTTAAGGCTGGGAGCTTGAGAATCGAGGAGGGAAATGACGATGAAATTGGCGAAAGCAGGGTTGCTGTGCACCCTGGCGTCCGTGGCGGCTTGGGCCCAGGTCAATGTGGGCGAACAGAAGCCCGAAGCCAGCCTGCCCTTCACCATGACGACCGTGGCCACTTTTAAACTGCCCTGGCGGCTGGCCTTCCTGCCCGATGGCCGCATGCTGGTCACCGAGAAGGTGGGGCCGGTTTGGCTGGTATCGCAGCAGGGAGAGAAGATTCCGGTGGGCAATACGCCCGCCGTCTATTACCAGGGCCAGAGCGGCATGCACGGCGTCTTCCTCTCACCGCATTACGCCACCGACCACAGTATCTATCTCACCTATGCCGAGCCGGGTGACTATGGCGGGGGCCTGGCGCTCGCGCGCGCCAGGCTGAACGTCACCGCTACCTCGGCTGCACTCGAAAACTTCGAGGTGTTGTGGCGCCAGATGCCCAAGGGCAAGGGCGGGCAGGAAGGCGCGCAGGTGGCCTTCTCGCCCGACGGCCAGTTCCTGTTCCTCGCGGTTGGCGACCGCCAGCGCATGACCCCCGCCCAGGATCCGGACCAGCCCGTAGGCAAGATCCTGCGCCTGACGCTCGACGGCAAACCTGCCCCTGGCAATCCCAACTTCGGCAAAACCGGCGCTGCCACCATTCCCCTGATCGATCCGTCCAGTGACACCGAAGTTGCCAAGACCGCGAAGGTGGTAAGCACCTACACCTTTCCCGGCCCGAATATGACGCCGGCTGAAACCTGGGCCAGCGGCGTCCGCACGCCCTACGGCCTGGCGTTTTCGCCCACCGGCGAATTGTGGGAGGTGGAGCATGGACCGCGCGGCGGCGACGAGCTGAACCTGATCGAGAAGGGCAAGAACTATGGATGGCCGCTCGTCTCCTACGGCCAGAACTATAACGGTGTGCCTATTCCCAATCCCAGCACGCGGCCCGATCTGGCGAAGCCCGTGCTCTATTGGGTGCCGGTGGTCGCGCCGGGCAATCTGATGTTCTACCGCGGCACCCGGACCTTCCCGCAATGGGACGGCAACGGCTTCGTCAGCGGCCTGGCGACCAAGTCGCTCACCCGCATCGTCTTTGACGGCCATGGCGGCGCCAAAACCGCGGAGCGCTGGGATCTGGGCCACCGCATCCGCGATGTGGAAGAAGGCCCCGATGGTTCGCTGTGGATCCTGGAAGACGCCAATCCCGGCGTCATGATCCATGCGACACCCAAGTGATCGCTTGCAACTCCGTCCCCGTCACGCCCCACTCGGGAACTGCTGATATCGGTGCGACGGGCTGACCCGTCCACGCGCTCGCCAAAGCTCCCCATCCGGCATCGATTGACCCCAAGCGGCCTGTGGGGAGTCACAACCACACGGGGGCGCCGCTCGGTCGCGCAGTCGACGCGGTCAGCCACTCACTCCGGCAGCGCGAAGCTGAACAGCACGTTGGCTGTGGAAATGGCTACGTACTGCTTGCCATCCACGGCGTAGCTCATGGGGGAAGACGGGATCTCGACGCCGGCCTGGAAATGCCAGAGGGCTTTGCCGCTGCGGGCGTCGAGCGCAATGAAGTTGCCGTCGCGCGAAGCGGCGAAGACCACACCGCCGGCGGTCGCCAGAACGCCCGCCGAGAGCGAGTTCTCGGTGAGTTCGTAGCGCCACACGGCTTTGCCGGTTTCCGGATCGAGGGCCACCACTCCCTGAGATTCCGCCTGCGGGGTGGACGGCGGGCCGGGACCACGGCCGGCGCCGCGGCCCCAGAACTGCCGGCCGGGCTCGTAAGGAGCCGGCCCGGAGGTGTAGCTGCCGCCGCCATCGTGGTAGACCACATACAGCCAGCCGGTTTGCGGGCTGTAGGAGGGCGCCTGAAAGTTCGTTCCGCCGCCCAGGGCGGGGAAGACCACGGCGCCTTCGGGGGTGGCGCGCCAGCCGGGTTTGGTGACGGGGCGGCCGTTCTGGTCCCAACGGTCCACCCACGTGGTGCGGACGAAGGGAGCCGCGGAGAGGAGCTTGCCGTCGGTGCGGTCGAGAACGTAGAACACGCCGTTGCGGTCGGCGTGCAGCAGCAGCTTGCGATTCTGGCCGTGATACACGCGGTCCACCAGCACCATGTCTTCGGTGGAGTCCCAATCGTGGGTGTCGTTGGGAGTGAACTGGTAATGCCACTTGCGCTGGCCGGTGTCGGGATCGAGCGCCACCACCGAGCAGGTGAAGAGGTTGTCGCCCTTGCGGACGTCGCCGTTGATGTCGGGGCCGGGATTGCCCACGGGCCAGAACAGCGTGTTCAGCTCGGGGTCGTAGGTGCCGGTGAGCCAGGTGGCGCCGCTGCCCTCTTTCCAACTGTCGCCGTCCCAGGTGTCGTGGCCGAATTCGCCGGGGCCGGGGATGGAGTAGAAACGCCAGAGGCGCCGGCCGGACGCGGGATCGTACGCATCCACGAAGCCGCGGATTCCGTACTCGCCGCCAGCCACTCCGGTCACGATCTTGTCTTTGACCGCCAACGGCGCGGACGTGATGCTGTAGCCTTGCATGGTGTCGGCCACCTGGACTTCCCACAGCAACGCGCCGGTGCGCGCGTCCAGGGCTACCAGGGCGGCGTCGAGGGTGCCGAAGAACAGGCGGTTGCCGAGCACGGCCACGCCGCGGTTATAGCGATTGCTTTCGTAGGGGTTGACCGCTTTTTGGGTGCGCTGATACCGCCAGATCTGGCGGCCGGTGCGCGCATCCAGGGCAAGAACCTCGCCGGCCGGGCCGCTGGTATACATCACGCCATCCACCACCAGGGGGACCGATTCCACGATGCCGTTTCCGGGCAGGGGCATGGCCCAGCGGGCCTGGAGCTGGCGCACGTTCGAGGCGTCGATCTGGCTCAGCGGAGAGTAATGCCGGCCTTGGACATCGCCCCAGTAGGAGAGCCAGTTCTGCGGCTCGGCCTGCGCCTTGGCGATGCGCTCGGAGGCAAGGCCGCCGGGCATGGAGGCGGTGACCGTCTTGGTGAGGTCGCGGCCGGTGAGCGTCTTCAGGTACGCGACCAGGTCCCGAACCTCGGCGGTGGTGAGGCGCTGGGCGTAGTCGGCGGGCATGAGCGACCGGTTCTCCACGCGCACTTCGGCCAGCTTGGCCCTGTCGAACAGGTGGAGCTGGCCCGCGGTATCGACCATCTGGAGCGAGAAGGCGTCTTCGCTCTTGCGCACGCCGCGGAACTCGTGGCCGTCGGCGGTTTTGACGACCAGGGTAACGGGGGGACCGCGGCGGAATCCGCCCCGCCCGCCGAAGCGTCCACCGCCCCGTCCGCCGCCTGCCGCGCCGTCGCGTCCACCGCCGGCCGCGGCCTGCTGGTTGGGATTGGTCGCGCCACCGCCCGCTAGGCCGGGCTGGCTAGGATTGGTCGCGCCGCCCGCCGCGCTGCCTGCCATGCCCGCCCGTCCACCGCCGGCCGCGGCCTGCTGGTTGGGATTGGTCGCGCCACCGCCCGCTAGGCCGGGCTGGCTAGGATTGGTCGCGCCGCCCGCCGCGCTGCCTGCCATGCCCGCCCGTCCGCCGCCGGCCGCGGCCTGCTGGTTGGGATTGAGGATTTCGGCTTCGAGCGATTGCGCCGACCCGCTGCCCACGGCCGAAAGGTCGGGGCCGACCGGCTGGCCCTGGCCATT
>Ga0265316_10001627_pt1 | contig 23924 bp, 18 predicted proteins | sample 4522metaG_FD_202092 | JGI IMG/M metagenome (GOLD analysis project Ga0265316, IMG submission 202092) | Rhizosphere microbial communities from Carex aquatilis grown in University of Washington, Seatle, WA, United States - 4-5-22 metaG | ecosystem: Host-associated > Plants > Roots > Rhizosphere >... | reverse complement strand
CTCTGCCTCGCCGCAGGAGGCCTTGTCGCCCCAGCTTTTGCCGAAACCGCCCGGTGCGTTCGCGTCGGGCTCGCGGTCCGTCAGATAGACGACGTCGAGATAGGCGGACTTAGCGTTCTCGGTCCGCCAGACCGAGCGCACCGGGCCGGAATCGTCCATCGAACACGCCGCCAGCAACCCTGCCAGCGCCAGCACGGCGAGTTGAGCGATCCCTTGCCTGAGCCTTGCCAAAGCGCCCCCCGGCGTTGAAGCCTCATCAAACCTCGGTTGCGCGAGTGCTGGCAAGGGCGGGCGGCCAAACACTTGACGCAGCGGCAGACAACCCACCCGGTCTTTCCACAGGGCAGTTATGGCCTTAGGTCGGTTCGATCAGGGCGGTTTATTGCGCCTGGGTATCGATTGCAGATAGCCTAGGCTCGCAATGCATTTCGCTGTCGTTGGGGGGATCGAATGCTTCGTCTGGAACGCCGCACTCTCGCCGCGGTATTAACCATCTTCGCGCTGCTTTTTTCCATGCCCGCGGTCGCCGAGCCGTCGCCGGATTGCGCAAAAACGAAAAGCGATATGGCCAAGATCGACAAGGCCATCGCGCAGATCGAAAAATCGCAGCTTCCAGGCAAACTGGCGACCGATCTTCTTGCGGTGCTGGACGAATTGATCGACGGGCTAAAGGGCACCAAGGGCGATCTCGGCAAGATCACCGGATCGGTGGGTGCGGCGAAATCCAAGCTCGGCGACATCGCCAAGAATCTGAAGGACGCCAAGGTCACGCTTCCCCCCGGCTGGAGCAATCTCTCCGGCGCCGTCGACAAGATGGCCAGCGGCATCGAAGCCGGTGTCAAGAAATACGAGGGCAGTGCAGCGGGCAAGACGGCGGCGGGCCTCGCAAAGGCACAGGATTACATCAACACCGCCGTCACTCAGCTTCAGAATGTGCGCGACCAGGTGGCCGACCTGCAGGCCCTCGACAACGCGCGCAACGGCAGCGCCGCCGATCAAGTGCGCGCACTGAAAGTTGTCATCGACAGAATGAAAAAGGTGACCGGCGCCGACAAGGTGCCCGGAGTTGGTGATTTCCTCGACGCCTATTCGACCGCCGTCGGCGGGATTGCGAACAATGTCGCGTCCATCGAGGCGAGCATGAAAAAGAATATCGCGATGGCGAATGAGGCGCTGAAAGGCACCGACTTCGACAACGGCGACCTCTATCTGAATCAGCAGACTCTCGCCGAGCAGGAGGCCGCCGCGCTGCAGGCGTTGAAAAATGAGAAGGCCAAGCTGCAGCAGCAGCTCGCGGACCAGGATTGCGACAAGCCGCCGCCGCCCGCCGACCCCTGCACCCACAAGAAGCTCGGCCCCAACGGCGACACCGCGGATCAAACCCGCAAACTGGTGGATCGCATGACTCAGAAGTTGCGCAACGAATTCAACACGCAAGAGGCTCTTGTCGGCAATGCGATGTATGAGGCGTTGCAGATGGCCATGGCGAAGCCGACCGGCAAACCGGGTGAAACGCAGGCGGCATATAACGCGCGCCTCGCGACCTGGCAGGGCCAGATGGACCGCGCGAAATCCATCCTCAAGAAAGCAACCGCCGACCGCGACGCCGCGAAGACCGCGCTGGACAACGCCGTCGGCAATGCGATCGCGCAGGAAGCCTCGGCAAAGAATTGGAGCGACGACGACGAGAAACTGTTCGACGAATGCTTCCCGCCGGAAGGCAAGCTGCGCCAGTCCGCCAAGCCGGTTCCGAAGCCGAGCGGCGGCAAGACGACGACCGGTTCGCATCCAGGCACTAAGAAGCCGTGCGTCAACAACGGCGGACTAGCCGGGGCGATGAATCAGGAAGCCTGCCAGATAGGACAATAGCCATGCGCGCGCTCGCGATCGGGATAGCAGTCGCTCTATGTCTTGCCGGGTGCGGCAAACATCCGACCGGGCGCTACACGGCCGTACCCATCCCCGGCGCCTGGTCCGGCTTTGGCGACCATTTCAACGCGAAAGGCGTTCGTTTCGCCCAAATCAGCGAAGGCGGTCGGACTCGTTGGTACTTCGTCCACCTCGACGGTAGCCGCGAACCCATCGCGAATCTCCCCGATAGCGCGATCGTGGCGGACATCAACGACCACAACATGCTGACCGGGTCCGTGCCGGTCGGCGACTGTTCGGGCGACAATTGCGCCCGGCACGCCTTCATCTGGAAGAACGGGACGCTGCAAGACCTCGGCACATTTGGCGGCACGTCGTCTTCGGGCCACGCGATCAACAATCAAGGCGACGTGGCAGGGTCATTCGAGCGTGCATCGAACCCGCCGCTGCGTTGCACGAGCGGCGACCCCGAACATCACGCCTTTCTCTATTCCGGTGGCAAGTTCATAGAGTTGACCGGACCGGCCGGCTATTGCGGGTTGGCCAGCAACTTGAACGACGCCGGCGACGTGATGGTGCATTTCGACCGCGAGGGGCCTGGCGGGAAGTGGCAGGTGGTCCGGGAGGTTTACGGCCAAGGGAACGTGAAGTTCCGTGTGGACGGGAAGGACATCTTCTTCGATCATATCGGTGCGTCCGGCGATGCCGTCGGTTTTAGCAATAAGCCGGACGGCTACGCGGCGGCGCTGTTTCACGACGGCAAGCCCGAACTCTTGGATCAGACCGACAATTGGCGCAGCGAAGCCAACTGGACCAACGATGCGGGCGTGGCCGTCGGATCGGCCAATATCGGACCCGCCCACGAAGGGACGGCGCACGCGGTGCTTTTCCAGGACAATAAGGTCATCGACCTCAACACTTTGATCGACTGGAGCGCGGACGATCGCGCCAAGCATCTCCTCGTCACCAACGCCCATTCGGTCAGCAATCAGGGCGACATCCTCTGCCGTGTTGTCGACTCATCCGGCAACAAGGTGGGGCTCTATGTCTTGAGGCCCGAAAACGGCAATTGACGGGGCAATCCATGATCAAACGAGTTCTTATCGTCGCATTGGCCCTGTCCATTACTGCGTGCGGGAAACATCCCACCGGACGCTATGAGGCCGTGCCGGTTCCCTCCAGCATCAGCCACCGCATCAATGTGCATGGCATCCGCGTCGCGAAGGCCGCCAAGGGTGAACCCTGGCTCCTCATGCATGCAGATGGTTCAAGCGATCCGGTGAGCGGTCTGCCCGATGGTGCGGAGGTGACGGGCATCAACGACAAGGACGAGCTGACGGGCTACATACCGGCGCCCGGCTGCAGAGACAGCACGTGCCCTAACCATGCGTTTATTTGGTCCGACGGAAAGCTGAGCGATCTGGGGACGCTGGGGGGCAAATCGGCGCTGCCCCAGGCGATCAACAACAACGGCGACATTGCGGGAAGCTTGGAAGTCGCCTCCGCGCATCCGGCGCATTGTGCCAGCTCCACTGCGCAGACCGAAGAACATCCGTTCATTTATTCCGGCGGGAAGGTCTCGGATTTGGGTGCGCCTCCCGGCGACTGCGGGATGGTTCTGCGGCTGAACGACAAAGACGACGCGATCATCGTCTACACAAAGGTTGACGCTGCGGGCCGGCACGTCGACATCAGCGCCGGCTACCATGACGGCAAAGTGACGACGCTGCCCGGCGACGGCATGCTGACCGCTTACGAGATCAATGCCTCCGGCGATATGGCCGCAACCTTGACCACGACAGACGGCAAATATCACGCGGTCGTCGTCCACCGCGACGGCAGCACGCAGGACCTTGGAACCGGCGGCTATTGCTGCAGCGCCGCGCTCGGCATCGGCGATGACGGGACGATTGCCGGTTATGTCGATACCGGCGCCTCGTCGGTGGACGCCTCCAAGCACGACATTCTCCACGCGGTGCTGTTCCGGGACGGCAAGATCGTCGAGTTGAACGGCCTGACCGACTGGAGCGACGCCGACGCCAAGAAGAATCTGACCGTCGGCCTGGCCGATTTTATCGCGGCGGACGGCGAGATCCTCTGCCAGGCCTATGACGCGCAAGGCAAGTTCGCGGGCCTCTACATTCTCCGGCCCGAGATGAAATAGCCGGCCGGGCCTGTTTACCGCTCGTTGTGGTTAACCGATTGGAAACGCACGCCGGGCGATGGTGGGCGGTCGCAAGCCACGGGAACCGCCCCATGATCCGGGTCCTCCTTGTCTTTACCTATCTGATGGCCGCCATCACCCTCGGCAGCCTGGCAGGCCTCTATCAAGGCATCTCGGCCGGGTTTGTGTGCGGCGTGCTCGCGCTGCTGCTGATCCTGCAGATGGATGGGGCGATGGTCCGCCGCCGCGACCGTCGACAGCACAGAGCCGAGATCACGAACCTCAAGCGCGCCGGCGCCGCCATGGAAAAGGCGATGGCCGATACCCGCGCCAAGATGGACGAGGTGACCAAAACGGTCGAAGCGCGCGCCACCGCCCAGAGCCGCAAGATCGTTTCCGAACTGCAGGTGCTCGAAAGCCTGATGCGCGAGTTCGCCGGCAAGATTTCCAACAAGGCGAAGGCCGAACCGGCCGACGAATCCATCCTCGAGCGGCGCGTGCGCGAACCGGTGAAGACCATGCTCACCGGCCTTGGCGAACCCGAGCTTCTGGAGACCATCCGCGCTTCGCTCGAAGAGAACCGCGTCGACCTTTACCTCCAGCCGATCGTCAGCCTGCCGCAAAGAAAGCTGCGCTACTACGAGGCGCTGTCGCGGCTGCGCGCCGAAGACGGCTCGGTGATCATGCCGGCGCAATATATCAAGGTCGCGGCCCCCGCCGGCTTGATGAGCGTGGTGGACAATCTCCTGTTGTTCCGCTGCGTGCAGATCGTGCGCAAGCTGACCACCAAGAACAAGGACATCGGCGTGTTCTGCAACATTTCCGGCGACACGTTGCGCGACACGGAGTTTTTCCCGCAGTTCCTCGAGTACATGCACCACAACCGCGACCTGTCGGGCCAGATCGTTTTCGAATTCGAACAAGGCGCGGTCTTGAAGGCGGGCGTGGAAGGCGAGGCCAACCTGAATTACCTCAGCGGGCTCGGCTTCGCGCTTTCGATGGACCATGTGGAAACGCTGGCGCTCAATTTCGAGAAGCTGAAGAATCTCGGCTTCAAGCATCTGAAGGTGCGCGCCGAGACTCTGATCCAGGGCATGGGCCCGGCCCAGGCCGCGGTCGCCGCCGAGGACATCAAGATTTTGCTCGAGCGCTACGGCCTCAACTTGATCGCCGAGCGCGTGGAAGAGGAAAAAACCGTCCTGCAATTGCTCGACTATGCGGTCGATTTTGCTCAGGGCTATCTGTTCGGCGAGCCGCGCGCGGTGCGCGACGAGGTCATCAAGCCCGCCGAAAAGCCGGAATCGCAGGCCCCGATCATCCCGTTCCGCAAGGCCGGTTAGTCCCACTTGACGGCGCCCGCGCCCGCCTCTAACCGCTAAGACATGACCTCACCGCCTGTTCTCATTTCCGGCCTTCATCAGATCGCCGGCGATTACGATGCGCTCATTTGCGACGTCTGGGGCGTAGTGCACGACGGCGAGCGCCCGCATTGGGGGGCGGTGGAGGCGCTGAAACACTTCCGCACCGAACGCGGCAAGGTCGTGCTGCTCTCCAATGCGCCGCGCCCGGCCGCTGCGATCGAACAACAGCTGGCCAAGATCGGTGTGCCCGCGGACAGTTACGACGCGGTTGTCACCTCCGGCGGGGCCGCGCGCGAGGATATCGCCCATCGCGCCGCATCGGAGCCGCTCGCCATGATGCATCTGGGCCCCGAACGAGACGTCGCGCTGTTCGAGGGTTTGAACGTCAAGCTGACGGGTCCGGAACAAGCGTCCGTTGTGCTGTTGACCGGGCTGTACGATGACGAGATCGAAACGCCCGAGCATTACCGCGACACTCTCGCCGATCTGAAGAGGCGTGGGCTGACGATGATCTGCGCCAATCCCGACATCATCGTGCCGCGCGGCGGGCGCCTGTTGCATTGCGCCGGCGGGCTGGCGCGCGCCTACGAAGCGATCGGCGGCGAGGTCATCTATTACGGCAAGCCGCATCGACCGATCTTCGAAGTGGCGTTCGAGACGGCGGGTTCGCCCAAGCGTCCGCTGGTGATCGGCGACGGCTTGGAGACGGACATAAGGGGCGCCAACGGCATGGGTTGGGATGCGCTGTTCATCGTCGACGGCGTGCATGCCAAGGAATTGGGCGGCTTGACGGTGGAGAACCTGGCCGCCTTGTTCGCGAAGAAGAGTGTGACGGCGCGTGCGGCGATGGGCGCGCTTGCGTGGTAGAGTGACGAAGCGAAGAGGATTCGTACGGGATGGCTTGTTATTACGAAGATTTGACGATCGGCATGTCCGAGAGCTTCTCCAAAGCCGTTGACGAGCCCGACGTGGCGCTGTTCGGGAAGCTCTCCGGCGACATGAATCCGGTGCATTTCGACGAAGCCTACGCCAAGACGACGATCTTCAGGGGCCGCATCGCCCACGGCATGCTGTATCTGTCGTTTGTCTCCACGGTGCTCGGCATGAAGATGCCGGGACCGGGCACGATCTTCCTGAGCCAGACCACGCGCTTCAAGGCGCCGGTGCGGATCGGCGACACCGTCACCGCGATCTGTACGGTCCGCGAGCTGCTGCCTAAGAATCGCGTGATCTTCGATTGCGTCTGCAAGGTGAAGGACACCGTGGCCGTGGAAGGCGAGGCAACGGTGATCGCGCCTTCGCGTCCGGCGGCCTGACCTCGCAATGCGCATTTTCCGTCACATCGCCGACGTGGGGGAGGCTTATAAGGGCGCCGTCGTCGCCATCGGCAATTTCGACGGCGTGCATCTGGGCCACCGCGCCCTGATCGGCGAGGCGGGCCGCTTGGCGGAAGAACGCGGCGCGCCGCTGGCGGTTTTGGTTTTCGAGCCGTCGCCGCAGGAATATTTCCGCCCTGGCGGCGAGCCGTTCCGCCTCACCCCGTTTCGCGCCAAAGCGCATCTGATCGCCTCGCTGGGGGTCGATGCGATGTTCGCGCTCGCGTTCGACGACGAAATGGCGAACCGCAGCCCGCAGGATTTCGTCTTCGACGTGCTGTTGAAAGGGCTGGAAGCAGGTTGCGTCGTCGTGGGTTCCGACTTCCGCTTCGGCAAGGGCCGCGCGGGTGACGCCGCGCTCCTAGCCTACATGGGCGAGATGGAAGGCTTCGGCGTCGTGGTGTTCGAACCGATCATCGCAAGCGACGGCGGCAAGATTTCCTCTACCGCCATCCGCACCGCGCTCAAGGCCGGCAAGGCGGAGGACGCCGCGCAGCTGCTGGGCCATCCCTTCACGGTAGAAGGCCGCGTCGAGCCGGGCGACAAGCGCGGCCACACGCTCGGCTACCCCACCGCCAATGTGCATATCGACGGCTATATGCGGCCGGCTTTCGGGATCTATGCGGTGCGCGTCGCCGTGCTGGAGGAAGACAAGGTGGTTTCCCGCCACGACGGCGTCGCCAATCTCGGCATCCGGCCGATGTTCGAGAGCCCCGAACCGCTCCTAGAAGCCTATCTGTTCGATTTCTGCGGCGACCTCTACGGCAAGCACCTGCTGGTGGAACTGATCGCCTATCTGCGCTCGGAGGCGAAATTCGCCGGGGTCGAGGAACTGAAGGCGCAAATGGCCAAGGATTGCGACGCGGCAAGAGCGGCGCTGGACCGCCAAGCCGGGCGCTGTTAGAAGCCTCCCGCCATGTCCGATCCCGAAAAACCCGCCGGCGCGAAGGATTATCGCGCCACAATGTTTCTGCCCCAGACCGATTTTCCCATGAAGGCTGGTCTGCCCCAGGCCGAGCCGAAATGGCTGGCCCGCTGGACCGAAGAAAAGCTCACCGCGCGCATCCGCGCCAAGGCCGCAGGGCGTCCTCTTTTCATCCTCCATGACGGGCCGCCCTACGCCAATGGCGAGATCCATTCCGGCACCGGGATGAACAAGATCCTGAAGGACTTTGTGGTGCGTTCGCAGGGCATGCTGGGCAAGGACGCGCCCTATGTGCCCGGCTGGGACTGCCACGGCTTGCCGATCGAATGGAAGATCGAAGAGAAGTACCGCGCCGCCGGCAAATCGAAGGACGATGTGCCGATCGACCAGTTGCGCCGCGACTGCCGCCAATTCGCGCTCAAGTGGATCGACGTGCAGCGCGAACAGTTCAAGCGGCTCGGCTGCATGGGCGATTGGGACCATCCCTACACCACGATGAACTACCGCGCCGAAGCGGCCATCGCAGGCGAGCTGCATAAGTTCGTTGCCAACGGGCTGCTCTATCGCGGCTTTCGTCCGGTGATGTGGTCGCCGATTGAGAAGACCGCTCTGGCCGAGGCCGAGGTCGAGTACAAGGAAAAGACCAGCCCGACGATTTATGTGAAATTTCCAACGCACTCGGATCAGTTTGGCACTGAGAGCGGAAAGGCCGAAACGTTTCCGAATTTGAGTGTCGTAATCTGGACGACGACACCGTGGACGATTCCAGGAAATCGTGCGATCGCCTATTCGCCTACAATGGACTATGGCCTTTATGAAGTTATTGACGCCCAAGAAGGCTCGTTTGCAGTACGTGGTGAGCATTTACTTCTGGCCGACGTGCTTGCCGATCAAGTTGCAGTCCATGCAAAGGCAACATTGAAGCGCATTCACTCGTTCAAGCATCCTGCTGGCGCCGTGTGTCGTCATCCATTGCACGACAAAGGCTATGGGTTCGAAGTTCCACTTCTTCCGGGTGATTATGTCACCGCAGATACCGGCACTGGGTTCGTCCATACCGCGCCGGGTCACGGCGAAGATGACTTCGAGCTTATGCTCGCGCTCGACAAAGCTTATCCGGCGAAAAACCCCGATGCTTTCAGCATCATCACAGCCGAAGGCGCGTTCGCGCCGAACGTGCCGTTGTTCGCGGGCAAGCACATCCTCTCGCGCGACGGCAAGAAGGATGGCGATGCGAACAAGGCGGTCATCGAGGAACTAGAGAAAGCAGGCGCGCTGCTAGCGAAGGGCGCGCTGCGCCACCAATATCCCCATTCCTGGCGGTCGAAGGCGCCGGTGATCTTTCGCGCCACGCCGCAATGGTTCGCGGCGATGGACAAGCCGTTCAAGAATTCGGGTGGCAAAACTTTGCGCCAGATCGCCATGCAAGCCATCGTCGACACCAAATGGTATCCGCCCGCCGGTCAGAACCGCATCGGCTCAATGGTCGAGGGCCGCCCCGACTGGGTGCTATCGCGCCAGCGCGCCTGGGGCGTGCCGCTGGCAATCTTCGTGCACAAACCGAGCGGCGAAATCCTCAACGATGCGGCTGTCAACGCCCGCATCGTGGAAGCCTTCGAAAAAGAAGGCGCCGACGCCTGGTTCAATTCGCCGCCGTCACGCTTCCTCGGCAATCTTCCCGCCGACGATTACGAGCAGGTGAAGGACATTCTCGACGTCTGGTTCGACTCCGGCTCCACCCACGTCTTCACGGTCGAACAGCCCATCGAGCCGTCCTGGCCGAAGAAGGACCGCGCCGATCTTTATCTCGAAGGCTCCGATCAGCATCGCGGCTGGTTCCAATCCTCGCTGCTGGAAAGCTGCGGCACCGTGGGCCATGCGCCTTATGGGGCCGTGCTCACCCACGGCTTCGTGCTCGACGAGAAGGGCTACAAGATGTCGAAATCGCTGGGCAACACGGTGTTGCCTCAGACGATTGCTGATCAGAACGGCGCCGACATTTTGCGGCTATGGGTGGCGTCATCCGATTTCACCGAGGACCTGCGTCTCGGCCCCGACATCATCAAGGCGAATGTCGATGCCTACCGCCGGCTGCGCAACACCATCCGCTTCATGCTGGCCAATCTGGCGGGCTTCGACGAGGCCGAACGCATCGGCGCCGACGAGATGCCCGAACTCGAGCGCTATATCCTCGCCAAGCTCGCCGAACTCGACGCTTTGGTGCGCCACGGCTATGCGGAGTATGATTTCAATCGCGTCTTCGCCGCGCTGTTCAACTTTTGCACCAACGAGCTGTCGGCGTTCTATTTCGACATCCGCAAGGACGCGCTCTATTGCGATCCGCTGAATGCGCGGCGCCGCCGCGCCGCGCGCACCGTACTCGACGAGACCTTTCGCCGGGTGGTGACGTGGCTCGCGCCGATCCTCTGCTTCACCATGGAGGAGGCCTGGACCCTTCGCTTCGCAGGCGACAGCGTGCATCTGCAGGACTTCGCGCCGCCGCCCGCCGCCTGGCAGTCCTCCGCGCTGATCGAGAAATGGAACCGCATCCGGGCGCTGCGCCGCGTCGTCACGGGAGCGCTCGAGATCGCGCGGCGCGACAAGGTAATCGGCGCCAGCCTCGAGGCTGCGCCGGTTCTCTATCTTTCCGAAGCGTCGGATGAGGACGCGCTGAAGGGCGCCGATCTCGCCGAGATCGCCATCACCTCGGCCGCTCACATCGCGACCCGTCCCCCGCCGCCCGAAGCTTTCAACCTGCCGGACGTGCCGGGCGTGGCCGCGACCTTCCATCACGCCGAAGGAGAAAAATGCGCGCGCTGCTGGATGATCCTGCCCGAGGTTGGTAAGAATCCGGCCCATCCCGACCTGTGCAACCGCTGCACCGGCGCTGTGGAGGCCCTATGAAGGCTCGCGATATTGGTTTGGTCACCGCGGCTGTGGCGCTGGTCCTCGACCAGGGCTCGAAGGTCTTGATCCTGTACGGCTTCGGCCTTGCGCATATGGGGCCGGGCCAGTCGGTGCCCATCTTGCCTTTTTTTAATCTTGTCATGGTGTGGAACGCGGGCATCAGTTACGGGCTGTTTCCGGCTGCCGGGCCCGAAGGAATCGCGATTTTGGCGACATTTCAGCTCTTGGCGGCAGGCGGATTGACTTGGTGGCTGTGGTTCGTCAACCGCCCGGTGCTGGCGTTAAGCCTGGGGTTGCTGATCGGGGGCGCGCTCGGCAATCTGGTCGACCGGATGGTTTACGGCGACGTCGCCGACTTTTTCCACTTTTACGGTTTCGGCTACGACTGGTATGTGTTCAATGTCGCCGACGCGGCCATCACTTTCGGCGTCATCGGTTTGTTGTACGATGCGTTGCTGAAGCCCGACTCGCCGCAGGGCGAAGCAGGCAAGGAGTAATCCATGAAACTTCGTTCGTCGCACTTGCTGCGCGCCGCCTTGCTGGCGGGCACGGCTCTGACATTGTGCGGCTGCGACACTATTCGCGACGCCGCCGGCATGGGAAAGCAACCGCCCGACGAATTCGCCGTGCTGACGAAAGCGCCCCTCGTCGTGCCCCCCGATTACAATCTGAAGCCGCCAAGGCCGGGTGCGGCGCCCACCAACCAGAGCGATCCCACCGACTCCGCGCAGTCCCAATTGTATGGCAGCGATGCGGCGACCGTGGCCGCCAACCTGCCGGCAAATTTCAGCCTGGGCGAGAGGATGCTGCTGGCCGATGCCGGCGTCGCCAACGCCGATCCGAGAATCCGCCAGGAACTGGCGTCCGACAGCAAGAACACGCTGGGCGCCGACGACAGCTTCACCGACCAAATTCTGTTCTGGAACGGGCCGAAGACCGATCCCGGCAAGGTTGTCGACGCCGACGCCGAAGCCAGGCGCATCGATGCGTCTAAGAACGGCGACGCGCCCGCTGCACCGCCCAAGCGGCGGCCGCCCAGGCCTGAAGAGAAGAGCGGCTGGTTCGACGGCTGGTTCGATTGGTTCTGAGCGCGTATCCCGTCCGTGCTCGGGGCGGGGGTTGAAACTGATCTCGGTGCTGCGTCCGAGCTTGCCTGGGGATGAAAAGCGCCGTGACGGGCTTGTCCAGCAGATCATTGGGGTTTGCGCTTTTGGCGCTGCTCGCTGGCGCGGGCGGTGCTTGGGCGCAGCCGGCCAGTCCGGCGAAGGCCTCCCAATTCGTGCTGCAGAACGGCTTGCAGGTCGTGGTGCTGCCCGATCACCGCGCGGCGGTCGTGACGCAGATGCTGGTGTTCAAGACCGGCGCGGTCGACGATCCGCCCGGCGCCTCGGGACTGGCGCATTTCTTCGAGCATATAATGTTCCGCGGCACGCGTTCGGTGGCGGGAGACGGTTTCTCGCAGACGGTCGCGCGCAACGGTGGCGATGACAACGCCTTCACCACCGCCGATTACACCGCCTTCCACGAACAGATCGCCAAGGACAAGCTGCGCCTCGTCATGCATTTGGAAGCCGACCGGATGGTCAATCTCGACCTTTCGGATTCGGCTGTCGCCACCGAACGCGACGTGGTGCTGGCGGAACGGCGCATGCGCGTCGACAACGATCCCGAGGCGTTGACCGAGGAACAGGCCGACGCGGCGCTGTACCTCTCCCATCCCTATGGCCGGCCGGTGATCGGCTGGACCGACGAGATTCGCCATATCGGCCGGGCCGAGGCGGAGAATTTCTATCAGCGCCACTACGCGCCCAATAACGCCATCCTGATCGTGGCGGGCGACGTGACGGTCGACGAGGTGCGCGCCGCCGCCGAAGCCGAATACGGGCCGGTGCCGTCGCGCGAGCTGGCGGTGCGCTTCGATTACGCGCAGCCGGCGCGGCTCGGCGGGACGCGCCTCGCCGTCGCCCGCAAGGACGTGAAAGTGCCGATGTTCCTGCGGCTTTATCGCGTCCAGAGCTATGCCGAGGCGGCACCCGGACGGGCCGAAGCGCTTGAGGTTTTCGCGCGACTGTTAGGCGGCGATACGACCTCGGCGCTCTATCGCCGGCTGGTGGTGGAGCGCAAGCTCGCCACCGACGTCAGCGCTACGTACGACGGTTACGCGCGCGACGCCGGCGAATTCGACATTGCCGCCCATCCGCGTCCCGGCGTGGCGCTGGACGCGCTGGAGCGCGCCATCGATGAGGTTGTGGCGCCCTATCTGCAACGCGCGCCCGGCAAGGCGGAACTCGATCGCGCCAAGCTGCAGCTGGTTGCCGGCGCCACGTTCCGCCGCGACAGCCAGTTCGAGATGGCCTCGGCATACGCGCGCGAACTCGCCATCGGATTGACGGTGTTCGACGTCCAGCAATGGCCGGCGCGCATCCAGGCGGTGAGCCGTGAAGACGTGCGCAAGGCCGCCGCAGCGAGCCTGCTGGCGAACGAGTCCGTTACCGCCACTCTCCAGCCGGGCGCGAAATGACGGCGCGCCGCGTGATCGCCTTGTTCGCGGTTCTCCTTGCGGCGCTCGCGCCGGCCCACGCATCCGCCGTCAAAGCCTTGACCGCCGTCGACGGCGCGCAGGTTTGGTTCGCCGAGGATCACACCGTCCCGATGGTGGCGCTCGTCGCTTCGTTCCCTGCCGGTTCGACTTACGACCCCTCCGCAAAAGCGGGGTTGGCGGCGTTCGCCGCGTCGTTGCTGGACGAGGGCGCCGGCAACCTCGACAGCCCCGCGTTCCAAACCGCGCTTGCCAATCGCGCGATCCAGCTGAGCGTCGAGCCAGGGCGCGATTGCATGACCGTGTCGCTTTCGGTCCTGTCGGCGAACGCTAAGGAGGCGTTCCGCCTGCTCGGCTTGGCGTTGGCACACCCGCGCTTCGACAACGAGGCCGTGACTCGCGTGCGCATTCAAATGCTGCAGCAGATCGAACAGGACAAAGGCGATCCGGAGGCCGCCGCCGAGAACAGCTTCTACAGTTTCTATTTCGGCGCCAATCCCTATGGCCATCCGATCGAAGGCGATGCGCACGGCCTGGCGACGATCACGGTGGGCGATCTCAAGACATTCACAAGCAGCCATTGGGTGCGCGGCGGCCTCAAGATCGCGCTCGTCGGCGACGTCGACCCCGCCGCTGCGGCCGCTCTCCTGAAGCTGGCCTTCGCAGCGCTGCCGGCGGGCGTGCCGCCGCTGCCGCCTGCTCCCGTGCATTTAGGCGCGCCGGGATTGCATATCGTGGCGCTGGACGTGCCGCAGCCGACGGCGTTCTTCGCCTTGCCGGGCCTATTGCGCAGCGATCCGGATTTCCTCACCGGTTATGTCGCCAGCACAATCCTGGGCGGGGGCGGATTTTCTTCGCGGCTGACCCAGGAGGTGCGCGAGAAGCGCGGCCTCACCTACGACGTCTCGACCGATCTTGTTCCCTACAGAAGGGCCGGGATTCTGCTGGGCGAGGTGGCGACGCAAACCGACGATATGCGCCAGACCCTCGCGGCGGTGCGCGACACGATGCACAAATTTGCCGCCGACGGGCCGACGGTGCAGGAACTCGACGATGCCAAGGCCTATCTGAATGGAACCTTCCCGCTGACCTTCGCCTCGGATGCGGGACTCGCCGACCAGCTCAACGAATTCCAGCAGATGGGGCTAAGGCTCGACTATCTCGACAAGCGCGCCGATCAGGTCAACGCCATTTCCATCGAAGATGTGCGCCGCGTTGCCCGCCGCCTCTGCGATCCCGCGAAAATGACCGTCGTGGTCGCGGGGTCATTGCCGCGGGAAGAGCCTGTTTCCTCCCCCTGAAAGGGGGAGGTCGATCCGCCAATGGCGGATCGGGTGGGGGTCCGTAGCATGACCCCTCCCTAACCCTCCCCTTTCAGGGGAGGGAAATCTCCCCGAATCCGTTAGACTGCCGTCATGAAGATCCGCCGTCTCGCCGAAGGCACGATCAACCGCATCGCCGCGGGCGAGGTGGTCGAGCGCCCGGCCAGCGTGGTCAAGGAGCTGGTCGAGAACGCACTCGACGCGGGCGCCGCGCACGTCGATATCGCCGCCTCGAACGGCGGCTGCGATCTGGTGCTGGTGGAGGACGACGGCGAGGGCATGGAGGCGGACGATCTCCTCCTGGCAGTGGAGCGCCACGCCACCTCCAAGCTCGGCGACGACGATCTCTCGCACATCATGACGATGGGCTTCCGCGGCGAGGCACTGCCGTCGATCGGCGCGGTCTCGCACCTCTCCATCGTCAGCCGTACCGCCAAAGGCGAGGCGCACGAGGTACGCGTCGAGGCCGGGCGCGCCAAGGGGCCGATGCCGGCGGGCTTTCGCGCCAAGGGCCAGTCGGGCACGCGGGTGGAAGTGCGCGAGCTGTTCTTCGCCACGCCAGCGCGGCTCAAGTTCCTCAAATCCGCACGCTCCGAGGATCTCGCCACCCAGGACATCGTCAAGCGGCTGGCGATGGCGCGCGCCGACGTTGCCTTCACCCTGACGCTCGACGGCAAGCGCGCACTGGAATTGCCGGCAGAGGGCGATCTGTTCGAAGGCCGGCTCAAGCGGCTGGCGCGCATCATGGGCCGCGAATTCGCCGACAACGCCGTGCCGGTTGAGGTCGCGCGCGAAGGCGTGCGTATCTTCGGCTTTGCGGGCGTTCCCACCTATAATCGCGGCAATGCGCAGATGCAGTTCCTGTTCGTCAACGGACGGCCCGTGCGCGATAGGCTTCTGGCGGGGGCGGTGCGCGGGGCCTATGCGGATTTTCTGGCGCGCGACCGCCATCCGGCGCTGGCGCTGTTCATCGAATGCGATCCGGTTTTCGTGGACGTCAATGTCCATCCGGCAAAGAGCGAAGTGCGCTTCCGCGATGCGGGGCTGGTGCGCGGGCTGATCGTTTCGGCGCTGAAGCATGCGCTGCACGAGGCTGGTCACAAGGCCTCCACCACGGTTGCGGGCGACGCGCTCGCGGCGTTACGCCCACATTCGGGCTATGCGCAACCAAATTTCAGCGCGCCGTCCGCCGCCTACGATCCGGGGCGCGAGTTCCAGTCGGCGCTGTTCCACGCGCCTTCGGCCCGCGTCGAAGCTGAAGCTCCGCCTACGGATAGTCCGCTGGGAGCGGCGCGCGCCCAGCTGCACGAAACATACATCGTGGCGCAGACCGAAGACGGCATCGTTATCGTCGATCAGCACGCCGCGCACGAGCGGCTGACCTATGAGAAGATGAAACGCGCGATGGAGCAGGGCGGCGTGGCCAGGCAGCCGCTGTTGGTGCCAGAAGTGGTGAGCCTCGATCCCGCCGAAGTGGACCGCCTGGTTTCCCGCGCGGACGATCTAGCCGAATTCGGTCTCATGGTCGAAGCCTTCGGGCCAGACGCGGTGATGGTGCGCGAGGTGCCCGCCATGCTGGGCCAGATCGACTTGAAGGGCTTGATGCGCGATCTGGCCGACGACATCGCCGAAACCGGCTCGGCGCTCTCGCTCAAGGAGCGGTTGGAAGAGGTCGCGGGCACGCTGGCCTGCCACACCTCGGTGCGCGCCGGACGCCGGCTCAGCGCCGAGGAAATGAACGCGCTGTTGCGCGAGATGGAATCCACGCCCCACTCCGGCCAGTGCAACCACGGCAGGCCGACCTATGTGGAGCTCAAGCTTTCCGACATCGAGAAGCTGTTCGGCCGCCGATAGGCCGGAACCGGCTTACTTCGTCAGCTTGAACGAGTTCAGGAATTTGAGGCAGTCCGCGCCGTTCTCCTGACCGGTGGGGGCGGCGAATAAGGCTTGGAACATCCGATCGCCCACCAGAAAGATGCGCATCCGGATCGCCATCTTACCCGCCGGCACGTCGACAATGGCCTCGCGGCCAGTGACTTTGCCGAGCGGGAAGGGGTTTACGCTGCGGATGCTGCCTTTGGCGTTGGTGGCCGCGCCATTGATGGCGCCGGCATAGACGGCATCGACCTTTGCGGGGGTGACGGAACCGGCGGGATAATCGGAGATCGCGACGAAATACGCTTGCTCGCCGATGTTGCAGCTATAAGACGTGATGACGATATTGCCCACCGCGGTCGGCACGGTCTGGCTGCCCAATTGCGATTGGCAGTTGAACGCCACCGAAAAGCCCCACTGAGGGGCGCTGACGGTCTCGGCCCGGGCGCATACGGCGAACAGCGCGGCGGCGAACGTTGCTGCGGCCGCCTGTTTCAGCGCCCGAACAGAAAACATCATGGTCATATCCCCCAGTTAGCCCGGCGCGCAGAATGTCCGGTTCCGGGCTTCCCCGCAAGGCTCAGAGCGGCTTGAAAATCAAGCCGCGGCCGACCTTGCCATTCATGACCACGACAAGCGGCGCCTCCAGCCGCAGGTGACGAACGCAACCGCGCTCTTCAATCGCGGGCTGCGCCGAAAGCCACTCCCAATCCACGAATCCTTCGCCCGCGTCGGGATTGACCGTGAAATAGCCGACCTGGAACGCCGTCAAATTCTGAAAGAAGTGGCTGCCTTGCGAGGGCGTCACGCGCAGATCGCGCAAGCCCGCTTCGACGATGACGCGCGCGCCCGAAACCTGATCCCAGGCCACCGGAATGCCGAGCCAGGGATCGTTCGAGCCCCAACGGCCGACGCCGATCAGGATGTAGGGTGTGTTGCTCTCACTGAGCTTGGCGTTGAGATAGGCAACCTCGGCGGCCACTACCTGGCTGCGCGAACGGTCGAAGCGCTGGACATCGACCATCACGACGTCGCGCAAATCCTCGATGCGGCCGTTGCCGAGCACTTGCGCGCTCTGGCAGACCAGCTTGGCGGGCTCCGCCTCGTCCATACGGACATCTTCGGCTTCGCGCGATAGCGCCAGCGGACGGATCTGGAGGAATCCGAATTCGGCCGACTCCTCGGGCATCGCGGGCAAGCGCGCGGCGAATTCGATTTCCACCGGCCGTCCCAGCGCGGCGGCGCCCGCGGTCATCAGCTGGTCGAGGATCGCGGCGAGGGGAAATATCTCATGCTTGAGGATCGGGGCGAAACTGACGATGCGCACGCCGGGCCGCGCCAGGCCGTCATAAACCGCGTCGTTGTCGGCGGAATAAGTGGAGCCCACCATCTGCAAGGTGCCGTCGTCCTCCGCCACCTGAAGCCGAAAAGTCACTTCGCGCGGCTCGTTCGCCGTCGGGTGCTGTTGCCGGTCGAGGTCGAGCGCCCAGAAAGTGGTCTGCGAATTGGCCAGCATGTCGGGCACCGAGGAGAATTGCACCAGGTTGCGCGGATAGCGCGGGCAGAACATCAGGCACTTCTCGCCGCCGATCACCGAACGGCCCAGCCCGAGGGCGACCGCCGCAATGCCGTCGTCGGCGGTCGCGGGCGGCATGGGATAGAAATTGTGGGAGCGCACCACGCCGGAAATGTCGGGATAGAAGCGCGTAGCGTACCTGGCGCCCACGACCTGTTGGATGATCACCGCCATCTTCTCCTCTTCGAGGCGGTAGGGCGTGTTCTGCACGTAGCGCTTGGCATGCTGGCTGAAGGTCGAGGCGTAGACGCGCTTGATCGCCTCCATCAACTGCTCGGTCCTGAGCGCGATGTCGCGGTCCTGATTGGCCAGCATGAAAGTTTCGTAGACACCGGTGAACGGCTGGTACTGCGAATCCTCCAGCAGGCTGGAAGAGCGTACGGCGAGCGGATAGCGCACCTCTTCGAGGAATTTGCGCAGGTCCTCCTTGAGGCCGGCGGGCAGCGAGGCCGCCAGAAAGCGACGCTGAATTTCGGCGTCGTCGGCGCTGTTGAGCGCGAAGTCGGCGAGGTTGTTCTCGTGCAGGAACTGGTCGAACAAATCGGTCGCCAGCACCAGCGACGGCGGCACGGCGATCCTGACGCCGGGAAACTGTTGCGCCAGTTTGCGCGTATGCAGCAGATGGCGCACGAAGGCGAGGCCGCGCGCCTTGCCTCCGAGCGAGCCGCCGCCGAGCCTGAGGAAGCAGGCGTCCGCCGATTTGAATGTCGTGCGGTCGAAATCGCCGACCAGAACCTGGCTCTGTTCGCGGCGATATTCGGCGATGGAATCGAGCAGGTTGCGGCGCAGATCCTCGAGGCTTGCGTAGTCCGAAATCTTGCGCGGCCTGAGCTTCTCCGCCAGCGCGGCTTCCGTCCTCGCCATCAGCCAGTGGGAAAAATGATTGCGCTCGGCGTGGTAACCGATGCTTTCCGCCGGAACCTGTTGGAGCAACGCCACCATCGTGTTGAGGTCTCCGGCGCGCGCCACCTCGGTGCCGTCCGGCAGGCGGAACACGAAATCGCCCAGCGAGAATTCTTCGGTGAGGATATTCCGCAAATCCTCCAGCAGGGTGGGCGAGCCCTTGCGCAGGAACGAAAAACCCTCGGCGCGGGCATGCGCCTGGTGCTTGATCTGGCTCGATTGCAGCACGATGGGCACGTCCGGCACCATCTCAAACACCATGCAGGCCAGCTCGAACCCGGCATTGGGCCGCAGCTGGCCGTCGCGCTGGAACTCGACATCCGAAACGATGCCGAGCAGATAGTCGCGGTAGGTCATCACCTGCCGCGAGGCGTCTTCGTAGTCCGAGCAGAGCAGCAGTTTTGGCCGGGCACGGAATCTCAGCAGCTTATGGGCCATGTTGAGGCCCTCGCTGATCACCCGGCGCGATTGGGTGATCATCTCGGTGTAGATCACCGGCAGGAACGAGGAATAATATTGGATGTTGTCCTCGACCACGACGATGACGGGTACTCCCATCGCTTCGGTGTCGTGGCGGACGTTGCGCTTGTCCTCGATGTACTTGACGATCGCGATCAGGATGCGCGGCGCGCCCTGCCACAGGAAAATACGGTCGATGTCGGTGACCGGGTGGCGGGCGACGAAGGTTTTGACCTCGCGGTAATCGTAGGCGAGCACGACCACCGGGGCGTCCAGCCCGGCCTGCTTGACCTCCTGGGCGAGCTCGGCCGCATCCATGTCGCCGATGTGAAGGTTGGTGACGATCAGATTGAAGCGCGGCTGGGCGCGCGCCAGCGCCAGCGCCTCCGCGCCGCTCGAAACGTGGGTCACGCCCGGAACGTGGCGCAGATTGAGTTCGAGGGATTCGCCGATCAGCAGCTCGCTGAGCCTTCCGTCCTCGCGCAGGATGAAGGAGTCATAAAGGCTCGAGACCAGCAGAATGTTCTGGACCCGGAAAGTCTCCAGCTCCTCGAAACCCTCGAAGAGCCGTTCCGCGTCGATCGCGGATTCTGTGGCTCCTTCGCGCATGGGCGGGTCCAGCAGGAAAATGCGGGGTGGAATCGCTCCACCCCGCACCGGTTGACAATTGGACTGCGAGTCTAGGTTGGGCCGAGAGCCTAAACTAGCCCCTGGTCCATCATCGCATTGGCGACCTTGAGGAAGCCGCCGATATTGGCGCCGTTCACCAGATTGCCCGGCGTGCCGTAGGTTTCGGCCGTCTCGAAGCAGGTCTTGTGGATCGACGACATGATGGTCTGCAGCCGCTTGTCGACCTCTTCGCGCGTCCAGGACAGCCGCATGCTGTTTTGCGCCATCTCGAGACCCGACACCGCGACGCCGCCGGCATTGGCTGCCTTGGCCGGGCCGTAGAGCAGTCCGGCTTCCAGGAACAGCCTGGTGGCGTCGAGCGTGCTCGGCATGTTGGCGCCTTCGGCCACGACCTTGACGCCGTTCTTGACGAGAGCCGCCGCGTCCTTGGCGTTGATCTCGTTCTGCGTGGCGCTCGGGAAAGCGCAATCGGCCTTGATGCTCCACAACGGATTATGGTCAGCCTGGCCATCGGCGGCGACGAAGTCCGTTCTGCGGAACTTCTCGGCATATTCCTTGATGCGCCCGCGCCGCGCGTTCTTGAGATCCTTGACGAACGCCAGCTTCTCGCGGTCGATGCCTTCGGGATCGAAGATCACGCCGCCGGAATCCGACAGCGTCATCGGCTTGGCGCCGAGATCGAGCAGCTTCTCAACCGTGTATTGCGAGACGTTGCCGCTGCCGGAAACCAGGCACTGCTTGCCTTCCAGCGATTCGCCTCGGGTCTTCAGCATCTCGGCCGCGAAATAGACGCAGCCATAGCCGGTAGCCTCCGGACGGATCAGCGAGCCGCCCCAGGCGAGGCCCTTGCCCGTCAACACGCCGGTGAACTCGTTCTTCAGGCGCTTATATTGGCCGAACAGGAAGCCGATCTCGCGCCCACCCACGCCGATATCGCCCGCCGGAACGTCGGTGTCCGGTCCGATATGGCGCTGAAGCTCGGTCATGAAGCTTTGGCAGAAGCGCATCACTTCATTATCGCTCTTGCCCTTGGGATCGAAATCCGAACCGCCTTTGCCGCCGCCCATCATCAGGGTGGTCAGCGAATTCTTGAAGACCTGCTCGAAGGCGAGGAACTTCAAGATGCCGAGATTGACCGAGGGATGGAAGCGCAGGCCGCCCTTGTAGGGCCCGATGGCGCTGTTCATCTCGATGCGGTAGCCGCGGTTGACTTGCATGGCGCCGTGATCGTCGAACCATGGCACGCGGAACAGGATGACGCGTTCCGGTTCGACCAGCCGCTCGATCAGCCGCGCCGACTGATATTCGGGATGGCGGTGCAGGACGAGTCTGAGCGAACCGAGGACTTCCTCGACCGCCTGGTGGAATTCGGGTTCGGCTGGGTTCTTCGCCCTGACCTGGTGCATGACGTCGTCGATATAGCCGGCCGACGAAGCCTTAGGGGTCGTGCCAGATGTGCTTGCCATGGTTCCTCCTTGAGTTCTCCAAATGGAAAACTGTTTGACGGCGAGTCTACTCCACGGCGATAGGGCGAGTTCAGTCCGCTATACCGTCGCACGACGCGCGAAAGGCGACGGCGCCGTGCAATCGCGCACTGCACCATTTTTCGGAGAAACAAAGATGCGCGAAGCGAGCGGGGCGCAGAAGGTTCGGGAAGCACGAGTCAAGCCGCCCGATGAAAAAGTTCATGCGTTTGCGGCATCCTGGGTCTGCAAGCCGCGCACGTCGCGCCTGACGAATCGAGCACCGGCCCAACCACAATTGCGCGGCCTTGTTTCCGTCCCCGCGGGCCTTATTCTGCCCCGGCGCACGAAAGAAGCGCTCCCGTGCACGAAGAGCGAAGAGCCATGATCGAACATCTGCCGCAGGATTGGCGTGGCGCGACCCTTTTGGGACGCTTGCTTGCCAAAGCCGGCCCCACGCCCGTGTTGGTGAGCGGCGGCCGGGTCAGGGACATTTCCGCGCTGGCGCCGACGGTTGCACAATTTCTCGACGGTTGGGACGGCGCCCCGCCGACCGGCGGGCGCGATCTTGGCCCGCTCGGCGATCTCGATTTGCGCCGCGTCTGGGAAGGCGCGCCGGGCGAGATTCGGCTTCTGGCCCCGGTCGATCTGCAATGCATCAAGGCAGCCGGGGTCACCTTCGCGGTGTCCGCCGTGGAGCGCGTGATCGAAGAACGCGCGCGCGGCGAGGCGAGCAAGGCCGACGCGATCCGCGCGGCGCTGCGCGACCGGGTCGGCGCCGACATTCGTTCGGTCAAGCCGGGCTCGCTGGAAGCGAAGAAGCTGAAAGAGGCGCTGATCGCCGACGGGCTGTGGTCGCAATATCTCGAAGTCGCCATCGGGCCGGATGCCGAGGTCTTCACCAAGGCGCCGGCGCTGGCTTCGGTCGGGTGGGGCGATTGGATCGGCGTGCGCTCGGACGCGGTGTGGACCAACCCCGAGCCCGAGATCGTGCTGGTCTGCGACCGGGCCGGCCGCGCTTTGGGGGCGGCGCTGGGCAACGACGTCAATCTGCGCTGCATTGAGGGGCGCAGCGCGTTGCTGCTGGGCAAGGCCAAGGACAACAACGCGTCCTGCGCCATCGGGCCGTTCATCCGCCTGTTCGACGAGGGCTTTTCGCTCGACGATGTCCGCAGGGCCGTGGTCCGCCTCGAAGTCGAGGGCGAGGACAAGTATCGCCTCGAAGGGCAGAGCTCGATGGCGCAGATCAGCCGCGACCCGCTGGAGCTGGTCGGCCAGACCATCGGCAAACATCATCAGTACCCGGATGGATTCGCGCTGTTTCTCGGCACCATGTTCGCGCCGACCGACGACCGGGACGGCAACGGCAAGGGTTTCACCCACAAAATGGGCGATGTGGTGCGCGTCTCCACAGAGAAGCTCGGCGTGCTGGAAAACAAGGTGACGCGCTGCGATCAGGCGCCCGCCTGGACCTTCGGCGTCGGGGACCTTATGAGCAATCTGGCGGCGCGCGGGCTATTGCACGCGACGGAGGAACGGGCGTGAGCGAAACCCAGAGCTTGAAGCATCTGATCGGCGGCGAATGGGTCGGCGGCGATTGCGGCCTCGAAAGCCTAAATCCTTCCGACACCCGCGATGTGGTTGCGCGCGCGCCCAACGATGACGGCACGGCGATGCGCGCCGCCATCGGCGCGGCGGCGGACGCCTTCCCGTCCTGGTCCGGGGCGAGCCCGGAACTGCGCTCCGACGTGCTCGATCGCGCGGGCGCGCTGATCCTGGAACGCCGCGAGGCGCTGGGTCGGCTGCTCGCGCGCGAGGAAGGCAAGACCGTGCCGGAAGGCATCGGCGAAGTTGTGCGCGCCGGGCGCATCTTCAAATACTTTGCCGGAGAGGCGCTGCGGCGCACCGGCATCACGGTCGATTCGACACGGCCGGGCGTGGAATGCGCCACCTATCGTGAGCCGCTCGGCGTCTTCGGACTGATCACGCCGTGGAATTTCCCCATCGCCATTCCGGCCTGGAAAAGCGCGCCCGCGCTCGCCTTCGGCAACACGGTAGTGCTCAAATCCGCTTCGCTGACGCCCGCCATCGCTTCGGCGATGAGCGCGATCCTGCAGGAAGCCGGCGCGCCTAAGGGTGTGTTCAATCATGTGTTCGGTGGGGCGGCGGCGGGTAACGCGCTGGTCGGCGATTCGCGCGTGGCGGGCATTTCCTTCACCGGCTCCCAAAGCGTCGGCCGGGGCATCGCCAAACTCGCGGTGGAGCGCCAGGCGCGCATCCAATTGGAGATGGGCGGCAAGAATCCGCTGGTGGTGCTGGACGACGCCGAGTTCGACCGCGCGGTGAACTGCGCGCTGGACGGCGCTTTCTTCGCCAGCGGCCAGCGCTGCACGGCGTCGAGCCGCATCATCGTCACGGCGGGCGTTCACGACCGCTTCGTCACCGCATTGGCGGAGAAGGCCGCGGCCCTCAAAGTCGGCGACGCGCTCGATCCCGCGACCAAGATCGGCCCGGTGTCGAGCGAAGGCCAGCTCAAGACCTCGCTCGATTATGTC
>Ga0265316_10001626_pt1 | contig 23926 bp, 19 predicted proteins | sample 4522metaG_FD_202092 | JGI IMG/M metagenome (GOLD analysis project Ga0265316, IMG submission 202092) | Rhizosphere microbial communities from Carex aquatilis grown in University of Washington, Seatle, WA, United States - 4-5-22 metaG | ecosystem: Host-associated > Plants > Roots > Rhizosphere >... | reverse complement strand
ACTGAGCGGGCAGCTCAAGCAAGCCGCAAAAAGCGGGAGCTTGTCGGTGTTCAAGCCCACGCACCATGTCCACCGCATAAGGACGGCGTCGCCCGGCAGCCAGCCTACGCTCCTTCAGGAGCTCCTGGCGCAGATTGATCACGTTCTGGGACCCGGCGCGACGCCGCCCTGACGAACTGCGAGCGCTCTGCCGAGCGACTGGCGGAAAAAAGAAGATAAATCGCCGAGGACGCCACGGGGACTGAGATGGTTCCCCGACGATCCTTCTCTTGGCCCCCCCGGCGACCCTCGTGCCCTGGCGGTTTTCTTCCGATCTCGGCGCCGGAGTGTCCGCTCGACGGGGCGTGATACACTTGCCCACCATGATCGGTTATCGTAGTCGAACCTCGACGGCCGGGCGGAACCAGGCCGGTGCGCGCTCTCTCTGGCGCGCGACCGGGATGACGGACAGCGACTTCGAAAAGCCGATCATCGCGATCGCCAACAGCTTCACGCAGTTCGTACCCGGACACGTGCACCTGCACGAGGTCGGCCAGAGCGTGAAGAAAGTGATCGACGAGGCGGGCGGCTGGGGCGTGGAATTCAACACCATCGCCGTCGACGACGGAATCGCGATGGGCCACGGCGGAATGCTGTACTCGCTCCCGAGTCGCGAACTCATTGCCGACAGCGTCGAGTACATGGTCAACGCGCACTGCGCCGACGCGCTTTTTTGCATCTCCAATTGCGACAAGATCACGCCGGGAATGCTCATCGCCGCAATGCGCCTGAACATCCCCACGGTTTTCGTGTCCGGAGGCCCGATGGAGGCCGGAAAGCTGACGGGCACGCGGGACCGGAACGGTAAGCCGCTCACGGTCAAACTCGATCTCATCGACTCGATGATCGCGTCGGGCGACGCCTCAATCGGCGACGAAGAGCTAGCTCGCATCGAGTCGGCGGCATGCCCCACGTGCGGCTCGTGCTCGGGGATGTTCACGGCGAACAGCATGAATTGCCTGAACGAGGCGATCGGACTCGCGCTTCCCGGCAACGGCACGCTGCTTGCGACCCACGTGAGGCGGCGCGAGCTCTTCGATCAGGCCGCGCGGCTCATTGTCGACATGAGCAAGCGGCACTACCTGCAAGGGGACGCATCGGTGCTTCCGAGGAGCATCGCGACGTTCGATGCGTTCGAAAACGCAATCGCGCTGGACCTCGCGATGGGCGGCTCGACCAACACCGTGCTCCACTTGCTCGCGATTGCCCACGAGGCGGGTGTAGCCTTCACGATGGCGGACATCGATCGGCTCTCGCGCACGATCCCCAACATCTGCAAAGTCGCCCCCTCTTCCCACTATCACGTGGAAGACGTGCACCGAGCGGGCGGCATCCTTACGATCCTCGGGGAGCTCGACCGAGCAGGGCTCATCCACCGCGGCGCGCGGACCGTGCACGCGCCCACCATGGGCGCCGCGATCGACGCCAACGACATCCGCAAGACGTCGGCCACGTCCGACGCGCGGCAGCGAGCCCTGGCCGCTCCGGGCGGCGTGCGCACCAAGGTGGCCTTTTCTCAAGACGCCCACTTCGCCTCGCTCGATCTCGACACGAAGCAGGGCTGCATCCGCGACGTCGAGCACGCTTATGCGAAAGACGGCGGACTGGCCATACTCCACGGCAACATCGCGCTGGACGGGTGCATCGTGAAGACCGCGGGCGTCGACGAGTCGTGCTGGCGCTTCGAGGGTCGGGCGCGGGTCTTTCAATCCCAGGAAACCGCGTGCGAAGCGATTATGGGCGACCGCATCGTCGCGGGCGACATCGTCGTCATCGCGTACGAAGGGCCGCGCGGCGGCCCCGGCATGCAGGAGATGCTCTACCCCACGTCTTTTCTCAAGGGCAAGGGCCTGGGCAAGGCGTGCGCGCTCGTGACGGACGGGCGATTCAGCGGCGGGACGTCGGGGCTCAGCATCGGTCACGTCTCGCCGGAGGCAGCCGAAGGCGGAGCCATTGCCCTCGTCGAAGAAGGGGACCGCATCCGAATCGACATTCCCGAGCGGACGCTGGCCCTGCTCGTCGAGCCGCAGGAGCTCGAAAGGCGTCGCAAGGCGATGGAGGCCCGCGGGACCAGCGCGTGGCGACCGAATCGCGATCGATGGGTGTCGCCGACGCTCCAGGCGTACGCGCTCATGACGACGAGCGCCGCACGCGGCGCAATTCGCGATATCTCGCAGGTGCGGAGGCGGGACTAGTGCACCGCCGTCGAAGTGGCGACAAGATCCTCCGGTAGGCGGTGCGCTAGGGAACTCGCGGGAGCGAGTTCGGGTTTGGGCGGAGCCCAAGGGAAAAGCTAGTGCGCCGCCCGCTCGCGCAGCGAGCGCAATCGCCGTAGGCGATTGGTCGCATCTCGACGGCGGTGCACTAGACGTCGCGCCTCGCGCTGCTCGAAGCTCGCAGCAAATCCTCGGTCCGCCAAGCCGTTCGGTGCTCTAGTTGTCCCCGAACACGAAGCCGACGGGGACGACCTCGTCCGACGCGTCGACGGAACAGGCGGTCGCAACTTGGCTCGGGCCCATGACGAAGACGACCCCGTTGCTGCACCCGTACGTTCGGGCGACGCACGGGTCGGCGTCCTCGACGCAGGACAAATTCGGGTTTTCGGCGCAATCGACGCCGGAGGCCGGTCCGTCGCAGCAGGGATTCGAACACTGCTTGGCCGGCTCGACCACGGGCTTGTCGCTGCACGCGACGAAACCGGCGAGAACCGCGAGCATTCCCGCGGCCGCCAGGGGAATGCCGGCCGCAACGCACACGCGCTTGGGGATTCTCATCGGCACAAGCCTACCGACCGGCTGTGGGCGGGCAAGCCGGTCACCCGCCGGCAACGGGCGGAATGAGCGCGATCACGTCTCCCTCCGCCAGAGGCTCGTCGTCGAGCGCGAAGGCTTCGTTTCGAGCGATGCGTACGTGGCTCCGACGCTCGGCGAAGGCGGGATGCCGCTTGGCGAGATGTTCGGCGAGCGCTCCGACGCTGCGGACCTCGAGCGGCAGATCGAGGGTCTCTTCTCCGATGCCGACGGCGTCGCGCAACCCGGCAAAAAAGAGGACACGCACACACAGGGGCGGCTTGGCCTTACGGTCTCGAACGGGTGGCGCGATCATCGGCCGGTGGCCAGCACTCTATCGCTCCTTCGTGCGAGAAGCGATTGACGGGACGCCGGTCTCCGGGTCATTGCTCAACCAGAGTTCGCCATGAAGGTCGGCATCCCCAAGGAAATCGCCGCGGGCGAAAGGCGCGTCGCCGCGACGCCCGGAACCGTGGCAAAGATCTCCAAGCTCGGCCTCGAGGTCGTCGTGCAGTCGGGCGCCGGAGAGGCCTCGGAGTCGCTCGACGCCCAATACGCCGAGGTCGGGGCCGCGATCGTCCCCGACGCCGAAGCGCTCTATCGAGAAGCCGACTTGGTCCTCAAGGTCCGGCCGCCGCAGCTCGGCCAAGACGGGCGCCACGAGGTGGACCTTCTCAAGCAAGGGGCGCGGCTCATCGGCTTCGTCTGGCCCGCACAAAACGCAGAGCTCTTGGAGATGCTCGCCGCGCGCAAAGCGACGGTGCTCGCGATGGATGTCATGCCGCGCATCTCGCGCGCCCAGAGCATGGACGCGCTCAGCGTATTCGCGAACATCATCGGGTACCGCGCGGTCATCGAGGCGGCAGCACATTTCGGGATGTTCTTTCCCGGACAGACCACCGCGGCCGGCCGAGTGAAGCCGGCGCAAGTGCTGGTCATCGGAGCGGGGGTGGCGGGACTTTCGGCGGTGGCATGCGCGCGGAGCCTGGGCGCCATCGTGCGTGCATTCGACACGCGTCCGAGCGTGCGCGAGCAGGTGCAAAGCCTTGGAGCGACGTTTCTGCCGTTCGAGTTTCGCGAAACCGGAGAAGGGGCCGGCGGTTACGCGAAAGAGATGAGCCCCGAGTTCATCGCCGCCGAGCAGGCGATGATCGCGCAGCACGCGAAAGACGTCGACATCGTCATCGCGACGGCCGTAGTCCCCGGCCGCCCCGCTCCGCTGCTCATCACGTCCGGCGCGGTCGTCAGCATGCGGCGAGGCTCGGTCATCGTCGACCTCGCGGCCGAGCAAGGCGGCAACTGCGCCCTGACCGAGCGCGATAAGATCGTGGAGAGGTTCGGCGTCAAGATCATCGGCCTGACCGATTTGCCGAGCCGCATGGCCCGTCAAGCGAGTGAGCTCTACGGAACGACGGTCTACAACCTCCTCGCCGACGTGTTCGATCGCGACGCGGGAGACATCGCGCTCGATCTCGACGACGAGATTCACCGAGGCGTGGTGGTCCTCGACAAGGGCAAGTTGCTCTGGCCGCCGCCCACCCGTCCCGCGCCTCGATCGGTCAAGCCGCCGCCGGACGCCGCGCCGCCGGTCCTACCTCCCGTGCCACACGCCGGCTCGGCGGGGGCGATCTTCGTCGGAGCCGTCTGCGCCGGGCTGCTCGTCGCAGGCTTGTTCGCGCGCGGCGAATTTCTGGAACACCTTACGGTCTTTCTCCTCGCGTGCGCGGTCGGCTGGCACGTGGTCTGGAACGTGACGCCCGCCCTGCACACGCCTCTCATGAGCGTGACCAACGCCATCAGCGGGATCATCCTCATCGGCGCGTTGATGCTCATCGGCGTCGGCGGTCTCGGTGCTCCGGCGGTGTTGGCCGCCATCGCCACCTTGCTCGCGTCGATCAACGTCGCGGGGGGTTTCCTCGTGACGCGGCGCATGCTGCGGATGTTCCATCGGTGACATCGATGATCCTGTCGTTGGAACGGCTGGCTTACATTGTGGCGGCGCTGCTGTTCATCCTCAGCCTCCGCGGGTTGTCGGCGCAGACCACGGCGCGGAGGGGAAACCTGTACGGCTCGCTGGGCATGCTGCTCGCCGTCGCGATGACGGTCGTCGTGTTGCTGTTTCCCGCCCCCTCCGCGGCCGCCGCCGCGACCTCCGGCGTCGCGCTCCTGGCCGCGGCGGTCGGCATCGGGAGCGCCGCCGGAGCATTGCTCGCAGCGCGCGTCGCAATGACGTCGATGCCCGAGCTGGTGGCCATCTTGCACAGCTTCGTGGGCGCCGCAGCGGTCCTCGTCGGAGTCGCCAATTACCTCGCGCCCGGACGCGAGGCGGACTCGATCCGCGACGTCGAGGTCGTCGCCGGCGTGTTCATTGGAGCCGTGACGTTCACCGGTTCGGTCGTCGCTTTCGGCAAGCTTCGCGGCACGTTCGGGAGCAGACCCCTGCTTCTCCCGGGACGACACGCCCTGAACGCCGGGCTGCTCGTCGGGTGCGCCGCGCTCACGATCGCGTTCTTGCGTGCCGCCGTGCCGAACGGTCTCGGGCCCCTCGTCGGCATCGCGGTTGTCGCGTCTCTTCTCGGGGTCCACCTGGTGGCTGCGATCGGCGGGGGCGACATGCCGGTCGTCGTGTCTCTCCTCAATAGCTATTCGGGCTGGGCTGCTGCGGCGGCGGGCTTCATGCTCTCGAACGATCTGCTGATCATCACCGGCGCGTTGGTTGGATCCAGCGGCGCCATCCTCAGCACGATCATGTGCCGCGCGATGAACCGTTCGATCTGGAACGTCGTCTTCGGTGGATTCGGCGCGACACCCGCCGCTGCCGGGCAGAGGTCCGACGGCGCGGCGCCGCCGGTTCAGGAGGCGAGCGTCGAACAAGTCGCCGACCTGCTGCGCGCGGCCAGGAGTGTGATCATCGTACCCGGCTACGGAATGGCGGTCGCGCAGGCGCAGCACCCGGTGCGCGAGCTGACGACGCTTCTAAGCGAACGCGGGGTTCGGGTTCGGTACGCGATCCATCCGGTCGCCGGGCGTCTGCCCGGGCACATGAACGTACTCTTGGCGGAGGCGAACGTGCCTTACGACATCGTCGAGGAGATGGACGAGATCAACGAGGATTTCTCGTCGACCGACGTGGCGATGATCATCGGCGCGAACGACATCGTGAACCCGAGCGCGCTCTCGGACCCGTCGAGTCCGATCTACGGGATGCCGGTGCTCGAAGCGTGGAAGGCGGCGAAAGTGGTCATGCTCAAGCGCGGGATGAGCGCCGGGTACGCGGGGGTCGACAACACGATTTGCTACAACGAGAACACGTGGATGCTCTTCGGTGACGCCAAGAAGAGCGTCGGCGCGCTCGTCACCGCCTTGCGGTAGCGCCGAGCTGCGCCGATCCCCCCGGAGGCGGACCTTGCACTACGGGGACGTTCTCAACCAGGCGGCGTGAGCCGACGGATTGATTCTTCGATCAGGCCGGTTGCGGCGCAGGCGCGACCGCGATCGGCTTTTCGCCCTGCCACGGTGGCAGGCGCCGGCGAATCAGCCGCTCGACGTCGCGCAAGAGCGACTGCTCGTCGCGATCGCAAAACGAAATGGCGCGCCCGGACGCACCCGCTCGACCCGTACGGCCCACGCGGTGCACGTAGCTCTCGGCGACATTGGGTAGATCGAAGTTCACGACCAGCGAGATGTCGTCGACGTCGATGCCGCGCGCCGCGACGTCGGTCGCCACGAGCACGAGGGTGGTTCCACGGCGAAACGAATCGAGGGCGCGCTCGCGGGCCCCTTGGGTCTTGTTTCCGTGAATCGCGGCCGATCGAAAGCCCGCGCGGTCGAGGCGCTCGGACAGCCGGTTGGCGCCGTGCTTGGTGCGGGTGAAGACGAGGGTGCGGCCGGATGATCCTTCGCGAAGGACGCGCTCGAGTAGCGCGGGCTTGTCGGCTCGGGACACGAAGACCACCGACTGCTCGACGGTCTCCGCGGTGGTCACCGCAGGGGTGATGGCGACGCGCGCCGCCTGAACGAGCATACTCTGCGCGAGGCTCTCGATTCCGCCGGCGATGGTGGCTGAAAAGAGCAGCGTCTGCCGCTTCGACTGGAGGGCGGCGCCGATGCGCCGCACGTCGTGCACGAAGCCCATGTCGAGCATCCGGTCGGCTTCGTCCAGGACGAAGTGCGTAACGGCGTCGAGGGTCACGATTCGTTGCTGCATCAGATCGAGGAGCCGCCCTGGGGTGGCCACGAGAATGTCCGGCCCGGCGCGGAGCGCGATCTCTTGACCCCTCTGGCTCACGCCTCCGTAGACGAGCGCGTGACGCAGCGACAGGTGCTTCCCGTAGACGGATACCCGCTCGGCGATCTGCGCGGCGAGCTCGCGCGTGGGTGTGAGGATGAGCGCCCGGACGCGGCGGGAGCTCGGTCCCTCCGCGGCGAGGCGCTGCAGAATGGGCAGCACGAACGCCGCGGTCTTTCCGGTACCCGTCTGCGCCATCGCGAGCACGTCGCGGCCTGCAAGGACCAGCGGAACGACCTCGGCTTGGACGGGCGACGGCTTGGTGTAGCCCTCATCGAGAACTGCGCGGACGAGCGGCACCGTTAGACCGAGTGCAGTGAACGGGGAGGCGGCGACGACCGCGGCATCGAATGGAACGTCGCGCAGCTTCGGGGCCGCTACGGGCGGCGGGCCTCCGGCTTGTCCGGAGCGAGACCGAAAATCGGGAGCGGATTGGACGCGATTGGGTGAAGAAGTCGATTGGGTGCGCTTGCCGGCGAAGGGCCGACGGCGCCGAGAAGTGGGCGGGGTCACGATAAACGTTACGTTCTCTCTCTCGCGGCAACGCTCGAGAATGCGAGCGCACATAGAGGCCATCTTCGATACCGCGGGGTCGAAACGGCGTGACGGAGCACCTTGTGGCCGCGTCGTCACGCTCCATGACCAGTCGCGCTGGCGTGAACTCGTGACAGCACGCTCGTAGCTCGGACGGCCGCTTCGCGCAAGGAGAGCCCGACCGGACGGCGGCCTGTGGTAGTGCTTGGCCTCCGTTTCGCTTACCCTCGCGAAGCCAAAAGGAGACTCTAATGCGCCCCCTTCTCGTCTCTTCCATTCTTATGATCGCGGCCTGTGGTGGCACGAAGAAACCGGCGGAGCCACCGGAGTCGCCGTCGCCGGAGACGAGTAGCTCGACATCCACCGACACCGCGACCGACTCCGACGCGGGCCCGGCCGAGGCGCCCGCCGCGGCCGCGTCGTCCGCTCCCGCGGAGGCGGCGCCCGAGGCGGCGCCCGCACCGGCGAGCCCCTCGCCGACCGTAACCGGCACAATTGACGGAAAGCCGTTCGCCCCGAAAACGGCTCGGATTGTCCACCCGATGCAGAAGGACGGTCGGGTCGTCGTCGTCCTCGACGAGCGCACCGATTGCGGCGGCGGAGACGCGAAGCCGGGGGAGGGTACCCTCACGATGACGATCACACTGGAGGACGGCTACAAGGTCGATCTCGGCTCGCTCAAGCGCGGAGGAAAGAAGGGCGGCGGCGAGATTTCGTTCGTTCGGGTAGGCGCGGGGGGCAAGAAAGACTACGCGGCGGGCTTCAAGCCCACCGGCCGCGTGACGGTCGTGCGCGCGCCGATGGAACAGAACGCCGTCGGCAAGTTGAATCTCGATCTGACGAGCGGGGACTACATGCTCTCGGGCGACCTCGACCTTCAGGCGTGCGTCGCGCCGAAGGGCGCCGCGAAAGGCGCTCCGAAAAAGAAGAAGTAGGGGGCCCGTTTTTCTAGAGCTTCTCCACTTCCCCCCGCTTCTCGAGCGCGGCCACCACGGCGCGTACCTCTTGAACGCGAGCGCGGGGAACCACGAGCACGGCGTCGTCGGTCTCGACGACGACCAGGTCGTGGACGCCGATCAGCGCCCAGCGCTTCCCGGCCGCGCCCCGCGTCATGTCGCGCACGAGGTTCCCGGTCGCGTCGACGGCGACTGTTCCCTCGGGAAGCGCGTTGCCTTGTGCGTCGCGCGCGGCCATGTCCCAAGTCACCTCCCAGCTTCCGACGTCGTTCCATCCGAAGCTCCCCGGAACGACCGCAATGCGCTCGGCTTTCTCCATGACTCCGTGGTCGATCGAGATCGAGGGGAACGCCGGGAAAACCTCGGCGACCACGGCGGACGGATCACCGGTCGCGGCGGCCGCGTCGATTCGATCGAGGCCGGCCGCAAGCGCGGGCAGGTGCGCGGCGATCGCGCTTCGCATGACGCTCGCGCGAAAGAAGAACATCCCGGCGTTCCACAGGTGCCGCTCTCCGGCGAGAAACCCTTCCGCAACGGGCAGGCTCGGCTTCTCGACGAACCGCACCGCTTGGTTGACACCTTCGGCTATCGGTTGACCGACCTCGATGTAGCCGTAGCCGGTGTCCGGGCGGGTCGGCACGATTCCGACGGTGGTTAGCCACCCGGCTCTCGCCACGTCGATCGCTTTTGCCACGACGGCGCGGAACGCGGCCTCGTCAGCGATGAAGTGGTCGGCCGGCAGGACGGCGACGATTGCCTCGGGATCGTCGCGCGCGATGGTCGCGCTCGCCCACCCGATGCACGGAGCGGTGTTGCGAGGCACCGGCTCGGCGAGAAAGTGCGAACGCGGAACGCCAGGCAGGGCGGCGGCCGTCGCGGCGACGAGGTCGGCACCGGTGGCGACCCAGACGTCCTCGGGCGCCACGAGTCCCCCCAAACGGCGCACCGTCGCCGCGATCAACGGTTCGTTCGGCCGGCCGGCCAGCGGCAAGAGCTGCTTGGGCATCCGGCGGCGGGACGCGGGCCAGAACCGTGTACCGGAGCCCCCTGCGAGGACGACGACGTGGACGTGAGGCTGCATCACGGCAAGTTCTCTCGTATCACGCCGCGGGCCGCCGTGGCACGATGGGCGCGGGTGGTCTCGGACATCGCGTTCGACTTTCGTCTCGAGCACGGGCGGTGCATCGGCCTTCGTCTTCCGCATGGGGAGACGCCCGGCGCGGATACCCTGCCGGCAGGGGAGCTCGTTTTCGCGGCAAAGCTGACGGCCGTACGGCGCCGCACGTGGTTGGGGGGCCGCTTGGCGCTCCGGCTGGCGCTCTCGCGCGCCGGCCTCGATGCCCCGCCCGTCCTGGTCGACTCACGAGGAGCGCCGATGCTTCCTCCGGAGGTCTGGGGCTCGATCAGCCACAAGGAAACACTCGCCGTCGCCCTCGTCGCTCCCGCGACTCCGCACGCTGCAACGCGTCTTGGAGTCGACGTCGAGGTCGATCGGGCGCCGTCGCAGGACATCGCGTCGAAAGTCCTGACCGACGAGGAAGTCGGGGAGGTCGCCGGTCTCGAGTCGGCGGCTCGCGCCAGAGCCGTGCTCCTGCGCTTTTCGGCGAAAGAGGCCATCTACAAAGCGCTCGACCCATTCGTGCGCCGCTACGTCGGGTTCAAGGAGGTTTCTGTACGGCCCCTGGCGGCGGGAGCGGCCGATGTGCAGATGCATTTGCCGGCGGGCGACGGCACGTTCGCCGCGGAAGTGCGGTGGCGCCGCTGGGAGCGGTACTTCGTGACCACGGCGCGCGTGACGAAGCTCGGGCCCTGAGGGCTCGATCGGACGCTGCGCAGGGGAATCGGCTACTGGACCGAGGGCGCCCGGTCGAATCGTACGACGCCGCCCCAGGGCCGCCCTCCGGGGTTGGCGGGGTCCGGCTCCGGGAACAGCGCGAACGGCCGCAAAAGGAGCGGCAATCGCTTCGTTCGGTAGGCCTCGCGCAGATTCGAGCGAATGGCGCCTGGCGCCCACCCCAGCGGGGCGAAGAACGAAACGCCGTTTTCCGGTGCGAATTGCATTTCGGCGTCGCGAGACAAGTGATGATTGACCTGTCTGCGCATCATGCGGAGCACCGCCGGCGAGACGAGGTCTACGATCCACCCCCGCACCGGGCGTCGCGACGCCAGGTCGCGGGCGATTGCGCGGACCGCATCTTCGTCGAGGTAGATGAGCAACCCTTCGGTGATGACGACGGCGTGGCTCGCTCCCTCGAGCGCCCTGTCCAGGAATTCGGCGCGAGCCCGCGGCTGCGCGAGATCGACCCGCTCGCGCACGAGCTGGCAGCGAGGCGTTTCCGCGTGCATCATGCGCTCCTTTTCGTCGACCATTGCGGCGAGATCCGCCTCGATCCACGTGAGCGACGGAGGGAGCGCCAACCGGTACGGTCGTGAGTCGAGTCCCGCGGCGAGGTTCAGGATTCGATCGGCCCCCTCGCGGACTGCGGCCAGCACGAGCTCGTCGATGATTTTGGTGCGGACAACGATGGGCCAGCCGCTTCGACCCATCGTTCGGCGCATTTTTCCGGCGATTTTCGGGCCGAGGTCACCCGCCAACTTGGCGGCAAACGGGTCGTGAAAAAGCGCGTCGGGCCGATTGGATTCGATGGCGCGGTATGCCGCCACCCACCGAGCGGTATCGGAAATGTGCGAGACGACGGGTCCGACCATCATCGCGACTTATATCGCCTGCCCGCTCGCGCCGCACCACCGCTCGGCTTGGCCGCGCCGCGACCGCGTGCGCTCGCCTTCTTCGTCCCGGACGCGTACGGGTCGAAGCTCGGGGCCTCGGACGCCCCTGCCCCCGCGTCGATCCCCGCGATCGCCTCGAGCTTCTTCAAGTCGTCGCGCATCCGCGCGGCCTTTTCGAACTGGAGCTCCTCGGCTGCGGCGAACATCTCGAGACGCATCGCCGCGATACGCTCTTCGATGTCCGGTACGCCCCCGGGCGCCGCGAGCTGGCCGCGCTCGCCCTTGGCCAACTTGGGAACGTTGAAATAGTCGATCGTGCCGCTCGCCGGGTTGATGTTCATGATCGCCCGCACGACCGTTTGCGGCACGATGCCGTGCTCGACGTTGTACGCCTCCTGGACCGCTCTCCGCCGAGTGGTCTCTTCCATGGCGCTCTTCATCGCGGGTGTGATCGAGTCCGCGTACATGATGACGCGGCCGTTCAGATTGCGCGCCGCTCGTCCCATGGTCTGGATGAGCGATCGCGCGCTTCGCAGGAAGCCTTCTTTGTCCGCGTCGAAGATGGCAACGAGCGACACTTCCGGGAGATCGAGGCCCTCGCGCAGGAGGTTGATGCCCACGAGGACGTCGAACTCTCCGAGGCGCAGATCACGCAATATGTCGATTCGCTCGAGGGTGTCGATGTCCGAGTGCAAGTAGCGGACGCGGACGCCGAGTTCGCGATAGAAATCGGTGAGATCTTCGGCCATTCGCTTGGTCAGGGTCGTTACCAAGACGCGTTCGTTTTTCTTCACGCGTTCTTTGATCTCGCCCAAGAGGTCGTCGACCTGGCCGGAGACGGGGCGAACCTCCACCTCCGGATCGGTCAGCCCCGTGGGGCGGATGAGCTGTTCGACGACGACGCCCTGCGCCTTCTCGAGCTCGTATTCGCCCGGGGTGGCCGACACGTAGATGACCTGACGCGCGTGCTCTTCGAATTCTTCGAACTTGAGAGGCCGATTGTCGAGCGCGCTCGGGAGGCGAAAGCCGTACTCGACGAGCGTTTCTTTTCTCGCGCGGTCCCCGCGGTACATCGCCTGGAGCTGCGGCATGGTCTGGTGGGACTCGTCGATGACGAGCAAGAAATCGTGCGGAAAGTAGTCGAGCAGCGTCGGGGGGGGTTCGCCCGGCTTTCGGCCCGAGAGGTGCCGCGAATAATTCTCGATTCCGGAACAGAAGCCCATCTGCTCCATCATCTCGAGGTCGTAGAGCGTCCGCTGCTCGAGCCGCTGCTTCTCGAGAAACCGCACTCCCTTGTCGAGTACGTCGAGCCGCTCGCGCAACTCCTCGCGGATGCTCTCGACCGCCCGCCGCATTTGCGCCTGAGGGGTCACGTAGTGGGACCCGGGGTAGATGGCGTAGCGGTCGAGGGTCTGCTTCACACGACCCCGAAGCGGGTCGACCTCCTTGATCGACTCGATGACGTCCCCGAAGAACTCGACGCGGATGGCTGTCTCGTGTTCGTAGGTGGGGAAAATTTCGACCACATCCCCCCGGACGCGGAAAGTGCCCCGGTGGAAGTCGATATCGTTCCGCTCGTATTGGATGTCGACCAGGCGCCGCAGGAGCGTGTCGCGCCGCAGTTCTTCGCCGACGGCAAGCTGGATCACCAGGCCGTGGTAACTCTCGGCGCTCCCGATTCCATAAATGCAGCTCACGCTGGCGACGATGATGACGTCGCGCCGCGACAGGAGTGCGACGGTCGCCGAGTGGCGCATCCGGTCGATCTGATCGTTGATGATCGCGTCTTTGTCGATGAACGTATCGGTGGTCGGGATGTACGCTTCGGGCTGATAGTAATCGTAGTAGCTGACGAAGTACTCGACGGCGTTCTCCGGGAAGAGCTCGCGCATCTCGCCGTAGAGCTGGGCGGCGAGGGTCTTGTTCGGCGCGAGGATGAGCGTGGGTTTGCCGGATTGTTGGATGACGTTTGCGACCGTGAACGTCTTGCCGGATCCGGTGATTCCGAGCAAGACCTGGTGCCTTTCGCCGTTGCGCAGCCCGCTGCCCAGCTGCTCGATGGCCAGGGGCTGATCCCCCTTCGGCTCAAAGCTGGTTTTCAGGCGAAATTCGGCAGGCATGGCGATCTAGGTACTTTCGCCGCGAGGCGCCCTTCGCGCAAGCTGTTCGGTACCGGTCCGCGGCCGGCGACGCAGCAACCGGCTGTCATCCTTTTGTGTGACATCCTCGGCCCCCCCTGCGCTTGCCAAGTCGGGTAAGAACGACTCGCCTCTTTTCACAAGGAGCTCTCGATGCGAACCGTCGCCGTCCTCTTCGCCTCCGCCCGCGCCTCCGTCGTTCGCCTCGGCGGCCTCGGCGCCCTCGGCATAGCCCTTCTTCTTTCGTGCAGCTCGTGCGGGGCGTCGATCGACCCGGCGATGAAAGCGAGCATCGACGGGCAAGTCGCCGCGCTCGGTCAGACCACGACTACCTACGAAGCGCCCACGTCGACCCAGCCCATGCCGCTCGCTCCGGGCCAGTGGACCCGCCTCAAGCTCGTCACCAAGGATGGAAGACCGAGCTTCGCGACCTACAAGATCGTCGGACAGGAGGGCGACGCCTTCTGGGTCGAAGTCGTAAACGAGCGGTATACGGGGCGGACCATCGTCAAGATGCTGGTCGCGTACGGAGATCGGACCGATCCAAACCAACTCGACATACGCGCCCTGGTCGTGAAGCTGAAGGATCGTGACCCCATCGACTACAAGGAGCCGCTCCTCAGCATCGTGAAGGGCACGTACAAGACCGTGGCCGAGGGCATCGTGATTCGGTGGGAGGGTCTTCCCCAGGAGACGAAGAAGGTGCTGGCGGGTACGTTCACCAGCGCCTACAAAGCCGACACGCAGGTCAGCCTCTGGGGCTTCACGTCCCGCGCGAAGACCTGGTCTCACAGCGCGGTGCCGATTCAAGGACTCGTGCATTCCGACGGCGACGACGGTTCGACCATCGACCTCGTCGCATTCGGGATGTCCGGGGCGACGTCGGATCTGTGAAGGGGCTCGCGACGCGTCCTGCGTCGTAGGACGCCTCGATCCGGGGAGCTCAAGGCTCGACGCGCTCGACGATCCCGCTTCCCGCCCCGAAGACGATGGCGTCGAGAACGAACTCGTCGTCCACGAGCGCCAGGGCTGGATGGTCGCGTCGCACGACAAGTCGCCCTCCCGCGTCGGCGAAGCCGCAGGCCGCGGCGCCCTGGAGCGACCCTTCGCGCCACAACTGCTCGGCCGGCGTCCCCAGCACCGGGCGGAAGGTGACGCGCGTTCGTGTTCGCAACCGCTCGTGGGTTTCGATGGCGCGCAGATCTTCGATGGGATCGACGATGACGTGGCTGTCGACGCCGGAGCAGAAACGTACGCCGGCGGCACGCAGCGCGCTCATGTCGGCGAGACCATCGCCGAGATCTCGCTCGGTGGTCGGACACACGCAGACGAACGCGCGCGCGGCGCCGAGAAGCCTTGCTTCGTGCGGCAGCACATGCGTTCCGTGCACGGCCACGAACCGATCGGAGAGGACACCGCGGTCCGCGAGCAGCTCCACCGGCCGGACGCCGGATTCCGCTACACATTCGGCGACCTCCTGCTCGCGCTCGGCGACGTGCATGTGCAGGGGAGTCGCGTATCGATCGGCGTAGTCGCGCAGAGGGTCGAGCCAATCCGGCGAAACCGCGCGCACGGAGTGAGGCGCGACGCCGACGACCACGTTCGGGTCGTCGCGCCAACGGGCGCGAAGCGTGTCGACGTCCCGCAGCACGTCGTCGACGCTCGAGTCGCTGAAGCGGCGCTGCGCGCCCTCCGGCGGCCGGCCGGCCCCGGCGCGCTGGTAGGCTACCCGAAGGAGTGCAATGCGAAGGCCCGCGTCCTTCGCGGCCCGGACGACGGCATCGGCCAGAACGGTACGGTCGTCGTAAGGCGTTCCGTCCGGTTGATGGTGCAGATAGTGAAACTCGCCGACCGTGCGCACCCCGGTGCGGGCGAGCTCTCGGAAGGCCACGAGGCTCACGGAATGGAGGGACTCGGGAGTCAGCGACGACGCAAGCGCGTACATCTGCCCGCGCCATGTCCAAAAGTCGTCCGATCCAGCGGCGCCGAAGCCCGGACGCTGCGCCCGCCCGCGCATGGCCCGCTGAAACGCATGCGAGTGCGCCGTCGTGAGCGCGGGAAGGCGGAGCATTCCATCGGACGAGTGCTCGATGACGCCGTCCTCGGTGGGCGCCCCCCGGCTCATTGCAACATGTCGCGAGCGCTGGCGCGGGTCACGTAATAGAACGCCGGCCAATGCCGGTACCAGAGGGCGTGCACGACGGGCGCGCCGTTCGGCGCGACTTCCTGCCCGATCGTGCCCACAACGCGCACCAGTGACCTCGAACCCACCGAACGCGGGCCCACGTGGTCGTCGCCACGGAGCGCAACCAGCGCCTCGACGACTCCGAAATCCTTGTCGCTCACCGTCACGCGGCAGGAGTCGTCGTCGGTCTCCAGGCTGCACAGGTTTCGCGGTTCGAGACGCCGCACCGAGAGCGTAAGTCTCGCTTGACCGCCGGGGCCCGCGTCGCGGCGCTCAACCACGCCGAAGAGCACGATCTTGCCGTGTCGCCACTGGTCCGGCTGCTTTTCGGCCATGATCGGGTCGAACTCGCGAGCGCCGGCCACGGCGACGGCCTCGTCGTCGATCTCCACGTAGTGGGGCGCGTGGCCGTACGCCCCCGCGCCCTGGCAGCCGAAAAGGCAAAGCGCGACAGTCAGGACCGGTGGCCAGAAAGCGTTTCTCATGCGCCCGCCCATGAAGCACCATCCGCGCGGGCGATGGCAAGACCGTCGCATCACGCGGTTTTTCTCTGCCCCAGCCACAAGCGGAGCGCCATCTCGAGCGCAACGAGCGCCAGCAGCAGGAGTGCCACCGGACCGCTGATGTCCACCGACGCGCGCCGCTCGCCCAACCCCGCACCCTCCGTCGTCGAGGCCGCCGGGCGCGGACGCAGATCGAGTTCGCGCACGATGGGCGACGCGACCCTCGCCTCGACCCGTCCATCCACCGAGACGCGGTAAGAACCGAGGAGCGGAGGAACGACGCGCACGCTTCGCTCGTCGCGTGTCGCGGCCACCGCCCCCGCCGGTCCCAAGGCTTCGACGGTGCGAGCGCCCGGAAAAACCCAGGGGGACCCGACGTCGCTGCGCAGAGCGGCCCTGCGGTCGAGCGCCTCGTGCTCCCACGCGGCGAGCATCGCGAGAAACGCCGGCCGGAGCGCGAGGTCGCTCGCCTCGAGTGACACGGGAAGCGTGAGGATCCACGCCGATCCTCGGCCGATCGCCCGCCGCGCGAGCAGCGGGGCGCCGTCGGTCCACTTGATCATCGACTCGAGCCCCGCGACGTCGTCCGCAGAGAGGACGGCGCGGCGGGGCGCTCCGAGATCGAGGAGGCTCTCCGCCGACTCGCCCAGCTCCCCGGCGGCGCTCGCCGGGTCGGCGCCTGGAACTTTCGTTTCCGCCCACGTGAACGCGTGCCCGACGACGGGCTCGAGCGACGCTCCGAGCGGCGCGGCCGCGGCGTGGGGGCCGAGCGCCAGGAGCACGGCTCCCCCCGCATCGATGTACGCGCCGAGTGCGTGGCGCTGTTCGGGCGTCAGCCCCGCGGGGTCATCGAGGAGAACACCGAGCGCGCCGGCGAGGTCCTCGGCTCGGTCGGGGAACGCGGGGATGGGCCGGACGTCCACGTTGAACCGGAGCGCAGCGAGCGCCTGCTCGGCGATCGGCGCGCCGCCGGTGACCACGGCCTCCGCCGCGTCGGCCACGACGGCGATTGCACCGCGGGGGGCGTCGGGGACGACAGGCGCGACATCGTCGACGGCGATGGCGTCCGGCTCCAAGAGCCGGGCCCGCGCGGGGTTCGCGTCATCCGAAGGCAGGAGCACCGTAACTTCCACGTTTGCACCCGCCGGGGCCGAGGCATGACCCAGCGTGGATCCGCGTTCGTCTTCGACGACGACCTCGCGCCCGGCGGCGCTGGCCCCGGGCCCGCACGCAACTCGGGCGCGCACGCGCGCGCCCCCACGGTCGGCGCGAAGGAGCGCACAGTCGGAGCCTTGCGCCCGCAGCTCGGGCAACGCGACCCAGATCGGTGTCGGGCTGCCCTCTCCCAGCCGTCCACCCTCCGAACGGCCGTCAGCGAGGTCGCTCAGAACGACGACTCGGCGGTCGATCTGCGGCAGCGGTGCGAGCAGTCCGCTCGCGAGCGACACCGCGCCGTCCAAATCGGTGGCGCGGTCGCTCTCGGGCAGGCCGTCGATCGTGTTTCGCGCGGCTCCGAGGTCGGTGGTGGCCGCGAGCGCGACCCGCGCGGGCGCACCGGCCAGGACGACCGCGACGGCGTCTCCCTCGCGTGCCGAGGCGAGAAGCTCCCGCGCGCCCTGGCGTGCTCGCTCGAAGCGGGAGGTCGTTCCCGAGAACTTCGCGCGCATGCTCATCGAATCGTCCACGACGATCGCCATGGCCACCGACGCGCCTCCCGATCGCTGGAGCGACAGCCTCGAGCACCGAACGAGGGGCGTCGCGCCAAGGACGGCGAGAACCGTGATGGCCGCAGCACGCGTCGCGAATAGGGAGCGATCTTCGAGTCGCGAACGACGCCTGGCCTTGGGCGGGGCCGGATCGACGAGGCGCGCGGGCGGGAAGAGCTGCTCCTCTGCTCTCTTTCGCCGCAGCCGATGCGCGAAGTAGGGCGCGACGACCAGGAGCGCGGCCGCAAGCGCGAGCGTCGAGAGAAACGTCACGTGGGAGCGCTAGCACGACACGTCGACACGTCGAAACGGGCTGGCCCGCGGGTTGCTCCCCAGGAGCGGGTGCTTCGCGTATTCCTTGCCGCGACGGCCATCGCCGGGGTTCTCCTTCCGGTCGACGTGGGAGCCCAACTCGCAGTCCCGCAAGGTTCGGGGCTGACGCCCCAACAGCTCGCTTTTTTGAATACGCAGCGGTTTACCAGTACGGAGCAGCTCGCGGCTCTGGCTTCGAGTTTGCCGCCGGGCGGGGTGGCGGCGCTGATTTCCACACTCTCCCCGCAGCAGCTGGCGGCGCTGACTGCGCAGCTGCCGGCCATTTCCGCGGCGATCACTCCGGAGCAGCTCGCGGTACTTTCCGGGCAACGCTCGGGGGCCGCGCCCCCGCTCGTCGAGCAGCAGCTCGCCGCCCAGGCGTATATGCAGACCCTCTACGTACTTGAGCTCTCGAGACAGCAGCCGCTAGCCACCCAGGACGAGGTGGAGCGCCAGCGTGCAGAGTACTTTTCGAACGGCGCGGAAGCGGCGGGGGTTCCGAGCGCCGGGCCGGGTGCTGCGTTCTTCCAGAACGGGGCAGAATTGATGGCGAGCCCGACGAACAGTTGGCGGCAAGTCGATCCGTCTCAGGGCGCGGGCGCGTTCGAGAGCATGGACGGCGGAGCTCGCCCTTTCTCCGCGCAGGAGAACCCAGGGGACGCGGGAGCCGCGGCGGTAGGGATCGCCGAGGGCGGGACACCCAACGCAGCGACCGCGGCCGAGCGTGAGGAGGCGGCGCCATCGGCGCGGGGTGCCGCTACACCGGAGACGCCAGCGACGGCAACCTCTCCGGCTATCGCGCCCCCTTCGGCCGCTCCAGCCCCCTCGGCCACCGCAGTCCCCTCGGCCACCGCAGCCCCCTCGGCCACCGCAGTCCCCTCGGCCACCGCAGTCCCCTCGGCCACCGCAGTCCCCTCGGCCACCGCAGCCCCCTCGGCCACCGCAGCCCCTTCGGTCAGCGCGGCCCCAACCGCCCCCGCGACGCGAGCTCCTACTCCAACGTCCCCGGCAGCGGCCATTCCCGCACGTCCCACGATTTCCTCGATGGCAGCGTCCGCGGCACCCACCCCTTCCCCGTCCGGAAACGGGCGACTGGTGCCCCCAATCCTCTTCGGGGCCGCCATCGGGGCGTTGCTGGCACTTGCCGTGGCGTGGCGAGGCCCGCGGCGGTCTCCGCCTATCTGAAGGAAGCCGCGGCGTGCGCGGTAGGCCGCGAAGGCTCGTTGGGGCGCTCGGCTGTCAGACGGGGGCTCTCGGCCTCTCACCGGACGCTCTCGACGATAGAGCGGACTACGCCCAGCGGACCATCGGACGTCGTGGCGCGGACGAAGCGACCGCCCCGTCGCTCGACGTCCGTCTGCCAAGAGCTCGTCATGCGGGAAAGCGCGGCAATGTATCGATCACGCGTGCTATCGGCGTCGGTCTCGACCACCGAATCGCCCTCGAGCGCGCGCAAGCGAACCGTCCCTTCAAAGGGAAACGCGACCTCCGCGGGATCTAGCGTCTGAACCACCGTGAGCACCCGGCCGCGCGAAGCCAGTTCTCCGATCGACTTGGGGGCGCTGTCCGGCAGGTCAATGAGGTCGCTCAGGAAAACCACGATTGCCCCGCGCCGAGCGCCGCGCAGCACCGAGCGCAGCGCCCGGTCCACCATCGCGTGGTCGACGCGCGCGTCCCCGCCCGGTTGCACGGACTCCAGCGCAGCGACGATCCGCTCGAACTGCTCGCGACCCCCGGCCCGCGCTACCGGCGCATCGCCCCTTCCGCCGCCGACGAACGTGAGACTGACCGGGTCGCCGCTCCCCACCGCCAGCCGCGCGAGTGCCGCAGCAATGACGGCCGCGAACGCGAGCTTGGCCCCCGGCGCGCTCGGACCACGGAACGCCATCGACGCCGACGCGTCTACGACGAGGCATAGCGCGCGATCCGTCTCCGTCTCGAACTGTCGCACGAGGAGCCGGTCGTGACGGAGCAGCGATCGCCGATCCAGCCATCGAAGGTCGTCGCCCGGCACGTACTCTCGGTAGCTACCGAACTCGACCCCCGCGCCACGGCGGGCGCTTCGATGCACGCCGGCGTACACTCCTTCCGCGACTTCGCGTGCGCGAAGGCGCAGGGGGGCCAAGTCTCCCCAGTCGATGGCGCGCCGGATCGGCTGGAGCGCGGTCACGGAATCGAGACGTCGGGCGGCAGCGGGCCGCCGAGCTGCGACTTGCCCGGGTCGAGAATGTCGCGCGCGAGGGTCACCTCGCTGAGCTCCACGCCCGACCCGGCGACTACCTGCCGCAAGAGCTCGTCGCCTCCCTTCGTGTCACCGGCCGCCCGGTGGTCCAGCGCCGCGTAGAAGAGAGCTTCGTACTTCTGGATGGGCGTCGAGGCCCGCGCGATGAGCTCGTCGCCCTTGAGCTTTCCCTCGCCGAAACGGGCCAGCCTGGCGACCCAGCGCCCGTCTTCGGCGACCGAGACGAAAACGCGATCGGGCGTCCCGTCGGTAGGCACGCGCAGTTGCCGCTCGAGCAAGCGGACCCAGAGAGCGAAATAGACGAGGTCGTCGTCGTCGAGATCGGCCGCGAGCCCACGCTGCAAACCGGCCCGCGCGGCCGCCAGATCGCCGCGGACGAAGGCCCGGCCGACCAGCAGCTCGATCGTCTGGGTGGCCTGTCGCTTGTCGCCCGGCGCCGCGGCATAAGCTCGCTCGAGCGCGCGCTGGGACGGCTGGACTGCTCCGAACCGATCGAGAACACGCGCGAGGACGCGCTCGACCCGAGCGCGAGCGTCCGCACCCGGCACGTTGCGCGACTGAACGAGCTCTTTGAGCGCTTCGGTGAGCGGGGTCCGCGCGGCGTCGGCGTCACCTTTGTCGTGGGTCACGTCGCTCAAGAGGAGCAGGATTTCGCCTCGCATCGCCGGATCGTGAGCCGCGTCCGGGGCGGAGAGCGCCTCACGAAGATGATCGAGCGCCGCCTGAGCGAGGCCGTCCCTCCAGTCGATGCGCGCGAGCGACAGGAGCGCAGCAGACGACTTTTCCTCGTCCGCGGATTGCTTCAATAGAACGCGTGCGGAGTCGACGCGGCCCTCACGCAACTCGATTTCCCCCATCGCCGCGCGAAGGCGCGCGGGGCTCGGGTGGACTTTGCCGCTGAGGGCCGCTTGCGACGCAGCCGCGAGCAGGGGCTGCGCCGCTTGAAACGAGCGCCGCGCAGAATCCGCGTCCCCCGCTTCTTCCTCGCCCGCCATCGCGTCGAGCGAGAGAGCGAGCGCCTCGCTGAGAACGCGGGCATCCGGGTGGGCTCGCACCGCCTGGACCAGCAGAGCCGGTGTCGCCTCCGCCATCCCGAGCTCCTCGACCGCGACCCCGAGGGTCAGCGCAACCTCGGGAACAGTCGGGTCGAGGCGATAGCACTCGGCGGCGACGCCGAATGCGGCCGCGCCGAAGAGGTCGCGGTCTTCGACGAAGTCGTCTTCCTCGCGACTCGACTCGTGGCCCGAAAGGGGCCGGAGCTGGTGCAGGAGATCGATACAGTGGTCGACGCTCGCCTCTTTCGCGTCGGCGACGAGAGCCGCCGCGAGCTGCGGCCGCTCGGACTCGAGCAGCTCGCGGACTTGCGCGCGATCGATCGCCGCCAATGCGCCCGGCACGTCCCCATCGCGCAAGTAGAGCGAGGCCAGGACCACGGGGCCGGTCTCCAGGGCGCGCCACGCCTCGCCGCCCTCTTCGCGCGGCGGCTGCACACGGTTCTTCCGGAACTTGTCGCGGAGGACGACCGACCGCTTGATCCATTCGCCGGTCGCGACGGCCGCGTCCGTGAGCGCCTCTTGGGTGGGTTCGAGCAGGCGGCGGCGGACCGCGGCGCGCTCCAGCGCTCCGGCGCTGCCCACAGGACCTCCCGTGGCCACGGCGGTGCGCGTCCAGCTATCGAGCGCGGCCAGGTGGCCGCGCACGTCGTCGCGACCGGCGGCGGGGCCTACCTGGGCGATGAGGTGGTAGAGCGCGACCGCCCGACCTTCGTCCCCTCGCACCGAGAGTTCGTGAACGCCCGATTCGAGGGCCGACACGGACCCGGCGCCGAACGCGCGCTGAACCGGCTCGCCCACGCGCACGAGATAGATGGCGCCGCTCAGCGCCGCCAGACCGCGGTCGGGTGCCCGCGTTCGGAATCGCGCCGCGGCACGGGCCATCTGCCGATCTTCGACTGCTCCCAGACGCACGGCCCGCTCGGCGGTACCGGGATCGCTCACCAGAAGGTCGTGCACCGCCGCGGCGAATGCCTCGTCGCCCACTTGCGACGCCGGCGGTGAGACCCGCTCGCCGTGCATCGTCGGAGCGCGCGGCGCAACCTGGTTCGCGCAGCCCGCAAGCAGCGACGAACCGGGAGCGACGAGGGCGAGCGCGACGATCGTTCGACCCAGGAGTGAGTCGGAGTGGGCGTTCGGGTGCGGCGTCATCGGGCGGTTTCCAGTCTACACGCAGCGAGGTTCGGAGCGAGTTCTCCCGGCGGCAGCCGGCCCTAAAAGGAGCCCGCGACGCCCAGGCGAATGCCGAGGAACGAATCCGAATAGGCGAGGCCGGTCACAGGAATGATGATGCCCGCGTACGGGATGACCGTGCCGAACCGGAGCGCGATTCTCGGCTCCACTGCCGCGGTCGTGCTCCGATCTCCGCTCTCGGCTGCGAAACGGACGTTGGCCCAGGCGCGTAGGTCGAGCTCGACGACTCGAGTGGCGCGATAACCAACACGGAGTGCGGGGACGAGCTCGCCGATATAGGGGGCGGCGAGCGAGCTCGATGTGGAAAGGAGGTTTTCCACTTTGAGTGACGGCTCGATGCTCAGAAGCGGCCCTCGGTACGAGACGGCGATCTTGGGCACGATCCCGAGGCGCCTGGGCTCGAAGAGCGCGCTGTCTTCTTCGCCACGCGCCATCGAGGCCGCGCGGCTCAGCGAGAATCGGTCGTACGCGTTGACATCGACGGCGGAGGCATTGCGCGCGGCGAGGTCCGACGGGATTTCGTCGCCCAGCGCGGTGGGAAGCGCGACACCGAGGATCCCGACGACGTTCAGCGTGGAGGCGCCGGAGAGCGCGACGCGGCTCCCGTACTCCGCCTCGATCTCGATATTGCCGAATGAGTTCGTGGAGCGGGCCGCCGCCCCTTCGGGTGAAGATCCTTGGGGCGTGAAGGTGGCAAAACTGAGCGGCAGCCGGGCGCCGATCTCGACGTGTTTGGCGACCTCGACCAAACCGCTGAAGATGAACGACTGCACGTCCGAGGGCGTGGCACCCGCGTAGCTGTAGGTGACGGCCTGGGTACCGGTCGTCGGAAGATTTTGAACCGCGAAGGGGGCCTTGCCCCACCCGAGCACGAGGTCCGCTGAGAGGGTGAAGCGCTCTTCGCCTTCCGCGGCGGCGCCGCGATCCTCTTCGGCGGCCTCGGCTCGGCCGGAGGCGAGGCCGCGATCCGTCGGGTTCCGCTCGACCTCGTCGCCGCCGTGGGCCAGCGCCCCGGGGCTGCTCGCGGTGATCGCGGTCATCGCGGCAAGACCCATCAGCCCACGAACGAACGCCATCGTGTTCACGTCACTCCTCCTGGCTCCTCTCCGTCCTACACCGTCTGGCGATGCCCCGCGACGGGTCTCGCCCCTCTTCGCCTCATTGCGCGTATCATCGGAAGACCGAATGAAGCTGAGCGAATCGATCCGCTTCTACGCTGCGACGGACGTGGGCAAGGTGCGCGACCACAACGAGGACA
>Ga0265316_10001625_pt1 | contig 23927 bp, 22 predicted proteins | sample 4522metaG_FD_202092 | JGI IMG/M metagenome (GOLD analysis project Ga0265316, IMG submission 202092) | Rhizosphere microbial communities from Carex aquatilis grown in University of Washington, Seatle, WA, United States - 4-5-22 metaG | ecosystem: Host-associated > Plants > Roots > Rhizosphere >... | reverse complement strand
AAGATTTTAATTTTATGATTTACAGTATAGCAAATTTATGCAATCACTGCTTATGTATCTATAATGATGGGTAACTAATCAATTATAAAAACGCTGTAAAGGTGAGCGAGGCATTTGGCAAAGGCGCTATTGGGAGCATGTCATCCGCAATGACTGGGATTTTGAAAAACATGTGGACTATATCCATTTCAATCCCGTCAAACATAAGCTTGTTGAATATGCCATTGATTGGCCTTACTCAACATTCCACCGATATGTCAAAGATGGAATCTATCCGAGTAGCTGGGCTATGTCACCGGAAATGCAGGAAGCTGTTGATATTTTGGGTGAGCTAGCGTAGGGCCATGGTGCTTAGGGCGCGCTGAAGTACGAAGCGCATCAAGTGCGAACGACGCGCCGTTGGCTAAACTGTGAACGTGGGCATGAGTCCATCCCGCCGCGGCCGGCTGGCGCGTAGCGGGCACCGCACGCATGCTTGCTTCACACATCATTGAACCTTTATGGAGACCATGAACATGAAAACCTTCAAATTTCTTCCCCTGTTGGCCTGCTTCGCCTTTGCGCCGCTGGTCGGTTCCGCGCAAGCGGAAGACAGCGGCCCGACGGTTCCGCTGCCGGACGATGACCGGGCGGCGATTGAAAAATATTTGGGGGCCGGGGTGGTCGGCGAGGCCGTCCCCGCGCCGTCGGTCGCCGAGACGGCGCGGTATCTGGTTCTCAACTCCAGCGCCCGAACCTTCCGGCTGGTCAGTGGGGACGACGCGGGCAAGACCGAGAAGCACCAGCCCAGCATCGTCAAGCAGGACGCCGAAGGCACCCACTGGCGCTACGAAACCCGCCAGTTCGCTGGTTTCATCACCGCCAAGCCCGGCGGCGATTATGTTTTGACCGGGGTGACGGACAAAGACCAAGGTGCCATCACCCGTTACTCGCCGCCCGAGCCGTTCATGCTGCCAGGGCTGGCGCCGGGCGACGAACGCAACGTGAAGCTGGGTGTCAAGGTTTTCGACCTGAGCGATCCGGACGATCTGAGCCATGAGGGTGCGCTGGATGTGAATTACCGCTATATCGGCGCGTATAAAATCAAGGTGCCGGCGGGCCGCTTCGACGCGATCTTGATGAAATGGACGTTCAAGGGCAAAGTCGGCCCCGCTTCGGTGGACGACACCCAATACCGCTTCTTCGCGCCGGACGTGGGCATGGTGGCCGCGGTCGAGCAGATGGATGTCTCGGCGGTGCTGGTTTACAACCGCCATAAGAAGGTGGCGAAAGTACTGGTCAGCAAGCCTAAATAGAGGTCAACGGCATGAAGCTAGTAAAAACCCTCAAGCACGAGTTTTTGCTCGTCCTGCCGCCGACGATTTTTTTCCTGGTCGCCTTCACGCTGATTTTGGCGACCCAGAGGCTGATCCTCAGGCAATACGGCATCCCGTTGATGGGGTTTGGCGGGGCGGTCGTCGGCGCGCTGATCGTCGGCAAAGTGGTGCTGATTGTGGACAATTTCCCCTTTGTCAACAAATTCCCCGGCAAGCCCTTGCTGTACAACACGCTGTGGAAGACCTTCATCTATTTTGTCGCCGTGATGCTGTTCCGCTACCTGGAACATGGCATTCCGCTGCTGATCCAATACAAGGATCTCATGGAAGCCAACCGCCGGCTCATTGAGGAAATTGTCTGGCCACATTTCTGGCTGATCCATATGTGGCTGGTGGTGCTGTTTTTCGTCTATTGCGCCATGCGCGAACTGGTCGGCGCGATTGGCCGGGAAAGGGTCGTCCAGATGTTCATCGGCGGGCCGCGCCATGAAACCTCATGAGCGGGCATTTCGGGTAACATAGACGCTTTTTCAACCTTAAAACTTGCGAGTAACATTCCCTTGACAACCCCACGACTCCAAAATCTTATCGCCTTGGCCTTGCTGTCCGGCATGGCCGGCTGCTCGTCCATCCAGTCGGCGGGCAACGCCGCGAAGGCCGAAGTGGTCGCCCCCGCCGCCGACGCCGGCTTCATCGAGCATCCGGCGCTGCAAGCCAAGCGGGCGGATTTGCCGTTCCAGAAGGTCTGGATCAAGCCCGGCTTCGACAAGCGCGCCTACCGTGAACTGGTGGTCGCCCCGGTGAACACGCAGTACCTGATGGAAATGGACTGGCTGCACAAAGCCAGCTCCGCCAACTGGATCGGCGATGTGAAAAAAGACATCCCGGAACTGGCGCGCTATTTCCACCACCAGGTGGTGAAAAATTTCAAGGAAGACCCCAGGCACCGCTTCCTGGTGCTTGACGACCCCGGCCAGCACAAAGATCCGGCTCTGCGGCTGGAGCTTGCGTTGATCGAGATCGATCCTTCGACGCCGGTGTTGCATGCGCTGGGCTGGCTGCAACCCGGCGGCGGCACGGCGGCGGGGCTGGTCAACCAGCGCCGCGTCGCCTTCGAGGCGCGGCTGCGCGATCTGCAAACCAGCGAGGTGGTGGCGACCTTCGCCGACCGCGACACGGCGGACGCGGGGCCCTTGGATCTAACCCGGCTGACCTGGTACGGCCCGGCCAAGGGGATCATGGAGCGCTGGGCCGGGCAGTTCGTCCAAGTCGCCAACCGCTCGCCCGGCGAGGCCGTCACCGATCCGACCCCGTTCACCTTGAGGCCGTTTTAATGAAAAACCTGTCCTGGATGAGCCGCCTGCTGCCGGTGCTGGCGGTATTCCTGCTGCTGCAAGGCTGCGCGAACCCGATCCGGCGCGACGCCGTGCCGGCCAACCTGCAAACCAGCGCCGAAATCCCCGGCATGCCGGGCGTCCGCTACAATCCGCAACGCGCCGAGGATCTCGCCCTGATGGCCCGCGACGGCATGGAGTCGGTCGCCAAGGAGAAAGCTTGGCTGGAAGCCAGCGGACACCAGGGGCCGATTCCGCCCGCCGTGTTTTTGGCGATCTCCGGCGGCGGCGACGACGGCGCATTCGGTGCGGGCCTGCTAAACGGCTGGACGGCCACCGGGCAGCGGCCCACGTTCAAACTGGTCACCGGCGTCAGCACCGGGGCCTTGATCGCGCCGTTCGCGTTCATGGGGCCGGACTACGACCCCATCTTGCGGGAGGTTTACACCAAGGTCACGCCGAAGGACATCGCCGAGCACCGCGGCTTGCTGGCCGCTGTGTACGACGACGCCATGGCCGACAACAAGCCCTTGGCGGGCCTGGTCAACAAGCACGTCGATGAGAAGTTCCTCAAGGCCGTCGCCGCCGAACACGCCAAGGGGCGGATTTTGCTGGTGGCGACAACCAACCTCGACGCGCGCGCGCCGACCATTTGGAACCTGACCAAGATCGCCGCCAGCGGCCACCCCGATGCGCTGGCGCTGTTTCAAAAACTGATGGTCGCCTCGGCTTCGATTCCCGGCGCGTTCCCGCCGGCCATGATCGACGTGGAGGCCGGCGGCCAGCGCTACCAGGAAATGCATGTGGACGGCGGCGCGACCACCCAGGTGTTCCTGTATCCGCCCTCGCTCAACCTCAAAGAGCGCGCCAAAGGCTTAGGCATGCAGCGGGAGCGCAAGCTCTACATCATCCGCAACGCCCGGTTGGACGCGGACTGGGCGCAGGTCGAGCGGCGGACCTTGAGCATCGTGCAGCGGGCCATTTCCTCGCTGATCCAGACCCAGGGCGTCGGCGACCTGTACCGGATCTACGCCACCGCGCAGCGCGACGGGCTGGACTACCACCTGGCCTTCATCCCGCCGACTTTCAACGCCCCCCACAAGGAAGACTTCGACCCTGTCTACATGGGCAAGCTGTATGAGACCGGCTACCAGATGGCGGGAAAAGGCTATCCCTGGCTGGACGCCCCGCCTAATTTCTCCACGCCGATGTCGGGCGGCAATCATGAAGGAGGGACAGAATAATGCGACTCGATTTGCGCAACAAAGCCGCCGCCCGCCTGCTGGCCGGGGCGGTGTTGGCCGGGGCGCTGGGGCTGCCGTCGGCGCAAGCCGGCGAACCCGCCCCAGCGGCGGGCAGTCCTTGGGGCTTCAATCTTTCCACGTATCTGTGGCTGCCCGGGCTGAAAGGCGACTTTTCGACACAGTCGAAATACCAGTCCTTCAATCTCAATTTCATCGACATCGTCGACAAGTCCAGCCGCGTCCCCTTGGGCTTCATGGGCCGGCTGGACGCCGATTACCAGCATTTCGGCTTTTATGTGGACGGCACGTATATGAACCTGAAGCTCAAGCCGGCGCTGGACCGGCTGGGCAACGGCTTGGATACGGAGCTGGGTCTGATGGATTACGGCTTGACCTATCGGATTTTCGGGCCTTCCCTGGCGGAAATGCGGCAGTGGCGGGATAAAAAAGCCCCGAACCGCCTGGACGTGTACGCCGGCGCCCGCACGCTTTGGCTGGACAACAGCGTGTCGGCCTCAGGCCCGTTTGGCTGGTTCCAGCCGGGCGTCTCTTCCAGCAAGTCCTTCACCAGCCCCCTCCTCGGCGGGCGGATCATCGTGGACCTCTCGCCGCGCTGGTTCGCGCTGCTGGACGGCAACTTTGGCGGCTTCGGCGCGCAAAACGTGGATTTCACCGGCTCGTTGATGGGCGTCGTCGGCTACAAGACCAGCGTGTTTGGCGTGCCCGCCACGCTGGAGGGCGGTTACAAGGCGCTGAAGTACAAAGTAGACAGCGGCTCGCTGTCGGCCAACGCGACCTTGAACGGCCCATTCATCGGCTTCACCGGCCATTGGTAAGTTAGAGGACGCATGGGGGGCCAAACGGGAAAAAAGACGCCAGCGGCAGGGAAGCGCCCCCCGGACGGCGGAACCGGCAGGGGCCGGTTTTTCCTGTTTGTCTTGGCGGCGCTGGCGGTGTTGGCGGGCGTGGCCGTTTGGCTGTGGCTGCCGCCTGCCGGGCAGGCCAACAGCACAGCGATGAACGCGGGGGCCGCGGGGTATGCCGGCGCGGCCGCCTGCGCCGGTTGCCACCGGACGGAATATGACGCCTGGAAAGATTCGCACCACGCCCTGTCCATGCGGCAGGCGGGCCCGCAAACTGTGCTGGGCGATTTCAACAACGCCGCGTTTGCTTATAACGATGTCACCTCGACCTTTTTCCGCCGTGACGGACGGTTTTTCGTCAACACCGACGGACTCCAAGGCCAGCCCACCGATTACGAGCTGAAATACACCTTCGGCCTGACGCCGCTACAGCAATATCTGATCGAACTGCCCGGCGGCCGCATGCAAGCTTTGTCGATCGCCTGGGACAGCCGGGGCAAGGACCAGGGCGGACAGCGCTGGTTCCACCTATACCCGGAAAGCGAGAAGATCGGCCACCAAGACCCGCTGCATTGGACCGGCCCCTACCAAAACTGGAATTTCATGTGCGCGGACTGCCACTCCACCCAAGTCCGCCACAACTACGACGCGAAAGCCGACCGTTTCAACACGCAGTGGAACGAGATCAACGTCGGATGCGAAGCCTGCCACGGCCCGGGTTCCGCCCATGTGCAATGGGCCAAGGACGGCGAGGGCTGGCTGGCCTGGCTTAAACCCCAACCCATTTCCAACGGCCTGGTGGTGGATTTGTCCGGGCGCAAGCAGCCGGGCCGGTTGGAAAACCTGCGCGCATCCAAAACCCTGTCCTTCCAGGAGGGCAAAGAGTTGCAGGCTTGCGCCCCCTGCCATGCGCGGCGCACAGCGCTGACCAACGAATACAAGCCCGCCGAAGGCTTCGACCAGCACTTCCTGCCGGTCTTTCTGCGCCCCGAGCTTTACCATGCCGACGGCCAGATCAAGGACGAGGTCTATGAATACAATTCGTTCCGGCAAAGCAAGATGTTCGCCAAGGGCGTGACCTGCGGTGATTGCCACGAGCCTCACGCCTTGAAACTGCGCGGCGACCCGCAGGCGGTTTGCCTGCAATGCCATGAGGCCGGGCGCTACGCCGCCGCCAATCACCACCACCACCCGGAGCAAGCCCAAACCCGCTGCGTGGACTGCCACATGCCGCAAAAGGCTTACATGGTCGTCGACCCCCGGCGCGACCACAGCTTCCGCGTGCCCCGCCCGGATCTGAGCGCCCGCCTGGGCGTCCCCAACGCCTGCGCCCGGTGCCACGCCGACAAAGACGCGGCTTGGGCGGCGGCGGCGGTGCGAAGCTGGCTGGGGCGCGACGCGACAGGCTTCCAACATTATGCCGAGGCCTTCCACGCCGTGCGTGAAACCTTGCCCGGCGCGGAGCAGGCCTTAAAAGCCGTGCTGGACGACCCCGCCGCGCCCCCGGTCGCCAAGGGCAGCCTGCTGGCCGAGGCGGGGGGCTTTCTGCAAGCCGTGCCCAACGAGGTGAAAAACAGCCTGCGCGCGCAGACGGTGGCCGAGCGGCTGGGCGCGCTGACCGCCGTCGCGGCCTTGCCGCTGGCCCAGCGCTGGCCGCTGGCCGAGCATTTGCTGAACGATCCGCAACGCAATGTGCGGATCGAAGCGGCGCGCCTGCTGCTCGATCCGGGCCTGGACGAGGCGCAACGGCGACAGATCGCCCAGCCCTTGGCCGAGCTGCGCGAAGCGGCGGCGATCTATGCCAGCCGGCCGCAATGGCGGCTGATCGCGGCGGACATCGAGGCTAAGCTGGGTCATTACAACCAGGCCGTCGCCGAGTTCGAGGCGGCTTTGCGGATCCAGCCGGACTTCGTCCAGGCCTATGCCAACCTGGCCGACACCTACCGGGCTTTGGGGCAAGAGGAGAAAGTCGGCGAAACCCTGGCCCGCGGCTTGGCTGTCGCGCCGCGGGAAGGCTCGTTGCATTATGCGCTGGGCTTGCACCATATTAGGCTAAAACAAACCGCACAGGGTATGCGGGAGCTCAAGCAGGCCACGGAATCCTCGCCCGACGACCGCGCATTCGCCTATGGTTATGCCGTGGGATTATATTCCCAGGGCGGCAAACAGGCGGCTGTCGCTTTCCTCCGACAACGCCTGGCCAAGCGCCCCGGCGAACGCGACAATCTGTATCTGCTGGCGCAACTGGCCTTGGCGGAAAACCGGCCCGATTGGATTGAGGCATATCACGCAACTTTGGTGCAATTGAACCACTCCGATGCCCAGGCCCGGGAATTGTTGGAGCGCTTGGAAAGCTTGCCGGCCCAGCCCAAGCGCGGCAAATTGTAATCTAAGTTGGATTGATAGGGGTCAGGATCATGCCTAAAAACCACAAACTCCCAATGCCCATTGGACACATCAAGTCACTTACCATTGTGTACAAGCACGGTCTATTTACCTTTAGTTAAGTGTTTTTGCTTAATTTCGCAGTTTGCCGCCTTGCCATTGGGAAAATCGGATGAATCCTGGAGCGACAGTTTTTATAGTGGATGGTGGGCCTGGCATGTTGAAATGGCTCAGGTGGCTTCTGCTTGCCGAAGGGTTTGCCGTGCGGGCCTCCCGAATGCCCAATGAACCCGCTTAATGGCTTTACATTCGTTTTTGTTTAGTTACAATACGTATCAATCCTTACTCAAAACACTTGCAACCGGAGCGAATACATGACCACTCAAGCCCCCCCCATCGACCAGGCCGACCCGCTGAAATCCGTCGCCGACGCCATGAAGGACGCGGTCAACCAGGCGACCGAGGACGCCGTCAAGACCAAGGAGAAACTGAGCCAGATGGGGCCTGACATCGCCAACTCGGCCTCCCGCTTCGCTTACACGACCTCGTACATGCTGGCCTACGGCGTGGTTTATGCGAGCGTGTTCGTGGCCAAATCGGTGCCGCAGGAAAATCCGATTGTGGAAGGCTTCATTGACGGCGGGCGCGCCGCCATCGACGCCGTCAACGAAGCCAAGGGCATCAAGCATGTTTGACGACGGCAAATTCGACGCTTACGCCCAGCCCGCCCCTCCCGACATCGCGCTGTCTTTCCCTGGCCCCGGCGTCATCCGCGTACACAGCGAGGCTTTGTTCGCCGAAGCGGACAACGCGCAGTGCCGGCGCTTTCTGCGCCGCGCGTTTTCGCTGGAGCAGGTCGGCGGGGCCACGCTGAACCGTGACGCGGCCCCGGCGGCGGAATTGCGCTTCGACGCCAAACGCCACACCCTGAAGGACATCCTCGGCCAACTGGCCGAATGCTTAGGCGTTGAGGAAAAACCCGCCGAGCCGACACCCCCGCCCAGCGGCCAAAGCCTGATCCTAGCGCCCGTCGTCGCCCCGCCGGCCACCGCGCGCGACCGCCACGGCGTCGTGCATTACCACCGCTACGGCCATGTGGTGACGGGCTTCCAGATCATCGCCGAGCGGGTCGGCTTCATGAAGCTCAAAAACCCGGTGCTGTACCGGAAAAACGTCCTCTGCCAGGCCATCGAGCGCGAGCTGATGAGCGTGCTGGGCGTGGACCGCTACAAGACCCACTCAATCCAATGCACGGTCCAAGTGGAATACGACCCGCGCCGACTGACCCGCCACCAGGTCATCGAGATTCTCGACAGCGCGCTGGCCAACGCCGAGCACCAGGCCGAGCTGGACAAGCTGGATTTGGATCTGGCGACTTGCGCGGGTTCGCTGGTATTGGCCGGCGCCGCCCAGTTCGCCGCGCCGGCGCTGTTGCCGGCCGCCGCCGCCGTGTTCGCCTACACCTGCATCCCCAGCTTCGTCGGCGCCTATGAGGTGGTGGTCAAAGAGAAGCGCCTCGGCGTGGATCTGCTGGACTCCATCGTCGTGCTGGGCTGCCTTGGCACCTTGCAGGTGTTCCCCGGCGCGGTGCTGGCGCTGTGCCTGTCGTTTGGCCGCATGCTGGTCAAGAAGACCGAGGACAACTCGAAAAAGATGCTGCTGTCCGCGTTCGGCAAGCAGCCGCGCTTCGTCTGGCTGGTGGTCGATGGCGTCGAAGTCGAGGTGTCGCTGGACAAGATCAACGCCGGCGACGTCGTCGTCGCCCACACCGGCGACATGGTGCCTGTGGACGGCCATATCGTCGAAGGCATGGCGATGATCGACCAGCAGGCTTTGACCGGCGAATCGACCCCGGCGGAGAAGGGCGTCGGCGACCGCGTGTTCGCCTCGACCATCATGGTGGCCGGCAAGATCTACATCTCGGTGGAGAAGGCCGGCAGCGAGACCGCCTCGGCGAAGATCAGCCAGATCCTCAACGACACCGCCGGCTACAAGCTGACCTCGCAAAACAAAGGCGAGCGCCTGGCCGACACCGCCGTGGTGCCAACCCTGGCCGTCGGCGGACTGGCGATGGCGACGCTGGGCCTGCCGGCCGCCGTCGCCGTGCTGAACAGCGACCTCGGCACTGGCATCCGTATGGCCGCGCCATTGGCCATGCTGTCGACGCTGGCCTTGTGCGCGCAGAAGGGCATCCTGGTCAAAGACGGCCGCGCGCTGGAGCTGATGGGCGAGATCGACACCGTGCTGTTCGACAAGACCGGCACCTTGACCCGCGAGCGCCCGGAGGTGGGGCGGATCATCGCCGCCAACGGCTTCAGCGAAACCGACATCCTGATGTTCGCGGCGACGGCGGAGCAGAAATTCCACCACCCCATCGCCACCGCCATCCTGCACAAGGCCGAGGAGCTGGGCGTCGAACTGGCGAAGACCGACGACACCCAGTACAAGGTCGGCTACGGCATCAGCGTGGCCATCAACGGCCACACCGTCCGCGTCGGCAGCAAGCGCTACATGGACATGGAAGGCATCGCGATGACGCCGGAAGTCGAGGCCGCGCTGGACGAGGCGCACTTGGAAGGCTACACCATGGTCATGGTCGGCGTGGACGACAAGCTCGGCGGCGCGCTGGAACTGCAGGCCTCGGTGCGGCCCGAGGTGCGCGACATCGTCAAAGGCCTGCGCGAGCGCGGCATCAAGCACCTCGCCATCATCTCCGGCGACCACGAGGCCCCGACCGCCAAGCTGGCCAAGGATCTGGGCATGGACATCCACTTCGCCCAGGTTCTGCCCGCCGACAAGGCCGACTATGTGAAGAAGCTGCAAGACCAGGGCATGAAAGTCTGCTTCGTCGGCGACGGCATCAACGATTCCATCGCCCTCAAACAGGCCAACGTCTCCATCTCGCTGCGCGGGGCCACATCCATCGCCACCGACACCGCGCAGATTGTGTTCATAGAGCAAGGGTTGGGCAAGCTGTGCGAACTGCGCGACATCGCCAAATCCATGGACCGCAATGTGCGCAACAGTTGGAACATGATCTTGATCCCGAACATCGCCTGCGTGGCCGGCGTGTTCACGCTGGGCTTCGGCATCGGCGCATCCGTCTTGACCAACAACGTCGCCGCGCTGGGGGCCCTGGCCAACGGCGTCTGGCCGATGCGCAAAGTGGCGCATCTGGAGGCCGAGCGCAGGCACCGGCTGGAGATGGAACTCAAGCACGCCGGCTACGGCGAGGACGGCACCGTCGCGGCAGGCCATGGGCAGCCGCCCAAGGCCGCTTAAGTCTTGCTTTCCGGGTTCCTGCGCGGCGCGCCGGAACCCGTCACTTGAAGAGGAGGAGTGATGGCAACCCGAAAGACCCTGCCGCGCAAAGTGGCGGAACCGTCCCCCCCGGCCTCGGCCCATGCCGAGCCGGCGGAGGCCAACCAAGAGACTCCGCCGCAACCGGCGGACGCTGTGATTGAAGCCACTGTGGAGCCTGCCGATATGAGCGAAAAAACCGTGCATGAATCTGTCGCCGACCTGTCGGCCCATTCGTCCTCCGCGGTGTCTGTGGCCGCGAAGCCGGAGCACCAGCCGCGTTTCCATTTTTTCATCATCGACGCGGGATGGAAATCGGTGCCTGCCAAGGTGATCCGTGAAAATTTCCCGATGATCCGCGAATTCCAGAACGAAGATCCGCTCTACATCCTGAGCCGTGAACAGTCGATTGAGCTGATCCGCGCGAATCCGGATTTGATCGGCAAAGATCCGATCATCCTGGTGCATGACCTGCATGCCAAAGGCGGCAGGGGCGAGTCCGGCTACCATGGTTTCCGCCTGTGCCTGGGGCTGATCAGAAAGAGCGAAATGGCGCTGTTCGCCATGCAGGAATTCCTGCGCTTTGTCCACAGCCACCGGCGCAGCGCTGACATTGAAAAAGACATCCAGGAAAAGCTGCACCGCAAAGGATTGGAAGGCGCCATCGAGATCCTGCGCGCCGGCGCGCAAGAAGCAATGGGTTAATCCTTTTTCCAACCACACGAGGTAAATAGCCATGGGCCAAGTTAGCGAAGCTGTCACCCTGTTTTTCGCCGCCGTGTTGATCACGACGCTGGGGATTGAAATCAACCGCCGGAAGAAGAAGCTGCGCGAGGTCTACGACGTGCTGGACGCGGAAACCAAGCACATCGCCGCCGAGTTGGAGCACATGATCGAGCACGGCAAACTCAAGCCTTACACGGGGGACACTTGGGCGTGAGCGAAGTGCTTGAAACGCCAAGGATTCGGTTTGACCGTGACGAACTGCTTATCGAGTTCGCCAGCCTGTTCGGGCCAGGCGGCGAGGCCCAGGCCCGCCGCTTCACCGCCCATGTCTTCACCTTTCCCGAAGTTCGCGCGCTGCGCCTGGAGCCCGGCAAGGCGGCGCTGCGCTACCAGGCCGAGGAGGCCGGGCGCAAAGATTTCTTGGGCCGGCTCGCCGCCGCGCTAGGCGGCAGCGGCGCGGAACCGGACGAGGCCGGCCTGCCCGCTTGGATGCCGGGCGAGCCGGTGTCCCTGCACCGCTTCGGCGAAATCGTGTCGGTTTTCGAGATCGTCCAGGCCGGCCCCGGGCGCTTGCAATTGCGCCACCCCGCCATCGCCAAAGACTCCGCGTTGAGGCGCAGGCTGGAAGACGCGGCCCAGAGCCTGCCCGGCGTCAAGCAGGCCACGGCCACCGGCTCCGCGGCTAAGCTGTGGGTCGTCTACCAGCCGGGCGCTGTCGACATCGCTCAATTGATCCGCCTCGCCGAGGCGCAACTGGCCGGGCCGCGCACCGCGCTGGCGACGGTGGAGGCGAACCCGGGCAAGCTGGGCCTGGCCAACGCGACCTTGGGGCTGGCCGCGCTGGGCGAGTTTGCCGTGCCGGTGGTGCTGCCGGTGTGTGTCGGCATGCTGGTGGTGTCCAACCTGGGCACGATCCGCGACGCGGGCCGGCAACTGAGCAAAGGCAAGGTCGGCCTGCCGGTGCTGTACACCGCGCTGCTGGGCTGTTCCATCACTACCGGCCAGATCGTCGCGCACGCGCTGATGGAATGGTCGTTCCGCTTCTGGGAGCGCCGCTCCAACGCCTTGCTGGCCGACGAGTGCCGGGCAATGCTCGAAGAAAGCCTGCCCGTCCCCGCGCAGGCCCGCCTGGTGCGCTCCGACGTGGTCGACGCGCTGGTGCAAAGCGAGTCCTTGCAGGCGGGCGACCGCGTCCGCATCGCCGCGCCGTCCGCCATCCCGGTCGACGGGCGGGTGGTCGGCGGCAACGCGCTGGCCGAGCAAAGCGTGGTCGGCGGAACCCGGACGCCCACGCGGCTGGCGTTTGGCGACGAAGTGCTGGCAGGAACCACGCTGCTGGCCGGCCAGCTCGAAGTGGAGGTTTTGCGCACGGGCGCGCAAACGCAGGCGGCGCAAATCGCCCGCAGCGTGATCGACAGCGCCCGCGGCCTAAGCCGCGACCCAGTCCTGCGCCGCCAGGCCGAGGCGCTGGCCGACCGCCCGGTCAAGCCGACTCTGGCCTTGGCCGCGCTGGGCTGGACGGTGGGCGGCTTGTTCACGGTCGGCGCGGTGCTGCATCAAGACCACGCCACAGGCCCCCAGCTCGCGCTGCCCTTGGAGACCTTGCGCGACATGGGCCTGGCGCTGCGCGGCGGCGTCGTCGTGCGCCAAGGCGGCGCGCTGCCAAGCCTGGCCGAAAGCCGCTTTGTCGTGCTCGACGACCATCCGGCCTGGGCCGTCCCCGGGCTTGAATTGGAGGCACTGCATTCCCGGCTGGCCGAGTCGGAGACGGAAAACCTGCTGCGCTATGTGGCCGGCGCGGGGCTTTACCTGGGCGACGGGCGCGCCGAGGCGCTGGCCGAGGCTTGCCGCGAGCGCGGGCTGGTCGTCCGCAAGCCGCCGGTCGTCGCGGTCGAAGCGGATAAAATCACCGTCCGCCAAGGCGCGCACACCATCAGCCTGCGCAACCAGGCTGCCAAAGGCAAAAAAGCCGCCCCCGCGCCGGCGCTGGTGGCCGAGATCGACGGCGAGGAAGTCGGCCTGCTGGAATTCCGCCACAGCGCGCTTCCACGCGCCGCGCGGGCGGTGCGCCGCCTGCGCGAGCGGGGCATGCAAGTGTTCCTGCTGTCCAGCCAGAGCGGCGAGGAGACCGCGCAACTCGCCCACCGCCTGGGCGCGGATCTGCATGGCGGCGAATTCTCGCCGGCCGAAAAGCAGCGCTTTTTGCAGGGCCTGGCGCGGCGCGGCGTGCTGGCCACTTATGTCGGCGACGGTCCGCTGGATCCGGCCTTGGCCGGAGAGGCCCATGTCGCCGTGTCCTTGGGCGGGACGGCGGGCCTGGCCGGCGGCGAGGCCGGCATCGTCATACTGGGCGATTCGCTGGACGCGCTGGCGGAAACGGCCGAGCTGGCCCAAAGCCACCAAGGCCGGATTCTGGGAACCTGCCGGCGCGCCTGGGCACCCAACCTGCTGTGCATCGTCGGCGGTTATGTCGGCGTGCTGAACGGCATCACCTCCGGCCTGATCGCCAATATCGGCGTCAACCGGGTTTACCGGCAAGCGTCAAGCTCTTTGCGCGACAGCCAGCGCCTGGCCAGTTCCAAGAGGATTAACGTGTGAACACCGTCGACAAAACCGCAAAACCGCCGAAAAAACCGCCGAAGGCCAAGCCCGGCCCCGCCGCGGCCGAACCCGAACCCGAAGCCGCGCAGCCTGCCGCCTTGGTCGGCGAGTTCATCGGCAAGGGCGAAGAACCCCCCGCGCCCGGCGGCCTGGCTTCCACCGGGGACGGGATCGAGAAGGCCGACGAGGAAGTCGTCGAGCGCGTGGCGCACCTGGAACACGGCGTCGGCTGGGTGCTGATCTCGGCGGGCGTCGTCGGCCTGGTCGTTCCGGGCGTGTTGGGCACCCCGTTTTTGCTGATGGGGGCTTTGGCGCTGTGGCCGGGCAACCGCAAGACCGTGGAGCGCTGGCGCAAAGGCCATTCGCCGAAAATGTTTCACGGGGCTATGAAGCAGATCAACCGCTTCCTGGACGACTTGGAAAAGCGCTACCCGCGCATCGAAAAAAAATAGCCGCCGAAGGGCGCGCTTAAAGGCAGGGCAATGGCCGAAATCGGAGGGGCGAAAATCTCGCTCAGTGAATACGAAGCGGCCCAGGTCGCAGCCATCGCCGCGTGGAAGAGCGAGGCCCCGGGCGTGGCGAGGCGGATGTTCCGCCTCGCCACCGCCCCGCTGGGCGATCTGGTCAACAAATTGCTGCCGAAGGGGCCGGTCAAGGCGGCCATGGACGCCGTCAACAAAATGGCCGGCCAACTGGCCGGCGACGACAGCCTCCTCAAAGACCCCTATGTGCAGTCGCAAGGCATCACCTCGCTACAGGACATCGCCTCCCAGCCGTTGGAATTCGCCGACGGGCTGGCGGGCCGGGTCATCCGCGACGCCGGCCACATCGCCTTGGGGATGGGCGCGGCCACCGGCACCGGCGGCCCCATCGCGGCGGCGGCGGGCCTGCCGGTGCTCGTGGCCGGGGCGCTGCGGGTGATCTACCGGGTTTCCCAGGCCTATGGCTTCAGCATCGACCATCCCGGCGACAAGGAGCTGATGCTGCACATCCTGGCGCTGTCGACTGCCACCGACCCCGGTGAGCGCGCGCAGGCCATGGCTAATTACCAGCGCCAGATCCAGACCACCTTTCTGCACCAGGCGGTCGAGGAATCCGCGCAAAACGCGGTGCAGCGGGCCTTGCTCGGCGCGGAGGCGGGCTCGCTGATTCCAGGCTTCGGCATCGCCTTCAACGCCTACCTAAACCGGCAGTTCGTCAACCGCGCCGGGCTGGCGGCGCAGCGGGTGTTCCAGGAGCATTGGCTGCGCGAGCGCGGCAAGGTGGCGTGGATCGAGCCGGCTTGAGCACCTAGCGTAACGCGGTAAAGAGCAGCCCATAGTACGGAGGCCGGGTCAGCCTGGAGTAACCCGGCAAAGCATTGCCAGATGCGTTAGATTGCGGCGCAATATGCCTAGCCCAAGCTACGCCACCATGAAAAATCAGGAGTTTCCATGAGCGCCACCCTGCTAGGCATCGACAATAAATTATTGTCGTGGATGTTGTTGTTTGTGCCGCTGGCCGTCGTGGCGAAGTGGCAGAAGTTCGATCCGCTGCTGGTTTTTTTCTTTGCCGGCCTGGCGATCATCCCGTTGGCGGCGATGATCGCCAACGCGACCGAGCATATCGCTGGCACCTTGGGCGCGGCGCTGGGCGGGCTGCTGAACGCGACCTTCGGCAACGCGACCGAGATGGTCATTTCCATCGTCGCGCTGCACGAGGGCCTGGTGGATGTGGTCAAGGCCAGCATCAGCGGCACGGTCATCGCCAATCTGCTGTTGGCCTTGGGGGCCGGCATGTTCCTAGGCGGCTTGAAACATCCGGAGCAGGAATTCAAATCGCGGGTGGCGCGGATCAACGCCTCTTCGCTGAACCTGGCGCTGGTGGTGATGTTGACGCCGTCGGCGATCCACTACACCTCGCCGGGGTTGAAGTCTTTGACCATTGACCATTTTTCGTTGGTCGCGGCCAGTCTGCTGCTGGCGTTCTATGTGCTGTCCTTGTTGTTTTCGATGAAGACGCACCGCTTTTTTTATGAAACCAATCTGAACGGCGACAACGGCACCCTGCCGGGGGCGGCCAGCGCCGCCGAAACGCCGCCCATCGGCAAAGAGGTCGGGATTTTGCTCGGGGCCAGCGTCGTGCTGGTGGTCGTGTCCGAGGTGCTGGTGTCCAGCCTGGAGACCGCGATCCAAACCGTCGGGCTGACCCCGTTGTTCACCGGCGTGATTTTGATCCCGCTGTTCGGCGGCGTCGTCGAATACATCGCCGTGATCACCTTCGCCCGCAAAAACAAAATGGACTTGGCGGTCAGCGTCGCCATGGGCTCCAGCCTGCAAATCGCCCTGTTCGTGGCCCCCGTGCTGGTGTTCGCCGGACAGTTGATGGGCCAGCCGATGAACCTGGAGTTTGAGCCGTTTGAGCTGATGGCCGTCGCGATGGCAGTCCTCATCACCAACTCCATCAGCACCGACGGGCGCTCCAACTGGCTGGAGGGTGTCTTGCTGCTGGTGACGTACGGCACGGTCGCCGCCGCTTTTTTCTTCCATCCCTGACAACCCCTGATTGAGCGCCTGAGGAAACCTTATGAATTTAAAATGGCTGCTGGCCTTTATTCCCGTCGGCATCGCCCTGGCCTGGTTCGAGGCCAACCCGACTCTGGTATTCATCGCCTCGGCGTTGGCCATCGTCCCGTTGGCGGGCCTGATGGGCGACGCGACTGAGGCGCTGGCCCGCTTCATCGGGCCGACGCTGGGGGGCTTGTTGAATGCCACCCTGGGCAACGCACCGGAGATCATCATCGGCTTCTTCGCGCTGAAGCATGGGCTGGTGGACATGGTGAAGGCGTCGATCACCGGCTCGATCCTCGGCAACCTGCTGTTCGGCCTCGGCGTTTCCATCCTGGCGGGCGGCTTGAAGTTCCCCAAAGAAAAATTGAGCTTCGACATGGAGACCGGTCGCATCCAGAGCGGGCTGTTGATTATGGCGATCGTCGGCTTGATCGTCCCGGCGGTGTTCAATTTCAGCACGAACTCGGAACACAAGATCAGCCTGCATGTGGCCGTCGTCCTGTTTGCGGTCTACCTGGTCAGCACGGCTTACACGCTGACCAAGGGCGCGCCGGACGCCGAGACGGAGACCGGACAAGAGGCGTCCGGGGAGGAGGGGGAAGGCTGGAGCCGGAACAAGGCGTTGACGGTTCTCGCCAGCGTCACGGTCGGCCTGGCGGTCATGAGCGAGATCATGACCGACGCGCTGGACCCCGCCGCCAAGGCGATGGGGTTCACGCCGCTGTTCGCCGGCGTCTTCCTGCTCGCGCTGGTCGGCAACACGGCGGAGTTGATCAACTCCGTCCGCTTCGCCCGGCAGAACCAGTTGGATCTGTCCTTAGGCATCACCGTCGGCGGCAGTGCGCAGATTGCCTTGCTGGTCGCGCCCTTGCTGGTGTTCTTCGGCGCGGCCATCGGCCAGGACATGAACCTGCTGTTTTCCCAGTTTGAATTGGTCGGCATCATCCTGACCGTCTACGTGATCGTCAACCTGCTGCAAGGCGGATCGGTGCGCTGGGTGGGCGGCGGGGCGCTGATCGCGGTTTATCTGATCCTCGGCATCGGTTTCTACTATGCGCCGGCGACCGTCGCGGGCTAGAGGCCACTTGGGGGTTGCGTCGGCGGCTTTGCTGGTTTTGCCGGGCTGCGCCGGCCCGCAAAACCGGCCGGTGGAGACGCCGAAGCCCCCGGTGGCGGTCGAGGCCAAGCCGCCGGAACCTAAGCAGGCCAACCCGCAGCAGGCCGCGCAAGCTGCCGCCACCGACGGGCATGCGTGGCGTCCTTTCGGCGGCCGCTTGGCCAAGTTCCTGGGGCGCAAGCCGTCCGAGGCGTTTTCGCTGTGGCGGTCGCTGGCCGATGTCAGCCTGCCCGGCCCCGACCTCGCCAACTACCCCAACAGCTCCTACACCCTGCCGCAAGGCGGCTTGTATCTGGAAAGCAGCCCTGCCGGGTTTTACGGCAGCAGCGTCATTTCGCAGTCGCAATGGAACTGGGAGTATCTGCTGCGCTATGGCGTGACCGACAATATCGAAATCCGCCTGTTTTCCAATGGCCTGACCGCCGAGTCCGGGGCCACCGGTTTTTCACCCATCGCCTTCGATGTCAAAACCCATTTGTGGGCGGCGGAATGGGATTGGTTTAATATTTCATTAGGCGCGGAAGCCTATGTGCAGACCACCTCCTGGCTGGCTTCCCCGGCGTTTTACAATCCGTTGCAATATTCCTTCAACCTGCTGATCGACCATGAATTGCCCTGGGGGGTCTCGTTTGAATGGAACTTGGGCTTTGTCCGCGAAAGCATCGCCGACAGCGTGATTTATCTGCCTGCTTTCCAGTGGGCCTTCCAGCGCAGCGTCACCGACGACATCGCCTTGTTCATCCAAGGCTACCACAACGCCGACGCCCTGCCGCGCGTGCCCGGCCCCAGTTCGCGCTTGCCGTCCAGGCCGATACAAGAAGCGGTCGGTTTGGGCGGGCAATGGTCGCTCAACAGCCGGGTGGCTTTTTATGGCAGTTACAACTGGGGATTGACTAAGTACACGCCTTCTTATAACGCCAACATCGGTTTTGCCGTGTCTTTTTAATGCCTTTTACCCGCCCACCACAAGAGGAAACCACGATGAACGATACCCATGGGCAAGCCCCCCGCCGCAGCCTCAAAGAAAACTTGCAGGAGACGGTGGACATCTTAAAGCACTCCGACATTAGCCTGCCGAAAGCCATCTTGCTGGCTGCCGTCGCGCTGGCGGCGGCGGCTATCATCCTGTAATCCGTCCACCAACGGGTCGCGGCGAGCGTCCCTTCAAATCCAAACCCAGCCGAGAGAATTATGAGCAGAAAAACGATGAGCCGCTTGTTGGCGGTGCTGGTTCCATTGTTGGCGGCGCTCGCCGTCCGCGCCGAGGACGCCGCGGTCGACCGCACAGTGCTGCCAATTCCTGAGCCGAACTATCCGCACAGCGCCACGCTCGACGCCCGCGAGGCCACGCCGCCGCCGCGCTTCCAGGTCAAAGCTCCGGAGGGCGCGCCCAATGTGCTGATCGTGCTGATCGACGATATGGGCTTCGGCATGTCCGGCGCGTTTGGCGGGCCGATCCAGATGCCGACCGTGGAGCGTCTGGCGAATCAGGGCCTGCGCTACAACCAGTTCCACACCACCGCGCTGTGCTCGCCAACGCGCACGGCCCTGCTCAGCGGCCGCAACCACCACATGAACAACATGGGCAGTGTCACCGAGGTCGCCACCGGTTTCCCCGGCAACACCAGCCAGCGCCCGGCCAATGTCGCGCCGCTGGCCGAGATGCTGCGGCTGAACGGCTACAGCACCGGCTTCTTCGGCAAGAACCACGAGACCGCCGCCTGGGAAGTCAGCCCGTCCGGACCGACCGACCGCTGGCCGACGCGCTCCGGCTTCGACAAGTTTTACGGCTTCATCGGCGGCGAGACCAACCAGTGGGCGCCGCTGCTGTATGACGGTTTGAGCCAGATCGAAACGCCGAAAGATCCGAGCTACCATTTCATGACCGACATGACCAACCAGGCCATCGGCTGGATGCGCTACCAAAAGGCGCTGACGCCGGACAAGCCGTTCTTTTTGTACTTTGCGCCGGGGGCCACGCATGCGCCGCACCATGTGCCGAAAGAATGGATTGCCAAATACAAGGGCAAATTCGACCAGGGCTGGGACAAGCTGCGCGAGGAGACCTTGGCCCGCCAGATCAAGCTGGGCGTCGTGCCGCCCGGCACCCAACTCGCCCCCAAGCCTGAGGCCATCAAGGACTGGGACAAGCTGTCGGCCGACGAGAAGAAGCTGTTCGCCCGCCAGATGGAGATCTTCGCGGCCTTCGGCGAATACGCCGACACCGAGATCGGCCGGCTGGTCGACGCGGTTGGGGAGATGGGCCAGCTCGACAACACGCTGGTGTTTTATATCGTCGGCGACAACGGCACCAGCGCCGAAGGCGGCATGAACGGCCTGTTCAACGAATCCACTTATTTCAACGGCGTGCAGGAAAGCGTGCAGGACGTGCTGAAACACTACGACCAGTTGGGCGGGCCGATGTCCTATGCGCACATGGCCGCCGGCTGGGCGGTCGCGGGCGACACGCCGTTCGCCTGGGCCAAGCAGGTGGCCTCCAATTTCGGCGGCACCCGCAACGGGCTCGTCGTACATTGGCCGAATCGCATCAAGGCCAAGGGCGAGGTGCGTACGCAATTCCACCATGTCACCGACATCGCCCCGACGGTGCTGGAAGCGGCCAGGCTGCCCGAGCCCAAATCCGTCAACGGCACGGTTCAGGAGCCCATCGAGGGCGTCAGCCTGGCTTACACCTTCGACGACGCGAAAGCGGCGAGCAAACACCAGACCCAATATTTCGAGATCTTTGGCAACCGGGGTATTTATGCCGACGGCTGGTTTGCAGGCACAGTCCACAAAGCGCCATGGGAGCGCCAACCGCGGGCGAAACTGTCGGAGGACAAGTGGGAGCTCTACGACACCCGCGCCGATTTCAGCCTGGCCCACGACCTGGCCTCGCAGAACCCGGCCAAGCTGAAGGAATTGCAGGATCGGTTCACCCAGGAAGCCATCAAGAACCGGGTGTTGCCCATCGACGACCGTTCCGTGGAGCGCGCCAACCCCAGGCTGGCCGGCCGGCCCGACCTGATGGCCGGACGCACGTCGCTGACGCTCTATCCCAGCATGAAAGGCATGTCGGAGAATGTCTTCATCAACATCAAGAACACGTCCCACACGATCACCGCCGAGTTGGAGATCCCCAAAAAAGGCGCGAAGGGCGTGGTGCTGGCCCAAGGGGGCCGGTTCGGCGGCTGGAGTCTTTATATCAAGGACGGCAAACCGGTCTACACTTACAATTACCTGGGTTTGAAGCGTTATTCCGTCGCTGCCGCCAAGCCGCTGCCGCCCGGCAAGGCCTCCTTGCGTTTCGAGTTTGCCTATGACGGCGGCGGCTTGGGCAAAGGCGGCTTAGGGACTTTGTCGGTCAACGGGCAAAAACTGGCCCAAGGGCGGATCGAGCAGACCCAGCCGATGGTCTTCTCCGCCGACGAGACGGCCGATGTCGGCGAAGACGACGCCACGCCGGTGACCGAGGACTACAAAGAGCGGGACAACCGCTTCACCGGCACGATCCAAAAAGTGACCGTCGATTTGCAGGCGGCGAAGGTGGAAGCCCAAGGCGCGGCGAATGAAGCGCAGAGGAACATGGCGTTCAAGAAGGCGATGTCCGATTGATTCGGTCAGGTGGCGCGATGGCGCTTATAACCTAAACCTGTGTATGACCAATATTAAGGCGGATGATGTGAAGTTTGATAGAGAGACTGGCCGTTTTAACGCAAGCCTGAAACATCTGGGATTGCTGGTCGGCGCGGGGGCGGCGCTTGCAGGCTGCGTGACGCCGGTTCCGAACGATGGCGCGGGGGCCGCCCCGCAACGCTGGAGCACATTGCGCGACCTGCGCTATTGCGAGATTTTCCTGATCGGTGGCAACCCGGTCACCCGCGACCTCAAGGCTGCGGTTTACAACACGTCGTTCCTCAACGATCCGAAGGACTCCTGTTCGGACGACCTGTGGGCCAAGGTCGATCCCGGCACGTTGAAGAAGCAATTCGATGTGCTGGGCGTGTTCAAGAACGGCCCCCGCCACTGGACGAACGACTGGCTGTACACGCCCATCGGCAAGGAAGCATCCTTCAACGGCCTGAAGGCGCGATGGATCACCGAGGTCAGCCTGCCCCGCGACCTTGAGGTCGGCAAGAAGGGCGGCACCGCCTATAAGCCGACCACGGTCGCGCGTAATTCGGAAATGGGCTTCGCCAAGGGCAAACCTGTGTTCATGCTGGAAGACCCCGGCGGCATGCCCTGGGTCATGCAAGCTTACTCGAACACCGTGGACGCGAATCTGGCCTACGCCGGCCTGCCGACGCTAGGCCAAACGCTCAAGCTGCCGCCGGGGTGGAAATACCGGAGCAAAATCCTCGACCAGGATCTGACGATCCGGGCGGTGGACGGCCATGCGCGCATCGTCCAGGACGACCTGGAAAATACCTATGACGCATGTTTTGAGACGGCATGCAGTTTCAAGCCCTAGCCTGGCCCCGGGACCGCGCCGGTTGCCTGCCGGGTAGCCGGCGCTCCACCCGAAAGAGATGATTTGATCCATGAACCGCTTGTTCAAATGGCTTAAGCAAGAAATTGTCGAAATGCTGCCGTCGGTGTTGTTTTTTTTCGTGGTTCTCAATCTGATGCGCTGGATCGAGAATCTATTCCTGGAGGACAAGGGCGTCAGTGTGGGAGGGTTCGTCCATGTCAGCATTGGGGCGCTGATCGTCGGCAAGGCCCTGCTGGTCGCCGATCTCCTCCCCGTGGTCAACGCTTTCCGGAGCCGGCCGCTGATCTACAACACGCTGTGGAAAACCTTTATATACTCGCTGGCGGCCTTTCTGTTCCGGGCCGGCGAGGAGTTCGCGCCCCTCGCCGTGGAGGCCGGGAGCCTTTCCGCCGGATTCGAACGGTGTCTGGCCGAAGTCCATTGGCCCAAGTTCTGGGCGGTTCAAGTTTTCCTCGGCATGATGCTGTTCATCTTCGTGGCGTCGATGGAATTCATCGGTGCCGTAGGCGCGGCCAAGGCGCGCCAGTTATTTTTCGGGCGGTGAGCCATTGATGCGTCGGCAGGCCGATGACAATCATGCGTGATGCCAGTGGCTTGGCATTTTGTTCCAACCGGCACGCCTAACGGTTGCGGCAGGCTCAAACACTAGGCGGGACGGTACGCGCCCATCGTGGCGCGCCCAAACGATACGACACTAATAACGGAGTGGAACCTGATGAACAGACAAATCAAAACTTGGCTCATGGCCTTGATGGCAGGACTGATGGCGGCAAGCTTTTCCGCCGAGACCTACGCCTACGGCGCGGGCAGGGAGCCCGGAAGGGCGGGCATGGGCGCCGGCGGGGTCGGCGGGCCCGCCTCGGGCGTGGGCACCCGGCCGGGCGCGGGGGCCGGGCGGGCGGGCGCGCCCGCCGCCGGCGCGCCCGGCTACGGCGCGGGGGTCGGCCGAGCAGGCGTGCCTGCCGCCGGTGCCGCCGGACGCCCCGGTTCGGGCGTGGGTGCCCTGCCGGGCGCGGGGGCTGGCCGGGCGGGCGTGCCGGCCGCCGGCGCGCCCGGGCGCTATCGGTGATGGTGGCGTTATAACCCATGGGGCTGGGCGGGGGGCTGGACCCACCCCACCCCGCCGCGCTGATTCATCCATTGATTGCCCTTGAAAAATTGCCATGAAAACATTGACTCGCGCCGTACTGAGCGTTTTTTTTCTAATCCTTTTGGCTGGATGCGCCTCCAGTAAAATCGCCACCCGCCAAGCTTACAATGGCGGCAAGATCGCCCGCCCCGGCCATGTCCTCGTCTATGACTTTGCCCCGCCCGCAGGCCAATATGCCGGGCAAACGCCTGATGAGGCCGCACGGCAACTGGGCGCGAAGATTGCCCAGGCGCTGGCCGGGGAAATCCGGGGGATGGGGCTGCCGGCGGAGCAGGCTACGGCGCAGACGGCACCGCAAATCGGGGATCTGGTGATCCAAGGCAATATCCTTTCCATCGACGAAGGCGACGCCGCCAAACGCGTGGCCGTCGGCTTCGGTTCCGGCGCTTCCCATCTGAAAACGTCGGTCGAAGGATTGCTGATGACAGATCACGGACTCCAAAAACTCGGTTCAGGCACCGACGAAGCCGGCGGCGGCAAATCGCCGGGCACGGCGGTGGCGCTGGCCGGCGCGGTCGCGACCGCCAACCCGGCGGGCCTCATCATCAGCACGGCGATGAAAGCGCACGGGGAGGCCAGCGGCAGCAGTACCATCCAAGGCAGGGCCGAGCAGACGGCGAAAGATATTGCCAAGGAACTGAAAAAGAAATTCAAGGAACAAGGCTGGATCTAGCCGCGCGGTTTTCCCGGCCGGCATGGATGAAACCAGGCAGTCCGCCGATCTCAAAGCGGGGCGGATAGGCTAGACTTGATAGCAGCCTAGGCCTGCTTTGGGCTTTAGGGCGAAGATTGCCGAAGCAGTCAACAAAAACAAACTGCCGGGCCGGTAGTCAGCGGGGGGATTCCTTCA
>Ga0265316_10001623_pt1 | contig 23972 bp, 22 predicted proteins | sample 4522metaG_FD_202092 | JGI IMG/M metagenome (GOLD analysis project Ga0265316, IMG submission 202092) | Rhizosphere microbial communities from Carex aquatilis grown in University of Washington, Seatle, WA, United States - 4-5-22 metaG | ecosystem: Host-associated > Plants > Roots > Rhizosphere >... | reverse complement strand
CGTGGCCAGCTTCGCTCGGCTTTCGGCCTCGCTCGTCCCGCCTACTCGGCGGGACACCTTGCCCGCTCGGCCTGCAAACGCCCTGCTCAAAACATGCCAAATCAGGCGCAAGGCCGAGGAATAAAAGTAATGCTTTCATTTTCAACGTGCTGCTCGAATCAAACCAATCCAGCCGCTTCAAGACTGATTTAATTTTAAGGGTTTTGGTTGAGCGTGCATTAAAAAATTTTAGGCCAATAAGTTAAGAGATGGTCTGCAAGGCTTTACGGTGAGCGCAGGCCAGGGACTTTAGCGTAAGAAAACTGCAGCCGTAGCGAGCCGTAAACCGCAGCAGACGGCTAAAATTTTTAGCACGCGAAAGCAAAACCTTTAAAATAGGATTGGAAAGATTACTTTAAGAAATCAATGACGATCTTTGCCGCGCGGGTACTTGCTCCGGGAGAGCCGAGGGAGAGTTTTAGTTGGGAGAGGTTATTCTTTATTGTTTCTAATTCCGCTGGATTATTAAGTATTCGTAGTGACTCGTTGGCGATATTTTGCGGGGTGGCTTTAAACTGTATAAATTCACTGATGATTTTTCTACCGGCGATGATGTTGACTATACCTATGAAGGGAATCTTTACCTGGGGCCGGTATAATAAATAGTTTAAGAGGTTCATTTTGTAAACTATTAGGAACGGTTTTTCCATTATCGCAGTTTCTAATGTTGCTGTTCCGGATGTTACAAGGGCTAAGTCGCAGACATTCAGGCAATCGTAAGTTTTTCCTTCGGCAATATTTACTTCAATGCCGGATTTGTCAATTAAATTTTGATATACAGGTAAATCTACTTGAGGGGATTTGGCTATAACGAACCGGGCGTCCATATTTTTAAGGATAATTTTTGCCGTTTTAAGCATGACCGGCAGTATATTTTTAATTTCGCTCTTACGGGATCCGGGAAGCAGGGCAATGACCTTTTTATCGGTTTCTAAATTAAGTTGTGCCAGGAATTCATTTTTTCCCATTGCGGGTTTGACTATATCAAGCAGAGGGTGTCTGGCAAAATCAACGTTTACCGACTTTTTTTTATAAAAATCCTCTTCAAATTTAAAAAGCACTATCATTTTGGAGATGTATTCTTTAATTGTTTTGACCCGGCCGCTTCTTGATGCCCATACTTGAGGGCTGACGTAATAAATTATGGGTATCGATCTATTCACGGCTTTAGCAAATCTTAGATTAAATCCGGAGAAATCAACAAGGATTATCAGGTCGAATTTTTCTGTTTTGATTTTTTCAAGTAAGAGCTTTTTTAGGGCGAAGAACCTGGGAAGTTTTTTTAAAACATCGAAGAACCCCATTACGGAAAGTTCTTTAATATCATAAAATACATTTGCGCCTGATCTGCGCAGGGTTTCTCCGCCAACAGCGGAGACGGAGATCTCCGGATCAATTGTTTTTATCGCTTTAGCAAGGAAACCAGCGTTTAAATCGCCGCTTGCCTCTCCGCAGATGATCAGAATCTTCTTTTGGGCCATATTTGTTTTTGAATTTCTAATGCGACAGCTAAAGCTTCTCTGGCAACTTCTCCTGAAACCAGAGGTTCTTTATTCTGCTCTACGCAGTCAATAAATGCCTGAAGTTCTTTTTGCAGGGGTTGTTCTTTTTCAATGGGCAGGTCTTCTTTGGTGATTTGTGACTGGTTTCGTTTGTAAACCGAGGCCTGAGCGTCTTTGTAATCGAGGGATATATAGGTATCTTCCTGAAATATGCGGATTTTGCGCATTATTTCATCGGAGACCCGGCTGGCAGTGAGGTTTGCTACGCAGCCATTCTTAAAAGTGATGCGGGCGTTAGCAATATCTTCGAATTGGGTAAGGACATTTACGCCTACACCTTCGATGCGTTTGATCTTGGAGTCTACCAGCCCGAGCACGATGTCAATGTCGTGGATCATAATATCAAGTACCGCGCCTACATCAAGTGAACGGTTAGGAAAGGGGCTTAAGCGGTGGCATTCTATGAATTTTGGGTTTTTGATCAATTTTAAGGTGGCGCTAAAAGCAGAGTTGAACCTTTCAATATGCCCGACTTGCAATATTAGTCTGTTTTTTCTTGCCAGACGGATCAATGAGTCTGCTTCCTTAAGGTTTAAAGTGAAAGGTTTCTCTACGAGAGTATGGATTTTATTGTTTAAGAATTCGTAGGCAATTTTCTGATGGAATTTTGTGGGTACCGCGACACTTACGGCATCGACCTTACCCATTAAGTCCCGGTGGTCCTGCCAGCCGGCAACTTGCAGGGTTTTAGAAACAGTTTCCAGCCGGTTTTTATCCGTATCGCATACCCCTACTAAGGTGCAGTTGGGGATATCTTTATATATTTTGGCATGGATACTGCCTAAATGCCCTACTCCGATCACCCCGACCCTTATTTTTGACATGTAGAAATCATAGCAAAATGAGCGCCCCTTTGCAACTATAATCTTAAGGTTAATAAATGTTGCAACAAGGAAGTTGATATGCTAAAATACCTTTCCTTTGGGATTATAAACAGAGACAAAAGATGAAAGATTACTTAAAGTTACTAAAATTCGTTCGTCCTTATCTGGGCCTGTTTTCGTTAGCCGGCATCTGTATGGCTTTTTCTGCCGTTTTTGACGGTGTTTCCCTGGCCATGCTTGTTCCGCTTACGGATAAAGTCCTCACGAACAGGAAAATCATAATTCCTACAAAATTGCCTCCATTTTTATCAAATTTTATTGATAAAATCAATAGCATTGAGCCCAGTGTGCTGCTGAATTATATGGCAATAGGTATTTTGGTGCTTTTTTTCTTAAAAGGGCTTTTTGGGTTTTTGCAAGGGTATCTCATGTCTGATATCGGCCAGAGGGTGGTCAGGGATATCAAAGCAAAACTTTACGCCAAAATTCAGACACTTTCGCTGGAATATTTTACGCATAAGCGCGGCGGCGAACTTATGTCGCGCATCACCAATGACGTTAAGATCGTCGAGAATGCCGTATCTTACGGTTCAACCGACCTGATTTATCAGGGGGCGCAGGTGGTCATATTTACCTGTGTTACTTTTTTTATTTATTTTAAGATGGCGCTTTTGACTTTTCTTCTTTTACCGTTGATAAGTTTTCCGATCATTAAATTCGGAAAGGTTTTAAGGAAGTTGTCCAAGCGTTCGCAAGAGAATATGGCGGATACCAACTCTATCCTTTATGAAACAATAAGCGGAACACGCATCGTTAAGGCTTTTAACATGGAAGATTACGAGATCGCCAGATTTAACAAGATAAATCAGGCTTATTATAAGATTTCCATGAAATCCATTAAAAGAATGCAGCTTTTAAACCCTATAACCGAACTTTTGGGGTGTATGGCAGGGGTTTTTGTATTTTTCTGGGGTGGTAAACAGGTGATCGCGGGAAAAATATCTTTTGGCGTATTTGGTTTGTTCTTAGGTTCTTTACTTTCTATGGTCAGGCCGTTTAAGAAGATAAGCCAGGTTAATTCCCTGAACGAACAGGCAATGGCTGCAAGCGAGAGGATCCATGAAGTTTTGGAAACAAAACCTACGGTAGTGGATGATCCGAATGCGCCTCCTTTAAGTGGGTTTACGAAAAATGTCGTATTTAACCATGTTTATTTTAATTATGGCGAGCATGAAGTCTTAAGTGATATAAACCTTGAAGTTGAAAAGGGTACAATGCTGGCCATAGTCGGTCCCAGCGGAACAGGGAAAAGCACTCTTGTGGACCTGATCCCGCGTTTTTATGACCCTAAATCAGGAAAAATATCAATTGACGGCAAGGATATCCGGGAAGTGAGCTTGAAATCACTTCGTCAGCAAATAGGTATTGTTACCCAGGAAACAATACTTTTTAATGATACTATCGGCGCGAATATCGCTTATGGAAATACACAGGCAGGCAAGGAGAAAATTGAATCAGCAGCACGGCAGGCCTATGCCCATGATTTCATCGTTAAATTGCCTTTGGGTTATGATACGGTGATCGGCGACAGGGGGATGAAATTATCCGGAGGAGAGAGGCAAAGATTGGCTATTGCCCGCGCGTTACTTAAAAATCCTCCTATTTTGATCCTTGATGAAGCTACTTCCCAGTTGGACACCGAGTCTGAACGCCTGGTCCAGGGTGCTATAGACCATCTTGTCCAGGGCAGAACCGTCTTTGTTATTGCCCACCGGCTTTCCACCGTGCGTAATGCCAGTAGAATAGTGGTTATAAACAAAGGTAAGATCGTAGAGCAGGGTACTCATGCGGAGTTGCTTGCGTTAGACGGTGTTTACAAACGGCTTTATTTGATGCAAGAGATACAAAAGTAGTTGTCAATTGATAAAATTTCTGTTATACTCATAAAATTCACTTTCTGCCTTAGGAATAGGCAGTTGGCTTGCTTGTCTATCAGGCAGGAACAATAATATTAACAATCATGTATAAGGAGGAGAAACACGTGCCATCAGAATTAATCAAACAGCTTTTAGAAGCAGGGGTGCATTTTGGGCACCAGACCAAACGTTGGAACCCTAAAATGAAAAAATTTATCTTTGGGTCAAGAAGCGGTATTTATATCATTGACCTTGAGAAAACCGAAGAGTGCATTAATAAAGCCCGGGATTACCTTATGGATATTACATCAAAAGGCGAATTCGTGCTTTTTGTCGGTACAAAGAAGCAGGCTCAGGAAGTAGTTTTTGCGCAGGCGCAGCGCACCGGAATGTATTATGTGACCGAACGTTGGCCGGGAGGCTTGCTGACGAATTTTACTACCATCAAAAAGAGTATTAACCGTTTGAAAGAGATCGAGAAGATGCGTGAAGACGGCACATTCGAGAAGCTTACCAAAAAAGAAGTTGCCGGGCTTGAGAAAGAATTGGCTAAATTGAACAAGAATTTCGCCGGTATTGTCAAAATGGAGCGCATGCCTAAAGCGATGATCGTCGTTGATACCAAGAAGGAAGAGACGGCGATACGCGAAGCAAAGCGCCTCTCTATTCCGGTTATCGGGTTAATTGATTCGAACTCCGATCCGACCATGATCGCTTATCCTATTCCGGGTAATGATGATGCCACAAAATCCATAAGCTTGGTTATATCTCTCTTGGCAGATACCGTTCTTGAGGGCAGGAAGAAGTTTCTTTCTTATCTTTCCCAGGAAGGCGCGGTATTAAAAGAAGAGAAGCCTCAGGAAGAGCCAGGAGTGCTTCTTCCCGAAGAAGAAGTAAAGATCAAGGAAATAGAGGAGATAGTTGAGACCGCTGAGCCTATTGATGAAGAAGGCAAGGCAGGCAAGAAACGCGCTACCAAGATCGCAGACGATAAAACCAAATCCAGAAAGAAAGGGTAAGTTAAAAGAAATGGCCATTCCAGTTAACGCAATCAAAGAATTAAGAGACATGACATGCGCGAGCATCGCGCATTGCAAAAAAGCATTAGAAGAATCCAAAGGTGATTTAAAGAAGGCCGCTGAACTGCTGCGCAGGCAGGGGCTGGAGATCGCCGCGAATAAACAAGACCGCGCGGTTAAAGAGGGCCGTATCGAAGCGTACCTTCATATGGGCAATAAGATCGGGGTTTTGCTGGAAGTAGATTGCGAATCCGATTTTGTGGCGCGCAACGAAGAGTTCACCAAATTCACTAAAGACCTTTGCATGCAGATAGCTGCCTTAAGCCCGCTTTACATCAAAAAAGAAGACGTTCCGGAAGAAGTATTGAAAGCGGAAAAAAAGCCGGAAGATTTTATTAAGGCGCACTGCCTTATGTCGCAGGCGTTTATCAAGGATCCATCGATGACGATCATGGATTATTTAGGAACGGTAATTTCCAAGTTGGGCGAGAATATCGTAATCCGCAGGTTCATCCGTTATAAAGTCGGCGAAAAATGAGTCAGCCAGTTTACAAAAGAATAGTCCTGAAGTTAAGCGGCGAAGCGCTTCAAGGTAAGGCTACCCACGGAATAGACCAGGGAATTTTAATTTCTATATCCCGCCAGATAAAAGAAATCCGCGACCTAAAAGTTGATGTGGCCATTGTTCTTGGCGCGGGAAATATTTTTCGCGGGCAGGAAAATACTGCTTCGCGCGGTTTGGATATGGATAGGTCTGTTGCCGACTATATGGGGATGCTGGCAACGGTCATAAACGGGTTAGCTTTGCAGAATGTTTTGGAGAAGATGGGCCTGCCCACGCGGGTCATGACCGCTATTGATATGGCGCGTATCGCAGAGCCGTATATCAGAAGGCGGGCAATACGGCACCTTGAAAAAGGCCGGATAATTATTTTTGTTGCCGGTACGGGAAACCCGTATTTTACCACCGATACAGCCGCGGCATTGAGGGCGGTAGAAGTAAACGCGGATGCTATTTTGAAGGCCACCAAGGTTGACGGGGTTTACTCCGCGGACCCGATGAAAGTTAAGGGTGCAAAAAAATTCAGCCATTTGAAATATATCGATGTCCTGAAAAAAGGCCTGAAAGTCATGGATGCAACAGCAGTCAGTCTGTGCATGGATAATAAATTACCTATCGTTGTTTTTAATTTAAATAAACCGGGAAATATCAAAAGAGTGGTTTTAGGTGAAAAAATAGGAACGGTTGTAGTCTAAAAAGGGGTGAGATCATGACGCCTAAAGAAGTTTTGCATAATACGGAAGATAAATTAAAGAAGACCATTGAATCGGTAAACAGAGAGTTCTCCGAAGTGCGTACAGGCAGGGCCAGCCCGCATTTGGTGGAAGGTTTACACATAGATTATTACGGGACTCCTACTTTGCTTAAGCAACTTGCTTCTATATCTGTTCCTGATGCGCATTTAATTGTGATACAGCCTTGGGATGTAAGCGCGATCGTTGAGATCGAAAAGGCGATCTTGAAATCTAATCTTGGGATCAATCCTTCTAATGATGGCAAAGTGATCCGTCTTGCCGTGCCTCAGCTTTCCAAGGAGAGGCGCCAGGAGATGGCAAAGCAAATCCATCAAATGTGTGAAGAAGGAAGGGTATCATTACGTACAGTAAGGCGCGATGGCAGGGAAGCTTTGGATAAGTTAGAAAAAGATAAAATTATTTCCGAAGATGAACATGCGCGCGCAGTCGATGAAATCCAGAAAGTAGTGGATAAATATATTTTAAAGATAGACGAAATCCTGAAAATCAAAGAAAAAGAAGTATTGGATTTTTAAATTTCGGGCCTCTAGCTCATCTGGTAGAGCACTACCCTTTTAAGGTAGTTGTGCCGCGTTCGAGCCGCGGGAGGCTCAGTTAATTAGAAAAGCGAAATAGGCAAAGGTATAGGTATAGGTATAGAAAGGCAGTTTTTCTCTACCTATACCTTTACCTCTACCTATGGTTGGTATGCCTAACAGGGGCGGGTGGCGGAATTGGCATACGCGATAGCCTTAGGAGCTATTGGGGCAACCCTTGGAGGTTCAAATCCTCTTCCGCCCAAGAAAATGTAGTTCTACGTTCTGAGATATATTGATTAAACTTTGACTACGCGGGAGTAGCTCAGCTGGTAGAGCGCAACCTTGCCAAGGTTGATGTCACGGGTTCGAACCCCGCCTCCCGCTCCATCTAAAAAAAGGAGAAACAACATGCAGATTATGGATTTTCTCTCAAAAAAAGCAATACTCATCGATATTAAATCCACAAAAAAAGAAGACGCGATCAAGGAGCTTGTTGATACTTTAATCAATTCAGGCGATATCGAAAAACGCTGCCGCAATAAATTGATCGAATCTCTTATGGCCCGGGAGTCATTAGGCTCTACCGCAATCGGACAGGGCATAGCCATTCCCCATGCCAAGAGCGATTGCGTAGAGAAGCTGGTGGCTGCTTTCGGACTTTCCAAAAAGGGCGTTGATTTTGATTCTCTGGACGGTGAGCCGGCGTATATATTTTTCCTTCTTGTAGCTCCTCAGGATTCTGCCGGCCCGCATTTAAAGGCTCTTGCGCGGATCTCCCGCCTGCTGAAAGACAAATATTTTCGCGACAGTCTACGGTCATGTTCCGATGATAAAGCAATAATCAAGATAATTACCGAAGAAGACGAAAAGAAAGTTTAAAATGCGACTTAAGGTTAAAGGCGTATTTAAATGGCTCTCTCCGGGTATCGGGGTCAAGCGATGGCTGGCTTTGAGTTTCTTTGGCGTTATCCTTCTGGTTTTAGGAACAGGCCATTTACGGGGAGAGAATTTTTGGTTCATTCAGCTTCTTGACGCGATAGTAACCCTTTCCGGGATAATTATCCTGATATTGGGGATAAAAAGGATTATGCGTTCTTTTATGGGCGCATTTGCACCTGCGGCGGGGGGTTCGGAATTATTGGATCTTTTGTATCTGAAGAACCAATTAAGCCGGGGGCCGAGGATTGTGACTATCGGGGGAGGCACGGGGTTAGCTGTTTTATTATCCGGACTTAAAGAGTATACTTCTAATATTTCAGCGGTGGTAACTGTTGCCGATGATGGAGGTTCTTCCGGAAGACTAAGGGAGGAATTCGATATTCTTCCTCCCGGGGATATCCGTAACTGCCTTGTGGCTTTGGCAGATGCCCCAGCTTTGATGAGGGATTTGTTCCAATTCCGTTTTGATACGAAATCCAACCTTTCGGGGCATAGTTTTGGGAACCTTTTTATTACGGTAATGACCCAGCTTACCGGAGATTTTGAGAAAGCGATAAAAGAGACCAGTAAGGTCCTTGCTTTAAGGGGGCAGGTTATACCCTCTACTTTGAACAATGTTGTTTTGTCAGCTAAATATCAGGACGGCACCAGCGTAACGGGCGAGAATATGATCCCTAAGAGCCACAAAGCAATAAGCAGAGTGGCCTTGAACCCTGAGGTTTCCCAGGCAACCCCGGATGCGATCAGGGCCATCCAAGAAGCGCAGGTAATAGTCTTAGGTCCCGGTTCTTTGTATACAAGCATTATACCGAATTTGCTTATTAAGGAGATAACTGAGGCGATCCTTAAGTCCGACGCAATCAAGGTTTATGTTTGTAATGTGATGACCCAACCGGGAGAAACGGACGGTTACAGCGTATCGGACCATATTAAAGCTTTGGCAACGCATAGCGACCCGAAGGTCCTCGGTTATGCGATAGTAAATACAGGTGAGGTTTCTCCGGATATCCAAAAACGTTATGCCCAGCAGGATTCTTATCTTGTGGTTAATGACAGGAAGAAAGTTGAGAGCGCAGGGTACCGCGTAATAGAAGATGATTTTGTTATTATTGAAGAAGGGGTTGTCCGGCATGACCCGGAAAAGCTGGCAAAAATTGTTTTGGGATTAATAGAAGAAATTTAATATGGCATCCATTAAAAAGACATTTATGGTAAAAAATAAATCGGGGCTGCATGCACGCCCTGCAGCGCTATTCGTACAGATAGCCAATAAATTCGATTCCCGCATTACCGTAAGGCGCGAGGACGATAATGAAGAAGTGAACGGTAAATCCATCATGGGTATTTTAATGCTGGGAGCGGAAAAGGGTAGTTCAATTATAATTGAGGCAGAAGGCGATGACGCTGAAATTGCGTTAGTAGCATTAGAAAAGATTATCTCTAGCGAGGAAGAAATATGATCCAGCTAAAAGGAATTGCTGCGGCTACGGGTATCAGTATCGGCCCGGCTTATAAAGTCGGTAAAGAAGAGTTGATCATCCCCAGGGAAGAGATCCGGCAGGATGATATACCCGTTCAGATACAGCTTTTTGAAGAAGCCCTTATTAAAACCCGCCGCGAAATCATAGAATTACAGAAGCGCATAAGTATGGAGATGGGGCAGGAAGAGGCCCAGATATTCGATGCTCATCTTTTGGTCCTTGAAGACCGCATGCTTATCGAAGAAGTCATCTCGCGCCTTAAAAAAGAAAAGCTTAATGTTGCCTTCATCTTTTCGGAAGTACTGAAAAAATATATCGATGTATTCTCTAAGATCGAGGACGAATACCTTAAGGAACGCATTGCGGATATCAATGATGTCGGTAAAAGGATACTGCGCAATCTTCTGGGAAAAGAGAAGAAAGGCCTGGTTGACTTAAAAGAAAAAGTTATCGTGGTAGCACACGATCTTTCACCATCGGACACCGCGGCAATGCATAAGCAGAGTGTTTGCGGTTTTGTTACCGATATCGGAGGAAAAACTTCGCATACCGCGATCATGGCTAAATCTTTGGAGATCCCGGCAGTAGTCGGTACGGAGGAAGCGACCTTAAAGATAAAAGCCGGGGATATCCTTATTATTGACGGCAGTATGGGTATCGTAATTGTCAACCCCGATGAAGAAACACTTAACAACTACCGTCTGGAGGAAGTTAAGCTTAAAGGGGTCGCAGCTCGGTTCTTAGTTGTAAAAGATTTGCCTGCGGTGACCCGCGACGGCAAAACAATTGAAATAAGCGCGAATATAGAGTTCCCTGAAGAGGTCCCTTCGGTCAAGTTGCATGGTGCCGAGGGTATCGGCCTTTACAGGACAGAGTTCTTTTATATGAACAGGAAAGACGTGCCTACTGAAGACAATCATTATGAAGCGTATAAATACGTAGCAGAAGAGATGAAGCCTTATTCCGTTATTATCCGTACCCTTGACTTAGGCGGTGACAAATTTTTATCCCAGTTCCAGATACCTCATGAGATGGCGCCGTTCTTGGGATGGAGGGCGATCCGTTTCTGCCTTGCTCAGCCGGATGTTTTTAAATTACAGTTGAGGGCGATCTTAAGGGCTTCGGTGCACGGTAATCTGAAGCTAATGTATCCGATGATCTCCGGAGTCGAAGAATTGAGACAGGCAAACGGGCTTCTGCAAGAGGCAAAAAATGAATTAAAGCAAAAAGGTATTCCTTTTAACGATGATATAGAAGTAGGTGCGATGATCGAAGTCCCATCTGCTGCGATGACAGCCGATATATTGGCAACGGAAGTTGATTTCTTCAGTATCGGCACAAACGACCTGATACAATATTCTTTGGCAGTGGACCGGGCGAATGAGAAAGTCGCTTACCTTTATGATCCGGCGCATCCGGCAGTATTGCGTTTGATCAAGAAGATCATTGATTCCGCGCATGAAGCAAAGATCAAAGTAGGTATGTGCGGTGAAATGGCGGGAGAACCCAGCTTTGCGCTTCTGTTGCTTGGTTTGGGGCTCGATGAATTCAGTATGCCGCCCCAGGTCATCCCGGAATTAAAATACATTATTCGCGCTGTAACACTTAAACAGGCGCAGGAGATTGCCGTAGCTGCCTTGAAATTAACTACCGGTAAAGAAGTCGAGGCATTCGCGCAGGCAAAACTAAGAGAGATCCTCGGGTAATGAAAGCATTGATATTGGCGGCAGGTTATGCCACCCGGTTATATCCTTTGACAAAAGAATATCCTAAGCCTCTGCTTAAGATAAAAGGCAGGCCCATAATCGAGCATATTATCAAGAAGCTCGAAGGGATAAAAGGGCTTGAAGAAATAATAGTAGTTACTAATAGTAAGTTCTTTGATAAATTTAAAGAGTGGCGAAAGGGTTTTAAATACACCGGAAAGATCGTCATTGTGGATGATCTCACCAAAGGCTTGAATGATAGGCGGGGTGCAATCGGTGATATGAGTTTTGCCATTCTTAAACAAAAGATAAAAGATGATCTTTTGGTGGTCGGCGGAGATAATCTTTTAGGAAGCGAGTTGGGCCCATTTTTGAAGTTTTGCAAAGCCAAAGGGGGTTATCCTACGATCGGCGTTTATGATATGAAGTCCAGAACGGCGGCTAAGAATTACGGAGTAGTGAAATTAGATAAAGAAGGCTTGATCGTTGATTTTAAGGAAAAACCCGCAAAGCCGGACTCAACGTATATTGCAATGTGCCTTTATTATTTTCCTGTCCAAAGTATAAAGCTTCTTAAAGAGTATATGCATCTGCATGCTTCGAAATTGGACGCTACAGGTTTCTATATTGATTGGCTAAGGAAGAGAACGGAAGTTCATGGTTTTGTTTTTGAGGGTAGTTGGTTTGACATCGGGGATAAAAAATTTTATCGGAAAGCGGAAAAGGAATTCAATTAACCAAAAGGGAGGAATTGATTCATGCGTAAACATTTCTTTACTTCTGAGTCAGTAGGAGAGGGGCATCCGGATAAAGTATGCGATCAGATCTCTGACGGGGTACTTGACCAGGTTTTTGCTCATGATACTAATAAGGAAAGAAGCAGGGTAGCTTGCGAAACTTATGTAACAATGGGCCTCTTGGTCGTCGGAGGAGAGATCACGACTACTGCCTACATAGATATTCAGAAATTAGCGCGCGGTATTATCAAGGATATAGGATATACGCATCCTAAATACGGTTTTGATTACGAAACCTGCGCCATTATCAATACTATCAACAGCCAGTCTCCGGATATAGCGCAAGGTGTTAACACCGGAGGAGCGGGAGACCAGGGTATTATGTTTGGTTATGCCTGTAAGGAAACCGAAGAATTGATGCCGCTTCCGATCATTTTAGCGCATAGATTAGTTAAACGCATGGCTGATGTGAGGCGCGGCAATATTTTAAAATACTTAGGCCCCGACTGCAAATCACAGGTAACCGTGGAGTATCATGATGGTGAGCCGAAACGCATAGATTCAGTGGTACTTGCCTGCCAACATACCGAAGATATTCTGGATAAGAGCGGAAAGAATATTACCGATAGAGCACGCAAGGAATTGATCGATCTGGTAGCTAAACATACATTGAAAGGGCTAGTCGATAAAGATACGAAATATTATGTGAACCAGACCGGTAAATTTGTTGTCGGTGGACCGCAATCGGACACCGGTATGACCGGAAGAAAAATAATCGTTGATACTTACGGCGGGACAGTTCCGCACGGAGGCGGTGCTTTTTCGGGAAAGGATCCGACCAAGGTTGACCGTTCGGCAGCTTATATGTGCCGTTATATAGCCAAGAATATGGTAGCCGCCGGCCTTGCTGAAAAACTGCTTATACAGTTGTCTTATGTTATCGGGCATGCCGAGCCTTTGTCGATTTTTGTCAATGCTTACGGCACGGGAAATGTTTCGGATGAAAAAATGGTGAAACTTATCCGCCAGAATTTTAACCTTACCCCCAGAGGCATAATCGAATCTTTGAGCCTTCTGCGGCCTATATATAGGAAGACAGCCTGTTACGGGCATTTTGGACGCACGGAGCCGGAGTTCAGCTGGGAGAAAACGGATAAGGCAGAAATTTTAAAGAAAATAGCTTCTAAACTCTAAAACCCAAAACAGGGGACAGACCCCTTGGGGTCTGTCCCCTATCTTAGATTGAAAGGAAGAGATGAAATACGATATAAAAGATATTAAATTAGCCAATAAAGGCGCATTAAGGATAGAGTGGGCAAGCAATAATATGCCGGTTTTGAATTTAATTGCCGAGAGGTTCAAGAAAGAAAAACCTTTGGCAGGAATGAAGATCGCAGCTTGCCTGCATGTAACTACGGAAACCGCGGTTTTGATGGGGACGTTAAAAGCAGGCGGAGCAGAACTTGTGCTCTGCGCCTCAAATCCGCTTTCTACGCAGGATGACGTAGCTGCTTCCCTTGTAAAAAATTTAAAAGCATCTATATTTGCCATTAAGGGCGAAGATACCAAGACATATTACCGCCATATCCAGGCTGCTTTGGCGGTAAAGCCGAACATTACTATGGATGACGGAGCGGACCTGGTAAGCACCATTCATCAGCGCTCGCCTGCGATGCACGCGAATATTATCGGCGGCACGGAAGAAACTACTACCGGTGTTATCCGTTTACGCGCTTTGGCCGGAGAAGGAAAACTGCGTTATCCGATCATTGCGGTTAATGACGCGCAAACTAAGCATTTATTCGATAATCGTTACGGCACGGGCCAGTCTACTTTAGACGGAATTATCCGCGCCACCAATAAATTACTCGCAGGAGCGAATTTCGTGGTCTGCGGCTATGGTTGGTGCGGTAAGGGTGCGGCAATGCGGGCAAAAGGAATGGGTTCACGGGTAATCGTAGTGGAAGTCGATCCTTTACGCGCGCTTGAGGCATCAATGGACGGGTTTGACGTTATGCCGATCAAAGATGCAGCAAAGATCGGGGATGTTTTTGTTACGGTTACCGGAGATATCAGCGTTATCCGCAAAGAACATTTCCAAGTCATGAAAGACGGTGCCATCGTTTCCAACTCGGGACATTTTAACGTTGAGATCGATATTCCGGAACTGGAAAAATTAAGCAAAGCCAAGAAACGGATCCGTGAATTTGTGGATGAATATATTTTAAGGGATGGACGCAAGATCTACATTCTCGGAGAAGGACGTTTGATCAACCTGGCGGCAGCAGAAGGGCATCCGGCATCGGTCATGGATATGTCATTTGCCAACCAGGCCCTTTCCGCGGAATATATGGCTAAGAATTACAAGAAACTTGAAAAAGATGTGTATGTAGTTCCTAAAGATATCGATGAAAAGATCTCGGCTTTAAAGTTAAAATCAATGGGGATCAAGATAGATACTTTAACTCCTAAACAAAAGAAGTACCTTTCAAGCTGGGAGATGGGAACGTAAAAGTAGTAGGTAGCAGTTAGTAGGTAGGATTAGGAGAAATGGGAATTAAAAAAATAGCAGTTTTGACTGCAGGCGGGGATGCTCCGGGAATGAATGCGGCAATTCGTGCGGTAGTGCGCTCGGCAGCAAGCAAAAAAGTAGAAGTGATGGGTGTATTCCGCGGCTGGTGGGGGTTGATCAATGAGGAGCTGAAACTATTTGATCATCGTTCGGTTTCAGGAATAATCAATCAGGGTGGGACAATATTAAAGACCGCGCGCTGCAGAGAGTTCCAGACTGAAGAAGGCCAGCAAAGAGCGTTCAATACGTTGAAAAAATATAGCATCGAAGGGTTGATCGTTATTGGCGGTAACGGCAGTTTTACGGCAGCCCATGAGTTTTACAAAAAATTTAAATTCCCCTGCATCGGGATCCCCGCTTCCATTGACAATGACATAAACGGGATAGACGTTACCATAGGTACAGACACGGCGGTAAACACGGCGTTGGCAGCAATTGATAATATTCGCGATACCGCAACCTCCATGGAGCGCATATTTGTAGTTGAGGTAATGGGTAGGGGTTCGGGGTTTAACGCTTTGGCCGTTGCCCTTGGGGGTGGATGCGAAGAAGCAATAATACCTGAGAGAAAATTTGATCTGCATGCGATATGCCACGATATCGTTGAGGGTAATTTAAGAGGAAAATTAAGCTGGATCATTGTGGTGGCGGAGGGTGCCGGTTCAGCTGTTGAGATCGCAAAGAAGATAACTGAGATGACCTCGCTTGAGACGCGCACGGTGGTGTTAGGGCATATACAAAGGGGAGGGCGTCCTACCGCATTCAGCAGGGATCTGGCACTTCGCTTTGGTACAACGGCGGTAGAGTATTTGTTAAAAGGAGAAACCGATAAAGCGGTCAGCCTTTGCAATTGGAAGATATGCCCGGTAGATTTTGAAACTGCGATAAAGAAAAAAGAATGGAATGTGGATAAGACGTACGATCTAATCAAAATTTTAACCTGAGGAGGAAATAGTAAGATGGGAAGGAAACCGCTTAACATTGACAACGTAGTAATGGAATTAATTATGGCTGATGATCCAGCCACAAAGAAAAAGTTAGCCAAGAAGATATTGGATATAGCTTATAAATCGGGGATCTATCCGGCATCAATACATGATCTTTATATTGCCCGCGGTAAAGGCGAGTTCAGCAATTTTACCGTACCTGCGATAAATTTAAGAAGTATGACTTATGACCTGGCCCGCGCCTTATTCAGGGTGGGAAAAGCCAATAATACCAACGCTTTCATTTTTGAAATTGCCAAATCCGAGATGGGTTATACTAACCAGCCTCCAGCTGAATATTCAAGCGTGGTATTGGCTGCGGCAATTAAGGAAGGTTATAAAGGCCCTGTTTTCATTCAGGCTGATCATTGTCAGCTCAATGCCAAGAAATTCCAGGAGAATCCCGATAAAGAAATTGAAACATTACAGGCGCTGATCGCCGATGCCATAGGTAATGGATTTTACAATATTGATATTGATTCATCGACATTGGTTGATCTAACCAAGACGGATATCAAGAAACAGCAGAAAAATAATTATGAAGCTTGTGCCAAACTTACCCAATTCATCCGCCGGATAGAACCGAAAGGTATTACTGTTTCCGTGGGTGGAGAGATAGGCGAGGTTGGGCATCAGAATTCTACTCCTGAAGACCTGCGCGCGTTCATGACCGGATTTAGCGAGAGGCTACGCAAAGGCTTGATCGGTATCAGCAAGATCTCTATTCAGACCGGGACTTCGCATGGCGGGGTGGTTCTTCCCGACGGTTCCATTGCCCAGGTGAAACTGGATTTTGATACCCTAAAGAATCTTTCGGCAATTGCCCAGAAAGAATTCGGTTTGGGTGGTGCAGTACAGCATGGTGCATCCACTTTACCGGCAGAAGCGTTCCACAAATTTGCCGAGTGTGATGCCTGCGAAGTACATCTGGCAACAGAGTTCCAGAATATGATCTATGAGTCCAAGAGTTTTCCGCAGGATCTAAAGAAGAGAATATACGAGTGGCTTAAAGTAAATGCTGCCAATGAGGCTAAAGCCGGAGAGACAGAAGAGCAGTTCTTCTATAAAACCCGCAAGAAAGCACTCGGGCAATTTAAGAAAGAAATTATGTCGCTGTCCCAGGCAACAAGGGATGCGATCACTAAAGATATCGAAGCAAAGTTTGATTTTCTCTTTAAGCAGTTGAATAATGTGGGTAAGAGGGAACTGGCTGATAAGCATGTTATTTTAAAACGCGTGATCGTGCGTAAGCACAAAGAAGGCGCTGAAGTTGTGCACGACGGAGAAGGCGCGGACTAAAGGAGACGACAATGCGTTCAGACACAATTAAAAAAGGGATTGAAAGAATTCCGCACCGCGCATTATTGCATGCCACGGGTTTATCCAGAAAAGATCTGGGCCGGCCGTTTATCGGGGTTGCCACATCTTTCACTGATCTTATCCCCGGACATATCGGGATGCGTGATTTGGAACGTTACATCGAACGCGGCGTTTGTTACGGCGGAGGTGTGCCGTTCTTCTTCGGGATCCCTGGTATTTGCGACGGTATTGCCATGGGCCATTTGGGGATGTGTTATCCTTTGGCTCTGCGCGAGATCGTAGCGGATACGATTGAAACTGTCTGCAACGCGCATCAATTAGACGGTATAGTTTTATTGACTAACTGCGATAAGATCACTCCCGGTATGCTTATGGGAGCAGCAAGGTTAAATATTCCGGCAATAGTGGTTACTGCCGGCCCGATGATATCCGGCCGTTACAACAAAAGAAAATTAGCTTTTGTGCATGATACCTATGAAGCAGTGGCAAAAGCCAAGAGCGGAGAGATTTCACCGGAAGAGCTGGTGTGCTTAGAAATGGAAGCGTGTCCGGGTGCGGGGTCTTGCCAGGGATTATATACGGCAAATACCATGGCTTGTTTAACGGAAACTATGGGTATGTCTATTCCGGGTTGCGGAACGGCTTTGGCAATTTCAGCTAAAAAACGCCGGATCGCCCAAGCCAGCGGTGAACGCATAGTAGAGATTGTTAATAAACAAATCTTACCCAGAGATATTATTACCCAGAAGTCTTTGGAAAATGCAATTCTTGTGGATATGGCTTTAGGCGGTTCAAGCAACACCGTGCTGCATTTAATGGCCATTGCCCATGAAGCAGGGATCAAGCTGGACCTTAAGTTATTCGATAAGATCAGCAAGAGCACTTCGCATATTACAAATATCGAACCTGCAGGCGAGCATTTTATGGAAGATGTAGAGTATGCCGGAGGAATCCCGGCGATATTAAAGCGTTTGAAATCGCAATTAAATAATACGCTTAACGTAAGCGGCAAGAAAACTTTTGAAATTGCCGATGAAGCCAAGATTTACGACGAAGAAGTGATCCGGCCGTTTAACCGCGCGTATCATAAACAGGGTGGGATCGCCGTGTTGTACGGCAATATCGCGCCCAATGGCGCAGTGGTAAAACAGTCCGCGGTTTCCCCTAAGATGATGAAATTTACAGGTAAGGCAAAAGTTTATAACCGTGAAGAAGAAGCAATGAGCGCTATTCTTAATGATAAGATAAAATCCGGCGATGTGGTAGTGATCCGCTATGAAGGCCCAAGCGGTGGGCCGGGGATGAGAGAGATGCTCGCTCCTACTGCGGCAATCGTGGGAAAAGGTTTGGCAGATTCTGTGGCCTTGATCACCGATGGAAGGTTCTCCGGAGGAACAAAAGGTCCGTGCATTGGCCACATTTCTCCCGAAGCGGCAAGCAAAGGCCCGATCGCTGCTTTAAAAGATGGGGATATAATTACAATTGATATTCCTAACAGGAAAATAGAAGCAAAATTAACTAAATCAGAGATAGAGACTAGATTAAAGAACGTTAAGATAGTTCCGCCGAAAATTAAAACCGGATATCTTTCCAGATATTCGCGAATGGTTACTTCTGCGGATAAGGGAGCAATTTTAATTTAAAATAAAATGAACGGCGCACGCATACTTTTGGAATCGTTAAAACGCGAAGGGGTGGAAGTGATCTTCGGTTATCCCGGAGGCCAGGTTTTGCCTATATTTGACGCGCTTTACGATTTTGACGTAAAATTTATTTTGACCCGGCATGAGCAGGGAGCAGCACATGCTGCCGACGGGTTTTCCCGGGCAACCGGTAAGGTGGGAGTGTGTCTAGCCACCAGCGGGCCGGGAGCAACTAATCTGGTGACCGGAATTGCCAATGCTTACATGGATTCCATTCCCATGGTGGCGATCACCGGACAGGTGGGCACGCATTTGATCGGTAACGATGCTTTTCAGGAAGCGGATGTGACTGGTATAACACGTCCTGTAACTAAACATAACTTTTTAGTAAAAGATGTAAAAGATCTAGCACGTACAATCCGCGAAGCTTTTTATATTGCCTCGACCGGACGCCCCGGGCCGGTGTTGGTGGATATTCCGGTGGATATTCAGAGGGCAGAGACGGAGTTCATCTGGCCGGAAACCGTGCAGATACGTAGTTACAAGCCGACTTATTTTGGACATCCCGGTCAAATTAAGAAAGCGGCAAAATTAATTTCTGCAGCCAAGAAACCGATAATTTATGCCGGTGGAGGAGTAATTACTTCCGGTGCCCATCAAGTGCTAAGAGAACTGGCAGAAAAGATCCAGGCTCCGGTAACTTTAACTTTCATGGGATTAGGCGCATTTCCCGGGGATCATAAGTTGTGTTTAGGTATGCTGGGTATGCATGGTACTGCTTACGCGAATCATGCCACCATGGAATCAGACTTGATCATTGCCGTGGGTGCGCGTTTTGATGACCGGGTAACTGGCAGGCTTGATGATTTTGCGCCTAATGCCAAAGTTATTCATATTGATATTGATCCGTCTTCTATCAGTAAGAATGTGGCGGTGGAGATCCCGATAGTAGGGGATGCCAAGAATATTTTAGGTGAATTGTTAGAACAGATCAAAAAACTCCCCGATACTTCGGAGTGGCTTAAAACCGTGGAAGGCTGGAAGAAAAAACATCCTTTGACTTATAAAGATGGAAGCAAATTCTTAAAGCCTCAATATATATTGGAGCAACTTTGGGATATTACCAAAGGGGATGCAATAATTTGCACTGAGGTAGGACAATCTCAGATGTGGGCTTGCCAGTGGTATAAATATTTGACCCCGCGCACCTTTATTTCATCTGGCGGCTTAGGGACAATGGGTTTTGGTTTTCCGGCGGCAATGGGAGCGAAAATGGGTTGTCCTGATAAAGAAGTTTTTAATATCGCAGGAGACGGCTCGATTCAAATGAATATCCAGGAGTTGGCTACTTGTGTGGAAAATAAAATACACGTGAAGGTACTGATTTTTAATAACGGGTTTTTAGGTATGGTGAGACAGTGGCAGGAGTTGTTTTACAAAAAGCGTTATTCCTTTACTCCGATCACTAGCCCGGATTTTGTGAAACTTGCCGAAAGTTACGGCGCAGTGGGGATTCGGGTAACCAAAAAATCCGAAGTGCGTAAAGCCATTGAAAAGGCGATGAAAACAAAGAATACCGTGTTTGTGGATTTCCGTATTGAGCCGGAGGAGAATGTTTATCCGATGGTTCCGTCAGGACAAGCCATAAACAAAATGTTGGACGGGTTAGCTTAAAATGAGACACACTATATCAGTATTAGTAGAAAACAAATTCGGCGTACTTTCGCGCATCGCGGGGTTATTCAGTGCGCGCGGTTATAATATTGCATCTCTCGCGGTTTCCGAGACCATGGATCCGACGATATCCTATATGACTATAGTAGTCGAAGCCCAGGATGAAAAGATATTGGAGCAGATCAAGAAGCAGCTGAATAAATTAATCGACGTCATTACGGTAACGGATTTTACCAAGAAGTCTCATATCGACCGGGAATTGGTGTTGGTGAAAGTGGCGTATGCTGCCAAAGATAAACAGAAGCTGGAAGATATACTTGCCAAATTCGTGGGAAAGATAATTCAGGCGAAAGCCGATATTGCTATCATTGAAGCTGTGGGCGATCAGGAGCAGGTAAGGCAATTATTGGAAGCATTGAAAGAGTTCGGTATCAAAGAATTAGTGCGTACGGGTAGATTAGCTATTACTAACTAACAAATAGGAGGATACATGGCAAAGATTTATTACGACAAGGATGCGGATTTAGGGTTAATTAAAGATAAGACAATTGCTATCATCGGTTACGGCATACAGGGCCGGGGACAATCATTATGTTTACGCGATTCAGGTTGCCACGTGGTGGTTTCCGAAATGGAAGGAACCCCGAATTACGAGTTGGCAAAAGCCGACGGTTTTACTCCTGTATCAGCTGCTGAAGCAGCCAAAGCCGCAGACATTATCCAGATATTGACCCAGGATCATGCGCAGGCAAAAGTTTACGAGGAGTCGATCAAGCCCAATTTAAAGAAAGGCAAGGCACTTTGTTTTTCCCATGGTTTTAATATCCGTTTTAAACAGATCAAGCCTTCGAAGAACGTGGATGTGTTCATGGTCGCACCCAAAGGCCCGGGTGCGTTGGTTAGAAAAATGTATGAAGAGGGTAAAGGTGTGCCTTCGCTGATCGCGGTTTATCAGGATGCTACCGGCCAGGCAAAACAGTTAGCTTTAGCTTATGCTAAGGCGATAAAAGCGACTACCGCAGGGGTAATTGAAACTACTTTCGAAGAAGAGACTGAAACTGATCTTTTCGGAGAGCAGGCAGTGCTTTGCGGCGGAGTAAGTGAATTGATCAAAGCCGGATTTGATACCTTGATCGAAGCAGGTTATCAGCCGGAAATTGCCTATTTCGAAGTTTTGCACGAGTTAAAATTAATTACGGATTTAATTCAGGAACGCGGTATTTCCGGAATGCGCAGAGGTGTTTCCAATACTGCCTGTTATGGTGATTTAACCAGGGGCCCGCGCATTATTACCGAAAGAACTCGTAAAGAAATGAAGAAGATATTAAAAGAAATTAAATCCGGAAAATTTGCCAAAGAGTGGATCAAGGAAAATGAAGATGGCAGGCCGAATTTCAATCAACTGCTTAATAACGGGGATAATCATCTCATCGAAAAAGTCGGGAAACAACTTAGAGAAATGATGCCCTGGATGAAAAAATAAGCTGATTTTAAGTTGTGAATAAGAATTCAGAATTTGAAGAAGTTTACGTAACTTTTAGCAAGTCTACAATAGCGTTTATAAAGTCATTGTTAGACGGTAATTCAATCAGGTATTATGTTGATAACGAACACGCTGCAGGCCTGGCAACCGGAGATGTATCCGGAGCAATGACGGTTATGGTGCAAAAAGACCAGGCTGATTCAGCTAAAGAGCTATTAAAGGATATTAACGCATAATAATGGAAAAAATAATCATATTTGATACAACTTTGCGCGACGGAGAACAAGCTCCGGGCGCGTCTTTGACTTCGGAGCAGAAGTTGGAGATCGCCTATCAGCTGGAAGATTTGGGAGTGGATGTTATTGAGGCAGGTTTTCCCATAGCCAGTCCCGATGATTTTAAGGCGGTTGATACAATTTCTAAGAAGATCAAGAAAAGTGTGATCTGCGGTTTGGCGCGCTGCCTTAAAACCGATATTGAAGCAGCTTATAAAGCGGTAAAGGCTGCCAAAGCCGGCAGGGTGCATTTGTTTTTGGCTACCTCTAAAATACATCTGCAATATAAATTTAAAAAAGCTGAAGATGAAATTCTGGAGATCGCCCGCAACGCGATCAAGCTGACCCGTAAGCATTGCAAGGATATCGAGTTTTCTCCGGAAGATGCTACCCGTTCGGAGAGAGGTTTTCTTTATCGTGTCATCGAAATGGCGATCAATGAAGGGGCTAGTACCATAAACATTCCGGATACTGTTGGGTATAGCTATCCGCAGGAAGTTTATTCTTTGATCACCGATATCAGGAACAATGTCCCGAATATAGAAAAGGCAGTTATTGCCACACATTGCCATAATGATCTGGGGCTGGCCACGGCAAATTCGCTCTCGGCTCTAATGGCCGGAGCGCGTCAGGTGCACTGTACCATAAACGGAGTGGGGGAGCGCGCCGGGAATGCTTCTTTGGAAGAAGTGGTCATGACACTTAAAACCCGTAAGGATGTTTTCGGGGATTTCTATACTCAGATCAATACTAAGAATATATTCCAGGTCTCAAGGCTGGTTTCCAGCCTGACTGGATTTGTTGTGCCTCCGAACAAAGCTATTGTCGGCAGGAACGCTTTTCGCCACGAATCTGGCATCCATCAGGACGCGGTCCTCAAGAAAAGAAATACTTACGAGATAATGGATCCTAAGGATGTAGGGTTTGTGGAGGCGAATATTGTCTTGGGTAAACATTCCGGCAGGCATGCATTGGCGAAACGGCTGGAAGATCTGGGTTTTAAATTTGATGCTCAAAAGATCAATGAGATATTTAAGCTTTTTAAACAGCTGGCAGATAAGAAAAAGGAAGTCTTTGATGATGACCTGATGGTTCTTGCTGAAGAGGGTACTAAAGTTAAGGCTAAGGTCTATGATCTGGTTGCAGTCAGAGTGAATACCGGCACGGATATTCCTCCGGAAGCTTGGGTTAAAATAAAACACAAAAAGCAAGTTGTAGAAGCAAAATCTTCAGGCGACGGCCCGGTTGATGCCTGTTTTAAAGCCATTGATAAGGTGACCGGGATCAAATGCCGGCTTAATGATTACCGTCTTGAAGCGGTAACTTCGGGGAAAGATGCACTGGGCGAAGTTTCCTTGAAGCTGACGGTAAAGAATAAAACTGTTTCCGGACGCTCCTCCAGCACGGATATCATCGAGGCTTCGGTAAGAGCGTATCTGGATGCAGTAAACAAAATCGTAATCTAAATAATGGCCCTACCTAAAGTGTATGGTTTAGTCGGATATCCGGTTAAGCACAGCCTTTCGCCTTTAATGCATAACGCCGCATTTAAGGCGCTGAATATCCCAGCCGAATACAAACTTTTCGAAGTAAAACCCGAAGAACTAAAAGATTTCTTACTGGAAGATATTCAGGTTAAAGATATTAGCGGTAATTCTGTTAGAACAAAAGATATATCGGGTTTTAATATTACCATCCCCTATAAAGTAAAAGCAAAAGAAATATTGGGAAATAAGTTCCCGCATAAAATTTCAGAGTATGCTGATCTTCTTGTGCAAAATTGTTTTTGGTTTGTTGAGTTAACAAATGCGATTAATACTGTTAAGCGCGAGAAAGGAGTATTGCATTATTTTAATACTGATAGTTGGGGTTTCTTTCAATCTTTGATATTAGATTTAAACATTGATCTCATAAATCAAAATGTGCTTATAATTGGATTTGGTGGTGCAGGAAGAGCCATA
>Ga0265316_10001620_pt1 | contig 24011 bp, 27 predicted proteins | sample 4522metaG_FD_202092 | JGI IMG/M metagenome (GOLD analysis project Ga0265316, IMG submission 202092) | Rhizosphere microbial communities from Carex aquatilis grown in University of Washington, Seatle, WA, United States - 4-5-22 metaG | ecosystem: Host-associated > Plants > Roots > Rhizosphere >... | reverse complement strand
CCAGGCCGGTATAGCGCTCCGAGGGCCCATGGAGGATGCACATCTCGTCAGGCAGGTACTGGGTGGCAACCGGGCCGCCTTCCGGATGATCGTCCTGCGCTACGAACGTCCGCTCTTCCGCTTTCTCGGGCTGCTCGCCTTCGAGGCCGCCACCGCCGAGGACATCGCGCAGCAGACGTTCTTGCGTGCCTACCAGGCGCTCGGCAGCTTCGACCCGCAGCACGCGAGCTTTTCGACCTGGCTGTTCACCATCGCCAAACGCTTGGCCGCCAACGAGCATCAGCGCGCGCACCGGAGACTCGAGGTCCGTGAGGCCGGGGATGCCGCCGACCAGATGACAGATGGGCCGACCGCGCCCGACGCGCTCGTGGCCGCCGAGCGCGTCGCACGCGTTCGGAGCGCACTCGCCGCGCTTCCCGAGCCTCTGCGCTCGACGTTCTTCCTTTCACAAATCGAGGAACTGAGCCTCGACGAGGTCGCCGAAGTGGAGGGATGTCCGGTCGGGACGGTCAAGTCCCGTATTCACCGTGCCCGGGCGCAGCTGCGCCTGGCGCTCGAACCCGAGGAGACGTGATGGATCCCTGCAACCAAATCCAAGAGAAGCTGGCCCGCGGGCGGAGCCTGTCAGCCGCGGAGCGCGAGCACGCGGCGGATTGCCAGCGCTGCCTGGACGCGGCCGCCGAGTGTGGCTGGCTCGACGCAGCCGTCGCCGCCGTCACGGTCCCGGTGCCATCCGGCTTCGCCGATCGCGTGATGGCCGGACTGCCTGCGCTCGACGCCGAGCGCGGGGTTCCGGCCGCCCCTCCCTCCCCTCCCGGCCTTCGCTGGTACCACCAGCCGTGGGCCGAGTTTGCCTTCGCCAACGGGGCGGCGTTGGTCACGGCGCTCAACGTCGTGCGTCTGCTCGCGCGTGTCTTCGTCTCGCAAACCGCATTTGGAGGATCACCATGACCACGGAGTCCAACGCTTCATCGAACGCATCCCAGGCGCCCAAAGCGACCGACTCCCGCCCGCTCGTCGCCCTCGGCGCCGGGCTTCTCATGCCTGGCCTCGGACAAGTGTACTTGGGCGATCCGGTCCGCGGCGCCGGCATCCTGCTTGCAGTCGGACTCGCGGTGCCGATGGCCGCCCGCCTCGCGCTCGCCGGACCGGCCAGCCTGCTGTGCTTCGTGGCGCTGCTCGGGCTGTTGGCCGCGGTGGGCCTGTACGTCTGCTCCGCCGCCGCGGCATTCCGGCGTGCGAGCCAGCCGGGGCCGGCGCGGCAGCCCTGGCAGCGGGGGGGCGTCTACGCGCTCTACTTCGTCGCGGGCTACCTGTTCGTGCTCTCGCCGCTCACGGCCCGGGCTCGGGGCGAGCTGCTCGAGACGTTCGTCATCCCGAGCGCGAGCATGGCGCCGACCGTGCTGCCTGGCGATCGTATTCTCGCCGACAAGACGGTCGGCACCCAAGGCGGCGCCAAGCTGTGGCGGGGCGCGCTCGCGCTCTTCGTATACCCGAACGATCGCACGTCGATCTTCATCAAGCGCATCGTCGGACTCCCCGGGGATCGCGTCGAGCTCGGCCGCGGGCAGCTCGTAGTCAACGGCCGCGACGTGTCCGTGGGCCCGTCCCGCGAGCGGGGCGACCAGGGTGACTACGAAGTCCAGTGGGCAGGTGACGACCGCGGCCATCTCGCGCCGCCCGAGCCGACGCTGACGGTAGTGGTCCCGCCCGGCCAGGCCTTCGTGCTCGGCGACAACCGCGCAGCCGCCGTCGACTCGCGCCGATTCGGGACGGTACCGCTCTCGGACATCAAAGGGATCGCGCGCCAGATCTGGTTTTCGTCTCACCCAGGCGCCGGCATTCGCTGGGGTCGAGTCGGCAAGCTACTTCACTGAGCGCGTGGGCCCCCGGTGCGCGGATGGGCACGTCGAGGCTGTGCCTCTACCTCACCGTCACCACCTGTGACTCCGGGTGCGCCGAACGACGTCGCTACCATGCCGTTGCCCCGACGTAGCTACGCAGCCCTCAACCGCTCGACGTCGAGGGTTCGATAGGCGGGCACGGCGGGTCGAGGGGTCGAGTGTTCCTTCAATGCCTTCTCCGCTGCCGAGAAGCGTGGTCCGGCCTTGTCGCGCAGCTGCATGAACACGTGAGACCGCAGCGCGTAGGAATTCGCCCCAGTCAACCGACCAGATTCCTGCTCCCACCGATTGGCGGTGGCGCGGTCAACTCCCAGATGCTCGGCGAGCTCCGCCTGAGTGTATTCGAGCAGCTTGCGTAAAAACTTCACCTCGATCGGATCGAGCTCCGCCTGGCACAGCATGGAGCCCGCGATGGCGATCGACAGAAGCTCCAACACGTCTCCCGGAACGAGGACAGCACCGCACGCTGGACAGGTGGGCGCGAAGAGATTCTTGACGGTGACCTCCACGAGACCAAGGAGTGGCCCGACGTCTCGCTTCCCAGACTTGACGATCAGCTTCCCCTTCCCGCAGTTCGGACAGACGCTGCCGGCCTGAAACTCACCCCGTTTCATGACTTTCCCCTTTCTGTCAGAAGACCGTGACGATGATCAGCCGCTTGCCGAGGTAGTCCACATAGATCTCGACGCCGACCACCGTGGCGATCTCGTCGAGGCTCGGACCCGTTACGCGCCAGCACGTTCCGCCGAAACGAGGAATGCCTGCCGTGTAGGGTTCGCAAACCGTTGCCTTTTTTATGATGCTCTTCATGTCCGCAGCCGTGACGTCACGCTGGCGCTGTCGGACCTTGGCGTGATCGACGACCCAATAACGGCTACTTCCCAGCGCCTCTCTCGCCCACTTCAACGCTTCGTCGGCAGTTGTTGGGCCAGTCACGCATGTAACATCTTGCTACATGCAATCCCGGAACGCAAGGCGCCCCAGTGCCTCCGACTGTCCCGCGTCGCTGCCGAGCCACGCGGGCGTCAGCGAGGGCGGACGGGTGGCGGAATCTAGCCGCCGTAATGGGGGCCTGCGGGGACCTGCCACAACGTGTCGGCGCCTGTTCAAATCGCTCGATCGAGCTCCTGCCAGGACTCCGGGTAGCCGAACAAATCCGCGCGGGGGCGGGCGCAGAGCTTCTCGATCCCCCTCTCGATGTAGCTGAAGTCAAGGCTCGCACTCGCCTCGGCCGGTCCTTCCCGGAGCGATACCACCCGGGCCTCGATCACGCAGCTGCGGAACCACGCGGTGGCGGCATAACGTCGGCGGTGGCATCGCCGTGGGTTCCGCGCAGGGGGCGGGCGAGGGTCCACGCCACCGCCCGCCACACGGTTGAACCGGAGCTGTGCCCGAGCGAGGACGGAGTCCCTGATGGAGGAAGGCGCTCGGCGGGAGGGCGGGTGCGGCCGAGTCGGGGACGAGGAATGACGTCGTCGGCGGAACGCTTCTCGGGCATTTGAAGGCGTTGTCTGGCACAGCTGTCTCGCCTTACCCCACCGCCCGCGATGGACACCCAGAAGGGAGCCAAGGACGCGGCGATGATCCGGCCGAATTGCCGAGGAAATCAGGCCCCGGACGAGGCGTGGTACACGGAAGTCCCAGTGGCTGCAGGCACTTGGAAGATCTGCGTCCTACGGGGTACCTCGTCTAACCTACATTTTGCGTAACCAGGACGGGCACATAGGCCCGTCGTGGTACACGCCCTCTATCTTGCCCTGCATCTCTTCATCTCAGGCTACTCCGCCCCGTCCCTGGATCCTGGCGAGAGCTCAGAACGTCCGGCGCATCGCCCGGGCGGTCACTCTCTTTTCGAGACCGAGGTGCTGGCCGACGTCCTTGAACGGCTTGTCGAGGACGGTGGGGCTTCTGAACCCACCGGTCTCTGAAGGGAACAACAGATCGCTGTCCCGCATCGCCCCGCTCGGAAGTCGGTCGGCGTGCCAGCGGAGGACGGCCATGACCTCGGTGGGCAAGGTGACCCGGAAGCGCGTGGCATTCTTCGTCGCTTCGCGGACCTCGTCACCGCGGGTCTGTGACCGCCGCGCCAGCACCACGCTCTTCTCCCACAGAGCACGTCCGGGGTGTGCCCCGTTCGCCGAAGCGGTCGCAGCATCGACGGCCGCCACCCCGTCGACCGCCGCGCCCGGGCCCGGGAACGACGAGATGGAGACGCGCCAGTACGGTATATTGAGGCGATGCCTCGTAACGTCGCCGTCATCGTGGGTAGCCTTCGCAAAGATTCTTACACGCGCAAGATCGCGCTTGCGATCGCCGAGCTTGCAGCGCCCGCGCTCAAGCTAGAGATCATCGAGATCGGCGACCTGCCGCTCTACAATCAAGACCTCGACACCGACCCGCCGGCCGAGTGGAAGCGGTTCCGCGACCGCCTGCGCGCGTCCGAGGCGGTGCTGTTCGCGACCCCCGAGTACAACCGCTCGGTGCCCGGCGCGCTCAAGAACGCGATCGACGTCGGTTCGCGGCCGTACGGCGGGGCCGCGTGGTCGGGCAAGCCCGCCGCGATCGTTAGCGTATCGCCCGGCGCGCTCGGCGCGTTCGGAGCGAACCACCACCTGCGCCAGTCACTGACGTTCCTCGACATGCCGACCTTGCAGCAGCCCGAGATCTATCTCAATAACGTCGCCAAGGCGCTCGACGCGCACGGCAAGCTCGTCAACGATGACATGAAGGCGTTGTTGCAGAAGTTCGTGACGACGTTCGCGGCGTGGATCGAGCGGCACCCAAAGGTGTGAGTGCGTAGGGCACGGTAACGCCGATCGAGTCGGGCTAACTTAACTACCCGTAGTGTCCCGAAAACCATCGCCGCGGTTCACGCTGCCTCTCGGTGGTTGTAGTTCAAGAGGATGCCGAGTCTCAAGCGGCAAACGATCGGGGCGCCTGTTCCAATGTCGTTCCCGAACCCGGCCTGGGACTTCACGAGTTGACCATCGATGCCCTGGTGGAAGCGTTCCCGCAGATAGTGCTCCACGAACTCCGAGATCACATGGCGCAGATGACGTTCCCCGAAGAAGACGAAGTGATTCGAGCAATCGTGCCTTCAAGAGGGGGCTACACCATCTTTAGCCGTCTCGCTACTCAGTTGCTGCTTGGCTCGAGAGCCGCGAGTGTCAGCGTCGACAGCTTCGCGTCGCTGATCATCGCTCCATCCCATACACTTCGCATTTCCAGAATCCGTCCGTCGTCGTCAACTCTGACCGCGCTGATTCCACGCTTCGCTGCGTTGCCAGGATTGACCCACTCGAAACCGCCGGCGGTGGCGGACCCAAGTACCCGGCGAACACCCACCCCCGAGCCGTAGGGCTGAAGTTGACCCGGTTCGGTGGAGTGTTCACCGCTTATGCTGCGGCGGCAGTATGGTGGTCCCTTTCGTAGTTGATGGGTGACTGGTAGTCCAGGGCGGAATGGCGACGGCGCGGGTTGTACCAGCCCTCGATGAAGTCGAAGACGGCCATCCGCGCCTCGGCCTGGGAGCGGAATCGACGACGGTCGAGGAGCTCGCACTCGAGGGTGGCGAAGAACGACTTGGCCATCGCGTTGTCGTACGCGTCGCCTACGCTGCCCATGGAGGGACGCACGCCGGCCTTTGCAGCGCAGGCCGAACTGGATCGACGTGTACTGGCAGCCCTGGTCTGAGTGGTGGATCACGTTGCTGGGCTGGCGCTGCTGGACGGCGAACGTGAGCGCCTCGAGCACCAGCTCAGTCCGCAGGTGGGTCTCCATGGCCCAGCCCACTACGCGCCGGCTCCAGGCGTCGAGGACGACGGCCAGGTACACGAAGCCGGCCCAGGTCGGGATGTACGTGATGTCGGCGACCCAGAGCTTGTTCGGGCCGTCGGCCTTGAACTGGCGGTCCACCAGGTCAGGTGCTGGCCGCGCATTCGCGTCTCGCACCGTCGTCCGGAATTTCCGTCGGCGACTGACGCCTTCGAGATGGGCTACCACTGGTACTTCGAGAGCCGCAAGGCCGCTGCCGAGCTCGGCTTCGCGACGCGCGACCAGAGCGCGACCCTCTTCGACACCGTCCGCTACGTCCGCGAGCGCTTCCTCGGGTCCGACGTCATCCGTCGACCGGAAGCGACGCCGGTGAAGGGGCGGCTGGACTCGAACAAATGGTAACAATTCGATCCATCAGATCAGACAGACCTCCCTCATTCGGGCACCAGATGGATTCCAAAGGTCATCGCCGTGGCCGGGTCGAAGGGTGCGTCGCCGATTGGAACGGTCATTGACTCGGTCCTGGCAGAGTGCTCGACGAGCAGCTGTTCGAAACCGGCCGGAACGAAGCCGTGGTACACGCGCGTACCGTCGCCGTCCGCAGTGAATCTACGAGCGACGCCGGGCGGGACGAACACCATCGCGCCTGGTTCTGCGGTGGTCTCAGGCTCGTCGCCGATGCGAACTCTCAGGCGCCCGGAAATGACGTAAGCCATCTCCGCTTCTCGCTCGCGAAGAAGGCGCGGTAGACCGCCGCCTCGTTTGTAAATCGACTCGACGTTCGTGATGTTCCCGGACGTTTGCGCCTTGTCTGCCAGCACGATCCATACGCCGCCACCGAAGACGTATCGCGGGCAGTTCTCCCTCCGCTCGATATACGCGGGAACGACGGGCAGGTGTTCCTTCGGCTCGGTGCCCGCGCTGCTGGCTTCATCACTCATGTGGACCCGCCGGGAGCATCCGCATACCGTAAGCTTTCAAGACCGCCTCGGACGGGAGTTGGCCGTGTTTGACGTGAGGATCGTCAGGAGTCGGAGGGTCGTCGTAGTGGGCCAGGGCGCCCTGGTCGAGGATGAGCTTCTCGAACCCGGCGGGCGTCACGAAGTTGAAGACTCGAGCCTCGGTTGAATTGACTTGAAACCCATGTTCCACGAACCGCGGAAGATAGACGAAGGCGCCCGGAGCGGCTTCGATGCGCTTGTTCCCGATGAAGAAGGTCAGGTTCCCATCGAGAATGTAGAAGATCTCGTCAGCATCGTCGTGAATGTGCATTGGCGCTCGTATGCCGTGCGCGCAGCGCTCGTCGAGAGCGCCGACGACTCCCCCCGTTTCAGCGCCGCTCGCCAGCACGCGCCATAGCGAACCCAGCATCTGGAAGCTGCGCGCCTCCGGCGCCTCGATCTTGAAAGCGCGTGGTCCTTCGTGAATGCTCATTGGTCGGTCCTCTCCACGGTTGCCGCTCGACGGTTGCCGCTCGACGGTTGCCGCTCGACGCTGCACGAAACGGGCCGCACGACAGAATCCTCGTCGCAGCCGCGCTGACGGCGGTCTCCGTGGCCCGAACGTAACCCGTCCACGACCGGCGTATCGAAAGGCAGACCGCGTTTCGAACAACTATTTGCAGTCAGGCGCCATGTCACGGCGACAAGATGCGAACCATATGGCGACGCCGTCACGAACATCCATCTACGCAGCTCTCGCTGGCAACGTTGCCGTGGGTGGTGTGAAGCTGCTGGCCTTCTTCTTCAGCGGCAGCTCCGCAATGCTGGTGGAATCCATCCACTCGGCCCTCGACACGCTGAACCAGTGTCTTCTGCTGTTCGGCCTGAAGCGCGGTGTGAAGCCACCCGATTCGCGACACCCCTTCGGATACGGGCTGGAAGCCTATTTCTGGACATTTGTCGTCGCGCTCCTGATCTTCACCGCCGGAGGCGTCGCATCCATCAACGAAGGGGTTCAAGAACTGCTGCACCCGACCCCAGTCGAACACCTCGGGCTGACCCTCGCGGTGCTGGGCATTTGCATGATCTTCGAAATCTTCTCGATCGCGGTGAGCCTGCGCCTGGCGGAGGCTGGCCGTACGCCCCTATCCCGCAAGCGTTTTCCTAGACCGTCGCTGGCGCAGCTCATCCACTTCAGTCCGGATCCCGGTGTATTCGAGGTCCTGGCGGAAGATGCGGCATCCATCCTGGGCGTGTTCCTGGCCTTTCTTGGCGTCGTCGGCTCCGCCTGGTTTGGATGGGCATGGGCCGATGGCGCAGCGGCCGTCGCAATCGGGCTCCTGCTCGTAGTGCTGGCCGGGATTGTCGTCGTCGAAACCCACAGCCTCATGACGGGAGAGGCCGCCCTGCCTTCGACGGTCGATGCCGCCCGGAAGATTCTCGACAGTGATCCGCGCGTCGATGTGGTTTGCGAGATCTCGAGCATGCAGCTGGGGCCGAATGAGATCCTGATGGCGGCCACACTGGATTTCAAAGACGAGCTGACGGGTCCGGAACTGGAGGAGGCCTCAGACCAGCTGACCGAAAAGCTGCTCGCCGAAGATCCCCGCATTACCCGCCTGTTCCTGAGGCCCGGCCGGGCAAAGCGTTAGCCGACGCGCACCTCGCGGCTACGGCCCACCGTTGATCAGCAGGAAGCTCCAGAAACTTCGGGATACAGATCCATGAACCCCGTATCTTCGACCGCATGCGGCGTCCGGCGCTGCTTCACAGCAGCACCGGCCCTCGCTCGGGATCAGCTCGCCGGCACGGCGCGGCGGTTTGCCCGGCGCGCAACGTTTGTTGCCGGAGCTCGTGAACATCGGGTCGGTGGACTCGAACAACTGGCCCTCTTTCAGTAGGCGCAATTGCTATTAGTGCGGGCACAGTAACTGCAGTGGGGGACGGCAAGGAGTTCACCACATGCCTCTCAGCTCACGGTCCCGCCGCCTCTCTCGTTCCACCCGCCACCGCGTCCAGGCCCCCATCACCGCGACCGCACTCGGGCTCGCTGGCCTCTTTGGGACCCTCGCGTCGGGTTGCACCGGCGCGACGGGCCAGGATGAGGCGATTCACGAAAGCGAAGCCGCCGCGACCGCTTCGCAGAATGGGCTGAGCTCGATCAACGGGCTCAGCTCGAGCAACGGGCTCAGCTCGAGCAACGGGCTCAGCTCGATCAACGGGCTGAGCTCGATCAACGGCCTCAGCTCGATCAACGGCCTCAGCTCGAGCAACGGGCTCATGACCAGCGCCGACACCGTCGGAGCCCCCGATCCCGTCGGCATCGAGCTCGAGAAGTCGCCGCATTGAATCCAGGCGCAACCGCGCGCCGCGCGCCTGCCTCGACCGACCAGCCGTCCAAGTCTACCCGGGCGCGATGACCTCGGCCGTCTGGGCGTGGGTCTCGGCTGCCAGCCGCGCCATGAAAGTGCGGTGAATGGGATACATCATCGCGATCGTGATGAACATGGCGGACATGACGACCACCCCCAAAGTGGGGTAGTGAAGCAGCCGTCCGTCGGACGACTGCACCACGATCAGCCCGGCCACCGACGAGGCCACGCCCCCCGACAGCTGCTGCAAGGACGAGGTCACCGCCATGAAGGCGCCCCGGTCCTCGACGTCGGGGATCCCCGAGGTGAGGGCGGAGGACGAGACCATGCGGGCCATGATGGCCGCGAACAGGAGCACATTGACCACAATCACCCAGGCGATGGGGGTCAGCCCCAGGTTGCAGTAGATACCCACCATGACCATCCCCAGCGCCGTTCCGGCGCAGAAGATGACGTACTTGCCCATGGCGTCGCTGAGGCGCCCCATGATCGGCCCCAAGACCATCGAGCTCACGCCCGTGATCATGTAGACGAGCGGCAACCGATCCAGCGAGATGCCCAGGTTGTGAACGGTGAAGGCGCTGCTGAAGGGCGTGAGCATGAAGCCGCCCGTGGCCAGCAAGATGGTGGCCGCGAAGCCCCGAAGGTAGCGTCCCTGCGCCATGGTCTTGAGAAGGTGCCGCAGCGGATTGACCTTGCTGCACACCTTCAGGTGCTGGTCGATGGGCTTAAGGAACGTGGCGATGACCACCCCCACGACCACGGCCACTCCCGCGATCATAAAGAAGGGCGCATGCCAGCCGTGGTGATTGGCCAGATAGAGCCCGAGCGGGAGGCCCATGACCTGGCTGGCCGAGAAGGCGGTCTGCACCACCCCCATAACCCGCCCGCGCACCTGCAAGGAAAAGAGATCGGTGATGATGGCGAAGCTGATCGAGCCGATCACGCCCCCAAACAGCCCGGTCACCACCCGGGCCACCAGCAGGAAATGGAAATTGGCCGACAAGGCGCAGAGCAGCGTCCCCAGCACGAACCCGCAGTAGAAGAACAGAAGCAGCTTCTTGCGATCGAACTTGTCGGCGAACCCGGCCGTTAGCAAGCCCGAGATGCCGGCGCTGAAGGCATAGACCGACACCACCAGGCCGAACTGCGAGGTAACGATGCCCAGATCCCGGAGCAGGAACGCTCCGAGAGGCGACAGGATCGTGAAGTCGAGCACGATCGTGAACTGCAGGAACGCCAGCATGGCGATCACGAACTTCTGATAACGGGTGAACGTTGGCATTGCGGTCGGGCTAACTCACTAAGCTATAGGCTAGAGCAACAAGTGGCCCGCCGACGAAGCAACTTCGCGCCATGCCTCATTCGTGCACGAGATGGATTCCGAACGTCATCGCCATGGCTGGGTCGAATGGGGCATCGCCGATTGGAACGGTCATTAACTCGGTCTTGACAGAGTGCTCGACGAGGAGTTGTTCGAAGCCCGCCGGAACGAAGCCGTGATACAGGCGCGTATCATAGCCGTCCGCGGTGAATCTACGCGCAACCCCGCGCGGGACGAACACCATCGCGCCTGGCTCGGCGGTAGTCTCAGCCTCGTCGCCGATGGGAATTCGCAGGCGCCCGGAAATAGCGTAAGCCATTTCCGCTTCACACTCGTGAAGAAGGCGCGGTAGACCGCCGCCTTGTTGATAAATCGACTCGACGTTCGTGACGTTGCCGGACGTTTGCGCCTTGTCAGCCAGAACGATCCATACGCCGCCACCGAATACGTATCGCGGACAGTTCTCCCGGCGCTCGATGTACGCGGGAACGGATGGCACGCTCTCCTTCGGCCTGCTGCCCGCGCCGCTCGCTTCATCGCCCATTTGGCCCCGGCGGGAGTATCCGCATGCCGTATTGTTTGAGGACGGCCTCGGACGGCAGCTGGCCATGCTTGACGTGCGGATCGTCAGGAGTCGGAGCGTCGTCGTAGTGGGCCAGCGTGCCCTGGTCGAGACTTGAAACCCGTGCTCCACGAATCGCGGAAGATAGACGAAGGCACCCGGAGCGGCCTCGATGCGTTCCTTCCCGATGAAGAACGTCAGGTTCCCATCGAGAATGTAGAAGATCTCGTCGGCATCGTCGTGAATGTGCATTGGCGCTCATATGCCGTGCCCGCATCGCTCGTCGAGAGCTCCGACGACGCCACCCGTTTCAGCCCCGCTCGCGAGCACGCGCCACAGCGAACCCAGCAGGTGGAAGCCGCGTGCCTCCGGTGCCTCGATCTTGAACCCTCGCGGTCCATCGTGAATGCTCATGGGGAGGTCCTATCGTCTGACGGATTGAATGGGCGACGGCACAGCGACATGACGATCGAGCGATGATCCGTCGATACGAGATGGCACGGGTGATCGCTCGGCGCTGCACCAAACGGGCCAGGACGAAGAGCGCAGTCCGCGTAGGCACGATCGGCGGTTTCCGTGGTCTCAACGTAACCCCTCCTCGAGCGCCGTATCTATAGGCAGACGGATAAGAGCCGTCGGGTGGATAAGGGGAGGGCCAAACCGACGCTGCGATGGTGACGAACGCTTCCGATCTGGCTTGCCGCTTCCTCCAGACCGGTACCGCCGTCAGGCCTTGATTTGCGTGAGCTCGGTGGTGGAGGCGTAGGGCCCGTTGGCGCTCGGGCACGCGACGCCGTTGAAGCTCGGCAGCGGGAAGGTCGGGATGTCTACACCCATGGAGCGGCCGATGGAGATGGGCACGTCGGTCGGACTGGTCTTGCCCAGCACCACGTTCCGTGCGCTCTTGAAGTAACCACCGCCGCCGCCGCCGATGATGGCCGGCAGCACGTAGTTGGTGTGCCCGTTGCCGTCGCCGTGGCGATTGGTCAGATAAATCACCGTGTCGTCCAGCATTGTTCCGGTGGCCGTGGGGATGGCCTTGAGCAGGTCCATCAGCAAGGCCATCTGGCTGATGATCCACTGGTTCATGAGCGCGTACTTGGCGACCAGGGCCGCGTTGCCGTTGTTGTGCGACACGAAGTGCAGCGGATCGTCGAAGCTGGCCTTGTTATAGGTGAGCCAGGGCATGCGCAGCCCGCCCACACCACCGCCGCCCGGATAGCCGAAGCTGACCGTAGCCACCCGGTTCATGTTGCAATTGAATGCGATGGAGATGGTCTGCATGATGAACTTGCTGAACGGTTGGCTCTCCGAGCCGTCCTCGGCGTCGGGCGGCACCGTGGCAGCCGACGGAGCCCCGCAGCCGGTGGTCGGGGTCGCCGAGCTCATCATCCGGGTGGTCACGCTGGTCTCGTATTCCCGCAACTGCGTCAGGTGCTGATCCAGGACCTGCTTGTCATGGGCGCTCAAGGCCGGGCGCAGCGACGTGAAGGCCCCGTTGAGGAAGCTGGTGATGGCCCCTTGCTTCGCCAGCGCCAGGGGATTCGAGGGCGCGCTCATGGGAGAGCATAGGAATTCTAACCCAGACCTTCCACTCTCCGGGTCCCGAACAGCACCGCCGAAGCCGGCGGTTTGAAATCGCCGATAGTAAGTCTTGGACGAAGCCGCTTCGCGGCAGCCTCGACGGCCGTGGCCGAGCGCAGGTCAACCCCCGGACGGGGGGAGGGCTCGGCTGATGGCGACATGCTGCGGGTAGTTGCGGCGCCCATTGGGGGCGCCCGTTACCCAAAGGAGCAGCCATGTCAGGTCGAGCAGAGAGCGAGGATCCCATCACGAGGATGGACCGGTTCATGGAGTTGCGGGGCTTTGCCGCCAACACCGTGGCGGTCTATCGCCGATCCGCCCGGCGTTTCCTTCGCGTCGTGGGGAAGTCGCCGGAGGAGATCACCGAACGAGAGATCGAAGAGTACCTGCTCGGCCCGAGGAGCCAAGGGAGCAGCCCCACCACCCGCAACGTGACCTTGGTGGCGATTCGTTGCTTGCTCAGGGCGATCGAGCGGCGGTCGGTCGGCGCCGACATCCCTTCGCCAGATTCAAGCGCCAAGTGCCCGACACCCTGAACGGCGCCGAGGTGCCCCGTCTCTTCGAGGCGGCCACGTCGCCCAAGTACAAGGCCATCTTCATGCTGGCCTACGGGGCCGGGCTTCGCGTCAGTGAGGTCGGGGCGCTCCAGGTTGGCGACATCGACAGCGGACGGATGTTGATTCGCGTGCCCGAGAGCAAGTACCCGACAGCGGTACGTGATGATGGGCGCTCGCGTGCTCGCCGACTTGAGGGACTACCGGCGAGCAGAGCGCCCCTCAGGCCCCGAGCTCTTCCCTGGATTTCGGTCCGGGCGCCGCGGGACCAGGTTGACCCGCGCCGCCATTCACAAGGTCTTGCGCAAGGCGGTCCTGCAGGCGGGGATCACCAAGCGCATCTCGCCACATGGCCTTCGTCATGCCCTCGCGACCCATCTGCTTGATCTGGGCGCTGACATTCGCACCGTCCAGGTGCTGCTCGGGCACCGTCGCCTCGACAGCACCGCGCAGTACCTGCATTTTGAGCAAGGTGCGACTCAGCTCCGTGAAGAGCCCGGTCGACCTCGTCGGAAGCGCCGCTGGCAAGACCCTCGGCTGACCACCGCGCCCGATGCATGCCCGATGTCCCGATGTCGATCGGGGCGGAACTGGCCCGTGTCCTGGCCTCGAGCTGGCCGACATTCTTCGGCGACATCTCGATGGCTACCGGCAAAGCCACGCTCTGTCCTTGTCCGGGCAGGCGGTCCTGCGCGACCTCATGTCGTGCCGGACCGCCGCGCTCGGCGGGCATATGGATACCTGCACGGCCTGCGGATTCGAGCGGCCCTCCTACAACTCGTGTCGAAATCGCCACTGCCCCAAGTGCCAGGCCCTGGCCCAGGCCCGATGGGTCGAGGCCCGCCTTGATCGCATTCTGCGGGTGCCACATTTTCACCTGGTCTTCACGCTGCCGTCCGATCTGCGCCAGCTTTGCCGCCAGAGCCCAGCCGTCATGTTCGACATCTTGCTCAAGGCCGCCGCCGCTCCCATCGCGACCTTGGCTCGCGATCCCAAGTGGCTCGGCGCCAAGGTCCAGCCGGGGGTCACGGCCGTCCTGCACACCTGGACTCGGCAGCTCGAGTTTCACCCCCACGCCCATTGCATCGTCACCGGTGGTGGGTTTGCGCTCGATGGAAGCCGCAGGGTCGCCGCCAAGCCAGACTTCCTCTTTCCCGTGCGCGTCCTCGGGGCCCTCTTTCGCGGCAAGTTCCTCGCAGCCCTCGAGAACGCCATTCGCGATGGCGCCCTTCGCGACGACCTGTCGGACCGCGCGGCCCGTCGTCGAAACTTGAGTCGAGGTGTCACCGCAGCCGCCTGCGCCACGGTCGCCGAATTCCTAGCACTCTTCGCCCAGTTTCGGCGACCGCGCGTTGAGCCGAATCGCGGGAGGAGCGCGGAGGCGATAGATTGCGGCCGGCTTCCCGGCGTGATCCCGTATTCGAGGAAGGAGCTCGAGGACGAACTTCCCGGAAGCCGTACTAAGCCGAGGCTCCGACGATCTTGCGGACGGCGCTCAAGAGCTGATCGGGCTTGAAGGGCTTGACCACCCAGCCCTTCGCCCCGCTGCGCTTGGCTTGTTGAATCAGATCAGCCTTGGCCTCGCTGGTCAGCATCACGATCGGCAGACGTGCATTTCTTGGATCAGCCTTGACGGCCAGGAGCATCTCCAGACCGTTCATGTTCGGCATGTTCAGGTCGCATATGACGAGGGCGATGTCGCGCTGGGCGTCGATCGCGCTGAGCCCTTGCGCGCCATCCGCAGCCTCGATGACGTCATAGCCCGCCCCTGCCAGGGTGGTCCCCACCTGGTGCCGAATCGTGCTGGAATCATCGACGATCAGAATCTTTGCCGCCATCTTGACCTCTTTCTGCCCCGCGCCCCGAAAACTCAACCGGTCAAAACAGCACGAGATCCCCTTCCGACGAGACCTCCATTGGCTGGGCGGGGTCCGGAAACACCAGGCCGTCCGCCGGGGGAGTGACCTCGAAGCAGACGGCAATCACATGCCCGCCCACCAGCAACGCAAGGTCCAGCACCCCGGCACGGACGGGAAATCGACGGATCACCTCGCGCCCCTCGATGGCCGTAGGTGTGCTCACGTGGAAGTCTCGTCCAAGCGCACAGAAGCGCCTCTTGACCCGACCCAGGAGCTGATTGGTCATCTCCCCCGTCCAGTCGAAGAGATCGGCCTTGGAGAGGTTCATCGCGGATCCCAGCTCGGGGTGGGTGATGCGAAACAGACCCGCTGGTGCGGAGACCATCAACGACCCTCGAACCGCTCCGCCAAATCCAATGAATCCGACCAGGTTTTGCTGAGCCTTCTCGACCGGCTCGCTCAGATCGAGGATTCGTGTAGCGAATCCATAGCTCGTGAACATGTCCACGCACGCCTCCGTGACAACCGTCCTCAAGATCTCCTGCTGCCCCGCGGTCATCGAGGCGGCCACCGGGATAGCTTGAATCTCACCGCTTGACGTCGAGGTCACCAGATGAGCAACGACAGGGCTTGGGCTGAACTTGACCCGCTCGCCGATGCGATCGGCTGCCCGCCCTACATTTTCAGTTATGCCGCGTTCGGCCGATGTCTGACGTCCGTGACATCCCTTGCCGTCATTCTGGTCGATCCCACAGACCAACGGGAGGCTCTGGGCGAGCGGCTGCGCATGCAAGGCTACCATGTGACCGTCACCTCCTCCGCGGCCGAGGGGGCGGCCCTCGCCATGGCGGACCCCCCGTCCGCCGTCATTGCCGACTTGTGGACGCCGGGAATCTCGGGCGTTCAACTCTGTCGGTTGTTGCGCGCGGAGCCGTCCACCGAGCTGGTCCCGGTGATCCTGCGAGGTCCGGAGCGGGACCGGCATAGTCGGTTCTGGGCCGAGCGGGCCGGAGCGAATGCCTATGTGGGTTTAGGTCGCATGGGGGACCTGGTGCGGGCGCTGGCCACCGCCATCGCGACCACCGCACCGCCACAGGACTCCTTCATTCAGATCTGCAGCGAGGACGAACGAGACATCCGCGACCGCATCGCGGCCCACCTCGACGCAGCGCTCTTCGAATCGGTGGTCGCCTCCGAAGTCCGCGCGCTCAGCGCGTGCGGCAGCTTCGTGCGGCTGTTCGATCTGCTGGCACAATTCGTGTCGCGGGTTACTAGCTATCGGTGGCTCGCTCTGCACACCCAGCGACCGGAATGCTTGGGACTTCACACCCACCCCAAGGCACGCCAGCGATCGGAGGAGGAGGTGCGAGGGGTCATGACGTCCTTCATGGCGACCTCTCATGTCTCGACGTTGCCGATCCTGGCCGTGCAAGACGAGGATGCCTACGATGAGGAGGCGGGAGCCACGCCGATCGTCGCTCTGATCCAGCTGGGAAGCGAGGTCTTTGGTCGAATCGTGCTGTCACCGCGCGAGATCCCACACCCCAAGGACGCGGCGCTGGTGTCGATCGTCGCACGGGAGCTGGCCGGCCCCATTCGCATCGTCGCACTGATCGAGGAATCGCAACGACAAGCGACGATCGATTCTCTCACCGGTCTCATGAACCGGCGCGCCCTCACGGCGGGGCTCGAGCGCGAGGTGGCCCGATCGCAACGCCATGGCTACCCCTTGGCTCTGCTCCTGCTGGACGTCGACCATTTCAAGGCGATCAACGACATGCGGGGCCACCCCTCGGGGGATGCCGTCTTGGCTGCCCTGGGACCGCTGCTGGTCTCTCAGACGCGTCAGATCGACCTGGCCGGGCGGTGGGGCGGGGAGGAGTTCGTGGTTGCCTTGACGGGGGCCGACCCGGCCGGGGGACTGGTCAGCGCAGAACGAATTCGCCTGGCGGTGGCAGGGATGAAGGTCCGAGACACGGCCGGCGAGCTGTTATCTGTCACGGTCTCCATCGGGGTGGCGAGCTATCAGCAGAGCGACACCGTCGAGAGCCTGGTCGACCGAGCCGATCGGGCCATGTACGTCGCCAAGTCATCAGGTCGAAACCGTGTCGCTCGGGGCTGGGCCTCAGCCCAGGAACCCGACCTCGCAGGCACGCCCCTGGCCCTGGTAAGGTCCGAGGCCTCGGGCGCGCACTGAGATCGGAGCCGACCTGAACAACCGGAATGCCCGTGCGTGCCAGACCGAACGCCCGAATGACCGGCCGCCCTCCCGGTAGCCGGAATCGGCCGATCGTAGAGCTCCCCGAAGGTCAGACGACGCCATGAATGGACGCAGCAGTCATCCTCATCGAGGACGATGAGGATGACGTGGCCATCGCGCGCGATCTGCTCGCCGGTGCCTTCGATGGCATCGCGTTACGCTGGGATCGAACCTACCAAGCGGGCCTCCAGGCCCTCATGTCAGATACCTTCGACGCCTGTCTCCTCGACTATCGTTTGGGCGCTCGGACGGGCCTCGAGCTGCTGCGCGAGGCCCTGCAGGCCGGGGTCGACACCCCCATCATCATGCTGACCGGAACCCCGCACGGACAGCTCGACGCGACCATCCTGCAGGCCGGATCCGCAGATTTCCTGGTCAAGGGAGACCTGAGCGCCGCCCAGCTCGAGCGCTCCATTCGATACGCGGCCGAGCGCCGCCAGCACATTCGAACCGTTCGTCGTTCCGAACAGGAGTTTCGCCAGGTGCTCGAGCAGATCCCCGTATGCATCATGATTCGACGCGAGGACGAGGTCGTATATGCGAATCCGGCTACCGCCACCGCGGCCGGATATGCGGACGCCCGTGGTCTTGTGGGCCGGTCGCTGTTCGAGCTGGTTCATCCGGCCGGACACGATCTGCTCAGGCGACGACTCAGAGGAACGCAAGGAGAGGGCGCCTGCGAGTTGAGCGTGTTCCGGGCCGACGGGACCACCATGCTGGTCGAGACCTCTCCCGAGCACATTCCGATCACTTTCGAAGGGCAGCCCGCTTTCCTCACTTCCCTCCGAGACATCACCGAGGAGAGGCGGACCAAGGAGCTACTCAAGGAACACGCCGCGCGCATGGAAGAGGCCTCCTTGACCGATGAGCTGACGCGCCTGTACAACCGCCGAGGCTTCCTGCTGATGGGCGAGCGTCAGCTCAAGTTGGCCAGCCGTTCCAGGAGACCGTCGGTCGTCCTGTTCCTGGATCTCGATGGGTTGAAGGACATCAACGACCGTGTCGGGCACGAGATGGGCGACTCAGCCATTCGAGACGCGGCTCGGCTGTTGACCACAGCTTTTCGCGATGTCGACATCCTGGCGCGCCTCGGAGGGGATGAATTCGCGGCCATCCTGGTGGACTGCGAACACCCCCGAGTTCCCGCTGCGCCGATTGGCCGCCACCATCGAGGCCCGCAACCACAGCACGAACCTGCCGTTTCTGATCGCGAGCTTGATCGGATCGGCCACCTTCGATCCCGCGAAACCGGAAGCCCTCGAGGTCCTGATGGGGCGCGCCGATTCGGCCATGTACGAGCACAAGCGCGCACGCAGGGGCGCGCGCGACGCCCGGCCTTTGGTTTCCGGGCAGGGAAAAATCGCCTGGGGGAAGAAGTGAATCCGGCTCCGAAGTCACCGGACACGGTCGTTGATGAGCGAGCGCAATTGGAAGGCCCCAAAGGGCTCCTCGATGCGCTGATTTGGTACCTCATCCGGGAGAAGGGTTGGGAACAGAAACGGCGCAGGCCCGAGGGACCTGCGCGCGCGCTTCTGACGCTCATCGATCACGATCCTGTTTCGGTCGTCAACACGCTGACGTCCGCCAGGATGGGCGCGAAGCGCTCTTCTGGTGGTGCGGTACAGCGCTAACCCTCGGGCGCGCATCGTCCGCCATCGACGTGCCGGCTGACCGAAGCCGTAGAAAAGTGTAGGCCGGCTTCCTGTGACCCGGTGCCGCGCGCCAATCCATGGTGGGCTGGCAGGGGCATAACGCCATGCGGCATACCTGCGCTGAGACCCCGAACTGATTTCGTATCCAGCGACTTTGTGAGGACAGTTTGGGGGGGCTTCCCCTTGTTCGAAGACCGCGGCGTCAAGCTCGTGAGCGCCCTCATCACGCTGGGCGGCGCCGCGTGTTCATCGCGCGCCTGAGGGCGAAACGCTGACCCGCACCCGAGCGAGCGATCACCTCACCGCGTAGAGGGCTGCGATCTCCGTCGCGCTGAGCGCCCGCCGGTAGACGCGGAAATCGTCGATGTTGCCCGTCAGGTACGGATCGGTGGGAAATTGCGACTTGCCCATGTAGCTCTGGATGGCGAACCCGAGGTCCGCCGGGTGCAAGGTCATCGCGGCGTTGGTCCCCGAGGCCACGCCGTCAACGTACAGGGTGCCCTTGTAGGGCGACCCGCTCGGCAGGGTGATCGCCAGGTGGTGCCAGGCGTTCAGGCTGATGGCCTGGGCCGATTGAATGATCTGCTCCGAAGCCGTGGACGAGCCGAGCAGAGTGATCACGAACCGTACCAGGTGCTTCGAGTCCTTGTCCTCGCGTGGGGTGAGGAACATCTGAGGGCCTGCATAGCCGGAGCCGAAGTCGAAGACGCGCTGCCAGTCCACGTCCGACGCCTCGTAGACCCAGGCAGCCAGGGTGACGGCGCCCGGCGCCAGGGTGTCGAGGCTTGGCAGCATCACGACCCCACCACCCAGGATCCCGTTTCCCGTCAGGCTAACCGAGTGCGTCCCCACCTGGTGGAGTGTCGAGAACGCCGCCTTCCCGCCCAGCCCAGTGCTGACGATCGGCGCGTTGCGAGGGGCCCCGGCGACCCCCGACGCGTCGGCCGCAACGTTTCCGGTGCTCTCGTCGAACTTGTACCAGAGCACGAGATCCGGATCGGTGGCGCCACCGCTCGCCCCTCCGCTGGCGGCGGCGCTCATGCCGGCCGCGCCTCCGCTCCCCCCGCTCCCCACCGCCCCGCCGCTTCCGCTCGCAGTGCCACCGGTTCCGGAGGCGCCGCCTGGGCCGAACCCGCCCGAGCCGGATGGCAGCACGTCACCGCTGAGGCCGCTGGCGTCGCTTCCCATGCTCGAAGCCAAACCGCCGCCGGTGCCGAGGCCGCCTCCGGACCCGAGCCCACCGCCTCTCTCGATTCCAGGAGCATCGACTCCTGGTCCATTGACTTCAGGACCGCCGCCATCGGTGACCTGGTCACCCCTCGCGCCGGACGAGGAGACGACGCCGCCGTCCGCCCCGCCGGCTTCGATATCGAGGACCCCGCCTGGGGCGCCGCTTGCTCCCCCGGTGCCAGCCGGCGTCGGGGACGAAGCGTCCAGGCGCCCGTTCAGGGCCGCGTAATCGTACGAACAGCTCATGACGAGCGCAGCACAACCGACCGCGAGGGTGACCGCGCAGGCGCCTCGCCCTCGGCCGCGACCCCCGCCTCGCTCCGCAGCCACCTCGGAACTCCGCGTGGACGGGTTTCTGGGGAGATTCCCTGGATCTCCGCGCCACCGCGCGGGACCCCCTCCGGAGGCTTGTGCTTCGACCTTGCTGTTGGAGATCAAGTCAAGTCACCAGCGTCAGACCAAGGCTTACCATGGTCAGTACCACATTCAATCAAGGCACGTCCACCGGCCTGCCCGTCCGCGCCTGCGTGCCTGCGGGCGTGATTGCGCACGCGTTCGGTCCACGCGTCGGCCAGCGCGCCGACCGGGCAGGCGCGACGCGGCGGCCACGACGACGGGAACCATCGCGTCGATGGGAATGCTGAATGTGGAGGTGCCGCTGGGATCAGTGGTGGCGCAGCCACTGTCGATCACAGCGCCGGCCACGGGATCCGAATGCTATCTGGTGCTGCGCGCGCAAAAGGCCGGCGTCACGCTGTTCGAAGAGACCGCGGAGTCGTTCACGCTGAACTGAGGGATGCCAGGGGAAGGTCGGGCGAGGACGCAGACTTCGAGGGGACAGGGCCTCAAGGTGGTTGGCTGATCGCGTCAGCTATCCGAGATAGGAAGATCTGTAAACCGCTCCCCTCCGACCGCAACGAAATCATGGGCCGCCGTCGCCTGCGTTGCCGGTTCCCGAGTGCGAAATCGGACCACCCGTGGCCGCGCCACAAACACTGTAAGGCCGCGCAGAAACCCGCGCCGTGCAACCGGGTAGGCGGAATCGTCCGCAAGGACCAGCGAGCGTCCATGAAAGTCGGTGTGGATGGCCCGTCGTGTCCCAAAATCTGATCGAGCCCCCGATCAGGCCGCAGTCGGATGATCGAAGTTCAGCAGGCCGCCGAGCCGCTCCCGGCGCCGCACTCGACCGGTCTGATTCGCCGGTTCCGGAGCCGGTGCTTGCCAAGCCGCTCCAGCAGCGCCGCGTTCTCAGCACGCTGGTACTCGATCACCCGCGCCTGCTGCTCTCCCACCACATCCCGATCCATGCCGCCAGGAACTGCGGGGCAGGGGAGGCAACTTCTCCGCCATCGCTGCCTTCGGCGTGCGCCTCGTTCGGCCCTTCTACGCGCCGTAATCACATCTGTAAAATCGATCCTCCCCAAACCGCCAAGTCTCGGGAATGCCCAGCGATTCTCACGATCCAGTTTCGGGACACGACGGGGACACATCTACGGTGACGACGACCGTGGCAGCCGCCGAGAAGAATTTGGACGATGCGCGCGAGCACGCGGACGAAAACTCGACGCAGAACGCGTGCATCGAAGAAGTCGTTGCCGACAAGGGCTATCACAGCAAGGCGGTGCTTCTGGCGCTGCGCACTTCGAACGTACATTTCCGAGCCCCGGCGCGGGCGGCAGCGTTGGGGCAGCCAGGAGGTTGAGCGCGATGTGGTCTACGGCAATCGGCGCCGAATCCGAGGCGACCGCGGTCAGAGTCTGATGCGGCAACGAGGCGAGCTCATCGAGCGGAGCTTTGCCCACACGCTGGAGACCGGCGGTATGCGCCGCACGCATCTTCGCGGTCACGAGAACATCGCAAAGCGCACGCTTCTCCACGTCGCCGGATTCAACCTGGGACTCCTCATGCGAAAGCGCTTCGGAGTCGGCAAACCCAGGTGTCTCCAGGGCAGATCGGCCGCCCTTTGGGCTGCCTTCCTCATGCTGCTTGACCGCCTCGTGGGCTCGCTCGGTCTTTTCGGAGCCGTCGATGCGGCGTTTTCGCCGCCGAGGTGCAGTCATCCGTTGCCCACGGCCTCTTCCTGGGCCTCAGGCGGTGGTTGCCGCGCACTTCCTTTCACCACGGGCTGCTAGCCCACCTCAGGCGAGCGTCGCCGCCATTCCATCACGGCCGCCGGCCACGGTGCCAGCGCGCCCTACCTTGCCGCTTTCACGCGGCACCCAGCAACGTCTCCGCTAGCTCCTTGAGCCCGACGACGTCGGTGTCCGCAGTCGCGGGATACCGCTCCGAGCCGGAATAGACGAGGAACCGGCGATCAGGCTTGATGTCATCGCACGCTTGGTGAAAGCCTTTCTCGGGTCGGGCGGTCAGCCCTCGTTTGATCTCGATCGCCCAGCGGCCGCGCTTCGGGATGTCGAGCACGAGATCGATCTCCGCCCCTCCCGTCGCTCGGTAAAAGCTCGCCTCAGTGCGCGTGGGAGCCACCGCCAAGAGATTCTCGATCACGAATCCCTCCCAGCTCGCGCCGACGACGGGGTGTCCCGCCAGCTCGTTTTGGTCCTCGATGCCCAGAAGCGCGTGGGTCAGGCCGCTGTCGCGCACATAGACCTTCGGCGACTTCACGAGCCGTTTGCCCGTGTTCGCGTGAAACGGTTGCAGCCTGCGGACGAGCAGGAGGTCGACGAGCAGGTCGATGTAGCGCGTGACCGTCGGTGAGCTGATGGCGAGGCCGGCGGCCAGTCGGGACGCGTTCAGCATGGTTCCCTGGTTGTGGGCGAGCATCGTCCAGAGCCGGCCCAGCGTCTCGGCCGGCAGGCGCGGCCCGAACTGCGGAACATCGCGTTCGAGATACGTGCGGATGAAGTCCTTCCGGATGGCGAGACTCTCCGCATCCATCCGGGCAAGGAAGCTGTCCGGAAACCCTCCGCGCAGCCAGAGAGCCGAGCGATCCGGCTCCGTTGTCCCGGCCTCGATGACGTCGAACGGCCCCATGTCGACATACGCGATGCGGCCCGCGAGCGTCTCGCCGGATTGGCGGAGGAGATCGATCGCGGCCGAGCCCAGCACCAGAAACCGGCCGTACCTGTGTCCGCTCCGGCGGCCTTCGTCGATGAGGCCGCGCAAGGTCATGAAGATTTCGGGCACCCGGTGCAGCTCGTCGAGGATCACCAGCCGGTCCTCGTAGTTGCGCAGGAAGAGCGCCGGCTCGGCGAGCTTGGCGCGGTCTTCGGGCGCTTCGAGGTCCAGATACAGCGCGCCCGTCGCTTCGCCTAGCGTCCGGGCGAGCGTCGTTTTCCCGACCTGCCGCGGCCCGATCAGGCCCACGGCGGCCTGGCGGTCCAGGCCGTCCTGGACGAGCTTCATGGCGCGACGCATAATCATCCTTGCAAATTTAACGTGAGATATTAACTTTGCAAGGTTCGTGTAGCACCCGAACCGAAACGCAATACGTCCATGCGGGGCTGTGGCGTGCTGCTTCCCCAACTTCCCGCCAACGCCCCCAACCACTTCGTTCGGAGGCCAGCTTTCTCGCCCAGTTGTCTCGCGCATGCCGTCGTTCCAAGGATGACTGGCGAATCGCTCACGCCGTGAAGCAACGCGTCGACGGTGACTTCGACCTGCCAGAACTCTCGTTGGCGTCGCGCCCTTACTTCGAAAGTTGTCGCCCACCTGTCGCCCAGACGACCCGGATTCAGCGACATTTGGACGCTTCCAAGCGCCCCCAACCGACCCGTCCTGAAATCATCTAAACCCGCGTCAGCATTGTGCAAGTCGGCGCAGTACTTGGGTTTTTTCGTTTGACGCCAGGTGGGTTCGACTCCCGGCGCCTCCACAATGATTTCAGCTAGTTAGGCCGGTTTGGGGTTGTTTGTCGCCCAGTGAGCGGCGTAATGAAGGGCAGACGGGCGGGGGTGGCGGGGTGGGATGAAGGAGTGAGAGCGAGAGGTGCCCATGCCGCGCTTTACTCCCCACCGTTCGCAGTTGGCGTCCCCGAA
>Ga0265316_10001618_pt1 | contig 24018 bp, 21 predicted proteins | sample 4522metaG_FD_202092 | JGI IMG/M metagenome (GOLD analysis project Ga0265316, IMG submission 202092) | Rhizosphere microbial communities from Carex aquatilis grown in University of Washington, Seatle, WA, United States - 4-5-22 metaG | ecosystem: Host-associated > Plants > Roots > Rhizosphere >... | reverse complement strand
TTAAAGGAGCAAATTCATTTCTTTATATATCTGATAAAAACGAGATTTCTATTATTGATTCAGGTATGCCAGGAAACGCAAATAAAATCCTTAGTCAAATTTCTGAATTGGATATATCCTTTGAAAAAATTAAATATATAATCCTTACTCATTCGGATATTGACCATACGGGAAGTGTTGCCGATTTAAAGAATGCAACCGGAGCACTTGTTGCCATTCATGAAAAAGAAGTTCCTTATCTTTTGGCTGAAAAGAAGAAAAAACTAAAAGGAATGATTGGAGGATTGATTGGTTTAATTTTAGGGATACTGTTCAAATTTATGAAGACTCAAAATATAGTTCCCGATATTAGATTAAAAGAAGGTGATTTTATTGGTGGGTTAAAAGTAATTTATAGTCCAGGACACACAGAAGGCAGTATCTCTTTATATAATGAAGATTCTGTTTTATTTTCGGGTGATGCGATTATAACCGATAAACATTCAAATATTAAAGGGTTTAATAATATAGCTACTTCCGATACATTAGAAGCTGCAAAAACAATAAATAAAATTAAACATTTAAAATTTGAAGTTTTACTTCCGGGACATGGTAGCCCGGTTTTAAAAAATGCTTCAGACAAACTTAAAGAATATAACAAAATATGAGTTTCGATTTTACTGCATCCTTTTTATTTTTACCATTATTCGGTTTTGTAATAGGACTTTTAGTATCCATGTTTGGAGGCGGCGGCGGAGGTCTCTACGTCCCTTTGCTTACCCTTTTATTTAATGTGCCTATTCAGGTTGCTGTTGCAACTTCACTGGCATCCATTATACCAACAACAATATTTGGGGCTTATGCTCATCATAAACAGGGCAATATAAATGTGCCAATAGGTTTGATTTTCGGTATAACAGGAATATTAGGCACATTGATTGGGGTTTATTTTTCAACATTAATACCATCATTCATCCTTAGTAAACTTTTTGGAATACTTGCAATAATCTTAGTTATTCCGATACTTTTCAGAAAGAAGAAAAAAGAAAATAAACACAGCGATAATCCTGATGATTTGAAAATAATAAATTTAGAAAAGGTTTCTATAAGTTCAATCTTCGGTTTATTATCTGGAATAATGGCTGGTTTATTTGGAGTTAGCGGAACACTTCCTGTCATTATAGGATTGTTTATACTTGGTTTTCCTGCAAACATGGTTATCGGAACTTCTGTTTTTGTTCTTTTTTTTAATGCAATTTCAGGATTGTTTGGACACCTTGCAGTAGGTCATGTCAATTTTTTATTAATCATTCTATTAGGAGGCAGTGCAGCAATTGGAGCTCTGATAGGTCCAAAATTATTGAAGAAGATAAAAACTGATGTTTTAGATAAAGTGTTTAAAATATTTGTTATCAGTCTGACAATCCTAATGGGATTAATGATGATAATAAAATAAAATTTGAATTAATAGCAACGGGAAAAGTAAAATTCTAACCCAACTGCACAATGTCAGGCACATGCTGTAAACCACACAAGCCGACCAAAGCCAAAGTTTGCAGCAAGAGCTTGCCACCCAGACAAGGTCAATTGGGCTGACGGCCAACGCGTCCGCCAGCTTTCGGATCACGGATTTTGCTGAGCCACCTTGATAACTTTTCGCACCATGACAATCCCTGGCCAACTAAAAGGACTAAAGCACTACGCCGCTGACACGCCTTGCTAACGCTCGGGACAGGCTCACGGCAACTCATTAAACCGCCGGGTTGTTAGATTTAAGGGATACTGCGGATCAGGACATCCCAAAATATCGTCCTGATTTTAGGGCATATCATAATTAATTAACTTTACCATGAATTTTACGCTCGGAGGAAATAACAAATGACCGGCTGGAATATCGCAGTCTGCGAAACAAACGGAATTAAATTACACTATACGAGAACTGGAGGAGGCAAACCCATTTTAGTTTTACTACACGGATTAACTGCTAATGGAGCGTGCTGGACAGGCTTGGCACATCTTCTAGAGAAAGAATATGACATAATTATGCCTGATGCCCGTGGCCATGGAGAATCAAGTGTGCCTGACTATGGATATCGATACGAAGACCATGCAAACGATGTAATAGGTCTTATAAATTCGCTACGACTTCCTCCTCCGGTTCTGCTCGGACATTCTATGGGAGGTATGACTGCAGCCGTATTGGCAAGTCGTAGCCCAAAGCTACTTCGTGGCCTGATATTAGCTGATCCAACGTTCTTGAGTACAAAAGTTCAGCGCGAAATTCGCCATAGTGATGTAGGCGATCAGCATCGACGAATTCTAGGTAAATCATTAGAGGAGTTGGTAGCAGATTTGCAGAGTAGACACCCAAATCGGTCATCGGATACCATCGAGCTAATCGCCCGGGCACGACTTCAAACCAGTATGGCAGCTTTCGACGTACTCACGCCACCAAACCCTGATTATAAGCAATTGGTGAGTGCGATTGATATTCCAAGCCTGCTCGTATTTGGTGATAAAGGTGTGGTTTCGTCTGTTGTGTCCGAAGAGATACAGCGTCTTAATCCAAGATTTCAGGTTGACCAGATCCCGGAAGCTGGTCACGGACTCCACTATGATCAGCCCGAGCGCTTCGCGGCTGTCGTAGGATCTTTCATACATTCAATTGGAACAGACCATGATTCATAAACGCCGGGCCGTTATAAGCCATTTGATCTGCATCTAAGAATAATAAATAGCCTATATCGTTAATGCAAAAAATTGTAAAAACGAATAATCTATTCGCAAAAACTATATCTTAGAAATTCTAAAACTCTATAAAATGACAAATGAATCTTTGGATGAATTACGAATTAACTTATCTGTAAAATCAAAAAATGGCCTTGATTTTACATTATCAGCAGGTATAATTTGGATTATAATTGCATGGATTTGGAAACTTGACTTAAAATCATATGACAAGTCAGTATTTACATTTATCATTGGAGCCTTAATGATGCCATTGGCATTTTTGTTTTCCAAACTATTTAAAACTACCTGGACAAATAAAGACAATCCATTACAACCCTTAGGCCTTTGGCTGAATTTTTCTCAGTTGTTTTACTTTCCTTTTTTAGTTTTTTCACTTATAAAATTTCCAGATTATTTTGCCATGGTTTACGTGATAATTACTGGTGGACACTTTTTCCCGTATGCATGGTTTTATAAAACTAAATTATATGCTGTATTTGCTGCCATTATATCTATTGGTGCAATGACTCTAGGACTAATATTGCCATTAACAGAAATTTACATTATTCCAATATTTATGAGTGTTTCTCTGGTAGTACTTACTATTTTACTATTTTTTGATAGTAAGAAAAAGAAGTTGTTAAAAATGGACTGATTTTTCTCTCGGTCTATATTTGATATGTAGTCTGATTTTCGAATAACTGTTATATCACGGACAGCATAATTAATTCCCTTTTAAATAGTGATTTACAATACAATTTGAACACTTTTATCGTAACAAGACAAATCCTTCTTATCTATTGGAATTTTTTAACATTTGGACAGCTTAATCATAACAAGAAGCTTCCATCCATATATTTAAAAAACGGCTTATGATCCGGACGGTCTAATATGGCCACAACACCATGATTGCCAATGCACAAGCAAAAGACAACTTGTCCCGTTCCGATAGCTATCGGAATATCGGGATACTTTTTTGCCTGCACTGACTCAGCAGTTTAAACAACTTAATCATAGATTGACAACGTATTTCAATAAAATATGTCAATTTACTAATCTTAAAAACAAATAAAATGTACCTTGCATATTGTTGTTCCTAAAATCATTGAATAATCCTGCTAATAAAAATCAACCAGGGAATTGTGATTAATTGTTAATCTAAAATGACTCTGAATGAAAACTAAAGTTTTGGATTATATCGATTTTGAGAAAGTCAATATTTTACTTGAAGGATTTAACAAATCAACCGGATTTGTAACTGCCATTTTAGACCTTGAAGGGAATGTTTTATCCAAGTCGGGTTGGAGACAAATCTGTACAGAATTTCACCGCATAAATTCAGAAACTTCAAAAAAGTGTTCTATAAGTGATACAGAATTAGCTGGTAAAATGGCTAAGGGCAAAAAGTATCATTTCTATAAATGCTTGAACGGACTGGTTGATGTGGCGGTACCGGTTGTTATCAACGGAGAACATATTGCCAACCTGTTTTCCGGTCAATTCTTTTTCGAAAGACCTGATATTTCCTTCTTTAAAAAGCAAGCTGCGAAGTATGGTTTTGATGAAGAAAAATACATAAAAGCACTTGAAAAGGTGCCTGTTGTTTCAAAGGGAAAGGTTATAACAGCGATGGATTTCTTACTGAACATGACCAAGCTAATCAGTGAAACGACATCTCAGAAACTGGAGCAAACGGAGCTGAATAAAACAATCAGGGAGAGCGAAGAACGTTTTTCTAAAATTTTCAAAGCCAGTCCCATTGCTATATCAATTGCGAGAGTATTGGATGGAAAACTCACCAATGTAAACGAGACATGGTGCAAACTAATGGGGTTTTCAGCAAAAGAGGCACTAGGGCACAATGTTGAAGAATTAAATATTATTGACAATGAAACCAGAAATAAAATTCGTGAAGAGTTTATAGGTAAGGGAAAATTAAGACAGCTCGAAAGTAATATCTCAACAAAACATGGTGAAAAGAAGAGCATCCTTACCTCGGCAGAGGTAATTACTTTCGGGGACGAACAGTTATCAATAAATCTGGTAACGGATATCACTGAGCGAAAACGGGCAGAAACAGAGCTCAGAGCAAGCGTAGAGAAATTCAGACTTATATTTGAATCCGCGAATGTAGGTAAATCAATAACACTTATGACGGGAGAAATAAATGTTAACCATGCATTCTGTAATATGCTGGGCTATTCAAGGGAAGAATTAAAAAACAAAAAGTGGCAGGAGATATCACCATCGGATGAGATTGAAGCAATTCAGCAAAAACTGGAACCGTTATTAAAGGGAACCGCAGATGCTACACGGTTCGAAAAAAGATACCTGCATAAAAAAGGTTCTGAGATTTGGACGGATGTCAGTGTTGTTATACACAGAGATACCGATCAAAAACCCTCCTTTTTTATTGCAACTATTGTTGATATCAACGAGCGCAAGCTGGCCGAGAAAAAACTGCATGAAAGCGAAGAACGCTTTCGAAAGATCTTTGAGGAGGGCCCATTAGGTATTGCAATGGCCAGCCTTACAACAGGAAAATTCATTAGTGTCAATAAGGCTTTTTGCAATATGCTTGGATTCACTGAAGAAGAGTTGATGGAGCTTTCTTTTAGGGATGTTACCTATCCTGATGATCGTAATAATGATGTTGAAGCGGTCAGGAAATTGCGTGAAGATCAGATTCAGAAACACACTACCGAAAAAAGATACCAGACAAAGAATGGGGAAGTGATCTGGGTTTACCGATCGCTGACGAAAATCTATAGCGAAACAGACCAATCCTATATTGCTTTGGCGATGGTCAAAGATATCACTGAGCGCAAGCTGGCTGAGAAGGAACTAAGCGAATCTCAGGAGATGTTCTCTAAGGCATTTCAGGTAGGTCCTGCAGGAATGACCATTACCCGTATCTCAGATGGTAAATTCATCAACGCTAATGAATCGTTTTGTTATATGTTCGAATTTGATCTGAATGAGGTGATCGGACATACATCTACGGAATTGAATATGTGGTCACCGGAAGAGCGAAAAAAAATAATTCAGCAGCAGATTGAGTCGGGTGGGTTAAAAAATTATGAGCTCATAGCACAAGCTAAATCTGGTAACCTAATCTATTTACTGTTTTCCTCAAGGGAGATAATTATTAAAGGAGAAACCTGCCATCTTACTACTCTGATTGACATTACTGACCGAAAGCAGGCAGAAGAAGAACTTCGGGAGAGCAGGGCATCTTTGGATGCGGCATTGGCCAGCATGACAGATGCCGTCTTTATTTCCGATACTTCCGGTAATTTCATCGAGTTTAACGATGCCTTTGCAACATTCCACAAGTTCAGGAACAAAGCAGAATGTGCTAAAACACTAGCTGAATATCCCGATTTTCTTGAAGTTTTCCTGCCCAATGGGAAACTTGCGCCACTTGATATGTGGGCAGTTCCAAGAGCGCTCAGGGGTGAAACAGTTACGAATGCCGAATATTCACTCCATCGTAAAGACACCGGTGAATCCTGGGTAGGAAGCTACAGTTTCAGTCCCATTCGTGATAAAGATGGTGTAATTGTTGGTTCAGTAGTAGTAGGACGCGACATCACCGAACTTAAACTCGCTGAAGAAAAAATTCGGGAACTAAATGATGAACTTGAACAAAGAGTAATTGAACGTACCTCACAACTCGAAGCCGCCAACAGAGAACTTGAAGCCTTCTCATACTCAGTATCACACGATCTGAGGGCTCCATTAAGGCATATCAACGGATTTGCAGATATACTGTCGAAAGAATACAATGACCAATTCCCTGAAAATGCCAGGAATTATCTTAATACCATTAAGGATTCAGCACGTAAAATGGGAACCCTTATTGACGACCTCCTGAGTTTTTCAAGAACCGGACGTACGGAACTGAAAAAATCATCAATCAAAATGGATCTTATTGTGGAAAATGCTTTAGCTCAAATAAAGTCTTCAATCATTGATCGCAAAATTGATTGGATTATTTCTACTATGCCTGAAGTTTATGGGGATTATAATTTGCTGCGGTTGGTTTGGATTAATCTGCTTGATAATGCGGTAAAATACACAAGTACCAGGAAAAAAGCAGTGATCGAAGTAGGTTATAAAGAAGGAACTACTGAAATTATATTTTATATTAAGGATAATGGAGTTGGTTTTGATATGAAATATGCTCAAAAACTTTTCGGTGTTTTCCAACGGTTACATTCAGCTTCCGAGTTTGAGGGAACAGGAATAGGTCTGGCAAACGTTCAAAGAATAATTCTAAGACATGGTGGCAGAACATGGGCGGAAGCTGAAACTGATAAAGGTGCTGTTTTTTATTTTTCAATTCCAAAATAACCAGACGATAAACATGAAATTAAAAACAATCTTACTCGCTGAAGATAACCAGAATGATGTTGACCTTACGTTAATGGCTTTTAAAGAATTCAACCTTGCAAACAACATTGACGTTGTAAATGATGGCGTCGAAGCGATGGAATATCTTCGTTTTCAAGGCAGATTTAAAAGCCGAAAACCAGGAAACCCTTGCGTAATATTGCTTGATCTGAAAATGCCACGAATGGATGGCATTGAGGTAATAAGAGAGATCAGAAGTGATACTCTTCTGAGGATGATACCTATTGTAATGCTAACCAGTTCAAGGGAAGACAACGATTTGTTAGAATCTTACTCACTCGGTGTGAATGCTTATGTTGTCAAACCTGTTGATTTTACTCAATTTATAATTGCAGTGAAGCAGCTTGGAGCCTTTTGGGCGATACTCAATGAACAGCCTCCGGATCTTTAGATTAAAACTAACTGACAGATCATAATATGTTAAGAATTTTATGACTTGAAGATGTTGAGGCTGATGCAATAATTATAAGGGAACAACTGAAAAGTGAAGGTTTAATTTTTCAGTATGATCACGTATCATCCGAGAGTGAATATACTGAGAAACTTAAATCAGGAAAGTATGACATAATTCTTTCTGATTATAACCTCCCCGGGTTTAGCGGAATAGCAGCTTTACTGCTTTCTAAAAAGATATGTCCAGATGTACCGTTTATATGCATATCAGGAACCATTGGGGAAGATCTGGCAGTCGAGTTAATGCACATCGGGGCCTCAGATTACATAATAAAAGATAAACTCTCAAAGCTGCCTGTTTCTATTCTGCGTGCTCTTAAGGAGATTGAAGAACATCAATCACGTGTAGAAGCTGAAACCTCGTTAAAAGAATCAGAAGCACGTTTTCGTGATATCATAATGAGTTCATACGATTGGGTTTGGGAAATCGATCGTAACTGGGAATATTGCTATCCTTCTGATGCCATTGGTAATATACTGGGATATACAAATGAAGAGGTAATTGGTAAATCACCTTTCGATTTTATGCCAGATGATGAAAAAGAAATTGTTGGGCCTGTTTTTTCTAAAATTGTCGGGGGAAAGGGAATAATTAAAGATCTGGGAAACTGGAACCTTCATAAGGATGGTCATAGAGTTTGTCTGCTGACAAATGGGTTTCCAATATTTGATGATGCCGGAAATTTGGTTGGATACAGAGGTGTGGATAAGGATATAACAAAGAGCAAGAATCTAAATATTGAACTTATCAGAGCTAAAGAAAAAGCTCTTGAGGCTGGTTGCGATGATTACCTTTCTAAACCAGTGAAATCTGATTTATTATTATCAGTAATAAACAAACAACTTGGGATAAATAAACTATAATCTTTATACAAGAACGCAATTGGATTTGATTAAAAAATTTTTACTAATTGAGACAAAATACATGAACAAGACCCTCCCTGAGCTGTCAGACGCATTACGCAAACTTTAAAATTCTTGTATTAAGTTGATTCAAGAGTTTGTGTAAAGAGACTTCCATCCTGTCACTGCCACTCAGCGAGACTGGCAGCTAAAGTAGAAAATAATATTTTTAACCAAAGAGATGATAAACATTTTCACCATTTGAGCAATTGCCTCATCATCTAATATTTTCCATTTATAACGTCTAACGCATCACGGACTGGTAACATGTCAGACAGACATTAAGATTGTTTTTTTGTATCTGCACTTTTACTCATATTGCTTACACTTAGGGAACTGCTATCTTTTGGAAAGCATATATAATTATCTTTGTTGAAACAAAAACTAAAATTATGAAAAAGAAAATTCTATTTGGCGTCAGCCTGCTTTTTGGACTAATATTCATTAACTCGGGACTTAATAAATTTTTTAATTATATGCCCATGCCCAAAGATATGCCGGAAAAAATGATGAAAGTAATGGGTGCGTTTATGGAAATAGGCTGGCTCTTCCCCCTTATTGCAGTTGCAGAAATTACTGGTGGCGTACTTTTCATTACCAATAGATTTAGGGCGCTTGGTGCAATAATTCTTTTTCCTGTTCTTGTTGGAATATTTTTGACTCACATTTTAATTGTGCCATCAGGACTGCCCTTAGCAATTGTGCTGCTGGGAATAGAAATTTGGGTAATTATTGAGAACCGTGAAAAGTACTTGCCAATCATTAAATAGGGTACTGTTTCGTCCGACAGCATTTTTTTCTTACGACAATTTTTTCTCGCTGACGGTTTCGCAATATTTATAGACATTTGCCTAAAACACTCAATCTGTGGAGATTCTGATATGACCGGGACAAAAAAACGTATGCCAACCCGGACACTGGCGGCAACTAATCAAACCGCCTGGACATTGTGTTTAATTCGAGACTCGACAAAATAGGTACCATGGTAATTGAAAAGTTTGCCTGGACAAATACGTGATGATAAATTTTGTTATATTAAGACAGATAAAGTAAGAATATCATATACTGCTACAAAATATAGAGAGGTAACCTTATGAAAGCAATGATCATAGAAAGATATGGAAAATTTCCGTTAAAACTAGCTGACATGCCAGTGCCTGCCATTGGAGAGAATGATGTCCTGGCAGAAATAGCTGCAGCGAGTATTAACCCAGTTGACTATAAAATAAGAGATGGCAAATTGCGTATGCTAAAAAAATTCAAAATGCCGCTTATTTTAGGTAATGACTTTTCAGGTATTGTTAAAAAGGTAGGAAAAGGGGTAACTAAATTTAAAACAGGGGATCAGATATATGGTCGGGCCATGAAGGATAGAATTGGTACGTTCGCTGAATATATAGCAATAGATGAAAATGCTATAGCGTTGAAACCCAAAAACCTTTCCTTTGAAGAAGCTGCATCGATTCCCCTAGTTGGACTTACTTCCTACCAGGCCTTACACGATGTTTTAAAGTTATCTACTGGACAAAAAGTGTTAATTCAAGCTGGAGCCGGCGGTATTGGCAGCTTTGCCATTCAGCTTGCCAAAACAATGGGTGTTTATGTTGCAACTACAGCAAGCAAAGCTGGATATGAACTCGTCAAGTCACTTGGTGCAGACCAAATTATTGATTATAAAAATGAACCATTTGATAAGATTCTACAAGATTATGATGGGGTATTTGATACAATCGGTGGAAAAACATTGGAGAAAGCATTTCATATAGTAAAACCGGGAGGGCAAGTTGTTTCCATTTCAGGACTGCCAAACGCACGTTTTGGAAAGGAGTATGGTTCAGGTTTTCTTAAAACTACTTTATTCCGAATTATTACTCTCAGAATATCAAAATTGGAAAAGCAGTATAATGTGAAATACACCTATTTGTTTATGAAACCAAGTGGTGAACAGTTACAGATTATTACTGAATTAATTGAACTTGGAAAAATCAGGCCTGTCATTGATCGGATTTTTCCTTTTGAGGAGGCTCAAAACGCATTAGAATATTCTGAAACAGGGAGAGCAAAAGGGAAAGTTATTTTAAAAATTAAATAACAGAAGTTTAAAATTAATTATTGTCCATGGTTCGGGAATTTATTGAAAACCTTGACAAAAAAAAGATAAGTTACACTCATCATAACAAAAAAGGCTTCACCTAACTCCGACGGTTTAATTAATTAGCTTTGCCGAGCTCGTCAACCACTCCGCGTTTTCCTCGGTTGCCTTCGGCCTTCGGACGATGTAGTCGCTTACGGCCGACGAAGCCGTCAGCCCGGACATTTTGAAACGTGTTTGTCAAAGTACAATAAAATCATTCCTCAAACAATTCGAACTTTAATGTAGAAGTCCTGTTTGAATAGGATCTTTTAAGTAACTTGACCAACAGAAATCATGGGAAAAGGTACATCCTTATACAAAAATGCTTATCATTTAAGCTTATTCACAATATTCTATAACATTGCTGAAGGACTAGTATCTATGATATTGGGCTATAAAGATGATACACTCACTTTATTTGGATTTGGTGTAGATAGTTTTATTGAAGTAATGTCTGGTATCGGAATCGCAGTTATGATATTACGCATACAACAAAATCCAGAGAGTTCAAAAAATGAATTTGAAATCAAAGCATTAAAAATTACAGGCACCTCATTTTATTTGCTATCTGCTGGACTTTTGATCGGAATTGTAATTAACCTTATTAACAATCATAAGCCCGAAACAGCACTTTGGGGTATAATTATTTCTATTATTTCAATAATGGTAATGGTTTGGCTTATGACAGCAAAAAGGAGTGTGGGTAAAAAACTACATTCCGAACCAATAATTTCAGATAGCAATTGTACAAAAGTATGCGTATACATGTCCATTGTATTACTTGCATCAAGTCTAATCTATGAATTAACCGGTTTTGCATATGCTGATGCAATTGGAGTAGCAGGCTTAATATATTTTTCTATATCTGAAGGCAAAGAAGCTTTGGAGAAGGCCAAAGGTAAAAATTGTTGTTCTTAGAGAAGCTAAATATGACCTGTCCTGAAAAAGGTTGATCCCAAAAATATACTACCTGAAAGCAAGACTATGATTAAAATTATCAAGCTATGAGCAGAGGATTTGTTAAAGAAGACGATCAGGAAGAAGTTCCGATAGTACCACAGAGGGCATATTTACCAGAAGGAATGACAAACTTTGTTACCCCATTTGGTATGAATCAACTATTAGCTGAGAAACAGATACTTGTCAATGAAAAAAACAATCTGAGTAATGCCAACGAGAATGAGAATCGAATCGCGTTAAACTATATTAATGCAAAATTACAACTATTGAATAACCGAATTGTCGAAGCCAAAATAGTTAATTTAAACGAGCAACCACAAAATGAAATAAGATTCGGTGCAATGATAACTCTCAAAATAGAAGCATCCAAAAGTATTCAGACTTTTCAAATTGTCGGCGTTGATGAAGCAAATATTTCCAAAGGGAAAGTCTCCTTTATATCACCTATAGCCAAAGTATTAATAAATAAAAAAATTGGCGATAAAGTTATTTTAAAACAAGCCAAGAAAGATATTGTTTTTGAAATTATTGATATATCCTATGACCTATAATTAAGATAAGATTAAATTGACCAATTTTGGTGAGATTGATACCTTAACCGCCAATACGGACAATAAAATTAATAGGGTCGTTACGGTTTTGCTCCTGCTGCCAAGCCAAATTCGTAATGGGAGCTAAACCCGGACTCGCGGATCTGCATATAATCAAATTCCTGCATCATGACATATTTCGGGCTCCGAGACAACTTCTACCACGACACTGCGCCAGTGCCCATTTACCAATTTTCCGGGACCTGGTATGCCACTTAGCAAGATTGTAAGCAAAAATCAAATAACACAAGTAAAAGCACATAATAAAAATGAATAATTATAAAATATATTTATTGAAGCAGATGAATTTATATATCTCATGAAGAGATATTTAGCATAAATTAATCCTTGAATAAAGATCGTTCAAACGTATATTTCAGTTTGATATTTTAAAAAATAGTTGTATTACTGAAAAATACGTTATATCTTTGTAAAAACAGTTATAGCAATGAGGAAACTTACCAGAAAAGAAGAAGAGGCAATGAAGATACTTTGGAAAGCCAAAAAGGGATTCATTAAAGAGTTGATTGACCTTTGTCCGGATCCGAAACCTCTTTATACCACTTTTTCATCGGTTATCCGGGGACTTGAAGACAAAGGCTACATAGATCATAAAGCTTATGGCAAAAACCATGAATACTATCCTCTAATTAAGAAAGAGGAGTACAGAAAAGTATTTATGAAAGAGATAGTAAGCGATTACTTTGGATCATCCTACAAAAATGTTGTTTCTTTTTTTGTTACTGAGAAAAAGTTAAGTGCCAACGATTTAAAAAAACTAATTGAATTAATTGAGAAAGGAGAAAAGGATGGATAATTTACTTTTATACCTGCTAAAGGTATCGGCCGGGATTATGCTGTTTTACCTTTGTTACATTCTTTTCTTAAGTAAGGATACATTTTATCTTAGAAACAGAATTTTCCTGATAGGACTTCTGCTACTTTCTATTATAATTCCTTTGCTGAAGGTTTTTAATATTTTTGCTGTTGATTCTGCGGTGGAACACGCAAACCCGGTGAATAGTATTATTTTATCCGGGACTATTATTGGGGCAACTGTATCAGAAAAGATTACTTCACTGGATTTAAATAGTTTATTTATATGGCTCTATTTTTCAATTACAGGGCTATTTCTTGTACGGGCATTATCAAGTGTGACACGAACATTTATGATAATTCGGAAAGGAACCATACTGGATACTAAGTTCCCAAAGGTTGTTTTATCGGATATGGAGCATCCTCCTTTTTCTTTCTTTCCGTACGTGGTTATTCCAAAAAAATCCTTTGAAAGCGGAGACTATCTGGAGATTCTTGCTCACGAAAAGGCACATATCAGACAGGGACATACTTTTGATCTTCTCTTATCGGAATTACTAATTGTCTTTTTATGGTTTAATCCATTTATGTGGCTCATTAAAAGGTCAATGGTATTAAACCATGAATACCTGGCAGATAATTTTCTATTAAAAAATTCTTACAATATAAAAGAATACCAGTACAAACTTCTGAACATCCCAAAAGGCTTGATAAATGTCCCAATAGCTCATAATTTTTCAAGTTTAATTAAAAACCGAATTGTCATGATCAACAAAAGACCAACACGCAATTATGCTGCTCTGAAAAGTATCATTGTTCTGCCGGTAGCAGCAATCCTGTTTGTAATGTTTTCATTCAAACCGGAGTATATTCCGACAAATAATGGTTATCAACAACCACTATTCTCTAAATCGTCAGAATCTGAGATTCTGAAATTTCTGGCTATAAACACTGGCTACCCTCAGGAAGCAAAAAATTCTTATGATACAGGGAAAGTTTTTGTTGTAGTAAAAATGAATAAGGGTGGAATTGTAAAAGAATGTAAAGCTTTTACTGAAAAAAAGGGAATCAATGTTCCCCTTTTGGAAGAAATCGTAATCATAGGTTATAAACCTTCTACGGGAGCAGCTGCAAGCAGGAACGAAAAAGCAACGGGAAATGAACATCCAGCACTAAAAACCGAATGCCTTCGTGTTGCTAATAAACTACCGGAAGTTAAAATACCCGAGTGGACGGATAAGGATATGGAATTTGCAATCGCATTTAAATTTTCGCTCAAATAATTAGAAAATTCTTACTAAGAGATAAATTTCTAATTTCAGGGACATTTACTATACCCGGACAGCTGTCTGGGTATACTGGTTAAGGGATGATTGAGATATTTCCATCATGACAATGACAAAATAGATGTCTAAGCATACCATAGACAGTTTAGTAAATTACCTTCAGTGTGCTGGTCCAGCTGAAAAGGGACCCGGTTAGCTTCATCGGACTCGTCTCCTGATTTCATCGGGATTCTCGCTGCCTTTGTCAGCCCGGATCTTTCGCTTATCTAAGGCAGGCTATTACGGTCCGCCCGAACGAACGAAAAATGAAATCTAATTCAAATTTGCGGAATTCATTGTGATGTCAGTGTAACTATAACGATTGATAATAAAATTTTAAATTTGTAATTTGATTAAAACTCCATTAATGATTACGACAAAAGGTCAAATAATTGATATCAACGGAAAGACAGAGTGGTTACTTTTTCACCGGCTTTCAAAAAAAATTAACCCTGTAGACTTTTTATCTCTTACTGACAGTATTATACAATTTCCTAATTTCCTGTTTACTATATCCTATTTAATACTGATTTTTCTGGATGTTGATTTACGGGTAAAGTTCATTGTACCTGCAAGTCTTTATTTTTGCGGACAAATAATAATAAATCTTCGTTTAAGTGTTACAATTTTTAAACTGCTGAATATTCCATTAATGGTTTTCCAGAAATTTAATCTATTTATAATGTCTGGAACATTTATCTCAGGCTTTTTCTTCCTTGGCTGGTGGGCTCTTATGGTTATCCCTTCCTACTTGATAATAGTTTATATTTCAGTGCTGATTCTGACTTCAAATGAAAAAAAATATTACTATACCCATTGGAATAAAAGTATTGGAAATTTTGAGATCTTTAAAAACAATGCTTTTCTTCTGGCTTATAAATACTATGCAACCGAAAATAAGTTACCTCAAAGCACATCTCCCACTGAAGAGGAAATTAAAAATCAGGACTGGTTAAAACCTTACAACTTTATGCGTGTTCACTGGGGAGAAATTGAAAATCATTTTAACAAAAGAGCAAAAGTTTATTGGCGTGTTTATTTACATCTTGACAAATAACTGAACCAACTGGCTGAATTAAATATGTGAAAATGAATTTAATTGTTCTAAAAAAGAAATATTCCATTTATAAATTTAAGAATGATTGTGTTTTACCGGGCTGGATTTATTTATCTGATTTTTACTCAATAACCAAAACAAAGGATGAATTATCAGTAATTGCTATTCAGGTTGATTCAATTTCAGAAAAAATTATGTGTAGTAAAGATTGGAGAATTCTAAAAGTTGCCGGACCTTTAGATTTCTCTTTGATTGGTATAATTGCCGATATATCAATTATTCTTAAGGAGAAAAAGATCTCAATTTTCACTATATCGACATATGATACTGATTATATCCTGGTTAAACAAAATAAATTAAATATTGGAATAAAAGCGCTTAGGGATAAGAAGTATATAATTTCTTTAGAAAAATAAAAAACTACCAGTATATGGACAAATTAAATATTCTTTGGACAACTGATAATAAGGATACTGTATTCAATATGTTAGCTATGTATGCAGTTAATTCAAAAACTCAAAACTGGTGGCAGGAGGTAAATTTGATTATCTGGGGAGCATCAGCTAAATTAGTGGGGAATGATACCCAGGTACAAACCGAAGTTGTTGAAATGATTAATCATGGGGTTCAAATTGAAGCATGTAAAGATTGTTGTGATAACTTCGGAGTCACTGATAAATTAATAAAACTTGGTATTAATGTAAGATATATGGGTAAACCATTGACTGATTATATTAAATCAGGAGAAATTGTTCTGACAATTTAAACTAATTACTTATAAATTTGAATCCCTGCGAGCACATTCTCCGTTGCTTGCTGCGGAGTCAGCGAGCATTAAGACTTTACCTTAGGGGATCGAAGATTCTTCGTAGCATCCACTATCATTGGAAACTATATGTTTGAAGATGATTTATTAACAATAAATGAACCAGAAAAAAGTAAAGTAATAGAAAGAAGAAAAAATGCATATCTTTTCTCACGCATGCATTTTTTCAGGTTACTTTACGGAGGGAACCTTAGACAAAAAGAAAGGTGTATTATATCTTAAATTCGCAAATAAGTCCTCTATATTAATTGTAAAAAAAGATTCTGTATACTTTGAAAAAACTCATTTTAATATTTATATTCCTAAATTTCTATATACTTGCTTATAATCAGGTTATTAAAGGAACTGTATTAGAAAATAAAACCAATACCCCGATTATTGCCACAATCTATTTTAACGGGACATTTGCAGGGACTCTGTCAGATCAGAATGGAAATTTTGAGCTGGACATCTCAAAAAATACTTCACTGCCATTAACAATAAGCTCAATAGGATATTATTCTGTTACTCTTGCTGATTTTTCAACTGATAAACCGCTTATAGTTTATATGACACCAAAGGTATATGAAGTGAAGGAAGTTGTTGTTTCATCAGAATCCCTTGTTAAGAGAAGGAGAGCAAATTTAAATTTGTTTAAAAATGTATTTCTTGGAACAACATCCAACGCACGGAATTGTGAAATTACAAATGGAAATGATATAACATTTAACTATGAATCTGATCAGGATACCCTGAAAGCATATGCTTCAAAACCGATCCTTATTACCAACAGGGCACTTGGATACAAAATCACTTACTATCTGGATAGATTTGAGTATAATAAAAAAGACAGGTCTGTTCTTTTTGCCGGGAATCTGATCTTTAACGAAGATTTAGCTACTAAAGAACCACGCAACGAGGTATATGAAAGAAGAAGAAAAGAAGCCTATTTAGGATCGAGAATGCACTTTTTCAGGGCGCTTTGGGCAGATGACTTGGAATCAGCTGGATTTAGTGTCAAAAATTCCGCTAAAAAATATCTCAGGTATAAAGATATTGTTGAAGATAGTCACACAGATTCGCTTAATAGTCACAGAAAATTTCTTAGATACATTGAAAGCCTGAGCATATTTTATAACACAAGATCAAGTAAAATTGTTTTTCTGAAAAAAGAAAAAGTCTACTTTGATAAAGATGGAAATTTCGATCAGGCAGGCATGTACATAAGCTGGGAAGGTGAAATGATGGACCAGCGTGTTGGGGATATGCTGCCGTATACCTATATAATCGAGCAATAATAGCCATTCGCCGGGTTTTTACACCCCTTTGCTATTTCCCCTTCTGTCTTTGGCATGCACTCCATCTTAGTCGGAACTGGTTGGCGTCATCGGTACTTCAGAATACCCGGAATGATGATGGGAACACAAATCGAAACTTTTTTAAGACAAGTGAAGTAAGGACAAAAGTCCGCAGATTTTAAATAGTACTTCATAGACTGTTTCAATATGGTCATCCGGCAAATTGGCCTGTTGGTATAACAGATTTGATGATGCATTTAAGATTTACTCCTTTTGTAAAGTAATTAAATCACAATCTTATGCTTAAAAGTTTCTTCAAAATCGCCTTACGCTACTTATGGCGCAAAAAAACCTATAGCGTACTTAATTTTGTGTGTCTGACATTTGGTCTTATCTGTGCAATTATTACGGTACTGTATATCCGGAATGTTTTTAGCTACGACAAGTTTCATAAAAACTACAACCGGTTGTATTCTGTTGATGCCTATGTGACCTATTTTAACGGCGATCGTTTTCCGAAAGAATATCTTTCGGCATCGCTGACTGATATTCTTAAAGAGCATGCTCCTGAAATAGAAGAGATGACCCGTATTGCAGAAAGAGATTATTCCTTCATCTGCGATGATAAAACATTTACCGGGAAAGGGTACTATGCCGATTACAACTTCTTTAATGTTTTTACTTTTCCGCTGGTTAAGGCCGGCGGCTTTAATGTACTAACCGATCTGAACTCAATTGCAATTTCAGAACACATGGCAATGAAATTCTTTAAAAGTTCTGATTGTGTTGGTAAAACTCTGATCCTGAAAGATGGGAGAAAAAATGAAGCTTATAAAATTACCGGCGTGTTTAAGGAAGTTCCCAGGCAGTCGTTTATGCAGTTTGACTTTGTAATTCCTTTTTCAAAGTTTCTGGCTGAGAACAATTGGGCCCGTGAAACCGGATCAACAGCCAACCAAACCTGGATTTTGCTTAAGAATAATGTTGACAGAAAGTTTGTTGAGAACAAGATTAAGAACCTGATAATAAATCAGGAAACAACCTTAAACCAGGAACTTTTTCTGTTTCCCCTTAAAGAACATATTTTGTACTCATATGCAGCCGGGAGAAGAGTATGGAAAGAAATGCAGAAGGTTGTGATTATCGGTACAATTGGTTTTGCCATTCTTTTAATTGCATGTTTTAATTTTATAAACCTTGCCATCGCTTTAAATTTCAGGAGATACCGTGAGGCGGGAATTAAAAAGGTTGCGGGTTCAACAAAATCTTCCATTGTAGTTCAGTTCCTAGGCGAGACTTTCATTATTACGCTGATAAGCCTTATAACTGCGATCATTCTGGTCAGGGTACTTCTGGTCGGTTTTAATTCAATGTTTAACTATGATATTCATTTGCGGTCACTGGACTTCAGTATGATTGTATTTTTTATTGCCGTTACCTTGTTTACCGGCCTGATTTCAGGATTATTTCCAGCTTTATACCTGGCATCATCCAAGCCCATAAATGCCTTGAAAGGGAAAATATTAACCGACAACAGTTACAGTATTTTCAGGCAAAGCCTAATAGTATTTCAATTTGCCATACCAATTGTGCTTATAATTTGTATGATGATTATCAAAACACAGGATATCTACTTGCGGAATTATGATGCCGGAGTTGATAAAGATAAGCTTATTGTTCTGGACAACTCAGTCAACATTCAGTGTCATGCCAAAAGTGTCAGGGCTGAATTGCTTGCTATCCCGGGTATTGATGCCGTCAGTTTCACCAACTGCATTCCGACCCGGGGAACAAGGGTTTCAAGTGAAGTGACCTGGGAAGGGAAAGATGCTACCGAGAAACTTCATTTCTGGTGTATCAATTCTGATTTTGATTATAACAAAGCGGTGAAAATAAATATGGTTGAAGGAAGATTTTTTAACACTTCATTTTCCACGGATTCAACTGCCTATCTGATTAATGATGTGGCAGCCTCAGTGATGAAAAACAAAAATCCTTTAGGTTCAACAATTACACTTAACGGGCGAAAAGGAACAATAATCGGTGTTTTTAAAGATTTTCATTCCATTGACCTTGCCGGACCTTTGGTACCTACTATTATGCAAATAAAATCTGACGAAAGGCCAACTATCCTGGTTAAGTATTCGTCTGGTTCATTCCCGGCAATTATTAGTTCAATTAGTGCTGTCTTCAAGCATTATGAGACCGAAGCTCCATTTCATGCAACTTTATTTCGCGACCTTACACCTTATTCAGACCTGAGCCTTCCTTCTAACCTTGTCGGTCTGGCTTTCATTATTGCACTCCTGCTGGCTTGCATGGGATTGTTTGGACTAGCTTCTTTCACTTCCGAAAACCGCACCAAGGAAATTGGAATCAGAAAAGCGAATGGGGCAACAACTTCATCCGTTATGCGACTGTTGTTGTCGGGTTACACCAAATGGCTTACGATTGCCCTTATAATTGCTTTGCCCATGGCATTTTTGTTGGGAAAAAACTTCCTGGGAAGGTTTTATTTCCATGCTCCAATGCCTCTCTGGGCATTTATAGCGGGTCCGGTCATTGCTTTCGTTGTAGCATTATTAACTGTAAGTTCTCAAACATGGAGTGTAGCAAGCCGGAACCCGATAAAATCACTCAGATATGAATAAATTATATATCCTTGCTTTGACAGATCAGATTGCCACATTGCGGGATACTGGAACAGGACTTCTATTATACAATAAGCTGGGATTTTTGCCTTATGAAATTGAGAAGAGGTTTGACAGGAAATCATCCCCGATAGCTTTGATAAAGATGAAAAAGGAATTAAAAAAACCAATGTGAACTATAGTCAATAAAGGACCAGGAACTACATCCGCCAGATTTGCAATGAATGTTTCAGAATATTTTAAACCTGTTTGAAAAATCACTTTCTGACCTTTTTCTTTATCGAATTATATATAAAAGGAATAGATGTGATCACAATAAGGAATATTACTATGTAACCCAGATAATCTTTTGTTCCCGGAATATATTTTCCCATGAAATAGCCGGTTAAAACTAATGTAGTTACCCAAAAAAATGCCCCTATCAGGCTGTAAATAAATAATTTATAGTATCCTAGTTTAACGATTCCGGCAACAATCGGTGCAAATGTTCTTACAATCGGAAGGAACCGGCTTAAAATTATGGTCTTTTTCCCATGTTTTAAGTAAAACTCATGCGCAGCCACCAGATGTTCCTGGCGGAAAAAAAAGGTTGATTTCCGGTTGAATAATAATTTCCCCACTTTCTTCCCAAACGAATAGCCCACCATATTACCCGCAACCGCTGCAATTATAATCAGAATGACCAAGAGAACAGGATGCATCCTGATAATCCCTGTTGAACAAAACAAGCCGGCTGTAAACAGAAGAGAGTCCCCTGGTAGAAAAAACCCAACAAAAAGGCCAGTTTCAGCAAATACAATAAAAAGGAGCAGATAGATTCCTCCATAGAGAATTATGCTTTCGGGATTTACCAGTTGTTTTAAGAAATGAAATATCCCGTCCATGGGCATTTTATTTAATAAGAATAAGTCATTAAATATAAGTGATTTTATTCTTACGATGAAGATCAGGTTCAGTCTCTTTTCGCAGAACTGAAAGAAAACTTCGTTGCTTATTAGTATCTTTGTTCACTGAAAAAATTGAAGATTAATTAATACTTCTGCAAAGAAATGATTTTACCTGTGAATCAATGGGGAAAAAATTCAAACCTAATTAAGATACTATTGAAGATTCCTGTCCCCTGGGTATTTGTCATGACATATTTAGTCGGCCTTATCCCACAGTTTTTAATTCCGGTTAAAATCCATTATCAGGAAGCGTTATCATCTGTTAAGATCGCCGGTGCTATATTATTTGTTATTGGCGCTTTTTTCGCATCCTGGAGCCTGATCATTTTTCATAATGCACGAACAACAACCACTCCCGGCAAACGATCCAATAAACTTGTTATATCGGGACCCTATCTGATATCACGAAATCCGATGTATATAAGTCTCATTCTTGCTTACCTTGGAGAGACTGGATTACTTGCTCAGATCTGGCCCCTGATTCTGCTTCCTTTATCACTTGTTTATATCAATTTTATTGTAATACCTCTCGAAGAAAAGGTATTAAAAAATGACTTTAAAGAAGAATATGAAAAGTATTGTACTCAGGTACATCGTTGGTTGTAAGATATTACATTTCCTATGGCTGCAATACCCCTGGAATAAATTACATAAATGATAGAACTTGTAAGAACCAATTCTGAGAATCCTGATTTCATTAATCTTGTGAAATTTCTTGATGCAGACCTTGCAATAAGAGACGGGGAAGATCATTTGTTTTATTCTCAATTTAATAAGTTAAATAAAATTAAATATGTAGTGTTGGCATATGAGAATAAAATATCTTTGGGTTGCGGAGCAATAAAAGAGTATGATATAAGTACAATGGAAGTAAAACGTATGTATACTTCACCTGAGAGTAGGGGAAAGGGGATTGCTACAAAAATTCTGTCTGAACTTGAGAAATGGGCGTTTGAATTATCTTATGGAAAGTGTATACTTGAAACAGGAAAAAAGCAACCGGAAGCTATTGGACTTTATAAAAAATCAGGATACACTCAGATTCCAAATTATGGGCAATATTCCGGAGTGGAAAACAGCGTGTGTTTTGAAAAGGAGCTAAAATAAAAACACCATCACAGTATAGTTATAAATATTAAATATTTCAAGATGAATAAATTCCTCACTGGCATATTAATGACTTTAATCCTGCAGTCTTCAATTGCCCAAACCAAAAAAATAACTGGCTTTTACGAGAAGAATATTGATAAGGAACTGAACCTTGAGTCTGCATTTGACAAAAACTTAAGCAAAGACAACATTGGTGAAACAATTAAAAGGCTTTCCGCTGAACCACACCACATCGGTTCTCCCGCAGATAAGAAAAATGCTGAATATATTCAGAGCCTGTTTGTTAAATGGGGATGGGATGCAAAAATTGAAACCTTTTACGTGTTGTTTCCAACTCCCAAAATGAGGATACTTGAGATGACTTCGCCTACAACTTATAAAGCTATATTAAAAGAACCGGAGCTGAAGGAAGATCTGACTTCAGGTCAGCCGGGACAATTGGCTACATATAATGCTTATAGTGCCGACGGGGATGTCACAGCTGAACTGGTATTTGTAAATTATGGTCTGCCTGAGGATTATGAAATATTGGATAAGATGGGCATTGATGTGAAAGGGAAAATTGTAATTGCAAAATATGGTCATAGCTGGAGAGGTATAAAACCTAAAGTAGCGCAGGAACATGGAGCCGTTGGCTGCATAATTTACAGCGATCCGTCCGATGATGGATACTTCAGGGGAGATGTATATCCAAAAGGTGCCTTCAGGAACGAATATGGTGTACAGAGAGGATCTGTAATAGATATGTCAGTTTATCCCGGTGATCCTTTAACCCCCGGAGCAGGTGCAACAAAAGAAGTAAAAAGACTAGACAGGTTGGAGGCACCAAGTCTCCTGAAAATACCTGTATTGCCCATCAGTTATCACGATGCTGCACCGTTGCTTAAAGCACTCGAAGGGCCCGTGGCACCTGTTGCCTGGCATGGCGGTTTGTCGTTTGCATATCATATTGGTCCGGGTAAAACAAAGGTACATTTAAAGGTTGCCTTTAATTGGGATATTGTACCATGTTTTGATGTGATCGCGAAAATTAAGGGTAATAAATTCCCTGACGAGTGGGTGATACGGGGTAACCACCATGATGCCTGGGTAAATGGTGCAGGGGATCCGGTAAGCGGTCAGGCAGCTATGCTTGAAGAGGCAAAATCAATGGGCATCATGCTGAAAACAGGATGGAAACCCGATCGGACCATCGTTTATTGTGCCTGGGATGGAGAAGAACCAGGGTTACTGGGTTCTACAGAATGGGTGGAGGAACATGAGAAAGAATTAAAAGAAAATGCAGTAGTTTATATTAATTCCGATGGTAATGGTCGTGGTTTCCTTTCTGCCGAGGGATCTCATGCCCTGGAACCTTTCATGGATGAAATTGCAAAACAGGTTATTGATCCGCAAACCGGAGTAAGCATTTTTGAAAGAAAAAGAGATCATGAAGTCATTTCTGCCAAAAGCGCAGAAGCAAAGAAAAGTATCTGGGATGAAAAAGAATTAAAACTGGAGGCGATGGGTTCAGGTTCAGATTATTCCTCCTTTATTCAACATGCAGGAATTCCCTCGTTAAATCTGGGATTTGGGGGAGAAGATGAAGGGGGTGAATATCATTCTATCTATGATTCTTATAGTCTGTATGAAAAGTTTAAAGATCCGGGGTTTCAATATGGCGTAACTCTTGCTGAAACAGCAGGACATGCCATTTTAAGAATGGCCGATGCTGACGGATTGCCTTTTGATTTCACACATTTGTTTAAAACTATTGATACTTATTCAAATGAACTGATCACTCTTTTGAAGACAGATCGTGAAAACACCGAATTAGAAAATCAGATAATCAATTCAGGAGGCTA
>Ga0265316_10001617_pt1 | contig 24031 bp, 19 predicted proteins | sample 4522metaG_FD_202092 | JGI IMG/M metagenome (GOLD analysis project Ga0265316, IMG submission 202092) | Rhizosphere microbial communities from Carex aquatilis grown in University of Washington, Seatle, WA, United States - 4-5-22 metaG | ecosystem: Host-associated > Plants > Roots > Rhizosphere >... | reverse complement strand
GCCCCTTGCGAGTGGGCGCCAGGCCAGCCAGGCACATAGCCCACGAAGAGACCGGTAGTCTCGTCTCGCTCGATGACGGCCGTGAAGTTCTGCATGAACCAATACTACCGTGCGAGAAACCGCCCAACAAGTAGGCCGATGCGACGAAGCCTTGCCCTGGCTGTTGTTGCGATGTATGGTGAGTGTATGGCGCGTCTCACTTCAACCACGGTTCGACTAGAAGAGGACGATATCCGGGCTTTGAAGAAGGCTCGTGCTGCAGGGCATACGGCTTCGGAGCTTGTCCGAAAGGGGTTGCGCGTTGTGGCCTCACGCTATTACTCGGGCCGCCGGCCCCCCACGACCGGTCTATTCGAGTCGACCGACAGCAAACTCGGCGACGAGTCTCTGCTTTTCAAGGATCTCAAGGATTGAAATCAGCGCTTGTCGCGGATACCGGTGGACTGCTGCGCGCACTCGCCTGCGACCGAGATGGCGCGCCAAGCTTTCCGGAGTACGAGGCGGCGCTAACGTCAGCGAGTTCGGTGATCGTTCCCGGGCTCGTTCTGGCCGAGGTTGACTACTTTCTCAGAAACAACCGCGCGGCCATGAGAAGGCTGGTCGCAGATATCTTCGATCCAGGAACCCGATACGAGTATGAACCACCGCTGCCGTCCGACATCGCCAGAGCCATAGAACTGGATGCAAGATTCGCAGGGCTCGACCTCGGCTTGGTTGATGGCACCGTTGCCGCAGTTGCCGAACGACGGCGCGTTTACCGAGTCTTGACGACCGATCGCCGCGACCTTGGTGCCATCCGAATCGGCCCTCGCCTTTCTCAGGCCCTTGAATTGGCTCCATGAAGGCGCGCGCCGAGCCGCCGTTGCAGCACTGATGTGGTCGCCGCCGGGACATCGTGCAGAATCGCTGGGCCGGCTTGACAAGTATATATGCACGTATATACTTTTGCTCATGGGCGAGAGAGCGAGAATCTTCGCAAACGGGGGCAGCCAGGCTGTGCGACTGCCCAAGTCATGTCGATTCAAGGAGGGGCAGGATCAGGTGATCGCCAGAAGGGTCGGGAAGCAGGTCATTCTCGAACCGGCTGACGAATGGCCTCCGGAATTTCTCGCCTGCCTGGGCGCTTGGCACGATGACATCCCCAGGCCGCCTGCCAGAAAGGTCGGTTCCAGAAGGAATCCCTTCGAGGCCTCGTGAAGTACCTTCTCGATACGGACAGCGTCAGCTTTGCCCTCCGCGGACATGGAGACGTGGGCGCGCGCATCAGGGCCTGTAGGCCGTCGGACCTCGGCATTAGCGCAATCACGCTCGCTGAGCTTCGGTATGGAGCCGATCGAAAGGGATCCCGCAAACTCCATGGCCTCATCGACACGTTTGTGTCGGCCATCGAGGTCCTATCGTTCGACGAAGCTGCGGCAGCCGAGTTCGGGCGTATCGGTAGCATGCTTGCCGAACGAGGAACACCCATCGGAGAGTTCGACGTCCTGATCGCCGCGCACGCATCGGTGCTGCGATGCACGTTGGTCACGAACAACGTACGCCACTTCTCGAAGGTGCCTGGACTATCTGTCGAGAACTGGACATGAAGCGGGTCACAGCGCTGCCGAGGGACTGATCGGGCTTCTGTGGGCACGCCGGATCCGCTGTGCGGGAAAAGAGCGCGGCAATAGGATGATCTTCAACAGAAGGTCACAGGTGGATGCGGCCACATTGGGCGGTGGCTTCGACGATGAAGCGGGCGAAGCATGCCGGTTGCCGCGCTTGCTGCGGCGCACTTGACTCCGTGCTAGCGTGGTAGCCGACTATGACCCCCAAAAGCCCCAACCAGCCCAGCAATCCTTCGGAAAAGGACATCCAGTTCGGCATGGACGTGGAGTCCATCCGCAGGACCTTCATCCGGAACTTGTTCTGCCACCGGGGCAAGTTCCCTGAAGTCGCCCTGCCCAACGACAACTACCTGGCCCTGGCCTACACGGTTCGGGATCGCATCATGCAGAAGTGGATCTGCTCGGCCCGCACCTATTTCGAACAGGCGTCGCGCACGGTGGCGTACCTGTCGGCCGAGTTCCTCATCGGTCCGCAACTGGGTCAGAATCTTCTCAGCCTGGGCATCTCCGAAGCCACGCGACAGGCGATGGACGAGATGGGGCTTTCGCTAGACACGCTGCTGGAACAGGAAGAAGAGCCGGGCCTGGGCAACGGCGGCCTGGGGCGCCTGGCCGCCTGCTACCTGGATTCGCTGGCGGCGCTGGAAATCCCGGCCATCGGCTACGGGATTCGCTACGAGTTCGGCATCTTCGACCAGGAGATCCACGACGGCTGGCAGGTCGAGGTGCTCGACCGCTGGCTGCGCCTGGGCTATCCGTGGGAGATCTCTCACCCCGAGATCGCCTTCCTGGTCAAGCTGGGCGGCCACACCGAGGGGTACACGGATGTGACCGGCCGCTACCGCGTGCGCTGGATCCCTGACCGAGTGGTCAAGGGCATCCCCAACGACACGCCCATCCTGGGCTACCGGGTCAACACCGCCAACATGCTGCGCTTGTGGCAGGCCGAGGCGTTCACCTCGCTCGACTTGCAGGCATTCAACGTGGGCGACTATACCCGCGCCTGCGAGGAACAGGTCCACACCGAGAACATCACCAAGGTTCTCTACCCCAACGACGAAACCGAAGCGGGCAAGAACTTGCGCCTGCAGCAAGAGTACTTCTTCGTGTCCTGCTCGCTGCAGGACATGTTGCGCATATATCTGCAGAAGGAAAAGACGCTGGACCGTTTTCACGAGAAGTACGCGGTCCAGCTCAATGATACGCATCCTGCCCTGGCCATCGCCGAGCTGATGCGCCTGCTGGTCGACGAGCACAGCATGGAATGGGAACCGGCGTGGGCAATTACCACGCGCACCATGGCCTATACCAACCACACGCTCTTGCCCGAGGCGCTGGAAACCTGGCCCATGCCGTTGTTTCGCCGCCTGCTCCCGCGCCACCTGGAAATCATCTTCGAGATCAACCGACGTTTCCTCGCCACAGTGGCGATCCAATTCCCCGACGACCCGGGGCGGATGCAACGTATGTCGTTGATTGACGACCACGGTGACAAGCGCGTGCGCATGGCCAATCTGGCCTGCGTGGGCAGCCACGCGGTCAATGGTGTGGCACAGCTTCACTCGGATCTGCTCAAGCAGACCGTGCTGCGCGACTTTTATGAGCTGGAGCCCAAGAAGTTCACCAACGTCACCAACGGAGTGACGCCACGCCGGTTCTTGTTGCTGTCCAATCCCGGGCTGGCGGCGCTTATCACCGATGCCATCGGTGACAACTGGCCAGAAGATCTCGATGCTCTGCGCAAGCTTGAGGCTCGCTGTGACGACGGCGATTTCTGCGAGCGGTGGCGCCAGGTCAAGCGGACCAACAAACAAGCCCTGGCGGCCTACGTGCAGCACGCACACGGCATCGAGCTGCTGCCTGACACCATGTTCGACGTGCAGGTCAAGCGCATTCACGAGTACAAACGCCAGCACCTGAACGTGCTGCACGCGGTGGCGCTGTACCGTCATCTCAAGCGCGGCGGCGATGCCCCGGCGCGAACCATCATCTTCGGCGGCAAGGCGGCGCCCGGCTACTACACGGCCAAGTTGATCATCAAGCTGATTCACGGTGTCGCCGAAGTGGTGAACGCCGACCGCGAAACCAACGATCGCCTGCGCATCGCCTTTCTGCCCGACCTGAACGTGAAGAACGCCCAGCGCATCTATCCGGCGGCAGATTTGTCAGAGCAGATCTCCACCGCGGGCATGGAAGCCTCCGGCACGGGCAACATGAAATTCGCCATGAACGGAGCACTGACCATCGGCACGCTGGATGGGGCCAATGTGGAAATCCGGCAGGAGGTGGGGGCGGAGAATTTCTTCCTCTTCGGCCTGACCGTCGCCGAGGTCCAACAGCGCATGGCCGAGGGCTATCGGCCGTGGGAGATCTATCAGCAGAATGCCGAGCTGCACGAGGCGCTCGGCCTGATTGCCGCGGGCGATTTCTCGCGTGGCGATCCCGCCCTGTTTGCCCCCATCGTGCGGTCTCTGCTGGAAAAGGATCCGTTCCTGCTGTGCGCGGACTTCCAGTCGTATCTGGACTGCCAGACACGCGTGGGCCAGTTGTACGGCAAGAAGCAAGCGTGGACGAGCATGTCCATCCTCAACACCGCCCGCATGGGCAAGTTCTCGTCGGACCGAGCCATTCGCGAATATTGCGAGCACATCTGGAAGGTCTCGCCGGTCAAAGTTTCGCTGCGGTAGCTACCGCGTCCCCACGAAGAGCAACGGGATCGCCACCGGCATGTCCTGCCCCACGCCGCGCGGAAATGGGCGCGAAGCTACGGCGCGAATGCAATTTGCCAGTAGCGCATCCTGCGCCACCGCGACCTCGACGTCGCGCACGCTGCCGTCAGCCGCCAAGACCCACTTCACATCGGCCCGCGTTGCCGTGACTCCCCGCCGCCGGGCCGGCTCATAGCACATGCGGAACAGGATCTTGCGCTGGGATATTTCCTTGACGATGCTCTCATCCAGCGTGGTCGGGGCTGTTGCGACCGCATGCCCAGCCGACCGCGCTGGTTCAGGCGGCTTGTCCGGTTTCTGAACCCTGACCCTGTGCTCGGCCCCCGCGGCCACGCGGCTGGCAGGTTCAATGGGAGCCGCACCATGAAGATGGGTCACGTCCGCGACGTCTCCGCTCAACGCCGCGAGGCCGGCCCGGCGCGGGTCTGCGGCTGTCCGCAGCTTGCGCCGCCCATGCGGTTTGCCCAACCGGTCCCTGGAGGTCCTGCGCGCTGAATTCCCTGCCAGTGACAACGACGTCCGGGCTTCCCCTGCCCTGCTGCCTGCCTCTTCCCCAACCGCCGCCTGGGTTGCCAGCACCAGGGCCAGGCATGCAAGCCAGGCAACCCGAAGCGGGGACTGCGCACCCGCGAAGCGCGGTCGAAACTTCTCCCTCACGCCGTCACCTTTCGCCGGCACCGCATGTGCGGCCACTAGACTGGGCAGGCGGCAGCGCAAGTGCCGCGATCCGTCTGGGCACCTCGGCACGAGACTGCACTGATGCGCCGGCATAGGCGCCCAGCGTGACAGCCGTGAGAAAGAATGCCAAGCCCACCGCCTGATAATATGCCGACAAGGCCGCAACCGCTCGTTGAGGCTGTGCCCCGCGCCAAAAGGCTCTTGTCCGTGTATCATGCCCAGCCATGCGGCTATTCCATTTCTGCCTTCCCATCGCCCTGACGCTAACCTTCGGTTGCCACAACCGGTCCCCGGGAAACGGTACGCCGGTTCTGGCACGCGTAGGCGATAGTGTCATTACCGCCCGTGATTTGGAAGCACAGGTCGCCTTCTTCGGCCACTCCAAGTACCTCCTGGAACACTATTCAAAACCCGAAAAGAAGAAAGAACTGCTCGAAGGCCTGATCCAATCCGAGGCGCTCTATCAAGAAGCCTGCCGACTTGGCTACGACCGCGACCCAGCGGTAAAGCGCGATGTGGTGAACCGTATGCTGCAAAAGGAGGTCGATTCGCTGGCGAGCGCACAGAACATCAGCGACGGCGAGGTGGAACAGTACTACCAGGCCCATCCCAACGAATTCTCGCGGGTCGAGCAGGTGAGGTTCACCCAAATCGTCGTGAAAGACCGGAACAAGGCGCTCAAGGTCGCCGCAGAAGCCAAGGCTTTGCCCAAGGCGAACGTGGGCGCTTTGCGGGCGCTGGTGGCCAAGCAATCAGAGGACGAAGCCTCGCGCGCGCGTGGCGGCGACACGGGGCTCATCGACCGCAACGCCTCCGGCTTGCCCAAGGCCGTCGTGCAGGCCGCTTTCGCGCTGGCCCAGGCCTATGACGTGTCCGATCCCATTCAGACGGAACACGGCTACACCGTTATTGTCCTCACGCAAAAGCAGCCGGGCGTTTCCAAGACGCTCGCCGAGGCCAAGCCGGAAATTCAATCGCGCCTGGCCTACGACGGTCGGCAACAGAAACGCAGCACGTTGATGGCGGACATCCGAAAGAAAGCCCAGGTCGAGATTGATGAAGCGCAGCTGGCGAAGGTGACCTTCCCCGTGCGTGGTTCTGGGCAACCCGCCACCTCCCCGGACAAGCGCGGCCCTAGCCTAGGTCCAGGCGCTCCCCCGCCGGCTCCCTCGACGGCAGGACGCTAGCGAAAACCGGACGCAGAATTCGATGCTTCCCGTCCACCGAGTTCTGGCGGTATTCTTGCCGCCAAGATGACAGCTCAAAATCTAGATCGCGCCGCGTGGTTCAAGGGTGCCAGCACCGAGTGCAGTGCCGACTCGGCGCCGCCCGCTCGTCCCTTTCGCCTGGTCTTGCTCGGAGCCCCGGGTGTCGGAAAGGGAACCCAAGCCGAGCTCATCAGCCAGCGCCTTCGGCCGTGCCACCTGTCTACCGGAGATGTGTTTCGCGCTGCCAAGGCGTTACCCACCAGCGAGCGCACGCCGGCCATAACCCAAGCCCTGGCGTGCATGCAGCGGGGCGAGTTGGTACCCGACGACACGGTCATCAACATCGTGCGCGAGCGGAGCCGGTGCCTGACCTGCCCGGCCGGCTTTCTCCTCGATGGCTTTCCGCGCACCGTGCGCCAGGCCGAGGCCCTGGCCGCCATGCTGACTCAGCTTGGGGTGAAACTGGATGCGGTCTTGAGCTACGAAATGCCTATCGAACAGGTGATCGCGCGCCTATCCGGCCGACGCACATGCGCGGGCTGCAAGGCCGTGTTTCACGTCACGGGCCGACCGCCCAAAGTCGCGGACGTTTGCGACAATTGCGGAGGCAAGCTCATCTTGCGCGACGATGATCGCCCGGAATCGATCCGGGTGCGCATGCAGGCCTACCAGGACAGCACTGCGCCACTGGTGGACTACTACAGCAAGGCGGGCCTGCTCGTGGCGCTGTCCGCTGCGGGCGCGCCTGAGGAGATCTACCAGCGCACGGCTGTGGCGCTGTCGTCCCTGCGACGATAGCAATGGTTTCTGGATAGCGGGGCAACTTCGATGGCCACTATTTCCGACCTGACCGAGTATCTGGGCAAGCCCGACGGTCCGCTAGGAGCGGTCCTCGAAATTTTCCCGGACATGGTTTTCGTGGTGGACCAAGAGGAACGCATTCTGCACGTCAACACCTTGGCTGCGCGCTCCCTGGGCGCCACGCCTGACAAGCTTATCGGGCGCAAGCTGGGCACCTTGTTTTCCCACGCGATGGCCGAGCGGCACAGTCATTTCATCCAGCAAGTCTTCCGCACCGGCGAAATTGCCGTGACCGAAACCCATCAGGAACTGCACAAGACGCCGGTTTGGATCGACTCACGCCTGGTTCCGCTCAAGGCGGCTGACGGCGAGGTGCGGGCCGTGGTCGGCATCATTCGCGACGTGAGCATTCGCGTGCGCACCCAGGAGGCATTGGCTGAACGCGAGGCCTATCTGCGCGCCATGCTGGATAACTTTCCCTTCCTGGTGTGGCTGAAAGACGTCGAAGGCCGTTTCCTGGCGGTCAATGACACTTTTTCGCGCGCATGTGGCCGGGCAAGCGCCGACGAGGTGGTGGGGCTGACCGACTTCGACGTGTGGCCGAAAGAACTGGCGCAGAACTATGTCGACGACGACCGCAGCGTGATGGCCACCCGCAAGCAAAAGGACGTGGAGGAGACCATCCTCACTCAGGGCGCATTGCGTTGGTTCGAGACCTTCAAGACACCGGTTCTCGACCGGCTGGGCAACGTTCTCGGCACCACCGGCTTCGCGCGCGACATCACCGAGCGCCAGCTACTTGGCGAGCAACTGCGTGCCCAGCGCGAACAACTTCGCGCCCTGGCTGCCCACGTAGAATCCGTGCGCGAAGAAGAGCGGGTGCGTATCGCGCGCGAAATCCACGACGAGCTGGGCCAGGCGCTGACCTGCATGAGCATGGACCTCGCGTTTCTGGACAAGCAGCTCCCCAAGGAGAATGCGCCGGCCGCCGCGCGGGTATCGGCGCTGGCGACCCTGGTCAGGGAAACCGTGAAGACCGTTCGCCGCATCTCCTCGGAACTGCGCCCCAGTATCTTGGATGATCTGGGCCTAGGCGCCGCTGTGGAATGGCTCGCGCACGACTTCGCAGGCCGCACCGGGATCGACTGCGCGGTGTCGGTGCCCAGCAATGTCATGGTTGCGGCGGAGCGAGGCACTGTCGTGTTCCGGATGTGTCAGGAGGCTTTGACCAACGTGGCCCGCCACGCTGGGGCCACCCACGTCAGTATCGATCTGATGATCGACGCCGAAGACTACCTGGTGCTAGAGGTACGCGACAACGGCCGCGGCGTGACCGACGAGGAGGTCCACCGTCCCGACTCGCTCGGTCTGCTCGGCATGCGCGAACGCGCGGCCCTTCTCGGCGGCGTGGCCGAGGTCAAGGGCGCGCCCGGTCAGGGCACCACGGTCACGGTCCGGGTGCCGCTGCAGGGATCTCCGAGAGACAAGCGCTAGGTACCAAGTCCACGTGGCATGGGTTATGGTGTGGGCTTGGGAGACTGACTCCCGCCCCCCAACATGCGAATCCTGGTAACCGGCGGCGCCGGCTTCATCGGCGCGAACTTCCTCAATCTCCTGGTGCCCCGCCACCCCGAGCACCACTTCGTCAACCTGGACGCGCTGACCTACGCGGCCAACTTGCGCAGCCTGGATGCGCTGGCCAACCTGCCCAACTACGCTTTCGAGCGGGCCGACCTGTGTGACCTCTCCGCGCTGCGGGCCGCGCTTGTCCGGCACAAGCCCGAGGTGGTAGTGCACTTTGCGGCTGAAAGCCACGTGGATCGATCCATCACGGGGCCGCGCGCCTTTGTGCGCACCAATGTCGAGGGCACGTTCAATCTGCTGGAGGTCTGCCGCGAGCTGTGGGCGCCCGGCCAGGGTTTGTTTCATCACGTCTCCACCGACGAGGTGTTTGGCTCGCTAGGCGCCAGCGGCCTGTTCGAGGAAGAAACCCGCTACGATCCGTCGAGCCCATATTCCGCATCCAAGGCCGCCAGCGACCACCTGGTGCGCGCCTGGCACCGCACCTTCGGCCTGCCGGTGCGGGTGAGCAACTGCTCGAACAACTACGGGCCGCTGCAGTTTCCCGAAAAACTGATTCCGCTGATGATCCTGAATCTGCTGGAACGCAAGCCCTTGCCGGTCTACGGCCAGGGACTCAACGTGCGCGACTGGCTCTACGTCGAGGATCACTGTGAAGCGATTTGGACGATCATCAACGCCGGCCAGAACGGCCGCACTTACAACATCGGCGGCCGCAGCGAGCAGCGCAACATCGACGTGGTGAAGAAGCTGTGTCGTCTGGTCGCCGAGGAAACTGGCGTATCCGAGGCGGAGCTGGTCGCGCTCATCCGCCATGTTCCCGACCGGCCGGGACATGATCTGCGCTACGCCATCGATTCCTCGCGCATCGAAGCCGAGCTGGGCTGGAAACCGCGCGAGAGTTTCGAGAGTGGGCTGCGCAAGACGGTGCGCTGGTATCTTGCCAATAGCGCATGGATCGATGGAGTGCGCACGGGCGAATACCGACGCTGGATCGAACAAAACTACGGGAGTCGCTGACCATGGTGCAAAAGGGAATCATCCTGGCCGGAGGATCGGGCACGCGCCTGCACCCGCTCACGCGCGCGGTGAGCAAGCAGCTCATGCCGGTGTACGACAAGCCGCTCATCTATTACCCGCTCACCACCTTGATGCTGGCGGGAATTCGCCGGGTCTTGGTCATCACCACGCCGCACGACGCGCCCCAGTTTCAGCAACTCTTGGGCGACGGCTCGGCCTGGGGTCTGCAGATTCAATACGCCGTGCAACCCAGTCCCGACGGACTGGCGCAGGCCTTTCTCATTGGTCGCGGGTTTATCGCCAGCGATCCCTGCGCCCTGGTGCTGGGCGACAACATCTTTTACGGCACGGGTTTGGGCGGCCTGTTCGAAGACGTGGCCTGTCGCGAGTCCGGGGCCACGGTGTTTGGCTACTTCGTGCAGAATCCCGAGGCCTACGGCGTGGCCGAACTGGACGGTGATGGCCGCGTGCTCAGCATCGAGGAAAAACCCCAGAAACCGCGCGGCCACTACGCGGTGACCGGCCTGTACTTCTACGACGGGCGCGTGGTTGAGCTGGCCGAGATGCTGCGGCCCAGCCCGCGCGGCGAATTGGAGATCACCGACCTCAACCGTCTGTATATGCACCGTGGTCAGCTGCAGCTTGAAAAACTCGGGCGAGGCGTGGCTTGGCTGGACACCGGCACGCACGACTCCTTGCTACAAGCCGCGCAGTTCATCCAGACTATTCAAGCGCGCCAGGGGCTGATGGTCGCGTGTCCGGAAGAAATCGCGTACCACAAGGGCTGGATCGATGGCGACCACCTGCGCCGCCTGGCCGAGCCTCTGGCCAAGACCAACTACGGGCAGTATCTCTTGCGGCTCCTGGAAAGGGGCCAGCAATGAAGGTCACGCACCTGGAGATTTCAGAGATCCTGCTGGTCGAACCCAAGGCATTCGGCGATGCGCGTGGCTACTTCGTCGAAACTTTCCAGGCCGAACGCTACGCCGAGGCGGGCATCAGCGAGCGCTTCGTGCAGGACAACCTGTCCCGCTCCAGCCGCGGCACCCTGCGTGGCCTGCACATGCAGCATCCCAGAGGTCAGGGCAAGCTGGTGTACGTCGTCGAGGGTGAGGTCTTCGACGTGGCCGTGGACGTGCGGGTGGGCTCGCCCAGCTTCGGCAAGTGGGCCGGCACGCGCCTGTCGTCGCGCGACCATCGCCAGATGTACATCCCGCCCGGCTTCGCCCATGGCTTCTGCGTCGTGAGCGAGCACGCCCTGTTCGCGTACAAGTGCACGGATGTCTACTTGCCTCAGCAGGAACTGGGCGTGGCGTGGAATGATCCCGCACTAGCCATCCCGTGGCCGGTCAGTCAACCGATCATCAGCGAGAAGGATCAGCACTTCTCGCCGTTGGCCGCGATCGATCCGGCGCGCCTGCCGCGGTGGAAGGGCTAGCGATGTCCGCCCCTGTCTTGTTGCTCGGCGATCGGGGCATGCTGGGTCGGGCCTTTCGCGAGCTGCTCACGGCGAAGCAACGGCCGTTCACCGGTTTCGATCTGCCCGAGCTGGACATCGCAGAGCCGAGCCAGGTCGGACCGCTCTTCGAGCGGCCATGGTCCGCGGTGATCAACTGCGCTGCCTACACCAACGTCGACGGCGCGGAAGCCGACGAGGCGGCCGCCCTGCGCGCCAACGGCACCGCACCTGGGGTACTGGCCGCGGGATGCGCGCGCGCACGCGTCCCGCTGGTTCATTTCAGTACCGACTACGTTTTCGCGGGCGACGCCAGCGTGCCATACGCAGTGGATGCGCCTCTGCAACCGCTGGGCGCCTACGGCCGGAGCAAGGCCGCGGGCGAGATCGCCGTCCGAAAAAGCGGCGCCGAGTTTCTCATCCTGCGCGCGAGCTGGCTGTACGCCCCCTGGGCAAACAACTTCGTGCGCACCATGGCGCGCCTGACGCGCGACAAGCCCGAGCTGAAGGTGGTCAACGATCAGCGGGGCCGTCCGACCAGCGCGCAACACTTGGCCGCGGCCACCCTGGCCTTGCTCGACCGCGGAACGCGCGGAACCTTGCACGTCACCGACGGTAGCGAATGCACGTGGTACGAATTCACCGTCGAGATCGCGCGCCTGCTCGGGCGCAGCGCGATCGTTCGTCCCTGCACGACCGCTGAGTTCCCCCGCCCCGCCTTGCGGCCCGCCTACAGTGTCTTGGATCTCGCGCCGACCGAGGCCATCATCGGTTCCATGCCCGACTGGCGGAAAAACCTGGCCGGCGTCGTCGCGCAATTGGAACCGTTGTAGGACTTGTCCCAACGGCGGCGGGTGAGACGCCTCCTTGATGACGGCCTGGATGGATCAACGCCGCAAAGCTCGAGGCACTATTCAGAACCGGTCCTGGCGCAGCGGAATCCGACGTATTGGTTGTGGAGCACGGGGAATGCGCTGCTGCGATAGCTCGACAAGAGCTGCGTGGCGTTTCCGAGATAGCGGCCGCCACGGATCACCCGATTGTCAGCGACTAGGTCCATCAGATCAGCACAATTGCTGCATGGCACTTGATAGCTGCCGTGCCAATCGAGCGCCCACTCCCACAGATTGCCGGCCAGGTCGGCCTGGCCCCACTTCCCGTCGCCCTTGGGCGACTTCGAGCCGACATTCTGTGAGCTGTTGCACGAGCCGCCGCAGTAGACGGCGTAACTGTCGTCGATTGTCGTAGATGTTGGCGGGACGGACCACGGATAGGCCCGCTGCTCGCTCCCTCCCGCCGCTGCGTAGTTCCACTCAGCCTCGGTCGGCAACCGTCCGCCGTCCCACGCGCAGAAGGCAAACGCCGTGTACCAATCCATGCAGTTCTGCGGCCGGCTCTCGTTGTCTTCCGGAGTATCCGTCCAGATCTGATCCGTCGCGCTGCACTTCAGCTGGGCCTTGAGCGAGGCCGTGTCCCCCGGCAAATTCGCGTTCCACACCGGGTCCCAGCCCGAGCTTGCGATCAACGGATGCCCGCCCGCGCCAGGCGCAGGCGGGCTCGCCTGCGTTCCCAGGCCCGCATTCACGAACTGCCGGAAGCGACCCACCGTGATCTCGTACTTGTCGAGGTAGAAGGCATCCACCGTCGCCGGGTAGATCATACTGGTATAGGTGACGTTGTCGTAGCTCCGATAGAATGTTCCTCCGGGAACCGGCAGGCTGGTGCAACAGCTCTCGTCTCCCGACGGCCCGCAGGTAGCGGCAAGCCCGCTGCAGCTCGGTGGCGTTCCGCCGCCCGCCGAGGTGCCACCACTGCCGCCGCTCGCGGCCGTCCCGCCTGTAGTCGCGCTTCCTCCGGCACTGGTCGTGCCGCCAATCGCTGTCGCGACCATTCCACCTGCGGCCGATGTGCCACCCGTTCCTCCGCTCCCGCCAACCGGGACGTCGGGCGGCGAATCGGTGCCTGGCACGTCCCCCGTCTGGATTGTGACATCGGCTGCTGCCGTGCCCCCATCCGTCCCGATCTCGCCGCCCGTGCCCGAGAGCGCGTCTGTACCACCCGCGCCTGCCGTCGCAGAGGGTGAGTCATTGCCGCCTGCTGCGTCTGGCACGAAATCGGGCGGACGGTCGCTGGCGCTATCCACAGCCGCGTCCATCGCAACCACAGGCGTCTGGGCATCCAACTTGCTGGCCCCGTCGAGTCCACTCCGGTGGCCGCAGCCCGCGGAAAACAGCAGACCGAGAGGCAGCAGGGCGACTGCAAGACGGGGACGGGCAAGCCTAGTCATGTGCGGTTCACTCCCGAAGTGCAATCGGAGAACCGGAAAGACGCATGGCAGGCATCACGCCGGATACTATCACCGCTCGCCCGGGCGCACGACTGCTTGCGTTTCACTTGCTTGTCTGCCGACGCAACACGCGCTCTGCGTGAGACCAAGCTTCTTCTTCGTTCCGTTTGTGCGCTACCATGGGAACCGTGAAGCTGTCGCACACCATTGCCGCGTCTCTTGCCGCGATCATCGCGGCCTGCGGCGATGGCGGCTCCTGGTCCACGGTCGCGTGTACCATAGGCTCCGGCACTGCCAAGACGTGTGTCGAGTATAGCATCCCGAGCGGCTCCTCCGCCGACGCCATCCAGGCGCAAAGTGACGCTTGCGTCGGCGCAGGAGGCGTGGCCTCTACGGTTTGTTCGCACGTGGGCGCCGACGGAGGCTGCCGGGTCAAGTCGACGGATCCGGACTCCGTGCAGACTGTCACCTCGTGGCTCTACGCGGGCAATGCCAACGACGAAAAGATGGCCTGCACGTCCAACGGCCAAACCTGGATCGCGCCGTAGCCCGTCCACGACCGCAGTTTTCTAATGGACCGACTGGGCGAGGTCATCGAAGGACAGTTCATTTCAGAAGCAGACGTCCTTGCTGCTGATCGAATTCGGGTGGGATTGCTCCACTTTCGAAGCCAAGTCTTCCATAGATCAGGCGAACGACGCGCAGCCCGCAGCGGTCAGGGTTCTGTTTCAGATCGTTCGCAGCGAACACGAGCCGCTCGGGATCGATCTCCAGGACGTCATTCTCGAACGTCTTTGGTTCTCCCCAGTGCCGAGCCGGCTCTCGCGGCGAGCCTGGCGACAGCGACCAGCCTCGAATGCCGCTGATGACGAGACCGGCGACCACCTGCAGGTTTGCATGCGCCTCAGCATGGCGCCCAAGGATCGAGGCCATCAGGCGAAAGACTGACACCGGGTACTCGACCAGCGCGTACGGCGCGAAACTGGAGACCGCTCCAACGAGCTGCCGCAGGCTATCGCTGTGGACCCTGAAAGTTAGGTGGCCCTGTTCCGTGATCTGGGTGCTCATGTAGTCGTCGTCGTTTCCGTGCTTGACCTGATCGCCAAGAAAGCGTGGTCCCCTCAAGTCGTGAACGAAGTCCCACCCCGAACGACGGTTGCCGGTTGCACTCGGATCCGTTAGCCAAATCCGAAACTGGTCCTGGGTCGGCTCGTCGTTGAAGTCGATGTCCAGCGACGCAGTCGGCACGAGTCGGAACCAGAGCTGGGGCTTTTCGAGTGCGACGCTGGCTTGATCCTTCCGTAGCTTCTCCGCGATCTCGGCCACGGGGTTTTTCTCTGTCGAGCGAGCCTTGAAGGCCTCGGCGAATTCCCCGCCAATCTCCTCGCGCGACATCTCCCGCAGTCGGGCACCAATGCGGATCCAGAAGCGTCGGCCACCGTCGCGTTGGGCGTACGGAGGATTCTTTCCCTTCTTGACCGTCACGTGAATCAGTCCGTCCTTGGCATTGAGCCTGACCTCATCCGTCTGATACTGCGGCTCGATGGTTTCGATCAGGTGGTCCCGCAGCGAGGTAAGAGATCGATCAATGTCGGCGATTTGATGGAATCCGACCGCCATGCCCTCCTTCTCTTCGACCCCGATCCAGATCTCACCACCCCTCGCATTCAGAAAACCCACGACTTCCCGACCAATATTCGCCGGTCTTCTCAGAGCCTCCGCCTCCTTGAATTCAAGCCGGTCGCTTTCCGCCTTCCCCGGCAAGCTCTTCGAATCGAACCCACTCATGTTTCACCGCCCGAGTATCGCTGCGGCGCCAGCAGGAATTCGTGCAAGGGAACGATCCTGATGTCGCCGGTCGCATGAAAGACGAGTCCGCCATGCACGAGAACTTTTCGGTCGATGCCCACCTTGCTCATGGCCAGTCCCGCCCGCGCGAGCTTGCGTGGCTTCGCATCGGTGCTGGACGTGACTTCAATGCCTACGGCATGGCCGGGATAACGGACGATGAAGTCGATCTCCAAGTCCTCTTCCAGGCGGCCGAAGCTGAGCACTCCATTTTCGGCCCGGGCCACCTCCCGCAAATGACGGAACACCGCCGCCTCGAAAACGCGCGCACGGATATCGGCAACCTCGAGCGGTTCGGGGGCCGACGCGAAGGCAGTGATGAGCCCGTGGTCGCTAGCGAAAATCTTGGGCTGGGGTCGAAGTTGTGTGTGCGCTTTGGCTCGGACAGGGTGGTCCCGCTCGAGCCTGGCAATCAGGCGGGTCCCTTCCAGCACTGCGAGCCAGTCTGCCACTGATTTCCGGTTGGCTTCGAGATCGTCGGCACGCTTTGCCTGGTTCCACGCGTTGCCTGAGCCGTTGATCAGGTAGACGAACAGCCGGCGAATGCGCTCGAGGTCCACGCCCGTCTGGCGCAGATCCCGCAGGATGGCTCTCTCGGCGATGTCCTCTCGAATTTGCTGACGAGCCTCGCGGACCGGCACCATGGCCTGGATGTGTTCTGGAAAGCCGCCCACCTCCAAGTACCGCTCAAACGCCTGGGGATCACTGACGGTGGTTGGCACCGCGTCTTCGTCCCGCAGCGATCCGAGTCTGAGAAACTCAGCCAGGGTGAGCCCTTCGATGGGGATCTCGTCCCAGCGACCCTGACCCGACTCGACCCCGCCCTGCCGCAGCAATGTCGCGGCCGAGCCGGTTACGATGAAACGCGACCCAGGCCCAGCGGCTCGCCGTGACTCGTCGACCGCGCTCTTGAGCCACTTCTGCCAGCCGGGGGCATTTTGAATCTCGTCAAACAAGAAGGCGCGAGGCTGGTCTGCGGACAATCCCACCGGACGAACCGTGACGACCTCCCGCGGTGACACCGCGGAAACCAGCCGCTCGTCGGAGAAGTCGAAGAACGTGATGTTACCGGCTGACCAGCCCCGCCCCAGAAGGTCGTCGACCAGTTGCAAGAGAAGCGTGGTCTTGCCCACCTGGCGAGGTCCTAGCAGCGCAGCCGCGCGGCCGCCGTGGATGTCGCCCAGGTATTCGAGAATCCGGCTAAACGCTTGCCTTCGGCGCCTGAACCGTAGGATTTCCCGATGGTGGGGGTTCGACCACCAACGGTTCTGGTCGTGCAGTATCGGAATTATGTCCATCGCGATGGACATATTATATCATATAATGGCCAGCCCGCTGGCCAATGAGCGAAGGCCCCCTGGGCACATGGGGCTCCGCAGGTTTGTCTTACGGCATGGTCCTCTGGTCAGCATCGCGCGCCGGTCAAACGACCGGGCGGGCTTGCCGGAATCGCCTGGTCTACTGATGGACCAGGGCTATGGACGCCACGGTGCCGGGGCCGTGGCACATCATGCACTGCTCGGCCTTGGTCTGAGCGGCGGTGCGCGTTTCGTAGAACGATCCGCCCATCATCTGCATATGCGAGATCGCGGTGGGGGCGTCGTGGCACGAGGAGCACGCGGCGGCGATCGGCGACTTGACCAAAGTCGTGGCAGCGGCCACGCAAGGCGCGGCGGGAGTGCATACGCAAGGAGCTGTCGTCGTGCAGGCCGTGGTGTCGACAGTTCCGCTCGACACATTGGACGTCGCAAAAGCATTCCCGTAGTCAGTGCCGTCGGTCTTCACATAGGGCGAAGTGGAAATGTTCGGCTTGATCACGCCCGCGGCCACTGTGGACATCAGCAGATTGGAAACCGCAAAAGCCGACGCCGCGGCGCTGAAGTCGTATGTGCCCGGAAGATGGCACTGCTCGCAATTGTTGAGGATGCCCGGGTAGGTCACGTTGGCGAAGTACGGGTCGGCATTGGCGGTCGTGCAAGTGGTCGGATAGGTGGTCCCGGTCGGGCAGGCCGCCTCCCAGTTGAAGCCCACAGTCCGTTCGGAAGCCCCGTGAATGCTGTGAATGAACGTCGACGAACTGACTGACCAACCGCCGTCGGTCAGGTTCGGCTTATGGCAGAAAGCGCAGGTTGTCGCGTCGTTGCGCTGGCCAGCGTGGAATGTCGGATTGACGCCCAACTGCGCGTGGCAGGCATCGCATTTGGCAGTGGCGACGATTAGGCGGCGGGCGGTGTATGCCTTGCCGCCAGGCGCTCCAGTGGCTGCCACCAGCGAGGCATCGGGGATCGGCAGAATCAGACCGCCGCACATCTTGCCCGCAGCGCAGCCCGCGATGACCGTGGAGTCGCCATAGGGGAAGGCCGGCAAGTTGGTCTGGGTGAGCGGCGGGCTGGCGCTGAGGCTGTACCCGTAGCCAACCCCGCCGGTCAACATCGTTGCGTTGTCCGGGACAACCACACCAGTGAGCGTGATCGTGTAGTAGCCGGTGGTCGCTTCGAAGCTCATGGTCCCGGCCGTGGCGCCAGTCGCAGTCCCGTTCCAGATGGTCTTGATGTAGCCGTTGGCAGTCGCGTTGAAGTCAGCCGGCGCTATGATGCCATCCTGGGGCACGGCGAAGACGAAGTACACGCTTGGCGATCCCACAAAGCCGTCCATGATTTCGGTCGCCACTGTTGGATCATTGAACACCACCGGCGTGGCGCCATTGAGGAATTGGAACACGATGTTTGGATTGTTGTTGGCGTCACGACTGACGCTCTTGATGCTGTAGCTGAGTTTGGCCTCTCCGGTCGGCGCGTAACCTGCGGCCGGGATATAGCCAGCGTTGGTATTGGCGTTGCTGCCGCCCAGCCAGGTGGCCAGCGGGTCAGGCGCTGCGACTGTAAAGTGAGCGTCGACCACGCCGATGCCAATCCTGGTCTTGGGTGCATTCACCGGGTGGCAAACCACACAATTCGAGTCGTCCGCCATCGGACCTCCAATATGCGCCTTGCGCCTCGCGGGCACCGCGGCCGCTGCCAAGAAGCTGATGTCATCGTGGCAGGCGCCACAGGCGCGACGGCTGGGCTTGTTCTTGAAGTTGTCGGCCTGGGCCACGTTGCGGTGGCACTTGGCGCAATTGCCTGCGTCCTGCGGGAAGGTCACATCGTATGGGGTCGCCACGGCCGTGTACTGGCCGCCGCTGAGATTGAGTTCGTCACCCATATGTATCTTGTGGATGAAGACCGGAAGGTTGATGTACGCCTCGCCGTTCACCTTGACGGCGTTGCCGGTCCATGTGCCAGTGGCGGGGTCCACCACGCCAGTGGCGTCGAGGTCAACCGCAGGTGGCGTCGCGGTTCCCGGGATCGCGGTGAAGCGCCGCTGATCGTTGTGGCAGGTCACGCAGATTCGCACGTCGTAGCGGGCGCCGCCGTGGAAGGCGCCGGTCCCGCCAGCCTTGGCGCGGAACGAGCTGTGGCACTCAAGGCAGGAAGTACCGTCGACGTTGTCGACCTGCCCGGTGACGTCCTTGCCCGTGGCGGGAATGAAGTCCTTGACCACGTTGACCGGGGCAAACGGATTGCCCGATTCGGACACGATCATGGTCAGGCGGTGCGTGGCGGCCGGGTCGTAGGTGGTGCCCGCGTTGACTGGATCGGTGACCTTCTTGAGGAAGGTGTATGAGTAGGTGCCGTCGCCGTTGTCGGTCAGCACGCCGTTGGTTGGTGTTGCCGCCGCCGCAACCGCCGCGGCTGTCGCAGCCGTCTCGGCGCCAGCAGTGCTGGTGGCGTTGGCCGCCATGTAGCTGACCCAGGTGTCGTTGGCGCTACCATTCACTCCGACCGGCGCGGGATCGCTGGCCACCTCGGTGGTGGCGGGAACCAGCTTGAGCAGCGCGAAGCGCATGTCAGCCGGAGGTAGACCGGTCACCACATTACCGTTGCCGTCGGTAACCCTGAAGGCAACCACTGGCTGGCCGCTGGCCGGAATGGTGACGCTGGTGACAGTTATCTGAAGATCAAGCGCGCCCTTGCCATCTGCGCTCATGGTGGCGTAGTTGACCGAAGCGTCTTTGACGTTGAAAGTGATGGTGCCGCCATCGATGCCGGGACAGGTTATGGTCCGGGTTCCGTCGCCGTTGCTCACAACGTTGCAGGACTGGCCCGGCGCTCCGTTGGTCCCGTTGGTTCCGTCGGTGCCATTGCTGCCGCTGGCCACGAACGCCGTGGTGCCATCCTCGCATTCAATCTGGCTGCCGCCGTCGACATCGGTGACGGTGCACGACTTCCCGTTGGACACCGTCGCGCTGCCGCCGTCGGCGCCGCACGAGATAGTCTGTGTCCCATCGGCGTTGGTGATGACAATGCACGAGGCTCCCGCCTTGCCCTCCTTGCCATCATTGCCCGAACATGCCGCCGCAAGAACCGCCACGGCGAGTGTCAGATGTCCTAGCGCAATGCCAACCCTCATTTTGCTAGCTCCTTGTCAGTCTGAGATGGCTGCGACCGAGTGTAATTACAAAGACCTCTATCCCGAGCGAAATAGAGGCCCTTACCGCTAACAACTACTTAGGAATTGCGCAAGCGATTTTGCACTATACCGACCGGATTAGTTGGCCCAAGGGCGTCCTTGTCGCATAAGGCTACCGCCATGCGTGACACTCTCAGTTCAGCCCACTGGCCGCCCGGCGACCATCTCGATCTCGCACAGCCATTCAGGCCGACAGATATCCGCAACCACGATCGCAGTCGGCACGGCTGCCGGCAGGCCCGCGGCCAGCGCGGCTTTGCGAAACTCCGACAGCAAAGACGCTCGCTTGAGGTAGGCGGTCACGCTCACGACGTCCGCCAAGCCAAGTCCGGCCTGCTCCAGCACCCCGGCTGCGTTGGCGAGCATGCAGCGCAACTGCCCCTTGGCATCGCCAGGAGCCACCACGCGCCCCTGCTCATCAACGCTGGCCGTTCCCGAAAGGAATGCCAGTGTGTGCCCTGACCCGCGCAGCAGCGACCCGCGGGCGAAGAACGAACCATAGGCGCTTGCCTCGCCCATGGAGCCGGGGTCCATCGCATCGACGGTGGCTTCGCCGCCGGCACCTACGGCGTACAAATCCATGGCCAGCGGGCCGCCGCCATCGGCGAGGGCGGCCCGGATCCCGGTGCTGGCAGGAAAGCGAGCCAGCCCCGCGGATCGAAAAAATCGTCGACGGCCTTGGTTGAATGCCGTGTAGTCGCGATCGATGTCCCGCAGGTAGATCCAGGTCCGCACCACATCGTAAAATGACAGGCCTCGATCGGTGAGCGCGTGCCACGCGGATGCGAACATGTCGTAGGCCAGATCGGCCAGCCCGCTGTTCCCGCCGGTGCTCAAACGCGGAACCAGCGACAGCATGCGCAGGTGGCGCGAGCCGACGCGCAACACCGTAGTACACAGTGGCCCCGGCAAGGATCCCTTCCACACCACGCTGCAACGGTCGGAGCGCGCCCGCGAAGCGTGGAGCTGCATCTCGCAAAAGCGACGGCCCGCGGCCGGCGGCTGGATCAGAAAAGTCAGCGGCAACCGTTCCGCGTCGGGTTGGTTCCATATCGCGGCCAACTCGTGGCGCACGCTCCAGCTGGGCTGCTCGCGCAGGTAGACCCAGCCAGCGGCTATGTCGGCGGGAACCACTCCCAAGGCACGCAGGCCCTGCAAGGAGTTCTTCGCCATGGATCGAAACTGGGCTCGCTCATCCTTGGCGGTCGGCGCAGGAATGGCGTGCACAAACAGATCGCTGGCGTCGGTCCCGTCGACCTGGGCAATCTGGAAGGGCGCCTCGGGGCGCCCGGTGCGCGAGCCCGGCATGCCGGGCAGTGTAGCAGCCTGGAGCCGCGAGCGCTTTGTACAGCAGGGGGCGCAGCTGCGATTGGCCGTCAGGTGCCATACCAGGCTCGCGCCGCAAAACCTCGCTTGTAGTAGTATTCCGCTGCCCTTGAGGCAAAAGGGAGTGGGTGCTCATGTACATCAGCAAGCAGACTCGTGAGTTTGGTGCCTGGCCGCTCGGCGACAGCGGGGCGAGCGCGGTTCGCTTCTCGCTTTTCTTTCCCAATGCATCGCAGTTCGTGGTTCCAGCAACACCCGGGCACTACGGCGATCCTCAGATCGCCTCGATCTGGGTCATCGGCTCGTTCCAGGCACAACTGGGCCAGCAGCCGTGGAGCAAAGTGCCGAGCAACGCCATGAGTGCCAGCCCGCACGCGTCGGGCAAGGGAACCATCTGGCAATGGACCACGCCGGCGGCGCTGCCCGAGGGTTTCTACGAGTACCAGTTCCTGGTGCGCTTCAGCGACGGCACCGAGCGCAGCGTGGCCGATCCCTGCGCTCGCTGGGGTGGCGAGCAACCGGGCCGTTCCGGAGTGGTTGCGGGGATTTCGCCGATAGATGCGCCACTGCGCCCGGTAAAAAATGGCCGTAAGCCGTATCGCGATCTCATTGTCTACGAACTCAACATCGACGACTTTTCGGCCGAAATTCCCGGGGCGCAGCCCCCCATCGAGAAGGTGCGCGACAAGGTGGACTATCTTGCCGGAAAACTCGGCGCAAATGCCGTTCTCTTCATGCCGTGGACAGCGTGGGCCAGCGACGACTACAACTGGGGCTACGCGCCCGTCGGCTATTTCGCCGTCGAGCATCGCTACACGCATAGCTACGTCGGCGACGAAGACACGACGCAACGGTCGCGACTGAAACGACTCATCTCCGAATTGCACGATGTGGGCGTGCACGTGATCATGGATGGCGTCTTCAACCACGCCGGCCCTGACACAGGGACCAACCAGGGCTTCGCCTACCGACATTTCTATCTGGATGAGGACGACTGTCCCTATATCGGCCAATTCGGCGGCCAATTTGTCGGCCTGCTCGATTTGAACTACTACAATGCCTGCACACAGGAGTTCATCGAGGATGTGTGTTTCTACTGGATGGACGAATTCGGCATCGATGGCATCCGGTATGACAACACGGTCAACATGGTTGCCGCGGACACGACGCGCGGAATTCAGGACTTGACCAGCGCGGTGGCCCAGCACGCGCTGGCGCTGGACGCCGGCAATGGCTCGCTGTTTTCCCAGACGCTCGAGCACATCGACGTTTCCGCCGCCAGCTTCACCGACCAGACGGCGGCCACCAGCTACTGGCGCGACAGTCTGTACCAGGACTGCTTCCAGTATTTGTGGCAAGGCAGCCTGTCGGGCCGAATCATGACGTCGCTCGATGCCAAGGCGTATTTGAGCTCGCCTGACAAAGTCGCAACCACGTACCTGAGCAACCACGATCACTCATGCGTCGCCTGGCGCGCGGGCGGCCGCGACAACCAGGGATCCATGGAATGGTACAGGATGCAGCCCTATGTCCTCTCGTTGCTGCTAGCGCCGGGAACGCCGCTCATCCCCAATGGGCAAGAGTTCGCCTCTGACCACTGGATTCCCGAAGATGACCAGGGCAGTTCGCGGCGCGTGGTGGGCCGGCCGCTGCATTGGGGATACTTGGGCGACAAGATCGGCAAGCAGATCTTTCCGCTATACCAGCGGCTGATTGCACTGCGGCTGGGGCACCCCAGTTTGCGCAGCGATCAGATCTACCCGGCGGCGTGGCCCGAGTGGCAGGGCCAGCTCAACCCGCAGGGCTACGGCATCGACGTGGGACGGCAGCTCGTGATCTTCCACCGCTGGGGGACGGCGCCGGGTGGAGGACTCGAACGGTTCGTCGTGGCCTTGAACTTCTCCGGCCAGGACCAGCTGGTGGACATCCCATTCCCATGCGACGGACAGTGGAGCGATGTCCTCGGCTCTCCACCTCAGATGGTCCAAGTGAGCGGCTGCTGGCTGCGCGGCTGGTTGGTTCCCTCCAACTACGGCTGCGTGTTTCTCTTGTAGCCTGGAGTTCCTGCCACGACTTTGTCACACCCCAGCCTGGACAACTTAGCCTGAGCGTCGGAAGCTGCGCGAGTGCATCTGGAATCTTTGACCATCGCTCACGATCGTTTTCCCACGCGCGAGGCGTATCCCTTTCATCTGCCGCTGTTCCAGCAAACCACGACCGTCCCCTTGGATAGGCCAGTGACGCTGTTTGTTGGCGAGAATGGATCGGGAAAGTCCACGCTCCTGACTGCCATCGCGCGCCGGGCGGACATCCATATCTGGGAGAACCGTGAGCGTTCCCGCGGCTATCACAATCCGCACGCCGAGCATCTGTGCGACTGTCTCGATCTGCGCTGGACCGCCGGACCCAAACCCGGTTCTTTCTTCTCTGCCGAGAATTTCCGCCACTTTGCCGAACTGGTGGACGCCTGGGCCACTAGCGATCCTGGTCTATTCGACTACTTTGGCGGCGGCTCGCTCACTGAGAAGTCGCACGGCCAGTGCAACATGGCCTTCTTTGGCAGCCGCTATGGCGTGGAAGGCCTGTATCTGCTCGACGAGCCCGAAAGCGCGCTTTCGCCGCGGCGTCAGCTAGAGCTGCGTGGCCTGCTCAGCCAGGCAGCCAGCCGTGGCCGCGCGCAGTTCATCGTGGCCACCCACTCGCCTATTCTTCTGTCCTTGCCCGGGGCTCGTATCCTAAACTTTGACGGCAGCTCTGTGCAGCCGGTCGCCTTCGAGGACACCGAGCACCTGCGCCTGTATCGCGATTTCTTCAACTCTCTGCCCCGCTGAACGCGGACCGCGCGCCGGTTGGGCTAGGGGGTGTCCCTAATTGACGGAGACCATTGGGGCAGGCGGCCGCTCGGCGCTGGCGGTCGACAGGAGATGCTCCTCGGGGGACGTCCATCAACGGCCGCGCTGCGCGCGTCCATGATGGAC
>Ga0265316_10001615_pt1 | contig 24043 bp, 26 predicted proteins | sample 4522metaG_FD_202092 | JGI IMG/M metagenome (GOLD analysis project Ga0265316, IMG submission 202092) | Rhizosphere microbial communities from Carex aquatilis grown in University of Washington, Seatle, WA, United States - 4-5-22 metaG | ecosystem: Host-associated > Plants > Roots > Rhizosphere >... | reverse complement strand
TCTTTTCGGCAAAACGATCGCCCAAAGTAGTTGTGACGCCCTTGGGCTTATTGAAAAGCACATATATTTTCTTCTGGGTTTTAAGAGTTTCGCCTTCAAATTCAACTTTATCCGTATCCGAAACCTGTACAAACGGCTCGCGCACAATCTTGCCGTTAAGCTTTATTTTACCTTCCTGGATCATCGTATCGGCCTTACGCCGCGACAACCCTAAGGCTTGCGCCGCAAACAAATTAAATCGCATAAATAACTTCCTTTTTTACTACCTGTAAACCTGCCGCCGATGATCAATCTTAATGATCGTCAAAGTTTTCGCATGTGAAGAAAATGAATAAACAGCCCGATAGTCACCAATACGGTAAGAATAATAGCCTTTTAACTCGCCCTGTAACGGTTTACCGGACAAAGGATTCACACCAAGTTCTTCAATAGCACGGGCAAATTTTTCCTTAAACTTCTTATCGTGAAGCTTTTGAAAATCTTTAGAAGCCGCGTGAGTAAAGTTAATATCGTACGGCATTTTATTTCTTCTGCGCGCGCCCGACAACCTGCGCAAAACTTTTCGTTTTACCGGTTTCCAGTTCTTTACGCGCCTGGCGAATACCTTTTAAAGCGCGCTTGTCGGCCATGATCTCCATGGTTTCAAGCCAACCATCAAACTCGTCGGCATTCATCACCACCGCTGCCGGATGGCCTTCTTTAGTAATAATAAACCTGGTAAGTTTTTCGTCTGAATCGCGTACTACCTGTAAAAAACGCGCCTTAGCCTGGGTTACCGTTAACACTGTCATAATATATCCTCCGATTCAAATATACACGACGATCAAGCGAATGTCAAGGGTTAATGGTCATTATTATGACCATATCAAGCCGGTACGGTGTGAATGATGTTGTTTTTTACGCTATCGACCACTACCGAAACTACACTGCCGGGCGTTAAATTTTTATTAACGCCGACGTGCAGGTAATTCGGCGTGTAACCGTAAACCATATCGCCCTTCCTCTCCTCAGTGATGATCTCCATTTTGCGGCCGATAAATTTTCGCGCATAATCTAAAGCGCACTGATCGACCGTTTCCTGCAAAAGATCAAAACGCTTCTTAATAAGCGCCTTGTCCTTTATCTTAACTCCCTCAAAAGGCGTATGTTCGCGCGGCGAAAAGGTAAAAAGATGCGTACGCATCGGTTTGACCTCCCGCAAAAATTCCAAAGTATTTTTAAACTCTTCTTCTCCTTCTGCCGGAAACCCTACGATAAAATCGGCGCTGATCGCCACATCGGGATTGATCCTACGGGCCTTTTCCACAAACTCCAGATAGCCCTTAACCGTTTCCCGCTTATTCATCGCTTTTAATACTTTATCGTCGCCGCTCTGAAAAGGAATGTGCAGATGCGGGCAAAATTTCGGATGATTTAAAAATTCCAGCAAATCATCGCCGGCGAAAATCGATTCCAGCGAACTCAAGCGTAAACGGCCCAATGTTTTTATCGCTAAAGTTTTTTCTACCAGTTGGGCTAGAGAGATCTGGTTTCGTGTTCGCTGAGTGTCTCGTTCCCTTCGATACACCCCGTTCGTTTCGAAGCGAACAAGATCCCGGCCGTAAAGGCCAAGGTTTACGCCACACAAAACAATCTCATAGTATTTTTCCGACAGCCGCCTTACCTCATCAAGGATATCTTTATGGAAACGGCTCTGCGAAGCGCCGCGAATATACGGTATCTTACAAAACGAACAGCGGTTATCGCAACCATCTTGCACCTTAACAAAAGCGCGATGAATAAAAAAATCACTTATCGCCAACGACCAGATATTTTTTACCGGGGACTGTCCCCACCGGGGACCTGCGACCGAAGCGCGAGCGAGGAAGTGCCGCAATGGGGATTGCGGCCCCCCATTTCCGAAAATAATTTTTATGATATCAGCCTTTTTATCTTGCCCGACCACCCAATCGACCCCCCATTTTTTTACCTTATCACCATTCAGCTGCGCCATACACCCGGTAACCGCGATCTTGGCGTTGGGGTTTTCTTTTTTGATTGCGCGCACAGCTTCTCTCGCTTTTTTATCGGCACGGGCGGTAACCGAGCAGGTATTGATTACATACAAATCGGCATCACCGGTAAGCGTCGGCACAAAACCATGGCGGGAAAATTCTTCCACCAACGCCTGAGTTTCGTATTGGTTAACTTTGCAACCGAAGGTAATGAATTTAACACGCATACACAAAACGCTATTCCGCGTCTGGAGCATCCCCTTTTATTACTCCCTCTATATAACGGGCATTACGCAATGGGTTTTGCGGCACAAAGGCTGCCACCTTACGCGTGGCCGCCAAAACCTGCGGGTAACCATAGCGCTTGATCAGCGCGGCAAAAGCGCGGGCAACCGCATTATTCTCATCCTCGTCGATCATCTTATTCAATCCGCGCGCCTTAAGCACGACATCCGCGCCAAACTCCTCACTTAGCCCTTGCCAGGCCTTAGCCTGTTCCTCGCTTGAAACAAAGCCCTTCATCCGGTAGCGGCTAGCCTCTTTGTTTTTATAATCTTTATCCGGAGCGCGGGTAAAAATGATCTCTAAAATATCCCGGCGCCTTAACGCCATGGCCGCGCAACTTAAGGCCGTGCGCTCGATACCGTATTCTTTAGCCAGCCACTCCATGCTCCGGCTCCAATAGGGGTTTGGCCGGGCTTCTTGCTGCTGGTAATACCCCACCAGGCAAAAAAACTTCTCACCGATCGAAAGTGCCTTACTCGCGCCGCTGGTCCAATAGCTATCCGGCAGCTTAAAGCTCGCCTTGCTTGACCCCAAAAGGCACACCTGTAAATTAAAATCCTTATCCAGAGTATAATCGATCAACCCGTATCGATTTTTCAATTTTATCGCCGCGGCGCGCACCTGCCTACGGTAATCGCCCCTTACCTCGTCGATTGTAATCCCCAATTGATCGGCGCACTGGCGATAATCGACCGGCAGGTATCCCTCTTTCCCCTGGTGCAGCATATAAAGGTAAAGGTCAAAGGCATTGCGGTCCGAACTGGTCAACATCTTGCCGGCAGTTTTGCCGGTCAAAAATGCCTGCGGCAAAGCGACCATCGTCTGCGGGTTATCCACCGGTACCGCGGCCTTAGCGGCTTCCAGCGCCGGGAAAAGCCCAAGCTTCTCCCGGGCAAAATCTTCACCATGCGAAATCGTATCGGCTTCGAAATTATCATCAAACGCCGTCTCGGTCCAATTACTGCTCCCCTCGATCGTGGTCGCGTTATCGATCACGATCAGCTTGGCATGCAATTTAAATTCCGGTTTAATAAATACCGTGTAAACCCCGGCGCGCGTCAGCATATCAAAGGCCTCGTCATTGCCTCTATTGCCGGTAGAGCTCTGGTCTAAATAAACTTTTACCTCCACCTTACGGTTCTTTGCGTCAATCAACGCTGCGATCAGCTTAGTCGCCGGGTTTTGGGGCTCGTCGGCCCGGGCGTAGAGCGAATACATCGCCACATAAATCGAACTTTTAGCGTCATTGATCGCGGCTAAAGCGGCGTTAAAGTACGCGCGGTTACTGATGTCGGTAGAATCTACATTAACGGGGTAGGCACAAGACGGAAAAAGCAAAATTGCGGTTATGAGAAAAAATATCTTTCGCATTCAACGCAAATGCCGCTTTTTTTTCAACTCTAAAAAATTATCCGCCGAAACTACCGGCGTACCCGACTGCACTTCGATATCTTTTCTGGTTCTGCCTGCGACCGCTCCACCATCCTTGGCATCTTTGCGTAATTTAGAAAAACCTTTTGTGTCTCTGTCTTTAGTTATTTTGGTCGTCGCAGCCTCACCCAGCATGGTAAGGATGATCTCGATATCATTCATGTGGTCGCGCAAGTTTTCTCTTTCCAAACGCTTTAGCTTTTTATAATCGTCGACTTTTAAGCCAAAGGTTCCTTCCATGATATCATTGGTCAAGATGGCATATTCCAAATCGCCTTCAGCCCCGCGGCTATCCCATTCTTTGGTAAGGCTCTGGCGCACCGCAATACCGCGCACACGCTTATCGATCCACTCTTTAGGATAACCCTTCTTTTCGTAAAGCGCGCGCATACGTTCCATGGCCAATTCAGGATTCTCTATTTCCTGCACTCGTTCATAACCTACTTTAGCCAGCCACCGCTTAAACAGCTCCGCCTTTGGCGACGGTATAGATTGGATTATGCGGAAAACCCCTGCTACGTTAGCGCAATCTGTCTCATATTTTTTCCCGTCAGAAGCCTCTAGCTTCAGTCCGTGACAAAATGTCACGACCTCGCTTCCTTCTGCTAACAACCGCTGCTTAAGCTTTCGCCAATACGCCCCGGCATCCGGGCTATCCGTCAACACCCCGCAAACATCAACCACCGAAAACCACCACTCATTGTTTATCAAAACCTTACGCACACTCTTACCCTGAAATACCGCTATTTTATTTTTATTCATTATCCTTCTCCGTTAATGGATATATTTTAATACGTTTGCGCAAAATAATATACCACTTTTTCCATAACAATCAATATTAATTTTTATATTATTTTTGTCAGTCATTGCGAACAGCCTGCCCGTGCGTAGCCAAAAAGGGCGTAGCGGGGAAGTGAAGCAATCTCGATAAATTTAAAGGTCGCCAGCCCCTTTTATTTAAATTAAATTTCAACCTGCTTTTTAAAAATAATTAAAACTTTGATGAAAAAATCTATGCAAAATTTAAGCTCGTCTGGGGTATACGAATTTCTTTTGGGTCTGAACTGACCATCCCCAACAGCCTCCGGTAAAATTCCATCAAATTTGTTATATTCTGCCAAATTGATATCTAAAACATTGTCGCGTATAAGCTCTTGCATAGACTGGTTTTCTAACCTAAGCATCCCAACTTTAGCGTGATAATTATCGCGCCACACAAAAAAAGCTTTGTCAAAAGCAATCCTCACGGCTATTGCCGCCACATTTAATTCCCCCGATTTAAATTTATCTAATGCTCTTTTTGCTTCATTTTTTATTAACTCGTCGTTTATAGATTCTATCGTAACCATGTTCAATCCCTTTGTTCTGCTCAACCTCCGGGTCCAGCTATTCCGGGGACACACACCTAATTATTTTATTCTTGGGCCCTGGTTTCTGCTTATGTAATATTTTACCAGTTATTTTTTCCAGCATTGCAACAAATTTAGCATCACCGATAGGCCTTTGGGTGCTCGTACTTTGGCGCAAAATATCCAAATCAATCGGCCTATCTTCCTGCTCCAGATAAGCAAACCAATTCTTGACATCTTGAACCAAAAAATTATCCGCAAGCAGATTGCTTTTAGTTTTATAAATATGCGCGATAGCGCTAGACCATGGGTAATCACTGGCCTTAGATACGATTTTGGCCCTTACAGGGTTACGCTCCACATACCGCATGGCCGCATATAGATGCTTTTCATCTAGCGCACAAGACTTAAACCTACCTTCCCACAAATAACCCCGCCAATTTTCGCGAAAGTTGATCATGCGGGTATAAGACCAATGCGCCTTAGATAAACCTTTGGCCAAACTGTTCTCTTCCTTGGGCACAACAATAAGATGGATATGGTTATCCATAATACAATACGCCCAAAACTCTAGCCCGGCAGGCTTAGCATAATCGATAAGACAATCGATATAGGCTTGTTTATCTTTATCACTGAAGAAGACTTTTTGCCGGCGATTGCCGCGCTGGACAACATGATGAGGAAAACCAGGAACCACGACTCGTGCTTTGCGCGCCATGTGAGGACTTTACCATATGATAAATAATTGTCAATATTTATCTATTTATGTCTTTGGATAAGAAACCGAATTAATTAGGTGTATGTCCCCGGAACTCCAAGATTCTGCCAGTCCCACTTTTTGGGATTCCACGCAAAAAGAAATGTTCTCATACTAAACCTATCACCTTTCGTTTAATTGTTTTGCAATCGTAATATCTGCCGGGACGAGTCGAGTTATTTTCAAAGCCTTTTTTATTACGCCCGGAACAGAGTCTTTATTTATACCCTTTGCTTTACAATAATTAGAATTTATCCAATCTGAAAGGTTTTTTGTGCCTTTGCTTGAATTACATGCCACACAACAACGAGCAATGTTTTCTCTAGTAATTATACGTGCGTCGTTGATTATGTGCTCCCACGACGCTTGCGATTTCCTTGTTTCTTTAGATGATCCAAATTCTATACCGCAATAAACACAAACTTTATCGCGCTCAATAATTTCTTTTTCTAGCCAATTTGGAATATTCCAATTATTCATCTACTATCTTCTCCGCAATCGGAATATCGGCTGGAGCCAGTTTAAAGCTTAGCAAATCTTTGGGGTTTATCCACCCAACTTTGTCGTGGGCGTTGGATGTTAGTTTAGTTTCGGCAATCTCGGCATGCAAGGCAATTAATTTTATCGTACCATGGTCATACTTATATTCACTTTCGGCAAATACTTCACCAACTTTCGCCTGCACGCCAAATTCTTCAAATAATTCGCGTGCTAAACATTCTTGCACCGTCTCGCCTTGTTCGATTTTACCGCCAGGGAATTCCCAGAAGCCAGATAGGCTGCCGGCATTGCGGCGGGCTATAAGCACCTTATTTTTCTTAATAATAATTGCTGCAGTCACAATTGTCATGATTAAATAATCTTGAACCCAATACTTTTTAAATATTCAAAGGTAGAGTTATAAAATTCTGGATTACGGGTTGGGTCATCTTTGTCACCTTCGGGGACCACAATCACCATGCCTTGACGAGCGCGCGTTAAAAGCACACGATAAGAATTCTTTAAATAATGCCTACGCTCTTCTTTGTTTATATTCTGCCACTTATTCCCTCTAAACTCTCTATACCGCCATCCATCCGAAGTATACCTAAAATCACCATCCCAAACCACACAAGCCCAATCCAGCTCTAGGCCTTGCACTTGGAACTCGGTTGCCACGTCCTCCAAATAATAAGAAGATCTCACATCCGTCTTATCATTCAAGAACCAGTGTATTGGCTCAATGTCCACGCGAATATCAATTGCCAATGGCCTTAGGCGTTGCGCTTGAGATGACACAACCATTCCGTAGCGCTCTGTACCACGTGCATGTGCTTTAAGCCATTTTTTAGCACTCTCCACACTACGCGTTAAAACAATGGGATATTTAGCATTAACTCCTGCCAATGTTTGGCGCGCCTTTTGCGCTTCTAAATCTAATACTTGTTTAACTAAAAGCGAAACTGATTCTGCACGAAACGAGCGCATCGAAACTGCAAGATGCAAGTCGCTATTTTCTTTAACATGTGCGCGATGCTTAATTTTTTCCAGAACTTCATTAGCAGAATATTCACTATCGGTCATTTTTGGCGAAATATATATATCCCACTTCGGAAAAGAACGATTAAGCGCCTCAATCCACTCTGATATTCCTGCTTCGCCAGAATATATTTCTTGTCCCGCTCCCACCAAACACACAACTACCGCCCAATTTTTATGACGATCTAAGCATGAAATAAGAAACTCTGGTTCGGATTGTTTAAAGCCAGCAACTTTCTTTTTCCGTTGCATAAAATCTATAGTTTTACCTAAATTCCAAGCACGTTGCGCCTCATCAAATAAAGCAACATGCTCAAGCGGTGGTTTCGCCAAATCTTTTAGGCACTCATCACGAAAGTTATGTACATTTTGAATAAAAAGTTTCACTTCGCGTGCAGCATCACCTTTTTTAATTTTTTTCTTTTTCTTTTTTTCCTGCTCAACTTTATCGCGTGTTAGTGCCTCACGTAAAACTTCCACTAACGGACCGTTGCCCGAAAGAAATACACTATATAAAGCATTGTCTTTATTTATGTGCTTAGTAGCAATATCTAGGCCAACCAACGTTTTTCCTGCACCCGGCACGCCAGTCACAAAGCAAATAGATTTGCGCTTATTCGCTTGTGAAAAATTAATCACTTTCGATATAGCTCTAGATGTTTTTGCTAAATTTTTACGGCTAGCGTCTTTACGTAATATATTATCTACGGAGTGTTGTCGATAAAGCGCAGTAGCTGCTTCAACAATCGTAGGGGTTGGTAAATATCTTCCCTGCTCCCAATGATTAGCGTTAATCTTCGCTGCATCACAAAAAACCAAAACCTTCTCAATAATATCGCTCAGCGATTCGTTATCGCTTTTGATCGGTAACAAAACTTTATCATCATGCACACCACACGCAATATTAAAACGGCCAATCTTTGCTTGTGTTGAAATTAAAACCGGGACAATATAACAATCATGGCTCGTCTCGTGAAAGTTTTTTAAATCCAGGGCGTAGTCCCAAACTTGGTCTATCGCGTAAGCGGCAAACTCATCTTCGCCAACTTTAAATTCTAAAACAAAAATCACCGCACCGATAATTACAACGGCATCAATGCGCTTACCCATGCGCGGGATCGAATATTCAAAATAAACCGACCCTTCCCGCCCCGCTAAAACTTTTTGTAAAATATCAATCTGCGCAAGCCAAGCATCTTTCTGGGTTGTCTCAACAGAAAATTCTGAATTGATGGCCAATTGACCAACAATCTCTGCAGGCCTTGCGGTTACAAAATCGGAGATATCGGAGTGGTAATAGAAACGATTAAGGGACATTCTTTATACCACCCTCACAAACTCCGCCACGACCATAAATTCCCCTTCCTCGGAATTAGGAATAATTATTGGTTGATAGGCGGGGTTGAGCGGTAACAGCTTGATCTCTTCATGCTCCCAACTTTCATCAGCGTTAACTTTCTTTTTGCTGGTGTATTTTTTTACGGTATGCCGCTTGCCAATATCAGGATCCGATATACTATCATGCTGGACAAGTACAATCTTATTATTCCGACTACCTACAACCGGAGTGCGAAAAATACAATAGCTACCTTCAGGAATTTTCGGCTCCATTGACTTACCCACAGCTTTTAAAATAAACATATTCCTTGTTAGCTTCTCATCATTAACCTTCATCCACCCTTGCGGCTCAACGGCTTTCCCCTCGCCAAAATTACCGCAAGCCGCTTCCATAGAATAAACCGGCAGATATTCTTTATATTTTAAACCATCGGTTATATCTTGTTCAATCGTTAGTTGTTCTTTTTCCGAAACAATATCAGAAAGCTTAAGGACTTCGCCATCAGGCATCGACGACCCTTTGACACGCTCTTTAAAAAACTTTTCCGTTTCTTTATCGACAAAATAAACATAGCACCCCTTCATCCCTCTCGTCATCAAAGTCCTATACGTATTTTTAATAATCGCTTCGGCTTTTTTATCTGCCTCGGCTTGGTCATATTCCCTCGCTGACAAATAGCCTTGCAAAGATTTATCCGTCCTTGCCCTTTGGCGTGGTTGGGTAATTAGCTGGCCATGCCTAGCTACAAGATCAGGCCCAACAATAACACCAACATAATCAACTTCAAGTCCTTGGCATGTATGAATGCAGCCAATTTCATTTACCGATTTAGGCGAAATAATCCAAACGTTACCGTCAGAAGCAAGATTCCACTTAGCTTGAAAATCATACTCAGGAATAATGATATCTTTTGCATCTTTATCTTTTTTGCTTACCCAATTCCAGCAATAACCGGCAACAAGGCGAGCCTTATTGTTGATTTTATTTTTCTTAATAATCAAATCGTGCAGCTCATTAGGCGAATCAACTACCCTAAAATCGTAATTAATACCCTCTAGCGTCTCATTGGCGGTTTCTTCTATCCCCAAAGTATTATCGAGCCATGAAAGATACCCATCTGACCCGTTACACCGAAATTGAGTTTCAAGTTTAAGATTCTTAACTTTTGCCCCAAGGCGTAATGCCCATTTTTCGATTTCTTCTTTTCTACCGATATCATGCCAGGTGACGCGCTGGTCTTCATCAATAAAAAATATAGCGCATCTTGACGCCTCAATAATCTCTTTAATCTGATTCTCTCCAAGATTTTTCATCATTCCTGATTTCTTATTTAGCCTATGCGCTTCATCTACAATAAGAGCATCAAATGAATCAGCGTCACAATTAATATATGACCCTGAACCAGTAAACATGTTTGTTATTTCAGATTTTTTAAACGATCCTGTCAATTTGGCTTCAAAAACACCCCTGGGTGCAGCATTTTTGGTAACATACTGCGTATTAAGCCCAAGCTTTGTAATCGCCACAAGTAAGTTAACAGCAACGATCGATTTTCCAGTTCCCGGGCCACCTTCCACGATCAAAATATTTTTATTTTTCTGGCTAGATTTTTTAGCAAGAGAAAGCGCGGTTTCATAAACAATCTTCTGGTCATCAATCATAATAAATTCTTGATTACCTTTAAGCATAGATACAAGGCTATCCGCAAGATTTTTAGAAGGGCGTATCTCGCCGTTGTCTATGCGATACAACGTATTCTTTTTTTCACCGTGTTTAACATATTTAGCAATAAAATCCTGAAGCTTTTCTTTATCACCTTTTAAAAACGGCGGCGCTTTTTTTAAATAATCGCTATAAAACGTATTTCTTATGACTTCCTCATCCATGCAGTTATGCAAATAAGCACAAGGCTCTAAGCCGATATTTTCTCCGTAAACCGTTGCATTAAAACCATAAAGCAGCGCCGAATACGACCACGCTTGATATGAAGGATGTAACTCCTCGCTCAAGCCTTGTTTAAAGCGCGTCTCAATCATTGCATCTTTATCTGTAAGCCGAATATCTGTCCATTGTTTTAGCTCAACGATCACTACATGTTCACGCCCGCTATCATCTTCTCCAGTGATTAAGAAATCTATACGATTTTTCGAACGAGGTATTGAATACTCAATAGCAACCTTGGAATCATCAGGTATCTTATCGGTATTCATAACGTGGTACATTGCATTGCCGAGCGAATTTTTCCATGAATCATATTCGCTACTACCAACCTTTATATCTAAATTGAGCTTTGCTCTTACGCGGTCCCTGATGATATCCTCGATGCCAGATGCAGAATCTTTAAGGAAGCCTTGTTTTGTGGATTGATAAACAATCATTATTTACAGCTTATCATATTTTTTCGCGCTACCCTTCGCCTTCTTCACGGGATACTTTTTCGCATTTTTCTTCATCTTCGCATCGATAGCATCAGCAAGATTAATACCCAAATTGTCCGCCAGCTCAAACAAATACATCGACACATCGGCTAATTCGTCGGCGATTTCGGATTTGGCGGATTTGCCGTAAGCCTCTACCTCGGCCGGGGATTTCCATTGAAAGTGCTCTAAAACTTCCGATGCTTCGAGGACGAGCGACAGGGCGAGGTCTTTATGGTTATGAAATTGCAACCAATCGCGCTCGTCGCGGAATTTCTTGATCTTGTTGGTGATTTTCTTTATTTCGGACATATGGGTATTTTATCACCCAGCGATGAATTTGAAAGGAAATTGGCCCTGCAGGCTAAATATCGATAAATTGACTTCGCTAATTTACCGACTGCAACGGGCACTAATTCGACTACAGCCTCAGCTACGTTGGCTTGCTTCGGCTAAGTCTCATTGAGAGATTGCCGCGCTACCGCTCGCAATGACACGGGCAGGCACAGAGGCCTGCCCCTACGCGAACATTCAACGCTACGCCCTTCTCCCCCACCAAATCCACCCAAGCGCGCGGACCGCAAGGTAATACACTTTCGCAAACCGAAAGTGGTTAGCTGTTAGAATTTTGTAAAATTCTTGATCCACGTCTTTACGCTTAATAAAACCTTTGATCTTCCGGCTGAATTGGTAAAAAACATCATGCACCAGCGACGCATCGTGCGTCTTGCTTACGCCGGTTGTGAAATTAAGCACTGCTTCGGGTGTTCCAAGATAAATATCGAATAGTTTAATTTTAGGGCTGCAGCCATCCCAGGCGTAACCGGTTTTATAACTACCTTTGATCGTCACCATCCCGTCGGCGGCGAGGTTAAACCATTCGTTATCAAAAGTCTGACCAATTATTGAGGATTTATATTGATAATCGCTTTTTATACAGTAAATGTAAACATTCATTACATCACCTATCCCACTTGCAACTATATATTGGTTAAACTGACTTGCGCTAGTTTAACCAATGCTGCGGGGACTAATTCGACCTACAGCCTCAGCTTCGTTGCGCTTGCTTCGGCTAAGTCTCATTGAGTAAACGTTCATGGTCGCCCTACACCAACAAATTCAAAACCACCTTGATCATCGCCTCTTTCTCCGGCGGGCGGCTGGCAGCGATCATCAAAGTCAACGCTACCAACGCATTGTTGTCAATGCGATAACCACCATTTTTGAGTAACAGAATCAGTTGTTGCAATTTTTGCAACAACTGATTTTTCTATTAATTCATGCTCACTAAATACATTTTTTAAATGACGTGACACAACGGACTTGTCGCGCTCAAAAAGATGTGCCATCTGATTAAGGCTTAACCATACCGTTTCCCTCTCTAAACGCACCTCAAAACGGTTCTTGTATAAAATTATTGGGTTATTGATTGTTTTGTCCATATAGCTTATGATTTTACCACTTTCCGGAGGGTTTTGAATCAATACGTCAACCTAATCATCAACCGAAATGACAACCATAATCCGTATATTTCATTATTTTACCTTAACAGCATCGTTAGCTTCGATGATCTCGTTTAAGGTTACGTTGGGGTTTATGTAACGCGCCGGGCTTTTTTCTTTCGCCATATGGATAGCCGTCTGCGGGCAAGCATGCACGCACGCAAGACACCCCTGGCAATGGTGCAAAAATTGCGGCGTTTTATCAACCTTAATATTATTAACTGGGCAGACTTTTGTGCATACGCAGCAACCGTTACAGGCGAAATCTACGGAAAAACATTTATCCAATTTACTAAAGGTAAGTTTAAAATAAAATTGCGCACCTATCGTCGCTAAACGCTCGAGCAACTTAGCTTTTCGCTGCCCTACCTTACGCGCCTTGATATCGGCAATGATCGCTCCCAGGTTTTCGGCGATCTTCATCCCCGGTATACCCGCGATCACTTCTTGCATATCGTCTAAGGGAAGGTAATTATCGGGCATCAACAATACATTGGAATAAGATATTTTGATACCGTATTTCGCCGCCACACGGCAAAAATGTCCGGTACCGTCGCCGGGCGTTCCCCCGTTAGACATAACGGCAAAAATATAATCGCTTTTTAGCTTTATCGTCTTTAAAAAATCGACGACGATCTTAGGTGTACCCAAATAATAGCAGGGATAGACAATACCGATTGAATCGTCTGAGAATTCGAACTTATCACCCTTTAGCACCTTGGGAATAGAATAAAGCTTCCCGCCCAGCGCTTTGGCGATATAGAGATCGTTCCCCGTCGCGGTAAAATAAAATATTGTCATCGTATGAGGATTTTATCACTTCCCCCGCTTATCCTCAACCTTCTCGATATCGATAACATTCTCATAACGCGGCTTATGGGGCGGGCGTGGCGATCGGGATGAAGCCATAGAAACCCGCACCGAACCATTCTTTTCCGGGAAAAGAATCCAGCTGATAATGCTAAACCAAAGCGCGCCCCAAAAGGCCGCCCAGAAGTTGACAATCGTAAAATCTTTCACGATCTTCGATACCAGATAAAACATAAACCCGTTGATAAATAGAGTTAAAACACCTAACGAGACTACGTTAAACGGCAAGGTCAGCAAGATCACCAAAGGTTTTAAAAAAGCGTTGATCAACCCAAACACCAAGGCCGCGGCAATGAGCGTGCTTAAATGATCAACGGTAATGCCGGGAGTGATCTTGATCACCAGGAACAAAACAATTGTATTAATAAACCACTTAACGATAAATCTTGGCATATATTAGAGCAAGTCTCGCACGATAAATTATTTTTTATCCGTCTTTACGCCGATCTTCCAAACACCTTTTTCAAGAAAAGCTTCTATAGTTTGACGATTTGCTTTATTTATTAAATTCGAATGTGATACTTTATATTTTTTACCGTATTCGGCCAACGTCATAATCTGCGCACCCTCTAAATAAGCCAGGCGCTTATAATAACTATTCGTAAGCGCTTTGCCCACTATATCTTCCATAATTGTTGTAGCACCATTTTTGTCAAACTCTTGAAACGCCGCATAATACATTTTCCTATCGATAAACTTAATATTTATCGGCACAAAACCTTCCCGTATCAGTAAATAATTATTTATCGCTCTGCCGATACGGCCATTCCCGTCAACAAATGGATGGGTATGTTCGAAGGTAAGGTGCAAAAGTGCGATACGTTTTATAATCTTTTCATGACTGCTCGCATTATAGGCAGCAAGCATCTTCCCTAACCTTTCCACCACTTCTTTCGGATCAGGCGCTATATGGTTGGCCACCCTGACCCACTCGTCATCTTTACGAAATCTCCCGGCAACGTCATCGCGAATATTCGAAATAAGCATTTTGTGAAGTAACAAAATAACATCCAGAGTAAGCTCTTGCTCCTTGGCCTTTGTGTCAATATACGAAACCACCCGCGCGAGGTTTTTGGCTTCAAAAATCTCTCTCTCATTTATGTATCGATCTAAATCTATTTGTAAAAGGATTTTCTCGGTTTCTTCGAAGGTAAGCGTACTGTTCTCGATAGCGTTGGAGTTATAGACCTGCTCCGCGATTTCGGCTTCGCTCAAAATTTTTATAAGCGATTGTTTGCCGGTAACCGCGGCATAATACCGTTCTCTCAAACGATTAATTGTGTTAAAAACATGTAATATTTTTGCCATGGTAAAATTGTATACCTTTTCACGCTTTTGTCAACAAAACAGTGAAAATGTGCAAAAAAATAGCGATTTTCACGGTTTTACGCATGGGTCTGAGTTTCTTTGCAGAAAATAAGAAGTAAGGCCGATAAGAAATATTGCCGCCGTCTCCAGGCGCAAAATATTAGGGCCGATGTTGACCGGCGTAAAACCGCTGCTTTTAAGAAAAGCCTTTTCCTCGGGAGAAAAATCTCCTTCCGGGCCAACGATCAGTAAAATGTTCTTTGCGCTCGCCGGCAAAGCGGTGTCGACAGGTATACCGGCGATATCGGCAAAAATCTTTTTGTCGTAATTGCCGGTTACGATCTCGCTTAACGGCTGTGCGGGATGTAAAACCGGCAGCCAAAGCCGCTCGCTCTGCCGGCACGCTTCCTTAACGATATTCTGCCAGCGCTCCACTTTCGCCTCGGATGGATTTACCTTTAACCCCCGGTTGGCAATAAACGGGAAAAACGCCGTTGCCCCTAATTCGGTAGCTTTTTGCAAAATGAGATCGACTTTTTCTTCTTTCGTCAAAGGAAAAGCCAGCGCGATCTGGTGCCCGGGGCGCGGAATTTCGCGCACCTTGTTCCCTAAGCGCAAAGTGATTCCGTCATGTTGCAAATATTTTATCGCCGCTGAATATTCGTTTCCCGCGCCGTCAAAAATAAAAAGCTCATCGCCTTCGTTTAAACGCAAAACATTTTTAACTTTGTGGACCACGCCCATTTCATTGATCTTAATAAAATCGGCGATCCGGGATGGTTCGATATAAACGCGGATACGTGACATGATTTATTTTTTTTCGTTAAAGACAATGGCCTCGAAACTGTAGATCGTCGCGTCTTTATCGAGATAGGCGTCGGATGATAAACCGGCTTTGTGGCCCAGCTCCTCTAAGTACGTTTTCTTATCCCAACCCTGCTCCCCCGGCACCTGAGGCAGAAAAACTCCGGAATTAAAACCCTTACGCAGCATCAGGCCGTGAGTACCCATCTTAATATCATCAAGATTTTTGACGACAGCAAAAGGGGTTAAAACCGATATTTCAATCTCAATATCCTTAAGCTCGGTAGAACGCACCGCCGAAAAACGCGGGTCGTTTACTGCCGCCGCGATCGCCATTTCTGAAATAACTTTATAAAGCGGCTCATCCGCTACCATGCGGCCGATACAGCCGCGTAACTGGCCGTGTTCGGTCAAAGTAACAAAAGCGCCGCGATTTTCATTAAGGTTTTTGGAATCGGTCTTAAATTTAGAGAGCTTACCCTCGACCAGATAACTTTGAAGGGTTTCACGGGCGATACGAAGAAGTGTCTTTTTATCATCTTCCGATAAAGAAAATTTTTCCATTTTTTGCCCCTCGCTTTCTTTTACCGATTCGGCGGTTATACTTGCTAAAGCGCTCACATAGCCGACAACGCGGCCCTTTTCGCCGGAAGTATCGCCGGAATTTAAATATTTCAAAATCGTTATCTTGCCGCCCCGCAAATTTACATAGCGTAAAAATGCCGTAATATCGTTGATCCCACAGGCACGGCCATTCGCGTCATTACGGATATCCCAAAGCTTTTCGCTCTCATTATCTTTGATCAGCTGTACGGTTTTGCCGTCGATTGCGTTAGTCAAATTATAATCAAGGTAATGCGAAAGGTCGCTGGACGCGATCACCAAAATCTTGTGTTTTTGGGATATTTCTACCAGTTTTTGCGCCACGGCGGACAAAGCTTCGTAATCCATGTCGCCAAAAACGATCGGCACGATCTTAACCCCGGGCAAAACCTTTTTTAAAAAGGGAAGCTCGGCTTCTACCGAATGTTCACCGGAAAAATTATGTTTGTAGAAATTAACAAAATGTAAAACGCCCAACTCTTTAGCGATCGCACTATCGATTTTAAAATTACCCAGAGGTGTGGAAAATTCCCCATCCGGATAGACCGAGATCCCGGTAAAATAATATTTATGTGATGGCCCCATCACAATAACAGTATCCGGTTTTGCGCCGGCAATCGCCTTAAAGCCGTAAGCCGCGACCGGCCCGGAAAAAACATAACCAGCGTGCGGCGCGATAATTCCCAGAATTTCTCCCTCGGCCTTAGCCGGGTTAGCCGCCGAAAAAAAAGAATCAAGCTGGCTATTAAGCTCTTGCGGGTCAGCCGGGTACCATTGATCGCCAAACTCGTATTGTTTTACATCGCCGGCCATAACCGTATATTGGCAAATTATTAAAAATAGTGAAAACAAGAAAATATTTTTCATAGGCTGGAAGTATTCTACCAAAGCCTTGAGCCGTGTAAACAAAAATAGCATTGCTCAAACGTGAGGAAAACGATAATTTTATTGTTTTCGCTATTTTAGCGTAAAAAACTCTCTAACATCTTCAAGAGACCCTACACCCACGACCACGGGATAAAAAGTTTCTAAAGCCATATCCTTCGCATGATTAACACCGCTTTCCACTAGGGTGGTCGGTCTTGTCCCGCTAAATCTTACAAAATCTTTAGTCATATTCACACCGCCGGTTGCATCCGGCACAGTACTGCTTTCTATCATGGTATGTTCGCTTTTCTTGGGCGCAACATACACTGAACCGCCATCCGGAGGCAATACCAGGGGCTCGACTTCCATCCTTTTGCCCTGCAAATAAGCTGTCAAACCCGGTGTATGCGCTGAGCCAACAACCACGATCATGTCATGGCTCTGATCCTTTATAACCTCTGCCATCTCGTGATCGCGTTGTTCTGTTTCCGCAATAAATTCCGTCCTTATATCTAACCCTATTTTCGCTGTAAGGCGCACCTCGGCATCAGCGAAACGCCCCAGCACTTCGTTGATTTGCCCGGAGGTAGGCCGACGATATAAGCTAATTGCGTCCACCAATTCCCTCCATTTTACGACTGCGAAAACCGCTGGATTTTTATCTTCTTGCTGTAGCGCCCAATCCATCAACCGCCCATGATACTTGTTGGTCAACTCTATACCCTGTATATTCAGTTTCGCTGATTTCCTTTCATCGATACCGATGATCTGCTGATTGTTTTTATCCCTTCCCCAGACCGATAAAGCTATTTGCGGGCCATAAATGTAGCGGATAAAATCTCTAGCCGTCTGCTCGGGGTCAGGCACATGGTGCTGCCACATAGTTTTACGCACAAGCTGGTAATCCCCTTCTACCGCGCGCAGTTTAATAGATACGCTTTCCTGCGGGTTTTCAACGCCCAACAAAGTAATATTATGTTGGGACATCAATCTAACTATCTTATTTTCTACCGCTCGAGCCTGGGCGATTCTACCCCCATGGTCTGCGTATAACTTCGCTATTTGTTGTTGATATTGCGCATCATCGACACGATCACCTTTGCCGGGATAAAGCTGATTTAATATGCTATTCACTGCCAGTGGCGGAACATGCTCATATCCAATCACAAAAACCTGGCCTTTTCTACCGGAAGAGAAATTAACTTCCGATCGTGTCGGCGTAAGAGGGCCTTGTCCCTGCGCCGACACACCCTGTTCGTCTGGCGTATGTACTTCAAAAGAATCCGCCTGGATGATCAGGGCGGTAGCTACCCCTATACCTATCCTCATCATCAGATTAGCCCACTTTCCACTAGGTTTCGGCACACCCAAAGGAACTGATTGTATATAAGGCGCAGTTCCAACATCAAACCCGCCGGAAAAATAACGGCGTTTAGTGATTTTATAGGCGGTACGTTCACGTTTTATATAATCGTAAGCTCCTTTTTTAAACGCCTGCGAATATTGATTATAAATTTTTTCTTTTGCCACTTTATCGGCTAGATCAATACCGTTGACGTTACTCTTGTCGGCATATTGTCGATTAAGAATAGTTTGTTTAAGATTTTCTTTGTACCAGAGCGCCAAAGTTAAAGCGTAAAAAACCTGGCGTAAAGGGGCAAAGCTCTCGCCTTCGTTAACTTCTTTTTCGATCAAAGGCAGAATGTGGGCTTTGAACGATTGTGTCCCCCGGTCGCTGAGTGTCCCGTTCGTTTCGATACGCTTCGCACTCAACGAACGGGATGTATCGAAGCGACCGGCAACGTAATCCTCCTCCATCATCACCTTTAGCCTGGCCTTAGTGATAAACGCCGCATTGCCCTCCTGATGAACCTCGGCATAATCCGGCATGATCCAAACCTTATTACACGATTGTGCGGCGGGCGAATAATTATTCGCCCCTACATTATTCATCTCATTCCAATACTTCTTCCCCGCTTCCGTTTCCGGATAGGTTAAACTGGCCGCCAATCGTTTTAACAGATAATCTTGGGTTAGCAGGGCTTCGCCTAAATTAGTTTGGCCGGTAGCATCGGGAATGATACGATCCTGTTCATAAGGCGATAAGTTGACCCAAAGGTCTTTTCTGGGGATAGCTAATGCCGCTAAAAAATATTTGGTAAGTTTTTTGCCTTCGGTTGCAATCTGCTGAGGTGTAAGATCACTGCCGGTATCCAGAATAAAGTTAAACTTAAAGGGATCACCAGGATCAACCTTAATCCCTTTTAATAACGCCGGGACAAAAGGCGGGCTTGCCGTCAAGAAATAAGGGTTATTAATCGGAAAATTAGTTACTGCTTGCGGGTAAGCAGCGATGTTACCAGAGAGCAGAGCAAGAATTACCCCCGCACTCAATAACTTAACCTTTACACTTTTAAAGTAAAACTGCATAAAAATAGAATATCCCTTCATATCATATATAACATTTATTTTGCGAAAATGCGATACAACAGCTAAAGGTTGGTGAAAGCGGTTACAGAAAACGGAAGGTGAAGAAAAATGGAGCAGAGCGGAGTTGAACCGCCGACCTCTTCGTTGCGAACGAAGCGTTCTCCCAACTGAACTACTGCCCCAATTCCACTATATTTTGCCAAACAACCGATAAAAGTCAAATATTAATTAGCTTTTTTGTGCGCATGGGAAACAACGCGGTTTAACCCCGGCATGATATCGATATCCAGATGGTATAAAATAAATTCACGCAGGATATAAAAAATCCCCTTTTCGCACGTACTGCTTGTGCGTAAACGTAAAACCTTATCCAAATCGGTCTGCTGGATATATTTTATCGACGAAGAGATGTCTTTGTTTATATACTGCGCATCAACGGCACCGGCCGTACAATTATCGCACAACAATCCGCCGCGCGTAACGCTGAAATAGACCCGCTCACCCATGGGATTATGGCACCGTAAACAGCGGGTAAATTCCGGTTCAAACCCGGAAAGGCTTAAGAGCTTGATCAGAAAAACCTCAAGTATCTTAAGTTCGTCTTCCTCCCCTAAAATTTCCAAACATACTCTCAGCAAATCGAATATTTCCGGATGGACATCCCAGGGCGACATAATCTTATCGATAATCGTAGTGAACAAGGTCGCGGTAAGGCATTTGACGTAACTTTTTCGCAGATAGGGGTAATCCCTGATCTGATCGGCAAACGAAACCAGCCATAAATCGCGTTTCTTGGGGTAAAAAACCAGTTCGTTTAAAGTGAAAATGTTAAGGGACGTGGTAAACTCTTTTTTCTGCGTATAGAAGCCTTTTAACAGGCCGCTGATCTTGCCGTGCGCGCGCGTATAGAAAACCGTGATCAAACTCGTTTCGCGGAAATTATACCGGCGCAGCAAAAATCCGCTATCGCGCGTTACCATATACCCTCTTTACGGTCGTTTCGATACAAGCCGCCCCCTGAGTGTCCCGCCTTCGGCGGGATGTATCGAAGGGCGCGGCTCACTCAACGACCGTTTAATACATTTAAAAATATCGTCCTGCTTTTTAAACATCGCCTTCTTTTTCGCCGGCGAGGTATCCTCGTAGCCTAAAAGATGCAAAATACCGTGGATCACGTAAAGAGAAAATTCGGCTTCCCATGGATTATTGTATTTTTTGCATACTTTCACCGCGCGCTCTACCGAAACCACCACTTCGCCTAAATTATCTTTGCCCAGAGGAAAAGCAATCACGTCGGTCGGCATCGGCCGGTTAAAAAATTTCTTGTTGAGTTTTGAGATGAACCGGTCATCGCAGAAAATAAAAGAAATCTCGCCCGAATTAACGCCGCAAATCTTTAAAACATCTTTAATAAAGCGCGTAGCCGCTTTATGCTCTAACCGCTTGATCTTCTGTTGATTTATAACCGCTATCTTCACTTAGGATAATTAATGCGCGTATGGAAGGAGGCATTTAAAACCCGGACAAAGCTCTGCGTGATCGCTTCGGCATCTTTCATCGTCAGGTTGGTATCGTCCAGTTCCCCTTCCATAAACCGTTTACGCACCACTTCGCGCACTAATTCTTCGATGCGCGCCGGAGAAGGGTCGTCCAGGATACGCGACATCGCTTCGATCGTGTCGGCCAAAGAAACGATCGCGATCTCTTTCGATTGCGGCCGCGGCCCAGGATAGCGGTATTCTTCTTCGGTATGTTCTTCGCCGGGCTCCATCTGCTGGGCAAGTTTATAAAAATAATAGATCACGGTCTTACCGTGATGCTGGTTGATAAAATCGATGATGCGCGGGTTTAAGCGGTACTTTTTGGCGATCTCTACCCCTTCTTTAACGTGATTTAAGATGATCAGGCGGCTTATCGAGGGCTTTAAGTCTTTGTGGGCGTTCTGATGTAAAAGCTGGTTCTCTACAAAAAATTCCGACTTTTCCAGCTTACCGATATCGTGATAATAACCGCCCACGCGGGCTAAAAGCGAATTCGCGCCGATCGCTTCGGCCGCGGCTTCGCTTAAATTGGCTACGACCAGCGAATGCTGATAAGTGCCCGGCGCTTCGAGAATAAGGCGTTTTAAAAGCGGGCGGTTAAAATCCGAGAGCTCGAGAAGCGAGATATTGGTAACTACTTTAAAAACATATTCAAAAATATACAGGAGCCCTCCGACCGTGATCGGCAGGACCATCATCATCAAAACCGAGGCCGCTATCCCCACCAGGATAGTAAGCCCGAAAAAGTGCAGATTAACCGGCATCATCAAAAATAAAAACTCGGTGCTTTCCAGAATATAAGCCAGAAAAAATACCAGCACCGAAAAAAAGGTGGCTTTTACGATCTGTGAACGCGAATGGAGGCGAAAAGTAAGCATCGCCGCGGTAAGCGAAGCGCAAAAAAGCGAAATGCCGATATTAAGGCTGCCGCCTTCTAAGGCCGACCCCATCTGGGAAATAAAAATCGAAAATAAAAGCGAGAGCTCGAGGCTGTCGAATAAAAGGGTGACCATCATCACAAACCCTACCGCGCAGACACCGAACGCAAAAACTTTTAATATATTAGGGAAAAGTTCGGAAAATCCGGTGATCGCCGGCGGTAAAAACGAAAGTACAAAAAATAATACGACAATAAGTCCTACCAAAAGCAAAAGATCGAGAAATGACGGTAAGTTCTCCACCTTCTTGGTCGAAGCGTAAACGAAGATGATCAGCGCCGATAAAAGAGGCGCTAAATTGGTCGGCGTATCCCGAAAAACCATAAAGAGCATGGTGGCAAAAATAAAAAATGCCAGCGGGATAATAAACAGGAGCAGTCTATGTTCGGGCTTCTTTATAGTGATCTTCATAGGCCTGAATTATTTTTTGGATCAGCGGATGGCGCACCACATCTTTCTTGTTTAAAGTCACAAACTTAATGCCCCGGATAGGCGTCAAGATCTTCACCGCGTCGATTAGTCCGGTCGCCTTACCGCCGGGAAGATCGCTCTGGGTCATATCACCGGTGATCACGGTCTTCGAATCAAACCCCAGGCGCGTTAAAAACATCTTGATCTGCTCGCCGGTACAATTTTGCGCTTCGTCCAGGATAACAAACGCGTCATTTAAGGTGCGCCCGCGCATATAGGCTAAGGGCACGATCTCGATCACGCCGGTTTCCAGATAGTTCTCGATAACCTCCGCCTCCATCATATCGTAAAGCGCGTCATAAAGGGGGCGCAAATACGGCCCTAATTTTTCCTGCATAGTGCCGGGCAAGAAGCCCAGCGATTCCCCCGCCTCTATCGCGGGGCGCGTTAAAATAATGCGGCGTACTTTTTTTTCCGTTAGATAATTAACCGCTATCGCCATCGCCAGATAGGTCTTGCCCGTACCGGCCGGGCCGGTACAAAAAACAATATCCGACCTTTGCATCGCCTCGATATAACTTTCCTGTCCGCGCGTCTCGGGCAATACCAATTTTTTCCGGCGCGAAGGCACCCTTACTCCGGCCCCGGCCGATTCCTGGCCGATAACATCGACCGAGCTTAAATAACGGCAAATATCTTCGCGGCTGAATTTAAAACCTTCGCCTTCAAGCTGTGCGATCTTATGGAGAAACTCGCTGGCCTGGCGTATATGAAACTTATCGCCGGTCACCACAATCCCCTGCGGTTTTAAGGCGATCTTTACCTTAAGTTCGTCTTCTAAAAGTTTTAAGTTGGAATCGCCGACACCGAACAGCGAATTAAGCGGCGCAACTCCGTCGAGGCTGATTATTTTTTCCATTAAGGCTGTTCCTTGCCGATAACCTTAATCACCATCCCGGGGTGAATTTTATCGGGGCTTTTTAAGATATCTTTATTCAGCAAGTAAAGTTTATGCCATTTTTTAGTCGTACCGTACAATTTTTGCGAAATCTTCTGCAAAGTATCGCCGGATTGCACCGTATATTCGTGCGACGCGCCGGTGCTGATTTCCGGTATCGTAATCCCCATCGTTACCGGAGCCGCCTGCGGCGCCGGTGTTAGAGGAACATCGGAATTATTTGCCGGTTCGTAAACTTCGGCCGGGGCCTTTTTCTCCAGCGCCGGGTTACCAACCCCAAGCTCGACCTCCAAAGTCGGCACGCGCCGCGGTTTTGCCTCAGGAAGATCCTGCGGCGGTTTACCCATCAAATAACCGCGGTTACCCTCGGGGTGAGCGGCTAAAGTATCGGCGCTTTTTTGATCCGCGATAAAAGTGCGCGCCGCACAACCGCTCAACAGAATAACGATAAAAAATAAAATCGCCTTAAACATTCGTCACCAACCGCTTCATCGCACCGGCTTCGGCCTGTGCCAATTCACGCCCTTTTCTTTTTTGCGCTTTGATCATACGCGCGTACGCCTCTAATGGGGTTTTCCCTTCGGTCAGATTATTAAAACATATACAAGCGTAACCGCGGCGGTTATCGATCTTGAAGATTTTCACTTTACCGGCAGGGACTTTTTGCATATAACCTCCTATTCTTTCGGCTCAACTAATTTTAAAAACAATTCTTTCAATT
>Ga0265316_10001614_pt1 | contig 24045 bp, 17 predicted proteins | sample 4522metaG_FD_202092 | JGI IMG/M metagenome (GOLD analysis project Ga0265316, IMG submission 202092) | Rhizosphere microbial communities from Carex aquatilis grown in University of Washington, Seatle, WA, United States - 4-5-22 metaG | ecosystem: Host-associated > Plants > Roots > Rhizosphere >... | reverse complement strand
CCCAGCAGGGTCCGCAGCTCGGGGATGAGGGACGTGGGGGCGCCCTCCTCCAGCTCCTCGATGACCTGGCGATTGCTCACCCATGCGTCGGCGTTCTCCTGGGAGTAGAATGCCGGCACGATGCCGGTGCCCCATTTCAGCGCACCGGTGTCGGGCTGCTCGCGGCCCGAGATGAGGCGCAGCAGGGTGGACTTGCCGGCGCCGTTCACACCGACCACCACCAGCTTGTCCCCGCGGGAGACTTCCACGCCCACACCGTCGAACACATGTTTGTCGCCATAGCATTTCGACAGCCCCTCCGCGGACAGGACGAGCCTTCCGGAGGGCGGCGGAGGGGGAAAGTGGAAGTGGATGGCCTTCACCACCGGGGGGACTTCGATGCGGACGAGCTTTTCCAGCATCGTGATCCTGCTCTGCACCAGGCGCGCCTTGGAGGAGTTGTAGCGGAATCGGCGGATGAATGCCTCGACGTGGGCAATTTCCTCCTGCTGGGCGCGCCAGCGCTCCATGATTGCCTCCAGCTCCTTCGAGCGCACCTCCTCGTAGTGCGTGTAGTTCCCCGAGAAGACCGACACCCCCGCCATGTAGATCTCCGCCACGGCGTTCACCACCACGTCCAGGAAATAGCGGTCATGGGAGACCAGGAGCATTCCGCCCCCGAAGCCGGCCAGGAACTCTTCCATCCAGGTGCGGGCCTCGATGTCCAGGTAGTTGGTGGGCTCGTCCAGGAGCAGGATGTCGGGGGCTTCCAGGATGGCGCGCGCCAGGGCGATCCTCATCTGCCAGCCGGCTGAAAATGAGGGGCAGGGCGCGTCGAAATCCCCCGGAGAAAAACCAAGACCGCGCAGCACCCGGTGGATCGCCTCCGCGCGCGCATAGTAGCCGCCGGCCTCCAGCCGCTGTTGAAGCTCATGATGCTTCCACAGCAGCGTGGTGCCCTCGGGGGACTCGGCGGAGAGCGCCCCCAGGCGCTGCTCCAGCGCGGTCATTTCCTCCACGAGCTTTTTCCCCCTTGAGAAGGCCTTCTCCGCCTCCTCCCGCAGGGTGCAGTCGGCGTGCACGACCCCTGACTGGGGAACGTAGGAAACCCTCGTATCCTTTTCCGCCGTCACGGTGCCGGTGTCCGGGAAAGCAAGACCGGCCATGATGCGCATGAGGGTGGTCTTGCCGCTGCCGTTGGGACCCACCAGGGCAGTACGGGATCCGCTTGCCACCGTGAGATTCACGGAGTCGAGAAGCTTCCTGTCCCCGAAAGAGACGGAGACAGCTGAGAGGCTGACAAGAGGCATCGGGCTCTTCTACGGTGACTGGCTGAAGAACATCACGACCGGTGAAATGCCCATGCGGCTGACAACCAGGCCCTGGATCCCGCCCCTTGCAACGGGTGTGAAGCGGAGCCCCCCGGCCACTGCCTTGTACAGGAAGGCGACCCCGGAAGCCACTGGATCCCGGTTTGCCGTTCCCCCGTTTGCCCCGGTGTCGAAAATAAAGGAGATCACGCCGTCATAGTCGGCCGACAGCTCCTTGGACACGTGCAGCGGAAAGTCGACGGCCCCTTTTCCTTTCGCGTTCGAGTCGATCAAAGAGGGCACCAGCCGGGCATACCCGTCCCAGCTGAAGCGCATTCCGTCCTGGAGCTTGATCGTCCCATAAGCGCTGCTGGCAAGTGTTGCCCCTTTTTTCATCAGCCCGCTGAACAGGTCCGCCCGGCGGTTCTGCTCCGCTGTAATCACTTCCGGCACGTCGTCCTTCATGACGGCGTACAGGCCGGTCACTGGCTGGTCTTTGTAGCGATAGGAAACGTTTATCCGCTCCTCGTCCAGGACGGTGATGCGCAGGTCGGTTCCCGTGAAGGTGTACGTGGTGGGCCCGAGCTTCTGCACGTCGGTGTAGTGGAACTCGAAAGTGGAGAGCGGCAGGACCAGCTTCATGAGCTTTTCGGCGGGATCCGGGAACAGCCCCACGTCGTCGCGGAACAGGGTGAGGTCGATGGCTCCCTTTGCCAGCATCTCGCGAAACCAGTCCGGCCTCCACGTGGTTCCCATGATCCTGTCCAGCGTCTCGTCCTGGCTGAGTATCCTTTTTGCCTCCGCGGTGGGATCCCCCGGCACTGAAAACTCCTTCAAGAAATGCCCGAAGCACCACCCGGTGAATCCATCCTCGGTCGCCACTTCGTACCAGTAGTCCGTGTACGGCTTGATCGTGACCTGCTCCGCTGACCTGCTCACCACTTTGACAAGCTGCTGCCAGCGCAGCTTGTAGACCACCTTGCCGTCCTGCATCGGTGTCTCCCGGATCGGCAGGGGCGGCGGATCCTGCTTCATTACGACTGCCCAGTTTGCGAGGTTGTCGGCATAGGTGCGGGCAAACGCATCCGCTTCCGCCTTCTTTCTGAAAAGGCGCACCCGGCCCATGGGGTATTCGCGCGGGCTCTGCTCTCCCGGCACCTTCACCAGGTACGCCGAGTCTATGGGTGCTTCCCGGACGATGGGCACAACCGTGCCTGTCTGCGGGGATCCGTTCAGGTCTCCCCACAGCACGACGCCATACCCGACTGCCCGAGCGCCGCAGGCGGCGAAAAGAGTGGTCGCAAGGACGAGGAGAGCGCCGGCCAGGGTTCTGTGCAGCATGACGGGTATACTGGGACCGCGGGGGCTTTTTTTCAAGTACGTCCCCGTCTTGGTAGTGTCCTTCAGGACACTACCCCGCACTTGCCGCCCGCAGAAAAAAGCCGTATACACCACACAGGAGGAACCCGATGAATGCCCAGGAGACGCTGCGGAAGAAGATAGCGGAGAAGCGGGACCAGATCATCGAGCTGCAGAGAGCCCTTACTGCGGTGCCCGCTCTGGGGCCTCAAAACGGGGGTGACGGCGAATGGGACAAGGCCCAGGTGCTCGTGTCATGGCTCGGCAAGCTCGGTCTCGGCCCCTGTGAGTTCCATCCTTCCCCTGATCCGCGGGTGGCCAGGGGGGAACGGCCCAACGTCGTGGTCACCATTCCCGGGCGCACATCGGACAGCACGTTCTGGATCATGTCCCACCTCGACATCGTGCCGCCGGGGGAGCTGGGCCTCTGGGAATCCGACCCGTACACGCTCGTTGTGGACGGTGACCGGCTGATCGGCAGGGGCGTGGAGGACAACCAGCAGGGCCTGGTTGCGTCGGTATTCGCCGCCACGTGCGTCCAGGAGCTGGGGCTCACCCCTGCACGCACCGTGAAGCTGCTCTTTGTGGCGGACGAGGAAACCGGGTCCCAGCTCGGCGTGCAGTACCTGGCGGCAAAAGGCGGTCTCTTTCGCACGCAGGACCGGGCGCTCGTCCCGGACGGCGGCTCCCCGGACGGCTCGCGCATAGAAATTGCGGAGAAGAGCATTCTCTGGCTGCGCTTCAAGGTGCGCGGAAAGCAGTGTCACGCATCCACCCCGCAGAAAGGGATAAACGCCTTCGAGGCAGGATCCCACCTGGTCGTGCGCCTGGGCGCTCTGGCGGATCTTTTCCCGGCCACGGACGCCCTCTTCGAGCCGCCGGTTTCCACGTTCACTCCCACAAAGAAGGAGGCGAACGTGCCCAATATCAACACTCTTCCCGGTGAGGACGTGTTCCACCTGGACTGCCGCGTGCTGCCGCGGGAGAACCTCGATGAGGTCATGCGGGCGGTGCGGGAGATCACGGGCGGCATCGAAAGGGATTTCGCCGTCACCGTGGAGATACAGGAGATCCAGAAGGAGTCCTCGCCCCCCACGCCGGCGGACGCCCCGCTGGTCGCCTCCCTGAAACGGGTCATCAGCTCAGTGTACGGGGTGGAGGGAGTCACGGTGGGCATTGGGGGCGGCACGGTGGGCGCCTTCCTTCGAAAGAAGGGCATTCCCACCGTAGTGTGGAGCAGGCTGGAGGAGGCCGCTCATCAGCCGAACGAGTACTGCCTGCTCAGCAACCTGATGGGAGACGCACTGGTGATGGCGATGATGATGCTGGCCGAGTAGCGGCCGGTCGACATCGCGCTGCGCCCCTCGGGGCTCTCGGCGTCTGCTTCGCAGCCGCAAATGTCGCCAGGAGCGGAAGGCGCGCCGGGAGCCCTTGCCTACGGGCTCGCTTTCGTCCGTCCATGGACTCGCTCGCCCTCGGCCTCCGTAGGGCGGCAGGCGCGATAGCGCGCCGAGAGCCCCTGCCTACGGGCTCGCTTTCGTCCGTCCAACTCCGCGGGGTACCGCGGAAGGGACTCGCTCGCCCTCGGCCTCCGTAGGGCGGCAGGCGCGCTTGCGCGCCGGGAGTCCCTGCCTATGGCAGGCTGTTGTAGACGATGACGACTCTCCCCTGCTGAAGAAGGGAGATATTTTCCGGCAGCGCAAGGAGCTGCCGGACCCCGTCAGTGGAGATCACGATGTCCGTTGCTTTGTCCCCGAAAACCCCGCGCGCGGCCAGGCGCAGCGGCAGCACACCGGCACGCAGGGAAACCACCGGATCATCCAGCCCCTGCGCGTAACCGATCATGCCCCACCGGGCCAGCGCCTGAGGGCTGCACATCCCCTTCTCCAGCACGAGGTTCATCTGCTCATCCCAGAGGCGCGGGAACAGCGCGGGCCGAGCGGCCATCATGTGCGTAGTGCCGGACTCCGGCAGGAATCCGCTGGCCGAGATGAGAACCCCGGTGAACTTCCTCGTGGTGACGTATCCGAGCCGGCGCCGAATCGGGGTCTGCTGGGAAGGGTACAGCGGAGAGGCAAGCCCCTGCGGGCCGAAGAGGGAAAGGGAATAGCGCACGATAAGCGATGAGAAATCCGGTGAGAGGAAAACCTCGTCCTTGAGCCCCCCGAGGGAAAGCTGACCCACGCGCGCAAAGAGATCCGGGTCAGCGCCGAGCATATCCCCGAACGTGTGGGAGGAGTCCACAGTCACATTTGCAATGGCCCGCACCAGGAAATCGGACAGCCTCGACTGGATCTCCGTTTCCGCGTCCCCTTTTGCCCGCACAATCGACGGCGTGGACGGATCCAGCGCATGCGTGATTTCAACGTGAATGGCCCCTGCCGCCCAGTCCACCCGGCTGGTAACGGCGAATCCCGGCTCGGTGACTATCGAGGTGCCGGCTGCGGCAAAGCCGGCACAGGCGGCGCACAGGAAGAGGATGACGGAAGGAACGAGGACTTTTTTCATCCTGAGCTCCGTGCGGGGGCAATCGGCACCAGCACCTTGGCCCCGATGCGCAGAACGCGGGGAGCCAGGTTAGGGTTGAACTCCTGGATCAGGTCCATGTCCACGCGGTACTTCCGGGCGATCCCCGAGAGAGTATCCCCCTGCGCCACGAGGTGCACGCGGAAGTCCATGAGGGGCATATCGGATTCCGCGAGGGCCTTTTCCACCGGCTGGCTGTACTCCTGCGGAACCTTGAGCTCGTACTTGTATGATGCAGGAGGGGTCAGGAGGAAGTTGAGCTCGGCGTTGCCGGCGGTCAGCACCTCAAGCGGAACCCCTGATTTCGCGGAAAGGATGCGAAGGTCGACGCACCGGTCCAGCGGGATGCGCGACCAGGCAGGAGAGGTGTCCCAGCCCACCTCCAGGCCGTAGCGGCCCGGATAGCTGAGAATGCGCGTCAAGGCGAGGAACTGGGGAACGAATGCCGATGTTTCACGCGGCAGCACGCCCTTTCTCCTCAGCGCCCAGTAGTCATTCCCGGGATACCTCCGCACGATTGCGGAGAGCTTTCCCACGCCGCAATTGTATGCGGCGAGAGCCATGTACCAGTCCCCGAAAATGCGATAGTTCTCCGCCAGCTTGTCCAGCGAAGCCTCCGTGGCTTTCCAGAAATCCCTCCGCTCGTCCACCCACTGGTCCATGCGCAGCCCGTACGGGGACGCCGTGTTGCGCATGAGCTGCCAGAGCCCCGCGGCCCCTCTCGGTGAGGTGGCCCGGGCCTGGAAGCCGGACTCCACGGCGGGAAGGTAGCGAAGCTCAGGCGGCAATCCCCGCTCGGCTATTGCCCCGGTGATGATTGCCCGGTAACGCAGGCTTCGGTCCAGAACCGCCTGCAGCCAGTCGGCATGTCCCGCGCGCAGGCCGTCCACGAACCTGTCAATGACATCTTCGTCAGGAAAGGTGAAAGAGTACAACTCAGCCCCGACATGCCCCTGCGCCGGCGGCAGGGGCCCGGCGTCCGTGGAGGCTGGCTCCAACGCGGCAACCGGCCCGGGAGCCGACGAAGGCGCCGGCAACGGCGCGGCGGACGGCGGGGGCGCCTCAGCAGTCGACGCGGACGGCGCGGACAGTCCCCAGTCCGCCGGGTACGCGAGTACGCGTTCCGTGCGCACGCGGTACGGCGAATCGACCGCGGCCCCTGCCCACGCGGAACAGCAGGCTGCGACAAGGGCGATGCCGAGGGAGGTCAGAGCTTTTCGCCGAAGTAGATTCCAGCCCATTCCCATTGCCCGTTGATTTCAGGATTGGCGGGGAAATCGACCCTGCGGAAGTACAGGTACCAGGTCGGCGGACGAAAGTTCCATCCGGTGGTCTTCAGGGTGGCCTCGTTTTCGTTTGCAGCGATATCGAGCTGGGGATCGATCTTCACGTTCGAGCTGGCAAGATAGTTTGTGACGTTGTAATTGACGTTGTCCGTGTCCACCAGGGGCTGCTGGTCCCATGGCTCCTGGAAGAAGTTCACCTGTGCCTGGTACTTCCTCAGCTTCGAGCTGTTTTTCGTAAGAATCGCATCCTTGACCCCATCCACAAGGTCATTCAGGTCGGGCATTGTCCAATTCTTGTCCGGATAATAATAGAAGGAAACTTTCTCCATGGCTTCTCGGAGCGTCCGTGAATCACTGGAAATCTGGGCCTGCGACGAACCGATGTACTTCTGGTAGGCCTGGATTGCCTGCTCCCACTCGCCCACCTCCTCGTAGCTCTTCGCCATGTAGTACCAGTTGGTGCCGGGGCTCTGCTCCGGGAAGCGCGAGAACAGCTCCTTGTAGTACCCGATCTTGTCCTCGGGGTTTGTTTCCAGGCTGAGCAGCTCCCGCAGGCACTGAAGATGGATGGACGTGCCCTTCACAAGGAGGTCCCCATAGTTGGAAAGTATCCTGCGGTAATAGTGAATGGCGAAGGGAACGGCCTTCATGTCGCGGTATGCGTCTGCCGCCAGGAGAAGGTAGAACCCGTTGTAGATATCCGCGGGATTCTTTTCCACGTGCGTCGTGAGAAAAAGGATCTCGCGGTCGATCCTCCCGGTATTTGCGAGGCCCACGGCAATCTGCGTGATGAGCACGAACCTGTTTTCCTGGTCTTTTTCACGGTTGAAGAGCCGGAAAAGCTCCCGCAATTCCTGGTTCTGCTCCAATGGGCCGATGTAATAGCGCGTGTCGGAGGGTGCGCAGCCGGCGCACATCACCGCGACTGCGGCAGCAAGCATCAGAAGAGCGAAGAAACGTCTTATCATTGCCGTACCGCGAGAGTAGCAGGAACACGCATGGTTGGCAACATCGCGCGAAGGGCTCCAGGAAAAGGGTTGTGTTGGCAAGGCAGACGGGTTCTGTTATTATTCAACAGGCACTCAATGGCTGCAAAAATCACAAAGACTTCGACAGGACTTTCAGTTCCCCATTCCCCCCTGATCCCCTTTATTGAAGGGGACGGCACCGGGCCGGACATCTGGCGCGCCGCGCGCCGCGTGTTCGACGAGGCGGTGAGCCGCGCATACGGCCGCTCCCGCGCAATCGAATGGGTGCAGGTGCTGGCCGGGGAAAGGGCCTTCAAGGAGAAGGGTGACTGGCTGCCGTCGGAAACCGAAGAAGCGTTCCGCTCCCACCTCGTGGGAATCAAGGGTCCGCTCACCACGCCGGTGGGCGGAGGCATTCGCAGCCTGAACGTGGCCCTGCGCCAGAAGCTGGACCTGTACGTGTGCCTCAGACCGGTACGCTGGTTCCCTGGTGTCCCCTCCCCTGTCCTGCACCCCGAGATGGTGGATATGGTCGTGTTCCGGGAGAACACGGAAGACGTATATGCAGGATTCGAGCTCAAGGAGGGCACCGCGGAGGCGCGGGACCTCATAACCCTGCTCAGGCAGAAATACGGATGGCAGATCCGTGAAGACTCCGGGATAGGCATCAAGCCGGTGAGCCGCACCGGTTCCGAGCGCCTGGTGCGCGCGGCCCTCCAGTACGCGGTCTCCCATGCACGGAAAAGCGTGACCCTGGTGCACAAGGGCAATATCCAGAAGTTCACCGAGGGAGCATTTCGCGAGTGGGGCTACGATCTGGCACGGCGCGAGTTTGCCGACTCGGTCTTCATACCGGCGGAAGGCAGCGAGCCGGTTCCCACGCCGGCCGGCAAAGTGCTCGTCAAGGACGCCATCGCCGACAACTTCCTCCAGCAGATCCTCAGCCGCCCCTCGGAGTTCGACGTGGTGGCCACGACAAATCTCAACGGAGACTACATCTCGGACGCGTTGGCCGCACAGGTGGGCGGCATCGGCATTGCGCCGGGAGCGAACATCAACTACGTCACCGGGCATGCACTTTTCGAGGCAACCCATGGCACGGCGCCGAAATACGCCGGCAAGGACATGGCAAACCCTTCCTCGGTGATCCTTTCGGGGGTGATGATGCTGGATTACATCGGATGGGGAGAGGCGGCTGCCCTCATTCAGAACGCCCTTACCCGAACCATCGCCGCCAAAACGGTCACCTACGACTTCGCGCGGCTCATGGAAGGGGCGACAAAGGTCTCCACGTCCGAGTTTGCCAGCCGCATTGTGGAGAATCTCGGCGCATGAGCACGCGTCACAGCCCGCGCTATCCCAACAAGCTCCTCATATGGGGCGTGACGGTCCTGCTGGTGGGCAGCGTGCTTCTCCTGTGGAACTTCAGATACCTGCCCCAGCCGGGAGAGTTCTGGCCGGTTCCGGTCATCTTCGTCGGGCTGGTCTTCCTCTACATGGCGTGGCCCCGGGGCAACTCGGACCGATGGATCATTCCCGGCATGGTGTTGACCCTCGGGGGAATCGTCTTTCTGCTCATGAACACCGTGCTGAGCGGACAGAGCCTTGCGCGCATATGGCCGGTTTTCATGCTGGTGACCGGGATCTCCCTGGTGCCCTACGGCCTCAGGAAGCGCGGATCCGCGCGGACGGCCATCGTGGTCCCCGGCATTTTCATCTCCTGCCTCGCGCTGCTTCTCCTTCCGTTCGCCCTGCGCCGGGCCGGCGGAGGCCTCATGGCCTTCGTACAGCAATGGTGGCCAATGCTGCTTATTATCGTGGGACTTGCACTGATCGTTTCATTTTTCGCCACTCGTCGGCCGAGTAATAAGGTATGAGCAAACGGCTCATCCTCATTGTTTCTCTCTCCATGATTTTCCTCTCCTCGGCAGGCATTGTCGGTTTCCTGAGCGCGCAGGACGGGGTGGGCCCGGTTGCGCCTCCGAAGACCACTGTTGACAAGGCGCCCCTGGAGACCCGCTACGCCCCTGACAGGATCTACCGGGCAGGTCCCGGAATAGTCTGGCGCGTGTCCCGGGACCTGGGCGTCATGCTCTCCACGGATGACGGAGAGACCTGGGCGGCACGCAACCAGGGGCTGCCCACCCGCGCGGTCTACCCGTTCACGGCCGACAAGCCCCCGATCATCACCTGCCTGGCGGTGGATCCGTACAACCGGGACAGGGTCGGAGTGTCCACGCTGGACACGCTGTTCCTTTCTGAAGACGCGGGCCTTACCTGGGAGAAGGTCCCCCTGAAAGACCCCCTGCGGGCAAACGACCAGATCACCTGTATTGCCTTGTCTCCCGGCAGCGCCAACGGTCTGGCAGTCGGAACCTCGTTTCACGGTTTCTTCGAGAGCGCCGACCGCGGAAAGACCTGGACCTCCCTGTCCGAACAGCTCGTCCCCCTGCAGCTGGGAGGAGGAAACTACGAAGAAATCGCCTCCCTGGCATACGATCCCGAGGAGCCTGACCTGATATGGTTCAATCTCGGCTTCGGCAAGGGACTGTACACGTACCGCAAGGGCGCGCGGAGCGTGGACCGGGTGGTCCTGCCTCCGGGACCGGATTCCTTGCCGGTGCGGGACATCTATTTCCGCCGCCAGTCGGTACAGGCAGGGTGGTTCCTTGAAACGCGCACGGCCACCGCCCGATGGGCCCTTTCACACGCCGGCGGCACGTGGAAAATGATCGAAAAGATCCAGGAGGAAGTCGCAATCCCGGCGGACAAGGCGAAGAGGCTCGCGGCCGCGGCAAACAAATACGGCACATACGTGTCGTCATTCTCCGCGGGCGGCGCCCGCATGCCGGGCCTGCTCGAGTTTGCCGAGAAACAGGGCCTGAACAGCATCATCGTGGATTTCAAGGATGACGAAGGCTATCTCACATATGACACGGCACTTCCTGAGCCGATCCGCATCGGGGCTGTGCGCCACCGCATCAAAATCGCTGATATCGTGCAGACCGCCCACTCCCGGGGGCTCTACCTGATCGGGCGGATCGTCGTGTTTCGCGACAAGCAGCTCTACAATGCGGACAACTTCGCGCACGCTGCGTGGGACAGAACGGCGAAGGGGCCGTGGCGCTATCTCAAGAAGAGCGTGGACGAAGAGACGGGAGAAGAATCCTTCTTTCAGGGAGAGTACTGGGTGGACCCGTACTCCGAATACGTGTGGGACTACAACATCGCCATTGCAAAGGAACTGCAGGACAAGGGCGTGGACGAGGTGCAGTTCGACTATATCCGCTTCCCCTCGGACGGGGACCTGGGAAGCATCACCTGGCGCTTCCGCAGGGAGGGGATGGGAAAGCTGGAGGCGCTGGAGTCTTTTCTGGCCAAGGCGCGGGAGTCCCTGACCATGCCCATCTCCACCGACGTCTACGGCTACTGCGGATGGGCGCGGATCTCCAACTGGGTTGCGCAGAACATCGAGATGTTCTCCCGCTACGTGGATGTCGTGCAGCCGATGTTCTACCCCTCCCATTTCCCGCGGGACTTCCTGGGTTCCATGCAGTACCTGCCGCGGGCAAAGTACATCTACCAGGAAGGCACGAAGCGCGCGGCCTACATGGTGGAGGGACGGAGCATCATCCGCCCCTACGTCCAGGCATTCCGCATCGGCGGAGAGCTCGCATTCGACCAGGCCGTATACTCCACCTACCTGGTGAACCAGGTGCAGGGCACCCTGCAGGGAGCCGGATCGGGCTTCACGCTGTGGAACGCTTCCAATGACTACTACATGGTCACGGTGCCGCTGGGTCCGATCATCCAGGCCGCAGTGAGTGACAACCAGAATGTCACCAGCAGTGACCGCGTTGCCGGCAGCGACGGCCAAAATGTCGCCAGGAGCGACGGCCAAAATGTCGCCAGGAGCGACGGCAGTGTCGCGGGCAGCGACAGAGTTGTCGCCAGGAGTGATCTGGCAAACAGCCGCGAGGGTACGAGGTGAAGCGATCGCTCCTGGCCATGAGCCTGCCCGTTGTCCTGGCAGCGCTCGTGCTGGCAGCCTGCGCCACGACCTCGGGACCCAGACCCGGCACGCCGGAGAAAAAAGCCGCAATGCTGGCCCAGGCGCTTCGGCTCATAGAGATCGCGTCCCCTGCCGCCCTGACCGAAGCGGCGGGAGCTCTTACCTCCCAGGAAGTTGCGGGGATGCCGAATACAGTGGAGCTCACGTCGCTGGGGGACGCGCTTTTCAAGCAGCTCTACCCTGAACTGAACGATCCATTCCCCACGGGCCCGCCCGCGACGGCCAACGGCGAGACGAATGCGAGCGACTTCTTTGCAAAAATCGTCCCGGCCATTACGCTCATTTTCTCCGTCGGACCCCTGGACGCGGCTCATGCGGCTGATCTGGAGGCCGGCCTGACCGCTGCGGACGGGTTGAACCCGGCGTCGGTGCTCCCGCCTTTCCTGAGGGGACTGCTGCTGCAAAGAGAAGGTGGAGCCGGTGCGGCCGCCGCGCGCTCTCAATTCGAGGAGTGCCTCCGCCGCGCCCCTTCCTTCTATCCTGCCGCTGGCAGAATCATCGATTCCAGCATTGCTGCGGGAACAGCCGCGCACGAGATGCCGCTGCTTGAGCAGCTCGCCTCGACCCTTCCCACTGCTCCCCTGCGATTCTCCGCGCGGGCGCGTGCGGAGCTGGCTGCCGGCCAGCCCCAGCGGGCCGCGGACACCGCGGCGCAGGGCCAGCTTGCCGCGCCGGAAGATGCCGGTTTCATCCTCCTGCGGGCGCAGGCGTTCGAGGCCCTTGGCAACTGGTACCAGTCCCTCTGGCTCCTGGACACAATCCTGAGGCTGCACCCCGACAACGCACCGGCCTCCTTCATGAAGGCCCGGCTTCTCTATGACAGGCAGCACGACAGCGAGGCGGCAATCGGCGTCCTTCTGGACGCAGAGAGGCGCTTTCCCTCGGACGCCTCGTTTCCCGAGCTGCGTGGACGTATCCTCCTTGAGACGGCGCGCGTTGATGAGGGAGTGGCGGCTCTTACCCGTGCCCTCTCAATAGAGCCGGGAAGGATTCCCACGCTGACGCTCCTGTTGAAGCAGGCCGTGCAGACGCACAGCTGGACAACGGCATCCGCCCTGCTTGCGCAGATTCCGGAGCAGGTCCGCACGCCGGAGCACCTGCGGCTCGGGTGGCAGATCGCATCCGGCATGGGAGATTACTCTCTTGCCGTCACATACGCGCAGGCCCTTGCGCGCGTCACGCCCGGCGCGGAGCCACTGGTCCTCGAAGCCAGGTCCATGCTGGCTGCCGGGCGCGGCGCCGACGCCATGCAGGTGGCGACACAGGCCCTGGCCGTGGCGGACACGCCTGTGCTCCGCGGCGAGCTGTACGTGATCAGGTCCTCCGCAGGCTCCGCCGACCCGCTCCACGATCTGCGCTCCGCGCTCCTGGAGGACCCGGACAACGTGGACGCGCTGATCGCCATGTCGGATGTGATGGCCAGGCAGCAGGACTACAGGAAGGCCATGGAGTACGCCAAGCGCGCCGCAGGGCTCTCCCCGGAAAACCCCGGCCTCAGGCAGAAAGCGGCGGACCTGCAACGGCTGGCAGCCTCCGCCCAGTAGAGCCCTGTCAACGCGCGTCCGCGCGCGCGGCGGGACGCGCCCCTTCTCCGCGGGAAAAAACAAGCATGGAAGCCGCGCCGACCATGAGAAGCGCCGCAATCATGAGAAAGATTCCGCCCAGCGGAAGTACACCGGTGGAGTAGATGAATGTTCCGATCGAAGGGCCGATCAACCCCCTGATACCGAAACAGGTTGTGTTGAACCCGATATACATCGAAAAATTGGACCTGTCGGCAAGGGCGATAATGCAGAAAATAGGGACAAGGTCCCATCCGGCGTTCACGATACCGGAGAGTATGCTCATGGGCAGGAGCTGGGCGCTGGTGCGGGCCAGCCCGAGGGCCGCAAACCGCAGCGCAAAGAGAAACACGACCGCGGCAAGCACGGTAAAACTGTTGAACCGCCTCAGCGCCTTTGACCACATGTAGTAGCCGGCAATGCTGGCCATGGACACGACGGTTCCCAGGAGGAAGCTCGCCTCGCCGTACCCCAGGTGCAGGTAGTCGACGAGCCAGATCGGTTCCAGCGGGACCGCGAGCTTGTCAGGGGTTGCGCCGAGAAAGAGTATCCCCATGAACAGAATGAACGGGCCGTTTCGCATGACGGCTCGAAACGCGCCGACGAAAGACTCGGGGGCTCTGGACAGGACGGCGGGTTCGCGGCGGACTCGTATCCGCGCAAAAATGAGGGCGGACATCATGCCGAACACCGAGGCAGCCAGGAAGAGCCATCGTACCATCGCCTCGTCGACATCGAGGAGGATTCCTGCGCATGCGGACATGACGGTCGACACCGCCATGATGACGATTCGTATGTTGCCCATGAGCCGCCCGCGGTGGGCGTCGCTGTAGTTCGTCCGCATGATGCTCGAGTACGCAGGCCCTCCGAGGTTGATCAGGAGATTGAACACGGACACGATGACAAGGTAGAAAACCGGGGTCTGCGCAAAAGCGAGAAGCCCGATCAGCGCGCGGGCAAGCAGGGAAGGCCACAGGACAAACGGCATCTTGGCCCGCCTGTCAGCAAGGTGCCCGAACAGGACCCCGAAGAGCGCGCCCACGAACTGCATCGTCACCATCGCGGTAATGCCTGCCGGGCTCATCCCGATTCTCCGCGCGACAATGGAGACCAGCGGGAGTGCCAGGCCGGCAAACGCGCCGTAGCACACCCCGGCCGACAGGTCCTTCGCAAACGTGATGCGGTCCGTAAGGGGAAGCCGTGCAAAATAGGATTTCAGCATTGGAGGGTACGTGCTAGGCCGGGTTCACGCCTGCCATCCGTGTTCCATGAGCCAGTCCACAGATTCGCACACTGCCTCCATCGAGGTGTAGCGCGGCACATAGTGAATAAGGCGGGCCGCTTTCTCGATACTGCAATTGGGGCTGTGCGCGATATGGTCCCAGGTGGCCTCCGCATCCCTCGGTGTGACCGTTTTCCGCCACTCTTCCCAGGCCAGGTACGAGAGGTCCGCTTCGTGTCCAAACCACCGGGACAATCCCTCCGCATAGCCGCGGAGGGTCAGGGCGGCCGGAGAAACAGCATGGAAGCTTTCCCCGATTGCGGCGGACCTGCTCTGCATGGCGCGGCAGAAGGCCTGGGCAACGTCATCCGCGTGCACGTGGTGCACCGTCTCCAGGCCGAGATTGGCCAGAATCAGTTTTTTCCCTTCCGCCAGGGACCTGAAAACATCCGGGTTGAAGTTGCCTGTCGGATTCAGGGGAACCCAGCCGGGACCGACGATATGGCCGGGATGCAGGATCGTGGCGGGAAAGCCGGTTCGATGCGACACTTCCAGGAGCCACGATTCGATGGCTGCCTTGCGGATGCCGTAGTCCCCGAAAGGCTTTCTCGGTCCCGCTTCGACGGCAGGCACGATTTCGCTGTGGCCGTGTACCCAGATGGTGCCGCAGAAGAGGAAATGACCAACCTGACCGTGCAGCTTCTCCACGAGGTGACGGGCGCTCTCCAGGGTAAAACAGATCAGGTCGACGACCACGTCAGGCTTCAATGCGGCGATCCTGGCCCCGAAGGTCCCCGTCACTTCCTCCTGCCCGCGATCGATCTGCTGCTGTTCCACGAATTTCCAGATGCCGGAATTCCTGTATGGCTTCCGCGCTCCGCGGCTCAGGCACACTACGGCGTGGCCTTCCTGTATCAGCCGAGGAATGAGGTATGTGCCGATATGCCCGGTTCCGCCGATGACAACGATCTTCATGGTAGGCTCAGAATATTCTATAAACCGTCTCTCATCAATCGCCCGGGTCGCGGTTCATCGACGTACCCGGCGGATTCGGCATCGACGTACCCGGCGGATTCGGCATCGACGTACCCGACGGATTCGGCCCCTGCGCGAACAGGTACGTCACGCAATCGCGAACGACCATCCGAAACCGGTTGCGCCCCTGGCGCAGCTCGCGCGTAAAGTCTTTGGGGCATTCGTCAAGGCAACTCCCCCCGCCTGAAACGTGGCGGGCAAAGCAGCCCAGGCTGTAGAAAAGAGGCGGCCTGAAATCAGGATCGATGACGACAATCGGCACTGCGCTGCATCGCATGCCCGTCGCTTCTTCTTTCTTCCCTTCGATCCATGCGTATGCAAAGAGGAGCCGGGGCACGCGCTCCCTGACGAACGAGAGCGCACGGCAATTTGCGACATACAGATAGAAGTCCGCGAAAAAGGAAATGTTCCGCTGCGGGCCCAGCGCAGAGGCAATGGCAATATGCGAAAGGTTGTTGAGTCCGACGGCGAACCGGGCCTCCGGGTGTCCTGCAGAAAGCCCCCGGAGAGCTTCGGTCCAGCGGCCGTCATCCAGAAGAACGGGCGGGAGGGGCAGCCAGCGATAGCCCGCATGCAGGAAGAGTCCCTGCAGATCGATCTGGTCCGGATCTGCACTGACGAATGGGAGATCGGCACTGTCACCGCTCTTCCGGCGCGGCGCCAGAGCCTCTCGATGAGCCAGCAGGGCAAGATCGCCTGCGCCAATTGCACTTTCGGCATCCGGCGGAGTCGCGGGCTCCGTGAGAGCTGCCGTGGACTGCAACGCAGACTTGAACGCTTCGTCCAGAAACGCGTAGAGCTCGTTCTTGACCTTCTTCAGCTCGGAAGGCGGAACAAATACCTCGTCATCGGCAAGCCCCGTGTCGTTCGCCAATGACAGGTCTCCCGGCCGGAAAATGGAGTCCCCGGATTCTTCCAGCAACCGCGCAAGTATTTCGACAAACGGCCTTTTCCGGGAGGCTGTGTCAATCGTGACCGCTTTTTCAAAAACAGGATACCGTGCGGCGCACACGGAAAGAACTCCGGACCTTGGGCCGCTTCGCCCGGTGACATTCGACAAAGCGACGTGCATATCCAGGGGAACCCTGTAGAGCGGAAAGCCCGCTTCCTTCGGCATGGGAAGATCGAGGAATCTGGATGACAGGTGCCGTATCTCATCCCCAGGCCGCGGCAGCGTCTGCCGTGTTTCGGCCAACGCCGCAGGCACCTCCACGCTCACGACCTCCCCTGCCCTGGCGAACTTCGTCTCATGACCGGTCTTCGTGATGCGGGATACGGAAAAGATCACCGGCTCTCGAGATCCCTTCGGGAAGAAGCCAAGGCCGTCGCGCAAAGAGAGGTCCGCATTGAGGCGAAGCTGTATTTCTCCGGCGCGTGCGCTTTCCACTGTTCCCATCAAGGAGCCCCTGTGCCCGGGGTATCGCTGATCGATAAGGTTCCGGCCTGCCTGACTGTGCAGCCAGCCCGAGGTCTTCTCCCGGGCAAAGCTGAGGTCGGCCCTGCGAACCAGCTCGGCGTATTCCTTCTCCGGCAAGTCTGCCCCACGGTCGAGGATCTCGCGGTACAACCTCGTCACGTTGTACGCATACTCGGGCGACTTCATGCGCCCTTCGATCTTGAGGGCGTCGATCCCGATTTCCGCCAGCTCGAGCACGTCACGACCCAGGAACAGGTCGCGCATGCCGAAGAAGTGACCGTAGCCAGGGATGGCGAGGGAGGCCGAGCCAGGGATGGCGAAAGGCCGACCAGCGTCGCCGTCATGGAACAGGCTGCGGCAGATCTGCGCGCAGTCCCCGCGGTTGGCCGACCTTCCTGTGAGCACGGACGACGCGAGACACGCCCCGGAGAAACTGTAGCAGAGCGCCCCATGGATGAACACCTCGAGCTCTATGCCGGGGTGCCGCTGCCGCAGTGCGCGGATGCGATCCAAGGTAAGCTCCCGGGAGAGGATGACCCGCTGGATGCCCAGCTCCTCTGCCATGCGCAGTCCCGTGTCGTTGTGCACTGCCATCTGCGTCGATGCATGGATGGGGAGGCCGGGGAACTCCTTCCGCAGCAGGTCATGCGCGCCCAGGTCCTGGACAATAACGCCGTCCACGGCAAGCGCTGCCAGCCAGGTGAATGTCTCGAAAAGCCGGTCGAGCTCAGTCTCCCGCACAACCGTGTTGACCGCCACGTACACCTTTTTCCCTTTGTCCGCCGCGAGCTGACGGATCCTCCTCAGCTGATCCAGTGAAAAGTTCTGCGCCGCTTTGCGGGCGGAGAACTCTTTCAGACCGAGGTACACGCCGTCCGCGCCTGCCGCAAAAGCGGCATGCGCGCCAAGGAAGCTGCCGCCAGGGGCGAGAAGCTCGGGCTTCTTCACTTTCCCGCTCTCCGCGACAGCTTCGCCACGGCCTCGATATGGGATGTCTGCGGATAGAAGTCGAAGAGCCGCAGGCCAACCAGATCGAATGCGCTGTCGCAAAGCTGGCCGAGATCCCGGGCAAGAGTGACGGGGTTGCAGGACACGTACACCAGCCGCTCGACAGCCGTGCGGCAGAGCCAGGCGCGTACGTCGGGTCCCAGGCCGGGGCGCGGGGGATCGACAACCGCCGCGTCAAAGGGTCCCCGCGCGGCACCAGAGGTGATCCACTCCTCCACGCTCATGGGGAAGAACTCGTGCGCGGGGCCGACAACATTGCGGCGTGCATAAGAAAGGCTCATCGCGCTCGACTCCACGCAGATGATGCGGGAAAAATGAGCAGAGAGGAAGGATCCGAAAAGACCGACGCCGCAGTAAAGATCCGCGGCAGCGTTTCCCGCAAGGCCCTCCAGGGCCCAGGGAACCATCGTGTCCAGGACCGCGAGATTGGACTGGAAGAAGCATCCTACGGAAAACCGGATCTCCCGCCCGCAGACGCGCGCAGCGAGATCGCGGTCGTCATCGATTCCTTCCGCGGCTACGCCGTCACCGCTGCTGAACACGGTGAACCGATCAAGACTTTCCGGCACGCGCACCGAGCCGTCGAACACCCCATTGAGTGGCCGCATGACGATGGGACACGAATCCACGGGGACGATTCGATTGCTTCCGCCGCCCATGTAGCCGAGCCGGCCGTCGCCGTCCCGATGGACCTGCGCCCGGGAGCGCGATCCCAGCGGAGCCGAAGGCTCGATCTCGATGGCATCCCGCGCAATCCGCCCCGTGCGCAGCAGTGCCTCGCGCACGATGCTCACCTTTTGCGCGAGCTGTTCCTCGTAGCTGATGTGCAGCCAGTCGCAGCCGCCGCACACACCCGCCAGACGGCAGGGCGGGGACACGCGGTGCGGCGACGGCTCGAGCACTTCCAGGAGGACGGCCCGGTCGAAATCCTTCTTCTGTTGCACCACGCGGACGCGCACTTTTTCCCCGGCCAGGACACCGGGAACAAAGACAGCTTTTCCCGCGGCGTATCCGAGCCCCTCCCCGCCTGCGACGAGCTTGACGATCAAGAGATCGCTCACGGAAAGAAGTGTCCCTCCACCATCATGCACAGGCAGTGGTAGACCGGCAGGTGGAGCTCCTGCACCTCGAAAGTCCGGCGTGCCGGGACATTGATGAGAATGTCGCAGAGAGACGCCAGCCTGCCGCCCTCTTTGCCGGTCATTCCTATGGTTTTCATCCCGACCGCCCTGGCCACGGAGAACGCTGCCCGTACGTTGAGGGCCTCTCCGGAGGTGCTGAGGCCCAGAAGAACATCGCCAGGCTTGCCATAGCCGTTTGCCGCCTGCGCAAAGGCCAGCTCGGGGCTCACGTCATTGCCGAAGGCCGTGGACAATGCCGCGCCCGCGGCAAGGTTGATGACGGGAAAGGATCCCTGGAGCTTCTCCGCAAGGGTCGAGCCGAGCTCGGGATTGGCCGCGCGCAGCCGGTCGCGAAACTCCTCCGGCAGCGGACGAAGGCTCAGGAAACCCTTCATCAGCTCACCGGTGATGTGCTCGGCATCCGCGGCGCTGCCCCCATTGCCGCACACTAGCAGTTTGCCGCCCTGGGAAAAGCATTCGACCAGGACCCTGTACGCGGCTTGTATTTCGTCGCGACAGACTGCCAGGCTCGGATATCGTGTCACCAGTTCGTCCAGGTGGTTCATCGCTCTTCTCTTTCCCACGTGCCAGCCCCCATGGCCGCCGACAGGCACGCGTAGTCTCCGATTGTCTCGCCAAGAACGGCGGGAACTACCTCGCACACGTGGGCGGCGGGCGCCAGGGCCTCCCGCGCAATCTCCTCGTTCATCGACGGCTCGATGAATCGACGGCAGCGGGCGTAAATGCTGCCGATGACGATCCTCTGCGGATTGAGGAGGTCGATGATCATTGCGAGGGCCCTGCCGAGGAACCAGCCGCTCCGGGCGAAGATTTCCAGGGCCAGGGGGTCTCCCGCCTCCGCTGCCCTGCCCACAGTCTCGGCGCTGATGCCGGCAAGCCCTTCCCTTTCCGGACAGAACGATGCCGTCTGCCCCGCGGCCAGCCGCTTTTCTGCCTCGCTTCTGGCCAGGCGCGCAATCCCGCCGCCGCTGCAGTACCCCTCGAAGGATCCTTTCTTGCCGTAGCCCTCGGGCCCCTCGGCAGCGAGCCTGATGTGCCCCACCTCCCCTGCAAGGCCGTTGGTTCCTTCGTAGAGCCTGCCGTCCAGGACGAGCCCCGCCCCCATCCCCGTGCCGAAAGTCAGGAAGACCATGTTGCGGGTCCCGCGCCCCGCACCAAAACGCCATTCGGCCAGGGCACATGCATTTGCATCGTTCTGCAGGTATGCCCTGCCCCCCAGCGCACGCTCCAACTCTTCGGTGATCGGAACGTCGGCCCAGCCGGGCAGGTTCGGCGGGGATTGAATAAGCCCTGCCGTGCTGTCCAGCGGTCCCCCGCAGCTTATGCCTATGCCGGCTACGGACCCTGCCTCGTGCTTCCTCAGAAGCTGGCGGGCCGTGTGGACGACCCGGGCCACGGTATCCCGCCAGCTCAGGACTCCCGGCTCGGTGAGAAACACTTCACGATCGATTATATCAAGCGTGTCGTTCCGGGGCCTCCCCAGGACGACGGCGGTTTTCGTTCCCCCGATGTCCACGCCCACAAGGACTCCCACTGCCCCTCCCGTGCGGACCCCGAGTGTAGCACCGCGCTTGCCGCCTGAACAAGAACAATCCGCAGGCGTACGTTCGGAAAAGCTACATTTCTGTAGCATCTGGCCCGTTTTTCCTACATTCAGGTACCAGGGCAGGCAATTCGAAATCAGGGCTCATTATGTAATATATTACAGACTATAGAATTAGAAAACTCTCCCATACTGGCATGATACTTGCTAAACAGGGGGTGGGGAGTAATATCCCCTACCCCTCCTGTGGCGTTCGGCCGAAGCCCAGGGGGGGAAATAAAACTAAGGAGGATTACATGAGTATCGGCAAGACACCGAAGGAGATTGTGTCGTTCATTGCGACGGAAAAGGTTGAGGTCGTGGACCTGCGGTTCATGGACTTCCCCGGCCTGTGGCAGCACTTCTCCATTCCCGCCCGCGAGCTGACAGAGGAGGTGTTCGAGAAGGGCCTGGGCTTCGACGGCTCGAGCATCCGCGGATGGCAGGCCATCAACGAGTCGGACATGCTCGTGAAGCCCGTTGCGGACACCGCGTTCATCGACCCCTTCCTTGCGGCCAAAACGCTGGCCGTGATCTGCAACATCTGCGACCCGATTACGGGAGAGGACTACACGAGGGACCCGCGCAATATCGCCCGCAAGGCCGAGGCGTTCCTGAAGGGAACCGGCCTGGCCGACATTCCCTACTTCGGTCCCGAATGCGAGTTCTTCATTTTCGACGATATCCGCTACGACCAGAACGAGCACGAAGGCTACTACCACATCGACTCGGCGGAAGGCCGCTGGAACACGGGCCGGCAGGAGAACCCCAACCTCGGCTACAAGATCCGCTACAAGGAAGGCTACTTCCCCGTCCCGCCCAACGACACGCTGCAGGACATCAGGAGTGAGATGATGCTCACCCTTGAGTCCATCGACATCCCCATTGAGGCGCAGCACCACGAGGTGGCCACGGGCGGTCAGTGCGAGATCGACATGCGCTTCAACAACCTCGTCACCATGGCGGACAACGTGCTGAAGTACAAGTACGTCTGCAAAAACACCGCCAAGAAGCACGGCAAGGTCGTGACCTTCATGCCCAAGCCGCTGTTCGGTGACAACGGAAGCGGCATGCACGTGCACGTTTCCCTGTGGAAAGGCAGCAAGAACCTTTTCGCCGGTGACGGCTACGCGGGACTTTCCCAGATGGCTCTCCACGCAATCGGTGGACTGCTGAAGCACGCGCCGTCGATCCTCGCCTTCGCGACCCCGACGACAAACAGCTTCAAGCGCCTGGTCCCCGGGTTCGAGGCGCCTGTCAACCTCGCCTACTCCAGGAGGAACAGGAGCGCGGCGGTCCGAATCCCGATGTACTCCCCGTCTCCCAAGGCAAAGAGACTCGAGTTCCGCTGTCCCGACCCGAGCAGCAACCCCTACCTCACCTTTTCCGCAATGCTCATGGCGGCGATTGACGGTATTCAGAACAAGATCGACCCGGGCCAGCCGCTGGACAAAGACATCTACGACCTGCCGCCTGAGGAGCTGGCCGCGGTACCCAAGACCCCGGGATCCCTGCGTGAGGTGCTGAAGGCCCTTCAGAACGACCACGAGTACCTGTTGAAAGGCGACGTGTTCACGTCAGACGTGATCGAGACTTGGATCGACTACAAGATGAAGAACGAGGTGCTCGCCATGGACCTCCGGCCGCACCCGTGGGAGTACATGCTCTATTTCGATATATAAGTTAGGGTCCTCCTGCCTCCTCGGGGCCCTCACGCGAGGGCCCCACTTTTTGTCACTGACCCCCATGACGGTCATCGCGCATTTGCCCTCAATGACGTATTGCACGGCCACGTCCCAGCTCAGGGCCGCATGATCGGTGTCAGTCCACGAAGGTCAGAAAGTTGTTGACAATCAATATGGTTATGATACCGTTTGCACAACCGGTTGTGCAAACGGTGTCATAAGGAGATAACACCTGTGAATCGAAGACAAATTTCAGAGGACGCATTAACTCAAGGCCAGGGAATCCTTCGACTCGCGCCTAACTGGGTCCCCAGAGTATTTTGTGTACCCGGCAGGCGAATAAAGCTGCATCCCGATGATTACTATGCCCTCGGCATCGAGCGTGGAGGGTTCGACGAGCGCTGGCTGTCGTCTACGACCAAGGCCGACAACGGCCCGAAAACTGCCGCGGATGAAGGATTGAGCTTCGTTGTGTTCGAGGATCACGGAGACGTGAAAAAGATCCTGCTGCGCGAAGCAGTAGAGGAACTCAAGGAGGCGCTGATCGGCGCGCGCATCTGGAAATCGTTCAGCGGCTGGCCGATGTATTCCAAGTTTTTCGACAACAAAGGGCCCTTGCCCCATCACATCCACCATCGCGACAAGCACGCGAAGCTTGTCGGCACAATAGGGAAGCCTGAAGCCTACTATTTTCCTATCCAGCTGAACAATCACGGAGGGGATTTCCCCTATACCTTCTTCGGCTTCAACCCCGGTACCTCGAAAGAAGAAGTAAGACAGGCCCTTGTCAATTTTACAAAAGGCGACAACAAGATCACCAACCTCTCGAGATGCTATCGGCTGGAGCCGGGAACGGGGTGGGACGTTCCTCCCGGCATCCTCCATGCGCCAGGGAGCGTGTGCACGTATGAGCCGCAGCGCGCGTCCGACGTGTACGCGCAGTACCAGTCCCTCGTGAATGATCAGCTCATTGCAGAATCCGGGCTATGGAAGGATATGCCGAAGAACAAGATCGGCGATTTCGACTATTTGATGGAAGTCATTGATTGGGATCTGAACATCGACCCGCAATTCTTTGAGAAGCACTTCATGAAACCCCGCCCTGCAGGAGACACGGAATCGATGTCGCGGGAGGGATTCTCGGAGAACTGGATATGCTACAAATCCTCCGCATTCAGCGCGAAAGAGTTGACGGTTATGCCGGGACGCTCCGTCACGATCAGGGATGGGGCGGCATATGGGCTGATAGTCCTCCAGGGCCATGGAACGATGGGCCCGTGGGAGGTCGAATCCCCTGCCATCATACGCTACGGCCAGCTGACCTATGATGAGTTTTTCGTCAGTGAGTCGGCAGCGCGTAATGGAATCAAGATCTCCAATCCATCGAAAGCCGATCCCCTGGTCATGCTCAAGCACTTTGGTCCAGAAAACCCGGATCTGAAGATCCCGGACTGACGAGAATGGCGTCGATCAGAGAAGTAGCGAAAAGAGCAGGTGTTTCGATCTCTACCGTATCGCGCGTGCTCAGCAAGAAGATCCCGGTAGATGAAGATACTCAGGAGATTGTGAGGAAGGCGGTCCGGGACCTGAAGTACAAGCCGGATCTCATCGCGTCCAGCATGAGAAGCAAAAGCGCGAAGTCCATCGGGTTGCTCGTTCCTAGAATCTCGGACCCGTTTTTCACCGCCTTGATCGACCACGTGGACCAATGCGTGATCAGCCGCGGGTACAACCTGCTGCTCTTCAATACTCATTCCGATCCCGCATTCGAGGAGCAGGTACTCGACAACCTGCTGCGGCGGCATGTCGACGGGATCATTTTCTCCCTTGTATCCGATGAGAGCAGCGCGATGGAGCTTTTGACGGGTGTTGACGTGCCCGTCGTCATGCTC
>Ga0265316_10001613_pt1 | contig 24050 bp, 16 predicted proteins | sample 4522metaG_FD_202092 | JGI IMG/M metagenome (GOLD analysis project Ga0265316, IMG submission 202092) | Rhizosphere microbial communities from Carex aquatilis grown in University of Washington, Seatle, WA, United States - 4-5-22 metaG | ecosystem: Host-associated > Plants > Roots > Rhizosphere >... | reverse complement strand
GATCGCCGGAAACCGCCACGCGCTTGCCGTGGAAGTATTGGTGCAGGTCGCTCATCAGGTCGACGAGGCGTCCGCGCTCCAGCTCGACCGCGGCCGGCACCTCGACGCCGGCGTAGGCGCGGAGCGCATCGATGAACCGGTCGGTGGCGCCGACGCCGATGGGCAGTTCGAGGAAGGCCGCCGGCACGTTGCATTTCGATTCGAGGGTGGCGGCAGCCACGTGCGAGGCGAAGTGGCCGAGGGCGATGGTGGCGATGCTGTCGCCCGCCGACCGGATTTGCGCGACTGTGGCGCCGCCCTCGGGAAACATCTGGTACTGGCCGGTGAGCGGACCGTCGAGGACGTTGGAGGTGTCGGGAAACATCACGATCGGCGCGCCCAGCGCGGCGGCGAGGCGCTTGATCTCGCGCATGTCGGCCGGCTCGACGAAGCCCGGGATGATGTTGACCTGGTTGAGGGTCGCCCCGGTTTTTTCCGACAGATAGTTGACCATCGCCATCGTCATGTTGGAAAACCCGGTCACGTGGGAGCCGATGAAGGATGGCGTGTTGGCGTGGATGACGATCTTGCCCTCGGGAATGGAGCCCTCGTCCCGCGATTTGCGGATGATCGTGGGGATGTCGTCGCCGATCACCTCGGACAGGCAGGTGGTATGGACCGCCACGATCTCGGGGCCGTAGACGGTGAAGATGTTCTTCAAGGCCTGCGTGAGGTTGGCCATGCCGCCGAAGACCGAGGCGCCCTCGGTGAACGAACTGGTGGTGGCCATCACGGGTTCCTTGAAGTGCCGGGTGAGCTGACTCCGGTGATAGGAGCAGCAGCCCTGCGAGCCGTGGCTGTGCGGCATGCAACCGTGGATGCCGAGCGCGGCATACATGGCGCCGATGGGCTGGCAGGTCTTGGCCGGGTTGATGCGGAGCGCCTTGCGCTCGACGATTTCGGCGGTAGTTCCGTTGAGCATTTTGGATTTTTGATTGAAGATTTTTGATTCTCGGAGGTCGGCCATCTGGCACTTCGGGTTTTCAGCCCTTCAGCCTTCCAGCCCTTCAGCCTTTTGGGCCTTGGGCTTCCACGCCTTGGCCATGCCGGCGACGATTTCGCGGGTCGCCTTGTTGTGGGCGCTCTCGAAGCCCCGGCCGACGGCGGTGGCCGGATCGGCGGGTTTCTTCCACGAAGGCGTGATGAGCTTCCAGACCTTCGTGTTGATCATGCGGTCGATTTCCCGGTAGAAATTTGCCGCACCGGTGAACGCCGCGTAGGGCCCACCGTAGTCATAACTGTGGAGCTGTTTGCAGGGCACGCCGAACTTCTCGATCACGAACTTGTCCTTGATGCCCGACCCGATGATGTCCGGATGGTAGAGCTCGATCAGCTTCTCGATCTCGTGGTGCGAGATGTCGTCGATCACGAGCACCGACTTCTTCATCTCGGTCATCATGCCGTCGTAGTCCTTGAAACTGAAACCGCCGGCCTTAAGGGCTTCGATTTGCTCGGGCGTCTTACGGGGCGCGAACCGCGTCGGGTCGGCTGCGACGTCGAGCTCCTCGATGTTGCGCGAGTCGGCGTCGACCTTGATCGAGGGCAGCACGGCGCGGCCCTCATAGTCGTCGCGGTGGGCGAATTCATAGCCGGCGGCCACGGTGAGCATGCCGACGTCCTTGAAGAGGTGCTGGTAGTGGTGGGCGCGCGAGCCGCCGACGAACATGGCGGCAGTCTTGCCCTGGAGCCGGCTCTTCACGTCCTCCATCACCGGGCGTAGCGCCGCCATCTCCTGCGCGATGACCTCCTCGATGCGGTCGAGGAGTTTCTGGTCACCGAAAAACTTGCCGATCTTGCGCAGCGATTTCGCGCTCTGTTCGGCGCCGATGAAGTTCACCTTGATCCAGGGGATGCCGAATTTCACCTCCATCATCTCGGCCATGTAGTTGATCGAGCGATGGCACATCACGACGTTGAGGTCGGACGTGTGACACTTGCAGATCTGCTCGTAGCTGATGTCGCCGGAAAGCGTGGCGGTGACGTGGATACCGCACTTCTTCAGGAGCGTGTCGATCTCCCAGGCGTCGCCGCCGATGTTGTATTCGCCGAGCACATTGATCCGGAACGGCTCCGGGTCGGGCTCGTCGAGGAGGCCGACCATGTGTTTGAACACGCCGTTGTTGGCGATGTGGTGGCCGGCGGATTGCGAGACGCCCTTGTAGCCCTCGCACGAGAATCCGAAGACATTGATGCCGAGTTCCTCCTTGGCCTTGCGGCACACGGAGTGGATGTCGTCGCCGATGAGCCCGACCGGACAGGTGGCATACACCGAGATCGCCTTGGGTTTGAAGATGCGGTAGGCCTCGCGGATCGCGGCCGCCAGTTTCTTCTCCCCGCCGAAGATGATCTCCTCCTCCATCATGTCGGTCGACATGCAGTACTGGAGGAAGTTGACCGGTTGGCCGGGCTTGGGCCGTGCGAGATTGCGCCGGGTGAGCCACGAGTAGTAGCTGCAGCCGATCGGGCCGTGGGTGATGTGGAGGATGTCGTGGATCGGTCCGATGACGACGCCGCGGCAGCCCGCGTACGTGCAGCCCCGTTGCGTGATGATGCCGGGGACGGTGCGGGTGTTGGCGCCGATCTCCGGCGGTTTGGCCGGGTCGTTCGCGAGCAGTTGCTTTTCGCGCTTCTTGCGCGTTTTTGGCGGATAGATTTTCAGCATCTCCTCGCGCGCCGCCTCGCTGTCGGGGACGGTCGCAGTGGGAATGGGGAAACCTTCCTTGTCGTAGCCCTCGGCGGGCATGGTGGATTCTTCGGACATGGTGATACCTCGGGATGGCGGAAAACTGGGCGGGAGGGAGGGCGGCAGGCGCACCGTTTGAGCGGGGTGGCCCGCCGCCGTGGTGGCGGAGGATCGAGGTCGCTCAGTTGCCGAGGAGACCGTACTTCATCAGGAGATCTTCCAGCTCCTGGATCGCGAGCGGCTTGGGCTTGATGAACATCTGATTGCCATCGATCGCCCGGGCCAGCGTCCGGTATTCGTCGGACTGCGCGCACTGCGGATTCCATTCGATGACGGTCTTGCGTTGGATCTCGGCGCGTTGGACGTCGTTTTCGCGCGGGACGAAGTGAATCATTTGCGTGCCGAGGCGCTTGGCGAACTGCTCGATCATCTCGCGCTCGTTGTCCACCTTGCGGCTGTTGCAGATCAGGCCGCCGAGGCGGACGACGCCGTTTTCGGCGAACTTCTGAATGCCTTTGCAGATGTTGTTGGCCGCGTACATCGCCATCATCTCTCCGGAGCAGACGATGTAGATTTCCTCGGCCTTGCCCTCGCGGATCGGCATGGCGAAACCGCCGCAGACGACGTCGCCCAGCACATCGTAGAACACGTAGTCGAGCGCCTGATCTTCATCGTAGGCGCCGAGCTGCTCGAGCATGTTGATCGAGGTGATGATACCGCGCCCGGCGCAGCCGACGCCTGGCTCCGGGCCGCCGGACTCGACGCACAGGCTGTTGCAGAAACCCTTCGAGCGGATGTCCGTCAGCTCGACGTCCTCGCCCTCCTCGCGGAGGGTGTCGAGCACGCTGCGCTGGGCCAGGCCGCCGAGGAGCAAACGCGTGGAGTCGGCCTTCGGATCGCAGCCGACCACCATGACTTTTTTGCCCATCTCAACCAGACCGGCCACCGTGTTTTGCGTGGTGGTCGACTTGCCGATGCCGCCTTTGCCGTAGATCGCTACTTTTCTCATGGGAGTGTGGATTGATGATGTGGATTAATTTGAGCGTGCCGTTGTCTTAGCCGGTGCGATGCCAATGCGCCGCGCGCAGCTCATCGGCGCCGCAACCCGCTTGCGGACCGTGAGCTAAAATTTCTCTGCGCCAAAAATGTCGCCAAATCGCGGCGACAAAACCGACATTTTCAGAGGGGAAGGCGCCACAATCCTACCGAAATGTCGGAGAATCCCGGGGTGGTGCGCATTGCCGCCGTCGGGCGGGCCGGATGGAACGCCGCCTGCTTCGCCCCCGGCCTGTGACTCCATCCGGTCTCTCGCTTTCCGACCGCGCCCTGGGCGCCTATCTCGGCTTTGCCGTGGGCGACGCGCTCGGCGCGACGGTCGAGTTCATGACCGCGGGCGAAATTGTCGCCAATTATCGGGTACACCGCGAGATTGTCGGGGGCGGCTGGTTGCGGCTCAAGGCCGGCCAGGTCACGGACGACACGCAGATGAGCCTCGCGCTCGGTGGGGCGCTGCTCGCCCGCGGCGGCTGGGATCTGCGGGCCGTGGCCGATGCCTTTGTCGCCTGGATGCGCAGCCGGCCGGTGGACATTGGCCATACCTGCCGGCGCGGTATCCGCCGGTATGCGCTCGATGGCAGCCTCAGCGCCCCGCCGACCACCGACTGCGCCGGCAACGGCGCGGCGATGCGCAACCTGCCCGTGGTGCTCGCCACGCTCGGCGATTCCGCTGCCCTGACGGAATACAGTCTGGCCCAGGCCCACCTCACGCACCATCACCCGTTGTCCGACGCCGCCACGCTCGCGCTCGGCCGCATGACGCAGATGCTGCTGCGCGGCGCCTCGGCCGCGGATTGCCGCCGCGTGGCCGACGGGCTCGTCGCGCGCCATCCAGAGTTTCGCTTTGCCCCCTGGCCCGGGCGCACCACTGGCTACATCGTCGATACCGTGCAGTCGGTGTTCGATGCGTTCTTTACTACGGCGAGTTTCGAGGACTGTCTGGTCGCCGTCGTCAACCGCGGCGGCGATGCCGACACCACCGGGGCGATCGCCGGCCAGCTGGCCGGCGCGCTCCACGGTCTGCAGGCGATCCCGGCGCGCTGGCTCCGCCGCCTCGATCCGAGGGTGAACGTCGCCATCCGGATCCAAACCGCCGGCTTGCTGACGCTGGCGGCGCGCCGTACCTCTTGCCCCGCCACCCCGGTCTTGCTTCCCACGTGACGCCCAACCCGCCCATCCGCCCCACGGTTTTCAACCGCTGCAATCTGTCGCCGTGGATCATCGGCTCGCGAGATTTTCAGGACACCCCGCAGCTGCTTGAAATCGAGGGCGCGCGGGCCACCGACCGCCGCCTCTTCGCGCGTCTCGCCGGGATCGCCGACCCGAACGAGCGCGGTCAGGTATTTCACGACTACGTCTCGGTGAAATTCCGGCTTCACGAATGGTCCGAGCACCAGGCCTCCGCCCGCTCGAGCTTGCGTCACAGTTACGTCCAGTTTCTCCACAGTTGGGGCGCTGACAGCAACGGCCACGCTGGCGCGGTCCTCAAGGCCTGGGTCGAGAGCCGCTTCGGCCTCATCGCCACCTACCACCATGGTCTCCTCGCGACCGATCCGGCCGCCCGCGAACGCTACGCTACCGACCGCATGCACGGCGCCGCCAAGACCATGGGCGTGGCCATGCAGCTCGATCTGCTCTACACCTTCTGCCAGGAGGAGCTGGCGCGCCGCCACCCCGGCGAGAAATGGCGCACCCTTTACCGCGGTACGCACGATCCCGAGGAATATGCCGTGCGGGACCGCACTGCGGACGACGCTTCCGTCGTCACGTTGAACAATCTCAGCTCGTTCACTGACGACGCCGAGGTTGCCTGGGAATTCGGTTCGTCCGTCTGGGAAGTACGCGTGCCGCTGGCCAAGATCGTTTTTTTCAGTGGGCTGCTGCCCCGCCACCTGCTCGGCGGCGAAGGAGAGTATCTCGTGCTTGGCGGTGACTACCGTGTGCGCTCGCTGCGCTTTTGAACCCCGCGCCTCGCCCCGCCCCATTGGCATCCCGCCCCGTTGGCGCCCCGTCCGCATTACCCAGTTGAGTCCAGATCCGCAATCCCGGCGGTTTTCAGATGTAATGATACGTAATACGTATCATTGGGCGTGGCGTATTTTCTCGGCGCGGTCGAATCCTCGCCGGAAACCCAGCGATGTTGAGAACAAATGATCCGTAATACGTATCATTGGGAAGCGGTTTGATTTCCTGGGAAAAATTTAAAAGCAACGCTAGCTGCGCGGGATCAGGTGCACGTTGGGCGCCTTCACCAGCGCGCAGATCTGGCCGCCCACGGCGAGGCCGAGTTCGTCGGCCGACTGCCGCGTCAGCACCGCCACGAGCGGAAACCCGCAATCCAGCTCGATGCGCACGGTCGCCCCTTCGGACGTGAGCGTTCGCACCGTGCCGGCGAGACGGTTGCGCGCGCTGGTCTGCCAGGCGCCGCCCGCCTGCAGCAAAATCACGTCTTCGGCCCGGACGCTCACGAGCACGTTCGTCATGCCCGGCGGCAGCCCGTCCGCGAGCGCGGCCAGCCGCGCTTCGCCGAGCGCCACGGTCGCCAGGCCGTCCCGCACCTCCAGCACACGGGCCGGCTGAACCGTCTCCACGCCGACGATGCGCGCGACCTCCAGGCTCGCCGGCTGGCGAAAAACCGCCTCAACCGCGCCATGCTGCAAAATCCGCCCGGCGTGCATCACGGCCATGTCGTCGCACACGGCCATCATCTCCTCTGGGACATGGCTCACGTAAAGCATCGGCAGGCCGAGTTCGTCGCGGATGCGTTGCAGGTAGGGTAGGATCGCCGTCTTGCGGGCGGCGTCGAGGGCCGCCAGCGGCTCGTCAAGCAGGAGCAACCGCGGAGCGGATACGAGCGCCCGCGCCAACGCCACGCGCTGCTGCTCGCCGCCGGAGAGGCTCGTCACGCGGCGGGCAAGCAGCCCGCCAATGCCCAACAGCTCGCAGACGTGGTCGCGCGCAAAAACGGCCTGCGCCCCGCTTCCACGCCGCTCGGCAAAGCGCAGATTGCCGGCGACGTTCAAGTGCGGGAAGAGCGCGCCATCCTGCGGCACGTAACCGATCTGCCGTCGCTCCGGCGGCAGATGCACACCCGCGGCGGCATCCGTCAAGACCATGTCGCCCAGAACGATCCGGCCCGTGGCGGGCCGGCGCAGCCCGGCAATGATCTCGATCAGGGTCGATTTGCCCGAGCCGGAAGCGCCGAACAGGCCGGTCGCGCGCCCGCCAAACTCCGCTTCGACCTCCAGCGCGAATTCGCCCGCCCGCAGGCGCACGTCGTGCAACTCAAGCGTCATGGCGCGCGCCTCCGCAACAGCCATTCGCTGACCGCGAGCGCGCCGAACGCGAGCGTCACTGAAACGGCCAGCAGACCCAGCGCGGCGCCATCGTGGCCGAGCTGCACTTCGCGGTAGATGCCGAGCGCCAGCGTGATCGTCTCGCCCGGGATCATCCCGGCGACCATCACCGTCGCGCCGAATTCGCCGAGAGCGCGGGCGAACGCCAGCACGCAACCCGCCAGCAACCCGCGGCGTGCCAGCGGCAACGTGACGGTGAAAAACACCCGCCACGGTCCGGCGCCGAGCGTGCGCGCCACTTGCTCAAGCCGCGGCGGTACTTCCTCGAACGCCACCCGCGCCGTGCGCACCAGCAAGGGCAGCGCCATCACCGCGGTCGCCAGCACCACGGCTTTCCACGTAAACACGATTTCAATGCCGAAGGTGTGCTCGAGGAAAACGCCGATCGGTCCGCGCCGACCGAAAAGTTTCAGCAAGATCAAGCCGGTTGCGACCGGCGGGATGACCAGCGGCAACGCCACGAGCGTCTCGACCAGCGCCTTGCCCGGCCAGCGCCGCCGCGCCAGGAGCCAGCCGAGCGCCACACCGCCGGGCAGGATCAGCAGCGTGCCCAGCAACGCGACCCCAAGCGTGAAGAGCGTGACTGGGAGAACGTCGCTCACGCTTCAATTCGGCGGGAGAAAGCCAAACTTGGCGAATACCTTTTGCGCTTCAGGTCCGGCGAGGAACGCCACCAATGCGCGTGCCGCCTCGGGCGACCGGGCGTCCTTGAGGACCGCGACCGGATACGTGATCTGCGGGCCTTCGGCGCGCGGGACCGCGACGGCGATTTTCACTTTCTTGGAAATCAGCGCGTCCGTTTGGTAAACGAAACCGGCCTCGGCGTTGTCCGCCTCGACGGCCGCCAGCACGGCGCGGACGGTGTCGAGCGGCACGAGCTTGTCGAGGAGCGGCTGCCAGAGGCCGAGTTTCTGGAGATGTTCCTTCGCGTAGGTGCCAGCTGGCACGGTGGCCGGTTCGCCGATGGCCACGCGACGGATGTCGGCTTTGGTGAGGTCGGCCAGGGTGGCGACCGGTGCGCCGCCGTCGGCCGCGACGATGAGTACGAGCGTATTGGCCAGAATGGTTTTTCGCGTGCCGGGCAGCAGGAGGCCGGCTTTCTCCAATTGGTCGACGCGCAATTCATCGGCCGAGAAGATCACATCGGCGGGCGCGCCCTCCTTGATCTGGCGGGCGAGGGTGCCTGACGCGCCGAAGATGCAGCGCAGCGTGTGGCCGGTGGCGGCCTGGAATTGTGGCGCGAGCTCCTTGAACGCATCGGAGAGGCTGGCCGCCGCGAAGACAGTGATTTCAGCGGAGCGCAGAGAGAGAGAGCACAATGTGGCAAGGAGAAATGCGTGGCGTAGGCGAAGATTCATAGTAGGTTTTCAGCTTGGTTCAGAAGCAAAGTTGAAAGCGGGTGATGAAGGCCTTTTCGTCCTGACGAAGGACTGGGTTGGTCGAGGGGTCGGGCGCACTGGGAGCGAAACCAAACTTCGACCGCAGGTAGTCGAACTTGAAGACGACGGACTTGGCCAGATACCAATTCAAGCCGAGTCCGAAGGCCGTGGCCTCGTCAGCATTGCTGGACGCGGAGGCGTAAAGTGGAAAGGCCGCACTGTCGACCTTCAGATTGGAATAGCGCCCCACGACTTCGAATGCCCCCCAGGTGCGATTGGCCAAGTTGAAATTGGCCCGGGGGACAACGCCGTAGTAAGATGAATCCTCGCCGGTCAAAACATAGCCGGTGCTCAGTTCCCAGGCTTTGTTCTGAAGCTCCGTTTTTTGGCCGGTCGCGCTCGGGCGAACATTGACAGTTGATAAGACATATTCGCCGAACAGGCCGAAAGCACCCCGGCGATAATCAAACTGGGGCGAGCAGCGCCAGCTCATCCCGTCGGCGATGGTGGTGGCGTTGTAGGTGAAAAACGTCTGCTGACCATCCGTCTTATAGCCGGCCGTGCGACCCGCCGTGGTCTTTTCCCGGCCCAGGCTTCCGGCCAGCCCGAACGACAGTCCCTGCACCGGCGACCCGTCGCTATTCTTGAACGGCGTGGCCAGGAAGCGCGCCACCCCCTCCTTATCATTGTCGAAGTCGGCATTGGTCGAGCTGCCGCCATCGGGCACTCCGTTGAACAGGCCGGCGGTGTAATTGACCGTGCCGTTCAGCAACTCCCCACCGGCCTGAATGCCGAGGTCGCGATTGGGCACAAGGTTGGTAACGAGCGTGCGCTCGACGAAGGAAGTGGCCTGCTCGGACTGGAGCATCTCCAGCCCGACCGGGGATTTGAATTTGCCGGCCTTGAGCTGAAATTTCTGGTCCACGGTGAAGACAAAGTTGGCGTCGAGGATGCTGGGCACAGTGGCCGCGGAGGCGGTGCCACCGGCGAACTCGGGCACGAGTTGGAAGGAAACATTCCTGGCCAGCGAGCCTTCGAAAAACAGCCGGGCGCGGCGCAGCACAAAAGAGTTGTTCACCAAACCGGAGTCACCCGAGAAAACGCGGGAATCAAGCTGCAGCAAACCGCGGAGTTTGAGCGAGCTGGCGCCATCGGCGGATGCGAGCGTGTAGCCCTTGTCGTTGGCCGTGACTTGGGATGCGGTCTTGGCGGCCGCGTCGCCGATCGCCGCCTTCTGTTCGAGCGCATCGATCTTCCGTTCGAGGGCGTGCACCTGGACGCGAAGGTCCGAGAGCTCGTCCGCCCGGGTGACGGGCGTCAGCGCCAGCAGACCGGGCAGCAGCGCCCGGCCGAGACGGCAAATGATGGGGAAAGGAAGGCTAGGAGTGTCGTGTTTAGTTGACATGTGATGTAAACGATAGTTCACAGCAGGTGTCATGCCCGACATCATCGAACCAGCTGTACCCGGTGGACAGAAATTGACGGCCAGCCGTGTGGCGCGCGGACTCACCCAGGTCGCGCTCGCCCGGGAGATCGGCGTGAGCCGGCAGTTTCTCAATCAGATGGAGTCGGGACGCGTGCTGCCAAACGTCGTCAGCGCGCTCCGGCTGGCCTCGGCGCTGGGCCGCACGGTGGAAGACCTCTTCGGCGCGACGGCGCCCGCCGCCAATATCGTGTCCGTCACTCCGGCCGACACCGGCCTTTCTCCGGGCGCCCGCCTGTGGCTCGGGCGGATTGGGCGCACCTGGGTCGCGCATCCGGCGGACACGATTGGCTCGCTGTCCGCCGGCTTCACGCCGGCCGATGCCGTGTCGGAGTCGCCGGGCCGCGCGCGTTTGCTCGTCCCACCGGCCGCGGTGGCGGCCAATCTGTTCGTCGCCGGTTGCGATCCGGCCCTTGCACTATTGCAGCCTTTGGCGGTGTCGGGGAACGGGGGCCGATGTCATTGGATCGATTGCGGCAGCGGTCGGGCCCTTGATCTGCTGGCTGCCGGACGCGTGCACGTGGCGGGTATTCATTACGCCGGGGCGGATGGTTCCGGCAATCTGCAGGAACTCCGGCGGCGCGATCCCCGGAAGCAGTGGCGCCTGATTCGGTTCACTCGATGGGAGCAGGGCTGGATGCTGCGACGGGGCCTGGGCCAGCGTTTTTCCGGCGTCGCCAGCCTTGGCCAGGGGAAATGGCGCCTGGCCAATCGGGATGAATCGACGGCGGCACGTCGCTGGCTTGACCGGGAATTCGCCCGCGCCCGGATCGCCCCAGCCGGCATCCCTGGCTACTCGACTCCTTTGCCCTCGGCCGCCGAGGGGGCGCGCGCCGTGGCGGGCGGCCGGGCGGATGTCACGGTGGGCCCCCAGGCGCTCGCGTTGACTCACGGGTTGGATTTTGTGGCCGCGGAGGCCGTCGATTTCGATCTGGTCGCGCCCGCGACTTGGTGGCAAAGCGTAACTGGTCACGGCCTGCGCGAACGTATCGGCGAACTCGCGACCGATGGCGGTCTCGCGAGCCTGCCGGGCTATGCGAAAGCGCAGTCTGGAGGCGAGCGTCCGCGGACCCGATCGCGGCGGCTACGTTCGGAAGTAGCCGCGCTTGAGCATCGCGAAAGCGCGGTCGCAGCTGGCCCCACGTTGTCGCTCCGCTCCAACGCGGCTACATTCAGTCGTCGACGCCGAGCATGATGCTCGTGGATTTGATCACGGCGCAGGCGGCGACGCCTTTCTTGAGTTTGAGCTCGGTGGCGGCGTTGGCGGTGACCACGGAGGTCAGTCGCACGCCGGGCGCGATTTCGAGGACAACCAGGCTGTTGATCGGTCCTTTTTTCACGGAGACGATTTTGCCGGGGAGGATGTTGCGGGCGCTGAGTTTCATGATGGAGAAATGGGTTTGGGCGAGGCGGTGGCAGCGTCGTCGGTCTTGAAACGTTCGGGCTTGATGCCGTGCTTCTTGACGCGCGAGCCCATCATGCGCTCGGTGAGGCCGAGCTGGCGGGCCGCCTTGGCCATGAAGCCGCGGTTGGCCTTGAGCGCCTCGGCGATCATCTCGCGCTCGACGGCATCGAGGGAGCTTTGCAGGGTGCCGCTGGGAGCGGTGCCGGAAGCCTCGCCGGTCTGGAGCGTCGGGGGCAGGTGGTAGCCGTGGATGACGCCGTCCTGCGAGAGGAGCACGGCCCGCTCGACGATGTTTTCGAGTTCGCGCACGTTGCCGGGCCAGTGGTACGCCATGAGCATATCGATAGCCGGGGTTGAAATGCGCACGACTTTTTTCCCGCAAAGGCGCGAATACTTTTCGAGAAAGTAGTCGGCCAGCTCGAGAATGTCGCTGCGGCGGTCGCGCAACGGCGGCACGTAGATCGGGAAGACGTTGATGCGGTAGTAGAGGTCGAGGCGGAATTTGCCGGCCTCCATCATCTCCTCGAGATTGCGATTGGTGGCGGTGATGACGCGCACGTCGACGCGGAGGGGCTGGGCGCCGCCGACGCGTTCGAAGGTGCCCTCCTGGAGGACGCGGAGCAGCTTGGCCTGGGTGGGGAGGGCAAGCTCGCCAATCTCGTCGAGGAAGATGGTGCCGCCGTGGGACAGCTCGAAGCGTCCCTTGCGCAGCGCGAGCGCGCCGGTGAACGCGCCCTTCTCGTGGCCGAACAGCTCGCTCTCGATGATGCTTTCGGGCAGGGCGGCGCAGTTGACGCGGACGAAAGGCTTGCCGGTGCGGTTCGACGCCTGCCAGATGGCGGTGGCGACGCGTTCCTTGCCGACGCCGGTTTCGCCCCGGATGAACACGGTGGTCTTGCTTACCGCCACCTGGTCGACGTGGAAATAGACCAGACGCATCGCTGACGAGCGACCGATCATCCCGTCGGGGACGAAGCTTTTCTTGATCTGGTCCTGCAGACGCTCGTTTTCATGGCGCAACGTGTCGAGTTGCTCCTTGGCCAGCTGGCGGAAGCGCACGGCGAGGCCGACCTGCCCGGCCACAAGGGTGAGAAACCGCATGTCCACGTCCAACGCCGCGATGGGGCCAGCGGCGCGGGTGAAGCTCAGCGTGCCGAGCATCTCCTGTGCGTGCCGGATGGGAACGACGACCAGCGCCTCGCTCTGCACGATGGCCTGGGCAAAGAATTTCCGCTCGCCGGCCGCCATCGACTCCGCAGGCGCATTGCTCAGGTCGGGCAGGATCTGCGGTTCGCCCGAGGCGGCCACGAGCCCGAGCACGCCTGCGCCAACTTTGGTCAACACCGTATGGTCCCTGCCCGTTGGCGGATCCTCGCATTCCTCGACGATGAGCTCGCCGGTTTCACGGTTGATGACCGTGAGCAGGCCGCGTTGCAGACCGCTAGCCTCGGTCACTTTGCGGAACATGGGCTGCACGGCCTCGCGCAGTTCCAGGCCCTGCGCCAGGGTGGCGGACACCTCATGGAGCAGGGAAAACTCCTTCAACACCCGGCATCCAGAAAATAGTGGATCGGGTGAAACCGGGTCTTGCGTGCAGTTATCGCAGTCGTTCACAAACCCCCGCACAGCAAGCCCGATGCCACCGCTGGAGCGCGGACGTATTCCCACAGGGAATCGTCCGCTCTGGGCGGTGCCGACCGCCATGCCCCAGCAAAGGCGGGGTTCGGCAACCCCGCCCTACAGCGCGTGGATTGCGCTCTTGCTCACGGCGAGGCCGGCTTCCTTCACGGCTTCGCTCAGCGTCGGGTGGGCATGGATCGTGCGGCCGAGGTCTTCGGCGCTGCCGCCGTATTCCATGTGCGTCACCACCTCGCTGATCAACTCGCTCGCACCCCGGCCGAGAATCTGCGCTCCGAGGATGCGGTCGGTCTTCGCGTCAGCAACGATCTTGACGTAGCCTTCTTCGCCGTCGGAGGCGATGGCGCGGCCATTGGCGGCGAAATTGAACCGGCCCACCTTCACAGCGAGCCCTTGCGCCTTGGCCCCGTCCTCGCCGAGGCCGACGGCGGCGACCTCGGGATCGGTGTAAACGATGGCGGGCACGAGGTCCCAGTTGACGTGACCCGCCTTACCCGCGATCCACTCGGCGACGGCCACGCCGTCTTCCTCGGCCTTGTGCGCGAGCATCGGGCCGGCGACAACGTCGCCGACGGCCCAGACCCCGGGCACGCTGGTGCGCAGGTGGTCGTCGACCTTGACGCGTTTCTTTTCGTCGAGTGCGATGCCGACCTTTTCCAAACCGAGGCCGTCGGTGTAGGGCCGGCGGCCCACGGCGACCAGAATCTTGTCGGCCGCGAATTCCAATGTCTGGCCCCCGCGCTCGGCGAGAAGAGTCGCGGCCGACATTTTCGATTTTTGATTTTCGATTTTTGATTTCAGGCCAATCACCCGGGCGCCGACTTCGATTTTCAGTCCCTGTTTTTGCAGACTGCGGGTGAAATTGCGGACGATGTCGTCGTCGTAGGCGGCGACGATTTTCGGCAGGAACTCCACCACCGTCACGTCGCTGCCGAGGCGCGCCCAAACGGAGCCGAGTTCGAGACCGATCGCGCCGCCGCCGACCACCACGAGCTTCCCCGGCACCTCGGCGAAGGCGAGGGCGTGATCGCTGGAGACAACGGTCTCGCCGTCGAATTTCAGGAACGGCAGTTCAACCGGCGCGGAACCGGTGGCGATGACGATGCTTTTCGCCGTAAGTTCGGTCCACTCGCTTACGCTCGTGGCTACACGGACCGTGGTAGCGGAGACGAACGTGGCCGTGCCGGTGACGACGGTGATTTTCCGCGCTTTGGCGAGCTGGGACACGCCGCCGACGAGCTTCGTCACGACGGCGTCTTTGCGCTGCATCATGGCGGCGACGTCGGCTGCGACGGATCCGAGCCTGATGCCGTGTTTGGCTGCGTGTTTTTGGGCGAAGACCAGTTGTTCGCTTGAGTAGAGCAACGCCTTGCTCGGGATGCAGCCGATGTTGAGGCACGTGCCGCCGAGCGTGGAGCGTTTTTCCACGAGGGCGACGCGGAGGCCGAGTTGCGCGGCGCGGAAGGCGCACACGTAGCCGCCCGGGCCGGCGCCGAGGACGATCAGGTCGAAGGAGGATTCGGGCATGGGGAGAAAAGTTTAAGTGGAAAGTTGAAGTTCAAGTGAGAGCCGTTCGTCAGGTCAGTTGTCACTTCAACTTAAACTGAAGACTTCAACTGACGCCGGGCTCCGCCGGGCGTCAGACCGAGAGCATGAGCCTCGTGGGGTCCTCGATGGCTTGTTTCACTTTCACGAGGAACGTCACGGCTTCGCGACCGTCCACCAGGCGGTGGTCGTAGCTGAGGGCGAGATACATCATCGGGCGGATGACGATCTGGCCGTCACGTACCACCGGACGTTCCTGGATGGCGTGCATGCCGAGGATGGCGCATTGCGGCGAGTTGATGATGGGCGTGGATAACAGCGAACCGAAGACGCCGCCGTTGGTGATCGTGAAGACGCCGCCGTCGAGATCGCTCAGGGTGATCTTGCCTTCGCGCGCCTTCTTGGCGGTGCCGGCGAGCGCTATCTCCACTTCGCCCAGGCTGCGCACATCGCAGTCGCGAATCACCGGGACCATGAGGCCCTTTTCCGTCGAGACGGCCACGCCGACGTCGAAGAAATGGTTTTCGACGATGACGTCGCCGTCAATCTGGGTGTTGACTGCGGGCACTTCCTTCAACGCGCAGACGACGGCTTTCACGAAGAAGGCCATGAAGCCCAGTTTGACGCCGTGCCGCTTGGTGAACTCCTCCTGGTACTTGGTGCGGAGGGCGATCACGGCCGACATGTCGGCCTCGTTGAAGGTGGTAAGCATCGCAGCCTCGTGCTGCGCGGCGATCAGGCGCTGGGCGATGCGCTGGCGCAGCGGCGTCATCTTGCGCCGGGTCTGCCGCTCGGGGCGGGCTGGAGTTGCCTCCGGCTTGGGCGGGGCGCTGAGGAGCGCTGGATCGGGGGTCGAGGGCAGGTCCGCCGCCGGAACGGCGGCTTTCGAAACCTCTGCGGCAGCGAGCATGTCGCCCTTGGTCACGCGGCCGGCCTTGCCGGTGCCGGCGACGGACGCCGGATCGATGCCGGTCTCGGCCGCTACGCGGCGGACGGCCGGCGAGGGCTCGGCGGTGGGTTTTGGGTTTTGAGTTTCGGGTTTTGGGTTGGGCGCGGCGGCCGCCGCACTGGTCGTCGCGGCCTGATCAATCTGCGCGACGACCTCGCCGATCTTCACCTCGGCGCCAACGGCGACCTTGAGCGCAATCCGGCCGGCGGCCTCAGCGGTGCCTTCGGTTGTGATCTTGTCGGTTTCGAGTTCGAACAGCGCCTGGTCCTTTTTGACGACGTCGCCGTCCTGGACATGCCATTTGGCAAGAATGCCGGAATTGATCGATTCGCCGAGCGCGGGGATTTTAACGTCGAGAAGAGCCATGGGAGTTTGTCGGGCTTAGGATAAAAGTTCGGGACGAGCTCGGGATTTCGTCGCGAGGCAATCTGCCCCGGCCGACAAACTCCCTAAACCGCCGCGAGGCGGCGGAAAATCAAAGGAGAAATCCGTTGTTCGCAGCGCGGAGCGCTGCCCAACCCGGCGAAGCCGGAACCAAAAACTTCGCCGGGAAATCCGAATCTCAAAACTCGAAATCCGAAACAACATAAAAGCGGAAAGCTCAAAAAGAAGCAGTCTTGACGCCGGAGGTTTGAATTTTTCCCGACGTTCGGATCTTCGATTTGTTTCGAGATTCGAGTTTCGGATTTCGGATTTAAGTAATCTTGCGCATTTTGCGCGAGATTTCCCGGGTGAGTGACTGAGGAGCCTGTCGAAGCAGATTCCCGCCATCCCAATGAAATTTCCCGAAGGAGATATGGTATTCATTAGCAAGTCCGACAGGCTCCTAGCTAGATGGAGAAGGCGGAACTGAGCAAGGCGGCGAGTTCGAGTTTGTGCTGGTAGACCGTGCCGACGGCGGGCGAGGCTGCGGCGTCGCGGCCGGCGTAACCCGGTTCCCGGCCGAAGGCCTGCTCGAGTTGGGGCGCGATATACGACCAGGCGCCCATGTTCTGCGGTTCTTCCTGGCACCACACGAGTCGCGCGCCGGGATAACGGTCGAAGATTTCAGACAGACGGGCGCGGTGCAGCGGGTAGAGCTGCTCTAAGCGGACGAGGGCGGTGTCGCCCGGTTCGTTTTTTGCGCGGTAGTCGGCGAGATCGTAATAGATCTTGCCCGAGCACAGAATGAGGCGATCGGCGTGTTGCGGCGGCGCGGGATCGTCGATGATTTCCTGAAATTGCCCGCCGGTAAAATCGGCGAAACGGGAAAGGGCGGCCGGATGGCGCAGCAGCGATTTTGGCGACATGACGACGAGCGGCTTACGGAAACTGCGCTTCATCTGCCGGCGCAACCCATGAAAATAGTTGGCGGGAGTGGTGAGGTTGACCACCTGGATGTTGTCCTCCGCGCCGAGCTGCAGGAAGCGCTCGAGCCGCGCCGAAGAGTGATCGGGGCCCTGGCCCTCGTAGCCATGCGGAAGCAGCAGCACGATGCCGCTGGCGCGCTGCCATTTCGATTCGGCGCTGGCGATGAACTGGTCGATGATGACCTGCGCGCCGTTGGCGAAATCGCCGAACTGCGCCTCCCACAGGCCCAGCATCGCCGGATAGTCGAGCGAGTACCCGTAATCGAAGCCGAGCACGGCCGCCTCGGAGAGCAGGGAATTGTACACGCAGAAACGCGCCTGGGACTCCGTCAGGTGGTCGAGCGGCGTGTAGCTCTCGCGGGTTTCGAAATCGTAGAGCACGGCGTGGCGCTGGCTGAAAGTGCCGCGTTCGCAATCCTGGCCGCTGAGACGCACCGGGATCCCCTCGCAGAGCAGCGTGCCGAAGGCGAGGGCCTCGCCATACGCCCAATCGACCGGGCCGCCGTCCTGGTGCGCCTGGAGGCGTGCATCGAGCAGGCGCTTGATCTTGGGGTTGACCTTGAAACTGGCGGGCACCTCCGTGAGGCCACGTACGACCTGGGCGAGCAGCTCGGGGGCGACCCCGGTCTCAACGGCAGTGTGCCGGTAGCCGGGCTGGAAGACAGCCGTCGAACCTTCGAACTTGGCCTGGGGGTCGGTCGCGACCCTGGCGGCGCGTTGAGCAATCTTCTTCGCTTCATTCTCCCGGGCCTTGGCGAGATTTGCTTCCATCGCGGCCGTGTACTCCGCCTTGATGGCTTCGCTCTCCGCCTCGACGATCGTGCCCTCGGTCACGAGCTGCTGGTGGTAGATCGCCGAGACGGGCGGGTGTGTGGCGATCTTCTTGTAGAGGGTGGGCTGGGTGAAGGCCGGCTCGTCGCTCTCGTTGTGGCCGTGTTTGCGGTAGCACACCATGTCGATCACGACGTCGCGGCGAAACTTCCCGCGGAACTCGAGCGCGAGCTGCGCCACCATGCACACGGCCTCGGGGTCGTCGCCATTCACATGAAAGATCGGCGCCTCGATCATCTTGGCGACATCGGTGCAGTAGCGGGTGGAGCGGGCCTCGCTCGGCAGCGTGGTGAACCCGATCTGGTTGTTGATGACGAAGTGCAGCGTGCCGCCGGTGCGGTAGCCGGGGAGTTGCGAGAAGTTGAGGGTCTCGGCCACGATGCCCTGTCCGGCGAAGGCGGCGTCACCATGCACCAGCAACGGCAGCACGCGGCGCCGTTCCGTGTCGCCGCGGATGCGCTGGCGGGCGCGGGCCTTGCCCTCGACGACGGGATCGACGGCCTCGAGGTGGGACGGATTGGGGGCGAGGCGCAGCTCGACCCGGGCCCCGCCCGAGGTGGCGAGCACGGCATCGTATCCAAGATGGTATTTCACGTCGCCGTCGCCACCCACGGTGTCCGGCAGGTAGTTTTCCGAGAACTGCTCGAACAAAAGCTCGAACGGCTTGCGCATGATGCTGGTGAGGACGTTGAGGCGGCCGCGGTGCGCCATGCCCATCACAATCTCCTCGACGGCGACGTCGGGGCTATGCTCCACGATCGCGTCGAGCGCGGCGATGAACGTCTCGGCCCCCTCGAGGCCGAAGCGCTTTTGCCCGACGTATTTCGTGTGCAGGAAACGCTCGAAAAGCTCGGCCTTGACGACGCGGCGCAGGATGCGGACCTTTTGGGCCTTCGTGAAAGCGGGCTGGTTGTTGCCGGCTTCCATGTGCTGCTGCAGCCATTCGCGCGCATCGGCGTCCTGGACGTGCAGGTACTCGACGCCGATGTGCCGGCAATAGGTTTGTTGCAGGGCCGCGATGAGGGCGGACAGCTTCATCTGGCCGCCGCGCCGGTATTGGCCCACGTTGAAGGTCTGATCGAGGTCGGCCTGGGCCAGGTTGAAATGCTCGATCGCGAGCGTAGGAAAGGGCGGGGGCGGATCGCCGAGCGGATCGAGGTGGGCCTGGAGATGGCCGTGGGCGCGGTAGGCATTGATCAGCCGGAGCACCTGCGCCTGCTTGGCGCTGTCGAGGATTTGCACGCCGGCGGCGGCGGCGCTCCGGCCGATCCGGGCGGCGGTGACCGGGGGCTGCCCATCCGCCCCGAGCGCGAAGCCCTGAAAAAATGCGCGCCAGGTCGGATCGATGGATTCCGGGTTCTCCAGCCACGTGCGATAGGCCGTCTCGATGACGTCGGAGTTGGCGTGCGTGGGGAAAGTGAGCGATTTCATGAGCGGCTAAAACAAACCGGTTCCCGCGGCGGGCGGGCGAGGATCGGTGGCGGGCGCAGTTAAGAGGGGCTTATGTTGAAACGATGACGAAAGGAAATCATACGAGCGAACTTTTCTCAAGCGATCCGGCCGAAATCCAGCGACCTCGTTCAGATGGTTTAAGACAACGATAAGAAGCGGTTAAAATCGGATTTTATCGAGATTGCGCCGTGGATCGAAGGCGCGCTTATTATGGCGCTCGATGGCATCATGCGGCCTGATGACTGGCAGCCTGTCGGCCTTTGAGTTCGGAATTTCTTCGCGGAAGAATAGCTTGGGGTTACGGGCGACGGGCCGTTCCCGACAGGCTCCTAAACCGCAAATTTCACCTGCACCGGCGCCCGTTCGAAACCCTCGGCCTGCAGCAACGCTTCGGGGCGCATCGCGCCCAGCCGCGCCGCCCAGCGGTCTGGCACCTGCTCGAGGCGCGTGGCAAATTGAGTGGCGATATCGTTGTAATAGGTTCGGGCGAGTGCGATGCGCTGCTCGGTCTCGACCAGTTCGCGTTGCAGCCGGGCGAAGCTTTCCTGGGCGATCAGCTCCGGGTATTTCTCCACGATCGCGCGCAGCGTCACCGCCACGCCGGCATAGTCCGGTCCAGCCATGCCGGGCGGCGTGGCCGTCATTTGCGCGCGCAACGCGGCGATGGCTGTCTGCGTTTCTCGCTCGTGCTGACTGAGGCCGCTGACCGCGGCCGCGAGATTCGGGATGAGGTCGTGACGGCGCTTAAGCTGCACGTCGATGAGCGACCAGCCCTGGCGCACCCGCTGGCGCAGGCCGACGAGGCTGTTGTAGGCCATCCAGACCCAGCTCAATCCCCACAACAACAGGTACGCGGCGAGCGCCGCGACGGGGATTTGGACGAGCAATGGGGACCCGCGCAGCCCGGGCGTCTGGCTCAGGCCGATCAGCAGGAATCCGGGCGCGATCAGCAGACCGAGCGCCCACAAAACCCACGAGCCGGTCGCGAAACCTTTTTGTACGCGCTCCTCGGAGCGCGTCGAGATGAGGAACATCGCGGCGTCTTTGCTCGCCGCGATTTCCGGGGCGACCACGTCGGCGCGTTCACGCGCCTGGCCGACGACGTAGAGCGGTGCGTGCAGCGGCAGTCCCTTCTCGACGAAGTGCCGGCGATGGTCTGAGTCCGCCACGACGACGTCGGGCCCTTTGGCGTAATAAAGCGGATCGCCGCGTGGCACGGTCTGGTCGAAGAGCGTTTGCGGCTCGATCTTCGCGCCCTCGGGCCGCACCAGCACGGCGCCGGTATCGTCGCGCAGATAAAACAGCGACGCTTCGCCACCCTCGGCCACCGTCTTCCAGCCGCTCTCTTGGCGCGTGCGAGTCTGGGTCTTGCCGTCCTTGTCGGTGTAGGTCTCGGTGACGGTGCGCGACCAATGCTCCTCGACCGTGTAGTGGTACTGGACGCAGGATTGCTCGGCGAGGAAGCTGTGCAGCGGCGCTTCGCTCTCTGCCGTGCCCTTGATCTCCACGAGGCCGATGAACACGCCCCGCGCTTTCGAGGTCGGCAGATCGCGCAACAGGCGTTGCTTGCGCCGGAGCCGCAAACTGAGCCCGAGAAACAGCAGGCTGAGCGCTCCGCCCGCGCCCGCCACCCAGAGGTATTCGCCTTTCATTGCGCAAGATCATGGCGGATCGGCGCGTGGTTTCCAAGGCGAGAGTCGCTCATCATTTGGATGAGTTTGCCGGTCTTCCGGCCGTCCCGGCTCCTCCCAGTGCCCCAAGGAGATTGTCATTTAATAGATGACAAACGTTGTCGGACTGGCCGATTTTACGCTGGGCAAACGCGGCAGGCCGGACGAAGCGGTTGTCATCTAATAGATGACAAACGTTTTTGGGTTGGGCCCATCCCACCCTGCATAGGTAGCGGCCGGCTCGACGGTGTGATTGTCATCTAATGGATGACAATCGTCGCTCGCGTTGAGGCGCTTGGACGCAGCACCGCGGTGGGGCTAGACTGCACCTTGCGGCCGTTTGCCAATCTGGCAGTCATTCGCATAATCAAGTCATGACGATAGGCATTCCAAAAGAGATCAAGGATGGTGAGACGCGCGTCTCGATGACGCCCAACCTTTGCCGGCGCTGTGTGAAACTCGGCGCTGAAGTCCTCGTGGAAAAGGGCGCGGGCCGGTCCGCTGGTTTTGCCGATGCGGAGTATGTCGCTGCGGGCGCGCGACTGGTGCCGAGCGCGAAAACGGTGTGGCGCGAGGCGGAGCTCATGCTCAAGGTCAAGGAGCCGCTGCCCAGCGAGTACGGCTTGCTGCAGAACGGACAGGCGCTTTTCACCTATCTGCATCTGGCCGCCGGGCGCGAGCTCGCTGGCGCGCTCACCAAAAAGCGCGTGCTCGGCATTGCGTACGAAACGGTCGAGGGGCCCGACGCCGGCTTGCCGCTGCTCAAGCCGATGTCGCAGATCGCCGGGCGCCTCTCGATCCAGATTGGGGCCTACTTTCTCCAGAGCCACAACGGCGGCTCCGGCGTGTTGCTGGGCGGTATCCCGGGGACGATGCCCGGCCGCGTGACGATCATCGGTGCCGGGAACTCCGGGGCGAACGCCTGCCGCATGGCTGCCGGCATGGGCGCCCGCGTCACCATTCTCGATCTCGACACGCGCAAGCTCGACTTGCTCGACGAAGAGTACCGGGGGCTCGTCGTCACGTTGGTGGCCAATCCCGGCAATGTGGAACATGCCGTCGCCGACGCCGATCTCCTGATCGGGGCGGTGCTCATTCCCGGCGCGAAGGCGCCAATGGTCGTCAGCCGGGCCATGGTGCGCACGATGCGGCCGGGCAGCGTGATTGTGGACATCGCCATCGACCAGGGCGGCTGCGTGGAGACGATTCACCCGACCTCGCACCATGAGCCCGTCTACTTGCGGCACGGGGTGGTGCACTACGCGGTGCCCAACATGCCGGCGCTGGTGGGGCACACGTCGACGATCGGCCTCACCCAAGCGACCGAGCCTTATGTCGTGCTCTTCGCCGAGAAAGGCGTGCGCCGCACGCTTGCGGAACACCGCGGACTGGCCCGCGGCGTCAACACGCGCGACGGCGGCATCGTCAATTCCGCCGTCGCCAAGGCCCTCGGCTACGTGGGGTGACCGCGCGACCGCGCAACGGTCGCGAAGTCAAAAGCTGAAACGCTGAAAATGGGAGATTTGGCAATCTCCGCGTTCCCGATTCTGTCAGAATCCGCCTGATTTCAGCTTTCAGCTTTTCAAATTTTCAGCGTTTTCTGCCCTCCGCCCCCGATAACCGAGAACTGATAACTGATAACTGATAACCAATAACCCCGCTGCCGGCCTCAGTAAAACAGGTTCCGATCGAGGCTCCGGTACTGGATGGCTTCGAGCAGATGGGGGGCGGCGATGCGTTCGGCGCCGGCGAGGTCGGCGATGGTGCGGGAGACCTTGAGGATGCGGTCGTAGGCGCGGGCCGAGAGATGGAGCTGCTCCATCGCCTGTTGCAGCAGGTCGCCGAGCGTGGAGTCGAGTGCGCAATGGTGGCGGATCAGGGCGTGCGGCATCCGGGCGTTGGCGGAGACTTTCGAGTTGGCGAAGCGCGCCTGCTGGCGTTCGCGGGCGGCCTGCACCCGGGCGCGCATGATCGAGGAGAGCTCGCCTTTTTCCTCGGAGCGCAGGTCGCCCACCGAGACGGAGGGGGCCTCGACATGCAGATCGATCCGGTCAAGCAGGGGACCGCTGACCCGCGCCCGGTAGCGCTGGATTTGCGCGGGAGTGCAGCGGCATTCGTGTTTCGGATCGCCGAGGTAACCGCAGGGGCAGGGGTTCATCGCGGCCACGAGCATGAAGCAGCAGGGCAGGGTGACCTTGCCGGCGCTGCGCGAGATCGAGACTTCGCCGTCTTCCAACGGCTGGCGCAGCACCTCGAGCGCGGAGCGTTTGAACTCCGGCAATTCGTCGAGAAAGAGCACGCCGTGGTGCGCGAGCGAGATTTCGCCCGGGCCGGGGATCGTGCCGCCGCCGAGCAACGCGACATCCGAGACCGTATGGTGCGGGCAGCGGAAGGGGCGCGCGCCCCACTGCATCTCGCCGTCGAGCGTGCGGCCGGCGGCGGAGTGGATGCTGAGGATTTCGAGAAACTCCTCGGTCGTCGGCGCGGGCATGATCGTGGGGATGCGTTTCGCGACCATCGACTTTCCCGAGCCCGGCGGGCCGATCATCAGCAGATTGTGCCCGCCGCTCACGGCGACTTCGACCGCGCGACGCAGGGCGGCCTGGCCCTTGATCTCAGCGAAATCGATGTCGGCGGGCGCGGTGTAGGCCCGCAGGCGAGCGGCCTGGGGCGACACCGGGGTGAGCGGCTGTTCGCCGTTGAGGAAACGGACCGCGCGGTCGAGCGAATCGATCGCATAGACGGCCACCCCCTCGACGAGGGCGGCTTCCAGCGCGGAACCGGCCGGCAGCAGGACGCCGCGTTTCCCCAGCCGAAGGGCGAGCCTCGCCATGGCGAGTGCCCCCCGCACCGGTCGGGTGACGCCAGCGAGACCGAGCTCGCCGGCGATCAGGTAGTCGCCGAGCTGCTCCGTGTGAAGCTGGTCAGTGGCGACCAGGATCGCCAGCGCGATGGGCAGATCGTAAAGCGGTCCTTCTTTGCGCAGATGGCCGGGCGCGAGGTTGATCGTCGTCCGCTTGCGCGGCATGTGAAAGCCCGAGTTGCCCACGGCCGACGTGACGCGATCCTCCGACTCCTTGACGCTCGCGTCAGGCAGGCCTACGAGAACGATATCTGGCACACCGGCTTCGCCCGTGTTGACTTCGACTTGGACCGGTTCGGCCGCGATGCCCTGAAGAGCCGCGGAGAGGATTGTCGCTAACATGTTGGAGGGG